>Ga0182021_10010934_pt1 | contig 10766 bp, 6 predicted proteins | sample 612E3MmetaG_FD_120493 | JGI IMG/M metagenome (GOLD analysis project Ga0182021, IMG submission 120493) | Permafrost microbial communities from Stordalen Mire, Sweden - 612E3M metaG (Illumina Assembly) | ecosystem: Environmental > Terrestrial > Soil > Wetlands > Permafrost | place: Sweden...
GAAGTTAGTAGTACATAGCGCCCCGGGAATTCGTCGCGGCGCGGGAAGGAAACGACGGATAGTAGTACATGGCGCCATGCTAAATTCGAAGCTGTGACCGTGAAGCAATCGAAGCGCCGCGCGGCGCCCGCCCCGGCTTTGCCCCTGCCCGGCGAAGCCTTTTTGGAACGCCATGGGTTGGCCATCGCCGTGGCCTTGGTCCTGCTGGCATCCATCCGCATTGTCGCCACCTACACGGTCTTCAACCACACCTACGACGAACCCGCCCACATTGCCTGCGGTATGGAGTGGCTGGACAAAGGCGTCTACAAGTGGGAGCCGCAGCATCCTCCACTGGCGCGAGTGGCAGCGGCCCTGGGCCCCTATCTGCTGGGGACGCGGTGCCAGAACACGCCCAATGTGGACCTCGATTCGATGACCAAAGAGGGCCTCGCCATCCTCTACCATGGACACCGCTACGACCTGACGCTGGCGCTGGCGCGCCTGGGCATCCTGCCGTTCTTTTGGATCGCCTGCCTGGTGGTGTATTGCTGGGGGCGGCGCTATTTCACTCCGTCCGTGGCGGTGGCGGCGATCTTCCTGTTCAGTTTTCTTCCGCCGGTCCTGGCTCACGCGGGCATGGCTACAACCGACATGGCGCTCACGGCTTTCCTGGGAGCCGCGTTCCTTTCCGGCTTGATTTGGGTGGAGAATCCCACCCTGGGCCACGCCGCGCTGTTCGGCGCCAGCACCGGCTTGGCTATCCTGTCGAAGTTTTCCACACTGGCGTTCCTTCCCGCCGGCGTAGGTTTGGCGCTGGCCTGGTATTTTGCGACCGAGCGCCCCAAGGTGGGCTGGCTCCTCGGCGCCGCCAGGAAAAGGATGCCGTCGCTCGGCCTGGCTGTGCTGGTGGCTTGCCTGCCGATCTGGGCCGGTTACCGCTTTTCATTTAGCAAAGTGCCCGCGCCGGAGCTGTTCCAAGGCTTTCAAGACGTAATGCGGCACAACGCCGAAGGACACCCCGCTTTCCTGCTCGGCGCGCGCAGCCACACGGGCTTCTGGTATTTTTACCCGGTGGTGTTGGCGGTGAAGACGCCTATCGCATTTCTGCTGCTGCTGGCCGGTGGATTGGCGTTCGCGTTTGGGAAGCGCGAGTGGTTCCGGCGCGCCGGGCCTCCGCTGGCGTTTTCGGCCGGCACGCTGCTGGTGGGATTGTTCAGCCACATCAATATCGGGGTTCGTCACATCCTCCCCGTGTACCTGGGATTTTCTCTTTTGGCGGCCGCCGCCGCGATGCACTTGTTGGAACTGGGGCGCTCGCGGAAATGGGTCGCTATCGCCGTCGCCGTCCTGGCGCTCTGGCTAGCCGGCTCTTCCCTCCTGAGCCACCCGGACTACTTGGCCTATTTCAACGAATTCGCCGGCGGTGAACCGGAGAACATCCTGGTGGATTCCGACCTGGATTGGGGGCAGGATGTGAAACGCATGGCCACGCGCTTGCACGAGGCCGGCGCGCAGCAGTTGACCTGGGTGCCGCTCCAGGTTACGGACTTCGAGAAGGAGTTTGGCTTCCCTCCCATCGACACGCGCATGGATGTGCTCCACCCTGCCGCAGGCTGGAACGCCGTCAGCATGACGGTCTTGAAGCAGAGGCGCCTGGGGCTGTGGGATTCGTATCCCGGCGTGACCGTGTGGCCGGACCGCATCAGGCCCACGGAGAAGGTAGGCAAATCCATCTGGTTGTGGTACATCCCGCCAGGGTCGGGAAGTCTTGCGCGATAATTCAATTTCATGCGCAAGAATTCCAAGACTGCGACGCCGCTGGCAAGTTCACCGGACCGGAAGGCTCCGGCAGCACGACCCGCATCCGGCGCCACCCCGCCGGCACTGCTGTACGTGGCGACTTCCCTTTTGCTGCTGGTCCCCTGCTATTGGCAATCGCGCTTGCAGTTGGGCGACCTCTCGAGCCACATCTATAACTCGTGGCTGGCACAGTTGATCGAAAGCGGGCGAGCCCCCGGGCTGGCCATCGTCCCGCAGACCACCAATGTTCTTTTCGACCTCATTCTGAGCGGCCTCTTCAAAAGCCTCGGGGCGGAAGCGGCCCAGCGGATTTCAGTCTCGCTGGCAGTGCTGACCTTCGTATGGGGCGCCTTCGCATTCGTCTCGGTGGTGGCAGGCCGCCGTCCCTGGAGCCTGATGCCGGCCATCGCCATGCTGGCCTACGGCTGGGTGCTGCACATGGGCCTGCTCGATTTCTATCTGAGCCTGGGGCTGTGCTTCTGGGCCCTGGCTCTGGCATGGGAATGGACGCCCCGGAGGGTGGCCGCCGCGGTCCCGGTTTTGCTGGCCGCGTACCTGGCTCACGGGCTGCCCGTGGCCTGGACCGTTGCCCTGCTGGCGTACCTGTGGCTGGCCCGCCGAATAGCCCCGCCGAAGCGCGCCATCCTAATGGCCGCGTGTCTGGCGGCCATGGTCGCGGGGCGCGTCGCGGTCACCAGCATGATGCCCTACATCTGGTTGCCGCAACAGATGGCGATGATCACGGGAACCGACCAGCTTTGGGTCTTCGACGCCAAGTATGGTATACCGTTCCTCGGATTGTTGCTGGTATTGGTGCTGCTGTTCACGCGGATGCTCGGCGACTCCGGCGCCCGCAACGTGCTCTCGGGCCTCCCGTTCCAGATTGCCATTCTCAGCGCGGCGGGAGTCTTCATCGTCCCCACCAGACTGCAGATTCCCGGCTACAACCACGCGCTGGTCTTCATCGCCGAACGCATGTCTCTGGCTGTGGGCGTGTGCCTGTGCGCGTTGCTGGCGGCGGCGCCCATGCGCGCCTACCACCGCTACGCCATGGCGCTGGTGGCGCTCCTGTTTTTCGGTTTCCTCTACCGCGACGAGCGCGCTCTGAACGCTTTCGAGGACCGCCTGACGGGATTGGTGTCGCAGTTGCCTCCGGGCCAGCGGGTGGTGAGCGCGATCGACGATCCCACACTCCGCATCAACGCGCTCACCCACATGATCGACCGCGCCTGTGTCGGCCGGTGTTACAGCTACGCCAACTACGAACCTTCCACCGCCCAGTTCCGGATTCGAGCCGTGGCCGAGAACCCCATCGTGGTCTCGACTTACCGCGATTCTTCGAACTTGCAGGACGGAAGCTACGTGGTGAGGCAGAGCGATCTGCCTCTGTACCAGGTGGTCATCGACACGGCCGGACACATGGGCATTCGCATGTTGACGGCCGGCGCGCAATCCGGCCTCACGAACCGGAAGGTTTGGTAAGAGCCAGTAAGACCGCGCGCACCACACCCAGCCAGACAACCGCCGCGGCGTAGCCCCCCAGCACGTCGGTCGGATAGTGGTAGCCCAGGTACACGCGCGAGAATCCCATGAGAGCTACCAGCAGCGCCGCGGCGGCGAACATCGCCACTCTGGCGGTGCGCGACGGCTCGCGCGCCGCCAAAATCGCCGCCAGTACGCCAAAGAAGCAGCACGAAACCATGGCATGGCCGCTGGGGAAGCTATGGGTTATAGGCGAGGCAAGTTCGAAAAAAGGCTCGGGCCGCGGCCTCGCGAACAGCAACTTCATGATTTGGTCGAGCCCTTCCGCCCCCAAAGCCGCCACTGCAAACACCACCGCCGCGCGTCTTCGTTTCGCGGCCACCAGCCACCAAACCAGAATCGCGCCGAGCGGCACCAGGCCAACCTCGGAGCCGATCAGCGACAGGCCGCGCATCAGGGCGGTGAGCGGCGGCGAAGACCGGGCGTGAACGGCGTCGCGGATGGCCGTGTCCAGGCGCATGGCATCGCCTCGCGTCACCTCGCGGGCCAGCCACACAAAAAGGACCAGCGCCAGAGCGGTAACCAGCCAGTGAAGCCGTGCCATGTCCAGCAGTGTGACACAATAGTCGTTCCCACATGCGAACGGTGCTCGTTGTCCTTTTTGTGCTCGCCTTCGGGGCGCACGCTCAAACGCCGCTGGGGACGGTGACCGGCCTCGCGACCGACCCCTCCGGCGGCTCAGTCCCGAATGCTTCCGTCACCCTGACGAACCAGGATACCGGTGTGCGGCGGGCGGCCTCGACCAACACCGGAGGAGCCTACTCCTTCCCGGACCTCGCGCCAGGAATCTACAAGCTGGCAGCGGGCGCCAAGGGGTTTCGGTCGCTCGAGACCCGCGGGTTCGCGGTCGAGGCGTATCGCACCGTGCGGCAGGACCTCAAGTTCGAAATCGCGGCTGAATCCACCGAAGTGCTGGTGACGGAAGCGGCGCCAGCGGCGATCCAGTTGGAAACGCCCGCGGTGGGGACCAGCCTGATCGCGCGGCAGATTATCGAAGCGCCCACCAACCTGCGCAGCATCTCGAAGAACTCGGGCGATTCCGGCCTCATCTCGGCTATTATGCCCCTGACCGTGCCGGGCGTGGTGCAGGTGGGCAACGGCGCCAAGTGGCTGACGCCCGGCGCGGGCGCGACCGGCATCAAGGTGAAGGTGGACGGCATCGAAACCACCTTCGGCAATTTCGGCAGCCCCGACAACGTGTCGCAGCCCTCCGTCGAGGCCGTCCAGGAGTTCACCGCCAATGTGCTTACCACGCGCGCGGAATTCGGTGGCATGGGCACGGTGACCACCGCGACGAAATCCGGCGCCAACCGCTTCCACGGAGGCCTCTTCTGGTACCTGCGCAACAGCGCCATCGACGCGCGCGGCACCTTCTCCACCACCAAGCCGTTCCAGAACCTGCACAACTACGGAGGAACCGTCAGCGGACCGCTCCAGCGCGACAGGACCTTTTTCTTCTTCGATTTCGACGGCATGCGCGGCGCGGCAGCGTATTCCTTTTCGCCCAACGTGCCCACCGCGGCCATGCGGCAGGGGGATTTCACCGGTATGGCGGCTCTAAAGAATCCGTTCACCGGAGCGACTCCTTACAGCGGGAACACTATTCTGGCGCGGTATCTCAGCCCGCAGGCACTGCAGATCCAGAGCCTTTTCCTGCCCCTGCCGAACTTCGGAGCGCCTACGCTGACGGCGGCGAACTATCGCGCCTCCTTCGACGGGCCGGAAGTGCATCGCACCGAAGAGATCAAGCTGGACCACAGTTTCACCGCGCGCAACGTGGCGTTTCTGCGCTATGAGAACCGCAAGGACGATTACCACATTCCGGGTGCGCGCTCGTCCCTGCCCCCCTCGGCCGTGGGCATCTCCGACAACATCCGCCGCGTGAATTTCTGGACGCTGGGGGATGTGCACACCATCCGGCCGAACGTGGTCAACGAATTCCGCGCGGGCGTGGTGATCCTGGTGTCGGCCAGCAACTCGAATCTGGATGGACAGAGCCTCATGCAGCAGATCGGCATCGGGGGACTGCCCAGCCGGGGCTATACCAACACTCTTCCCTACTTCAGTATCTCGGGAGTCACGGGCAACGCCATCAACCTGCTCAACCCGGTCAACGACGGGCACGCGCAGGTGGCCGACAACCTGAGCTGGATTGCCGGGCATCACTCCATGAAGTTCGGCGTCGAGGAAGTCAACTGGTTCGACGACCGGTTCCAGCCCAACACTTCCGGTAATCCGATTCTGGGGAGCTACTCGTTCACGGGCACGTTCACGGGCAATGCCTACGCCGATTTCCTGCTGGGATTGCCGCTCTCCGTGACGCGCCTGGAACCCTACCAGCCGCAGTACATCCGCTTCCGCGACTGGGCGGGCTACGCGCAAGACGATTTCAGAGTCACGCCGCGCCTCACCCTGATGTACGGGCTGCGCTACGAATACAACGGCCCGGCGTACGCGCTGAATGACAACATCTACTCGTTCGACCTGGCGACGGGCAAGATCGTGATTCCGAGCGACGCGGCCAGGAAGTACATCGGCCCGCTGTTCCCCTCCGCCGCGATTCCGCTCGAGACCGCCGGCCAGATGGGCGTGGGGCGTTCGCTGCGCAACGGGGACTACAACAACTTCGCGCCGCGGTTCGGCTTCGCCTACCGGCTGGACCAGGCCGGCAAGACAGCGGTGCGCGGCGGATGGGGCATGTACTACGCGCACTATTCGGGCGATATCCCGGTGACTATGTCGGCCGGCCCGTTCTCGGTCACCACCGTGAGCACCAACAGCTTCACAAATGGCCAGCCGCAATTCACGCTGGCGAACCCGTTTGCGATTCCCGGCTCGCCGGGAACGCTGGCGCTGGGAGGCATTGCGCCCAACCTGCGCAACAGCTACGCGCAGCAATACAGCCTCTCCGTGGAGCGAGAGGTGGCGCGCACCATCGGGCTGCGCATCAGCTATATCGGCTCGAAGGGAACGCAACTGGCTTACCGGCGCGATGCCAACCAGCCCGTGGCCTCGACGGTGCCCTTCGTGAGCACGCGGCGTCCGTACCCGCAGTTCGCCAACATCACCTACTCCGATAACGGGGCCAACATGCTCTATAGCGGCTTGCAGACGCAGGCCAGCAGGCGCTTCAGCGGCGGCTTGATGTTCACCTCCACGTGGACGTGGGCCAAGGAGATCAGCGACATCGACGATAGCGGCGATTTCGAGCTGAACACCTCGGTTGAGAACAGCTACGACCGGCGTCGCGACCGCGGCAACGTCTACTCCGTGCCGCGCCACCAGTGGATGAGCCAGGCGCTTTACGAACTGCCGGGCAAGGGTGTGCTGCTGGGCGGCTGGCAGCTCAACATGCTGTGCAATCTGAGCACCGGCAACTGGTTCACACCGATGTTCAGCGGCGTAGCGCCGGCCAACGTGAACCTCTCGACCTTCCGTCCGGACCTGGCAACCGGAACCATCGCGATGCCGCGGACGCAGGCTCAATGGTTCGACCGCACCGCGTTCGTCGCGCCCGCCAGCGGCCGCTACGGCAATGCGGGCCGCGGCATCGTCGAAGGCCCCGGGTACATCATTTTCAGCCTGGGGCTTCAGAAGACAGTGCACCTGGAGCGGATGGGCGCCATCACCGTGGTGGCATCCTTCCACAACGTCCTGAACCACACCAACCTGGGCGAGCCGACCGGCGGCGGAACCCCGCTAGGCGGCCAGACCACCGTGAACAACGTCAACGGCGGAACCATCACCGGAACGGCCATTTTTCCGCCGGCTGGCTCGGCGCGGACGGGGCAGTTGGGGCTGCGCTGGAGTTGGTAACGACTGTGGCGCGGACTATCAGGCGGCCGGGCCCAGAGGGCACCCTCCACTCGTGAGGACGCTCTTCGCGGGTCGCCAAGAGTCTCCGCAAGAGTGCGGAGACGGCAGACTGAGAGTCTGCGCCACGTACAATAGTGAGTGATGATTGCTTCTATTAACCCTGCTACCGGCGAGACACTGCGCACATTCGAGCCGTTAACCGACAGCCAGATTGAAAACAAGCTGGGGCGCGCGGCGGCGGCATACGCGATGTATCGCCGCACCTCCTTCGCCGATCGCGCGCGGTGGCTGAGCGCGGCGGCCGACATCCTGGAAGCGGAGCAGGACCGGCTGGGGCGCGTCATGACGCTCGAAATGGGGAAGAACATCGGCGCGGCGCGGGCCGAGGTGGCCAAGTGCGCGGGGGCCTGCCGCTACTACGCGGAGCACGGCGAGCGGCTGCTGGCCGATGAGCCGGTGGAGGCTGGCCCGGGGCGCAGCTTCATCCGGTATCAACCCATCGGGCCGGTGCTGGCCGTCATGCCCTGGAACTTTCCGTTCTGGCAAGTGTTTCGGTTCGCGGCTCCGGCCCTGATGGCGGGCAACGTGGGGCTGCTGAAACATGCGTCCAATGTGCCGCAATGCGCGCTCGCAATCGAGGACATCATTCGCCGCGCGGGGTTTCCGCCGGACGTATTCCAAACGCTGCTAATCGGCGCTTCGCGGGTGGAAGGCGTGATCGGCGATCCGCGCGTGAAAGCGGTGACGCTCACCGGCAGCGAGCCGGCTGGTATCCAGGTGGCCAGCCAGGCGGGCCGGCACATCAAGAAGACGGTGCTGGAGCTGGGCGGGAGCGATCCGTTCATCGTGATGCCCAGCGCCGATATCGGGCAGACCGCGCGCACCGGCGTGGTGGCGCGCACCCTCAACAACGGGCAGACCTGCATCGCCGCCAAGCGCTTCATCGTGGACGCGCGCATTGCGTCGGAGTTCGAGCGGGCGCTGGTGGCGGGCATGGCGGCGCTCCGCGTGGGCGACCCCATGGACGAGGCGACGCAGCTAGGGCCGCTCGCCACGCCGGATATCCTCGAAGGGATCGACCAGCAGGTGCGCCGCTCGGTGGAAATGGGCGCACGCCTGTTGACCGGCGGGAAGCGCCTCGACCGGCCGGGCAATTACTACGCTCCCACGGTGCTGGCGGATGTGCCGAAGGGCGCACCCGCGTATAGCGAGGAAACCTTCGGACCGGTGGCGGTGCTCTACCGCGCGAATGGAATCGAAGAGGCCGTCCGCCTTGCGAACGACACCGAGTTCGGGCTGGGCGCCAGCGTGTGGACCAACGACGAAGCCGAGCAGAGCCGCTTCATCGATGAGATTGAAGTGGGAATGGTGTTCATCAACGGGATGGTGGTCTCCGACCCTCGCCTGCCGTTCGGCGGGGCCAAGCGGTCGGGGTACGGACGCGAGCTGGGCGTCTACGGCATCCGCGAATTCGTGAACGTGAAGACGGTGCGGGTGGCCTAGTGCGCTCTACGCCCGCGCCAGCGCCAGCAGCGGGAAGTAATCCCGATACATGCCGTAGGTGAGGTAGAAGACGTTGGGGAAGCCGGTGCCGGTGGTGGCTTCCTCGGGCCAGGTACCATCGGGCCGCTGGCGATCCAGAAGAAACTGGATGCCACGGCGGGTGGCGGCGCTCTCGCGGTCGCCGGCGGCCAGCAGGCCCAGCACGGCCCAGGCGGTCTGGGACGGGCAACTCGGCGCGGGAACGAAGCCCTCGCGGTCGTAACTGGCGCAGGATTCGCCCCATCCGCCATCGGGGCTCTGGATGGTTCGCAACCATTGTGCGGCTTTGGCGATGGCCTCTTTGGCCTCCGGCGCGCCGCTGGCCGCCAGTCCGCGCATGGCCAGGAACGATCCGTAGATATAGTTCACACCCCAGCGGCCGTACCAGCTTCCGTCTTTCTCTTGCGCCCCCAGCAGGTAATTCACGCCGCGGCGCACGGCGTCGTGGCCCGCCATGCCGCGGCGGCAGAGCGATTCCAGCACGCGCCCAGTGATGTCCGGGCAGGTGGGATCGAGCATGGCGTTGTGGTCGGCAAAGGGCACCTCGTTGAGAAGGGCCCAATCGTTATCTACGTCGAAGGCCGCCCAGCCGCCGTCGCCCGATTGCATGGCCAGCAGCCAGTTGATGGCGCGGCGCTCGGCGGCGGCCTGGGCCGCGGGATTGGACGCCTTGGCGTAGAGCAGCGCCAGCAGCACCATGGCGGTGTCGTCGATATCGGGATAGAATTCGTTGGCGAATTCGAAGGCCCAGCCGGAGGGTTCGGTGTCGGGCCGCTTGACGGACCAGTCGCCTTTGCGGCGGACCTCCTTGCTGATCAGCCAGTCGGCCGCGCGACTCATGCGGGCATCGTTGGCGTTGCCCGCTTCTCCCAGCGCAAAGGCGCAGATGGCGGTGTCCCAGATGGGCGAGACGCAGGGCTGGAAGATGAACCGATCCTCGGTCTCGATGAGCAGGGATTCGAAGTGGCGAATGGCTTCGACCAGGTCGGGGTGGTCCTTGGGATAGCTGAGCGCGTCCAGCGCCATGATGAAGTACATCATGGCCGGGTAGATGGCGCCCAGGCCTTCGGTGTGGCGGGTGCGGTCGAGAATCCAGTGCTCCGCCTCCCGGATGGCGGCGTTGCGGATGCGCTCGGGACCGCGCTTCTCCCACAGCTTGAAGACGCGGTCGAGGTGGTTGAAGAGCTTCGAAAGGCCCTTCCGCTTGGGAAGCGCCAAGCTGACGCCGGGGAGCAGGAGTTCGTCGAGCGTGAACCCCGCGGGTACCCGGCGGTTCGAGCCGCGGGCCTGCACGATGGAGAGCGGCACCAGGATGGAGCGCGTCCACGAAGACATTTCGTAGAGCACATTGCCGGGGAGCATCACGATTTCCGGCGGCACCGAGGGCACGTACTCGCGGGGATAAAGGCCGAAAAGGCTGAGGTTGATCTTGACGTAGCTGTTGGCGGCTTGCAGTCCGCCCAGGGCCCGGATGCGCTCGCGCGCGCGGCGCAGGGGATCGCCGTCGGAGTCCATACCGGCCAGCTTGAGGGCGCAGTAGGCTTTCACCGTGGCGCTGACGTCGGCGGGCCCTCCGGTAAAGATATTGAAGCCGCCATCGGGCAACTGGCGTTCGAGAATGGCGTGGGCGGCCTTCCCGATGCGCACCGAGGTAGGCGGATTCCAGGCGTGGTTCTCGGGCTGGTGGAGGAAAAGCTGCAGCAGGATATAGTCGGATTCGAGGGTCGCGTCCGCGGTCAGCTCGCCGCACCAGAAACCTCCAGGCGCCTGTTGCGAAAGCAGAGCGTGGGAGGATTGCTGAAGCGCCGTGGCGAGTTGCTCGCCCGTAGCGCGAACCTTGTCTACGGTCTGGAGATGCTGGGCCCGCCGCGCGGGTTCCGTCCATTCTAATGACATCGCTGATCTTCCATGGTAACAACGTACACTGGAAATATGGATTGGCAACTGGACGCCGCCGAGGTGCGCGTGCTCGGCTCGCTGCTGGAAAAAGAGATTACCACGCCGGATTACTACCCGCTCTCCTTGAACGCGCTGGTGAACGCCTGCAACCAGAAATCCAACCGCGATCCCGTGGTTTCCTATGA
>Ga0182021_10010935_pt1 | contig 10766 bp, 8 predicted proteins | sample 612E3MmetaG_FD_120493 | JGI IMG/M metagenome (GOLD analysis project Ga0182021, IMG submission 120493) | Permafrost microbial communities from Stordalen Mire, Sweden - 612E3M metaG (Illumina Assembly) | ecosystem: Environmental > Terrestrial > Soil > Wetlands > Permafrost | place: Sweden...
CTTGGGGCGTCGTCGATTGTGTTAACAACTACGATTGAAACGTTGACATGGGTATTCCAGTCTGATACGTATATGCCGCCTGCATCGTTGATTTCTTTCTCAGCCAACTGGGCTGCGTTTGACATGTCCTGTCCAATTGATGTGCTCATTGGTGCGACTAGACCTATCTTTATATTTCGAGCTTCGGCTGATGGTGCTGGTTTTGACGATAATTCAACGGCTGCAATGGCTGAAATGATGATTATTACAACGACAATTATTGCTAGAATTTTTCTCTGCAATTTTAAACATCCTTTCGTTTTTCTTTGCTATATAAAAGGCACGGTTAATAAAATTAACTCTTTAACACATTTTCTCTGCCTAGATGAAATGCTTTAAGGTTTAAATTGATGTATTTTTCCTTAAGCCTCCCTGCAATAGCTTGCTCAAAAGACGCAACCTTCACGGGTATCTCAGGAAGTGCCGATAAAGCTCCGAGAAGTATGGTGTTAACCACCAGCATGTTGCCCAATTTTTCAGCTATCCCCGCTCCATCAACTTCATGAACGAATGCCTTAGCACAAAGTATAGCAATCAGTTCTTCAATCTTCTTTGGCTTAATACCTGAGGCCATGCAATTAGGCGGAATGTACTTCATGTTCACGATTACAGAGCCATTCTTCTTAAGCATCGGTAGCGCTCTTGCCGTTTCCAAAATTTCAAAACCCACAATCGTATCGGCTTTCCCAGTTTCAATAAGAGGAGACTCAACTTTGCTGCCGATTCGGGCGTAAGCTACGATGGAGCCGCCTCGTTGAGCCATTCCATGAATCTCTGCTTTGGCGACATCAAAATCATCCAGCATTGCAGCTTCGCAATAGATATCGCTTAGCACTACAACTCCTTGTCCTCCAACCCCGCTAAAAACTATATCAAGGTTCATTTTTCCCGTTTCCTTATTGCTTCAAACGGACACACGGTTTCACAGACGCCGCAGCCGTAACAGAGGGTAGTATCGATTTCGGCATGTTTACTTTTTAGGCTAATGGCTGGGCAACCGAAGGCTTTTACGCATACTCCGCAAGCGTTACATTCTTCTTTGACTTCTCGGGGTTTGCCTCTCTCGACTAATAGTGGACAGGGTCTCTGAGAGATGATTACCGAGGGGCCTTCATAATCTAATGTTTCTTTGACTTTGGCGCTGGCGACTTTGAGATCGTAGGGGTCTACTAAATCGACTTTCTCTATGCCAACTGCTTTTGCAATGTCTTGAATTCTTATGATTTTTGCTTCGATACCCATGGCCGTTTTTCCTGATCCCGGCGTCGGTTGATGACCAGTCATTGCAACAACGCTATTGTCCATAATGATTACACAAACGTTAGCCTTATTGTACACTATGTTAAGCAATCCAGGCATTCCTGCATGGAAAAATGTTGAATCCCCAATAACAGCAAAGACTTTGTCTTTGACACCAGCATGAATCATGCCAGCAGCCTGAGAAATTCCTCCGCCCATGCAAAGACACGATTGAACAGCATTCACAGGGGGCAAAACTCCCAACGTGTAACACCCGATGTCGCCAGTTACAATTTTATCGTCTGATTTGCCAGTTAGACTTAATGCGCTCTCCGGACACGCGGGAATGCATTTTGGGTTGCCTCCGCAAGTGTCACAAACGATAGCTCTGCGACTCATAGGATGGAGAGTAATGGCACCAAATTTGCAGGCATCAATACACCAGTCACAGCCCTTGCATTTAGCTTCGTCAATAGCAATTGTTCCAAAATCTTTTGACTGAGTGATAGCATCTTCTGGGCAAGCAGCAATACATGGCGTGTCAATGCAGCCTTTGCAAGTTACCGCAGTGTTTAAGATTTGTCCAACTCTAATCGAGCGTATCCTTGATTTGATGGGATTGAAGACCTTTTCTTTCTCGAACGAGCACGCATACTCGCAAATGTCGCAACCCACACATTTCTCGTTGTCACAATCGACGTGTTGGTTGACCATGTTTAGGGCATAGTAGAATGCTCTGTGTGGGCATCCTGGGCAAAGGGCGGGAGGTCTAGGCGGTAAATCCACAGGTATTTGTATCTCGGCTTGAGTAGTCAAGTCCAACTTAGCTAAAGCTTGACGAACGTTGTCAGGTGTAAATTCGCCAATTTCTTCTAAACCCAACTGGCACTTCCCAGAAACTTTAAGGTTTAGCCTTTGAAGATTTTCTTCGAGGTAGGGTCTTAATTCTTCGACAACTATTATCTTTTTTATTTTGGAGGCGAAGGTGTTTACCATTTCAGCTGGGAAAGGGTGAACAAACCCCAATTTTAACCAAGAAAACTTTTTGGTATCTAAAATCGATCTTGCATAGTAGTAGCCTACTCCGCTACCAACAATACCTATCTCGCTTCCGTTATCTTCAACAACGTTGAACTTTGATTCATTTGCCAGCCGTTTTGCCTCAGCCAATTTGCCCTCCAAGACTCGATGCTGTCTAATAGCGTTTGAAGGAACCATAACCCATTTAGAACCTTTCTTGTCAAATGCTGCTCGTCGGTTGATTTTCTGAAAATCGCCCAGCTTTACTCTTGCCTTTCCATGGGCGACTCTAGTTGTAAGCCTCAAGATAACTGGTAGTTTGAGTTTTTCACTAATTTCGAAAGCATCCTTCGCCATATCTAGAGCTTCTTGAGGGCTGCCAGCGTCCAGCAACGGCAACTTGGAATGGACTGCGAAGAACCGGGTGTCTTGCTCGTTTTGACTGCTGTGCAAGGCTGGGTCATCGCAGACAGCGATCACCATTCCGCCTTCGACGCCTGTATAAGCTAAAGTCATGGCGGCATCCGCTGCAACGTTCAGACCAACATGCTTCATAGAAACAATCGAGCGCACTCCAGTCATTGAAGCGCCTGCAGCAACTTCCGTAGCTACAATCTCATTAATGCTCCATTCAGCGTAAATACCAAAATCTTTTGCAACTTCAGCTATGGTTTCCAAAATTTCAGTCGCAGGCGTTCCAGGATATGAGGCTGCAACTTTTACGGTCGCTTCTATTGCCCCGCGTGCAACCGCTTCATCACCGTTAAGCAAAGCAAAACTGCCTGGCTTACCTGCTGCAATCTTGGACGTCATAAACTTGTCCTTTACATCTTGCCCTTACGAAGATCCAACACTCTTTTGGCTTTTCCCTCTGTTCTCGGGAGTTCGCCTGGTTTCACAATTTCTACATCAGCCGATATGCCTGTTACAATGTGAATGCTTTTTTGAATGTCAATTTTTAAAGCATTCTTATCCATCTGGGGATTTTTGGCGGCTTGCTCAGACAATTCAACCTTTACTACGAAAGTGTCCAATGCTCCTGGCCTGTCAAGTACGATTAGATATTGGGTTGCTAATTCTGAGAAGCACATAACTGCGTACTCGATTTGAGAAGGAAACACATTGACTCCGCGTATAATCAACATGTCATCTGATCTTCCATGAACCCGTTCCATTCGGGCATGGGTTCTTCCACATGGACATTTGGTTGTATTTACTTTGGAGATGTCTCTTGTTCTGTACCTTAGCATTGGTAAACCACTTTTGCTAAGTGCTGTAAATACTAATTCGCCCTCTTCACCAGCAGGTAATATTTCACCGGTGTCAGGGTCGATTGTTTCCACGATAAAATGGTCTTCCCATATATGTAATCCATCGTGCTCAGGGCACTCTATGGAAACGCCTGGACCGCAAAGCTCGGTTAACCCATAAACATCGAAAGCTTGAATACCTGTTTCTTTTTCTAGTCGTTCCCTGATTTTATCCGACCAAGGTTCAGCTCCAAACATGCCCAGTCTGAGTTTAAGGTCTTTTTGGGGAACAATGCCTTCTTGAGTCATCGTTTCAGAAAGGTAAACAGCGAAGCTGGGCGTACAGGCTAATATGGTGACGTCTAGGTCTTTCATTAGTTTGATTTGTCGTTGGGTCATTCCGCCGCTGGCTGGAACAATTTTGGCCCCGACTTTTTGTGCACCGTAATGAAAACCTAAGCCTCCCGTGAATAAGCCGTAACCATAGGCGATATGGATTACGTCTTGGCGTCTCCCTCCTACAGTATAGATAGAACGTGCCATGAGTTCTTGCCACATATCCATGTCGCTTTTAGTGTAGGCTCCTATGATTGGATTTCCAGTGGTTCCGCTTGAAGCATGAATCTCTACAATCTCATCGGATTTGGCTGCAACCATGCCAAATGGGTAATTATCCCTTAAATCACTCTTTACTGTAAAAGGAATCTTTTGTAAATCGTTAAGGGACTGTATGTCTTCAGGTTTTAGGCCAATATTATCAAACTTTTTACGGTAAAAAGTGCTGTGTTCATAGCAGTGTTTGACTTGTTCCTTGAGTTTTTGGAGCTGAAGCTTTTTTATTTCTTCAGTAGGCATGGTTTCTATTTTTTCGTTCCAGTATTTGCCATCAGCCAAGTTTTGTCCCTCTCTGATTTAAAGGCCTAGATACACTTCTTTTATGTGGCTATTAGATAAAAGTTCCCTACTCTTTCCTTCCAAGATTATCTTGCCTTCTTCAAGAACATAGCCTCTGTCTGCCACATTTAAGCTGTCGTGAATATTCTGTTCCACCAAAAGGATTGTTACACCTTCCTCGTTAATCGTGCGCACGGTGTCGAGAACTTTTTCAACGATGATCGGTGCCAACCCTAATGAAGGCTCATCTAGAATTAGTAATTGCGGGTTGGACATTAGGCTTCGGCAAATAACAAGCATCTGCTGCTCACCGCCACTAAGGGTTTGAGCCAGCGCTTTCTCTTTTTTCTTTAAGACTGGAAAAATATCGAAAACTTTTTCTTTTGTTTCTTTAATTTTGGCTTTGTCTTTTATGCTGTAGGATCCAAGTTGCATGTTTTCTTCCACGGACATTCGGGGAAAGATTTCTCTGCCTTCAGGAATCATGGTTAGTCCTTTTTTTACTATTTCGTAAGTGGGCAGTTTTTCGATGTTTTCGCCCCTAAACTTGATTGAGCCGGTTTTTGGATGCAGGAAGCCCATGATGGTTTTTACAAGAGTTGTTTTTCCCGCACCGTTGGGTCCTATGATGCTTACGATTTCTTTCTCTTCAACTTTAAAGTTGACATCGTTGAGGATTTGCACCATGCCATAAGCGGAAGATAAGTTTTCGATTTCAAGCAATTTCTATTCCTCACCAAACGTAAACCGCTTGCCCAAGTAAACCTTAACGACGTTTTCGTTACAAACGACCTGTTTTGGCGGCCCTTCACAGATTTTTTCGCCATGGTTCAAGACAATCACTCGGTCACATAATCCCATGATTATTCGCATAATATGCTCCACTATGAGAACTGAAATTCCCTGTTTGTTAATTAGCTGGATTAGTTCTATTGCCTCGTCAGATTCTTTTGGGGTTAAACCAGTCAACAACTCATCCAACAAAAGTAGCTTAGGGTTCGTTGCCAATGCTTTCGCAAGTTGGATACGGCGCAATTCAACGACGTTTAGTTTTTTTGCTGGTAAGTCAAACTTTTCTTTGCCTAAACCTACAAAACCCAGAAGTTCCTGAGCCCTTGGTAACGCATCAGTTTTGCCAGCGTATTTTTTTTGGTTGAACATGACGCTTGTTAATACGTTTTCAGCGGCCGTCATTTCTGGGAAAGACTGGACGGTTTGTGCTGTTTTAGTGATGCCTTTAGCACAGATTTTGTAGGGTGGGAGGTTCGAAATTTCTTCATCTTGAAAGAGGATTTGTCCAGAATCTGGTTTGTATACACCGCTGATGAGGTTTAGAAGTGTCGATTTGCCTGACCCATTAGGACCCACAAGCCCAACTATCTCGCCGTCGTTAACTGTGAAGTCGACGTTTTTTAAAGCTTGAAGTCCTCCAAACTGCTTAGAAACCTCGGTGCATTTTAGCAAACTCGCTATCTCCGAATAGCAAGGAATTATTCATGTGCAAATATAAAGGTTGGCGGAAAACAATAATTTCGCAAAAAATTTGGTTAAAGTTAAATATTAACTAAAACTATTGAAATGTAGGTGTAATGTGTGCCCATAACGCAAGTAAGCGTCTTTCTCGATAACCATCCTGGTTCACTTTTCGAAACTATGTCTCATCTTGACAAGAATAAAATCAAAGTATTTGCATTATCAATCGCCGATGCGGGTGAGTTTGGTTTGGTCAGGTTGATAACTGAGGAGCCCGAGAAAGCTCAACAGCTCTTGGAGACTGCCGAGTTTAATCTCGCCAAGTCAAAGAAGAACACCGAAGTTACTGCCACTTTTATTTCTGAAGAAAATCCTCTCTCGAAGATTACAAAAATCTTAGGCGACGGAGGTATAAACATAGAATATGCTTATTCATCGGCTATTCATGTAGATGGAAAAGTTGCATTGATTTTACGGCCCAGTAACGTTGAGAAGGCAGAACAAATGTTGACGGATAATGGCGTAGCAGTTCTTTCGCTTGCTGAAATTAAAAAGTATTTCCTGTAGCAACCTTTTTTTAAAATCTGGATTTCTCTGTTGCATAATCTTTTAAAACCTTCTTTTCCTACTAGATTGACGTTTATGTTCAAAGAATATTGATTCTGGAACAATAAGCTTTAATTTATCCCTTCGCACGACCCTAAGCAGAGGTTAAATTAATGGTTACCACAAACCTTGAAAAGATCTTCAATCCTCAAAGCGTAGCCATCATCGGAGCCAGCGATGCTGAAGGCTCAGTCGGATATGCCATAGTAAAGAATTTTACCAAGATGGGCTACACTGGAAAAGTTTACTTTGTTAACATTCGTAAGCCGGAGATATTGGGTGTCAAAACGTACCCTTCTGTTGACCAAATTCCTGAACCTGTTGATTTAGCTATAATTGCCACTCCCGCCAAAACCGTTCCAGATGTTATGGACGAATGCGGCAAAGCGCAAGTTAAAGGCGTAATAATTGTTTCCGCAGGTTTCAAGGAAACAGGTCCTGCAGGCAAAGCTTTAGAAGAAAAAATTTCTGCAGCATCTAAAAAATACGGCATCAGAGTTATCGGTCCAAACTGCATAGGCTTAATCCGCCCAAGAATAAACCTAAACGCAACCTTCCTAGATAAAATGCCAAAACCAGGCAACGTTGCATTCCTCTCACAAAGTGGAGCTTTAGGCTCCGCAATCCTGGACTGGGCGCTCCACGAAAACATCGGGTTCAGCAACTTCGTTTCTGTCGGATCCATGATTGATGTAGACTTTGGCGATTTGATTGATTATTTTGGTTCTGACCCAAAAACAAAAAGTATACTAATGTACGTGGAAGGCATAACTGAAGCCCGCAAATTCATGAGTGCAGCAAGACACTTCGCAAGAACCAAACCAATAATAGTAGTTAAATCAGGCAAATTTTCGGAAAGCGCAAAGGCAGCTGCTTCCCACACAGGTTCCCTTTCAGGAGAAGATAGCATTTATGATGCAGCATTCAAACGCGCAGGTATAGTTCGAGTTAATGAAATTGCGGATCTATTTAATGCAGCTGAAGTTTTAGGAACTCAACCTTTGCCTAAAGGACCTCGACTCGCCATAATTACTAACGCAGGCGGACCCGGAGTAATGGCAACTGACGCATTGATCGGTCAAGGCGGCAAATTGGCAAAGTTAAGCCAAAAAACAATGGATTCTCTTAATGCCGTTTTGCCTCCATTTTGGAGCCACGGCAACCCCATCGACGTTCTTGGAGACGCTAAATCTGAGCGATACAAAGCCGCAGTTGAAGCCTGCCTAAACGACGAAAACATAGATGGAATATGTATTGTTTTCACTCAACAAGCAGTTTCCGAATCAGTCGAAATAGCCAAAAACATCGTTGAGCTTGTACGCGGTAAATCTTACCAGAACAAAACAATCCTAACTTCGTTCATGGGTTACGGCGCAGTCCAAGAAGCCAACAGTATTCTAAACGCAAACAACATCCCAACTTACACAACTCCCGAACAAGCAATCAGAACCTACATGTACATGTACAATTACCAACTCAACGTCGACCTACTCTACGAAACCCCCGAAGAATTACCCGTAGACTCTTCACCGCCAAAACGACCCATCATGGCTATTCTAAGAAACGCTGCATTCGAAAACCGCGAAATTTTAACCGAGGACGAAGCCAAAAAAATACTCAAATACTATAATTTTCCAGTCGTGAAAACTTCAGTCGCCAACAACGTTGATGAGGCAGTTGCATTTGCACAAGAAATGGGCTTCCCAGTCGTCCTAAAGATTCTGTCACCACAAATTATCCATAAAAGCGACGCAGGCGGCGTAATCCTAAACGTAAACTCCCCAACCCAAGTTCGTGAAGCATTCGAAATTCTAATTCAAAGAGCAACAGCATACAACCCCAATGCCCAAATAATCGGGGTCACCGTTCAACCCATGATCGAGAAGAAAGGTCACGAAATCATCCTCGGCGGAAAAACTGATCCAGTTTTCGGACCTGTTATCCTCTTCGGAATGGGCGGAGTCGGCGTAGAACTGTTCAAAGACTACTCAATTGGACTTCCACCATTAAACACAACCCTCATTCACCGCATGATGGAAGAAACCAAAGTCTACCGCCTACTGAAGGGATGGCGTAACGCTCCAGCAGTAGACCTCAAAAAACTCGATGAAACCGTTCTAATGTTCTCACAATTACTCGTTGATTTTCCACAGATAAAAGAAATTGACATAAACCCCTTGTTAATCAACGAAAAAGACGCAACTGTCCTGGATGCACGCATAGTCGTCGACAAAGATATAGTCTGTAAGCGATTTGAACCTCACGAACACATGGTCATCAGCCCCTACCCCAAAAAATACGAAATACTGTGGTTACTCAAGAATGGACAAGAAGTACTATTGCGCCCCATAAAACCTGAAGACGAACCACTATGGCTGGAAATGTTCCAGAGTCTCTCTGAAGAATCCATACGCTACCGATTCTTCCAAATGCTAAAAGATACACCCCACGAAGTTCGTGTCCGCTACTGCAACGTTGACTATGATCGCGAAATCGCAATCGTCGCCGAAATAGTTGAAAACGGAAAACGCAAAATCCTAGGCGTAAGCCGCCTTAGCATTGAATCCGACGAAAAGAATAGCGAAATGGCTTTCCTTGTAAGCGACTACTGGCAAGGTTTAGGTTTAGGAACAAAAATGGTAGACTATGTGCTCGACATTGCGAAAGAAAAAGGTATGGAAAAAGTCCATGCAATCATTCTGCAAGACAATTACCGTGCCCTCAGTTTAACAAAGAAAATGGGTTTCAAGATTGAATACTTAACCGACGGCACAGTTAAAGCAACGCTGAACTTAAAAGAAGAAGATATCGACTTTCGCTGCGCGCAGCTGAAACTGCCCGAGCCTCCACAAGAAAAAAAAGAGCCAAAGCAAAAAGAAAAAACCGTTTCAGAGAGCAAACAAGCACTTCCTGAACCGCCAGAAGCAACACCCGCATAATCTCCATCAATCATGGGCTTTTTCTTTTTTAAGGCCTTAAAATTATTACTTTCTCGATTTTTCTTTTTCGAGAATTTCGGTTGGTTTTCTGTAAACTTTTATATTTTAGCTTCGGTAAGGCTCTAGTCCGTATTAGCTGGGATAACCACTCACGGAGGATAATTTTCTTGACAAAAGACGATAAACGACGCATTATGCTTGAAAAGGTGCTAAAAGATCACAATTTTCAATCAAGTGCTTTGCTAGAAATACTCCACCAAGCTCAAGAAATTTACGGCTATTTAGACAAAGATTTGCTTTTGGATGTTTCTGGTTCACTGAATCTGCCTCCAAGCCATGTTTATGGAGTTGTCACTTTCTACAGTTTTTTCAAACTTAGAAAATCAGGCGAACACGTTGTCACAGGATGTTTGGGCACCGCTTGCTACGTAAAAGGTGTCGAACAAATTATAGAAGCCATAGAGCAAGAATTCGAAGTTAAACGAGGTTGCTCAACTGCCGACGGAAAACTTTCTTTGCTATTAACTCGTTGTATTGGTGCTTGCGCAATGGCGCCCAACATAGTTGTTGACAACGAAGTAATTGGCAAAGCAACCAAAGAGGTAGTGATTCAAAAAATAAAAGAAGTGCTCGGAGGGGTTAAAGTTGAAGCTTGACGATTTACAAAAGATTGTTGAGCAAGAAACCGATTTTCAAAGAGCCTATAAGTACCGTATTAATGTGTGCTGTTCAAGCGGCTGTGTTCCCTTCGGCGCGCTGAAGGTTCTCAAAGCCTTCGAAGCTGCTGTTAAAGACTTCGGGGTAGAAAACGAATGTAAAGTGGCGCGAACTGGCTGCATAGGAACTTGCTCGGTTGGTCCAGCTGTTCTCATCGAGCCGGGTGATCACCTCTACCAAAGTGTTGCTCCAGAAAAAGTAAGAGAAATAGTGCGTGACCACATTGTTTTAGGCTTACCCGTCAAAGATATGCTCTACAAGAATGAAGCATACTTCCAAAAACAACATAGACTGGTGCTACGTAACGCCGGAAAAATCGATCCTTTAAGAATTCAAGACTATATTTCTGCAGGCGGCTACTCAGCTTTAGCCAAATGCCTTGCAACCATGACTCCACAGGGCGTAATCTATGAGGTTGTAACTAGCGGTCTTAGAGGCAGAGGCGGCGCAGGGTTCCCAACTGGTCAAAAATGGAGTTTAGTTGCACGCTCACATAATACCCCCAAATACATAGTTGCAAATTTGGACGAAGGCGACCCAGGTGTGTTCGCTAACCGAACCCTTGCCGAAGCTGATCCACACGCCATAA
>Ga0182021_10010936_pt1 | contig 10765 bp, 8 predicted proteins | sample 612E3MmetaG_FD_120493 | JGI IMG/M metagenome (GOLD analysis project Ga0182021, IMG submission 120493) | Permafrost microbial communities from Stordalen Mire, Sweden - 612E3M metaG (Illumina Assembly) | ecosystem: Environmental > Terrestrial > Soil > Wetlands > Permafrost | place: Sweden...
CGATAATCGGAATTTACAACTATTCCTGAAATCAGCGTAACAGCGAACACTGCAATCGAAAAGAGTCCAAGCTTTCCCCAACTCTGATCTTTTCGTGCGCTATTCCAAAATCCAAGCGTGAAGACAAACTTGAATGGGACTACCAAGCAACAACTACTAGCTGCATAATTCCCGTAAAAGTCACAGATTGACCGGCTGCGTCTAAAGGAAAGAAAACAGTGAAAGCAGTACCCAATATACCTGTCAGGACTAAAGGTACTAACACCAGACTTCGAGTCAAACCTCTCTTCAAACCAAAGTAGAGTCCAACTGCAAATGGAATGATGAGGACATTGTAAACCACTAACAATGCATTGAGCAAATCCCGATTTGGAGCTCCCTCTCAACGAGTTCGCTAATGGTCTTGCCAATGTTCGAGTAGGATGGATCCAAAATGCCGCTCAAAGCAACAGTAACAACATAGACAATATGGGATAGAATTCCACATAGTGTAAGCGTTTGCATTTTGCCGTTTGAGATCTTCATAGGAACCGAAAAGTGATTGTAAATGGATTTATTTAGAAAATACTAGTCTAAACACCAGTTGGTTTATATTGTATAATGGCGTGAAAACGTCTGAAATTAAAATGTCAAAAAAGAATCAACTGGAAAAAGTATGCCCTGAATGCGAAGAAGAAATGAATCCAGTGTATAACAAAAACAAGATACTTACTTGCTGGGAATGCACCGAGTGCGGTACAATCGTTTCAGCAACCAAAGAAACTAAACAAGAAAAGCTCTAATACAACAGTATAATCTAATTATTTTTTGATTAGTTTTTCATCAGCTCTAAAGTCGATTTTGCCGCATTTTGGACATAAGTATACTATTACAGGTAACACTTTCGTCCCAAGTCTTGATGAATTATCACCAAGATTATGACCTGATTTTTCCCACCCATCAATCGTAAACTTGGTCATAGTTTGAGACATTTCAACATTACATGAAGAACAGAAAGTAACTGGAGAGTTTTCTGTTTTTCTCTCTTCTTGTTTTTCTTCACTGATTTCTGAACTATTGATTTTGCTTTTTTCAGAGTTAATTTGTTGGGGTTCATTTTTATATCCCCCTAAAAATCGGCAAGGGTTAGCACAATCTAGAACAAACATGCAAAGGTAGCAACAGGTCATCTTTTCGTCGTTTTTACATCGAACCTGCCTGCTTGCCCTGGATTTTTCGCTTTCAGAAGCAGCTAGACATAGTTTCTCATTTGTTAAGTATTCACAGCTACTCGCTAAGTCTGACAAGTTAGTTTTCTTCCTGCTGAACAATGAAGTTGTAAGTTTTACCTATTTGTGTTTTGGTCAAAGTCATAAAAAAAAGAAGTTGATTTAGCTTCTTTTGCTAATTTTATTTGTTTTCTATAGTCAATGTAAGCGAAGATTACTATAATTATTTATTATGAATGGAAAAAAAGAAAAACACCCTGTTGCACACAAATTTCTTTTCTTCTAAAAAAGATTGAAAAGATCTTTTCACTGTTGTTTCCACTCCTTTTTCCCTTTGTTCTTTGTTTGTCCTTTTGTTTCGCTTTTTGGTTTATTTTTTGTTTTATTTTTTATTTTACTTTCCCCTCCTGTACTATTCTTTGCACTGTTCAATTGTTCTGCACGCTTATTCGGATTGCCCCTCTAGAAGCCATTGAAAAGAGAAAACAGGTAATTCTTCTGTTCAAAATTTTCTTCTTTTCTTTTAAGAATTAATATCCGCAGAGTTCATTTACCAAAAAAAGAGCTTTAATATTTAAACAAGCCATATTGTCGCCAGCAATGCTTCTTTGAATAAATCAGATAAAAAAGCGACCAAAGCAATTAAAGAAGCTAAAGAAATTCCCTCGAACCCATTGCCTGACAATTCAACCGTAGCAGAATACATTAGAAGAAGTCGCACAAATTAACAGCTTGATAAGTTGTTTTTTTACTCACTTTCTTTAAACTCTTATTGCTTGGCTTTGCGTTTCCTTTTGCGCTTGATTGAAGATAGACCAATTGTTATTTGGTTTAGTTGATTATCATTTAGTATAGTCTCAGACGTTTTAGAACTGATATTTGAATTTTTCAGCATTTCGTAGAAGGATTCTCTCTCCAACGTGTAGGTTTTTTCTGTTTCAACAGCCCCATGAAGATCTCCATCATCGGTTTCTACACGTGCTTTATCGGAAATTCGGACTTGTTCAATCCCTATTTTTCCACGTTTGCTAAGGTCAGCTATGTAAGCAAAATCCCCAAGTTTAACATGGCTAAAAAAATTGTAACCAACATCTCCTAATACTGAGACATTAGTTTGCCAATTTGTTTCCTTCTTTACTTTGTGTTCAGATTTTGAAGAAAGCCAATGGGAAACCCCAATAAACCATGTATTACTTGAATCATTAGTCCAATCTTTGATCTTGGTATGAGGCTTAATTTTTTTCATATTGACTTTTTTTGTAGTCTTCTGCGCTAAATTCCACATCAGCTTATATTTTTTTAATTCACCAATCGTTTTTGAAGTGTTCCATAAACCTTCGTTAAAGAAACTTTTTACTCCTTCCACATCTGATCCCTCAAGCAAAACACCAACTTCAATATTGCTTTCAAAAGCTTCTTCCGTTAACGTTGCTGAGGTTAATAATGCTGAATTGTCAAAAATGTAAATGTTTGAATTAAAATTTTCGTTAGATTTTATTTTAGCGCCCTTGAAGTGCTCCATGAAATACTGTATTTCATAGGGATTGACTTCACCTTCCTTGACTGCAAAATCATTTACTCGAAAAACAAACCGGGTATCAGCTGGAGGATTCTTCAAGATTTCTTGTGAAAAAACTCTGTGAGCACCTGAACTAAGAGAAGGGGAACATACCCATAAAATCTCTCTTGTACCCATTGATTTTTGAAGAATAATTTCGTATAACTCTTTGGTGAACAACAATCTAGTCATAAGTTGAAGTTGATTGATGTGAATAAAAGTTTTCCCAAAGTATTGCCTTTATACCTATTTGAGAGCTGACCCAAGTTACAAGTTATTCTGTGTATCTTGGCTTATTTTCCATTCGAGTAATTTTTGAAAAATTGTTTGTGTGAAGACAAGGGACAGATTTACAAGGGCGAATCAATAATTCTTTTACTAAGGAGATTGTACGATGAGTAAGAAAGGAGAAACAGGAGAACAAGATCGGGGAAAACCTCAACCTCAAAAAAAGAAAGATAGAGAGACAAAACGGAAAGACAAAAAATCCGCTAGACTCGAAAGACAAAAGTCAAGATAGACTTCAGATAGACATCAAAAAACCCAATCTTCAATAAAAACCGATCCAAACCCAAATTATGTCGATTGCAATTTCATTTTTGTTTTTATTCTTACATGAATTTGTATAATCGGGTGTTTTATCTGAACCTAAAAAATGTATTCACAGTTGAGCTTGAAGCGATTCCACCCTACAACTTTGAGTTTACCGTCCGCAAGCCTGCAGGTTGGTACTGGTCTACTCCCGAGGAAATATTTGAAAAAGGAGTTTGCTGGAGTGTAACGCGTTTTAACGGACAACTATTAGGTCTAAAACTAAGTTCTTTGGGAACAGTTCAGAACCCGCTAATAACTTGTACGATCTATTCCCACTCAAAAGTGAATGATTCCACTAAACAAGATTTAACTCGAATGTTGAAACGAGCTCTGAACGCGGAGGAGGACCTGAAGGGTTTCTACGAACTCAGTCAAAAAGACGATATTCTGCAGGGCGTGGTCAAGGATCTCTATGGTATGCATACGATTGGTTGGCCTGAACTGTTTCCAGCTTTAATTTTGGCAGTTTCTCTACAGATGGCACCAATGAAAAGAAGCGGCCAAATGATGGACATGTTGTTGGCAAATTTTGGTGACCGAGCTTCTTTCGATGGAAAAACTATGCGTTACTGGCCTTCATCCCAAACCATCGCTAATGCATCAGTAGAAGAACTAATGAGTAAAGCAAAATTGGGATATAGAGCAAAAAATCTCAAAGCAATCGCAACAACTCTAACTCAAGACTTCCCTAAACATGGACGAACTGTTCGTATTGAACCCAGAAGAAGCAAAAAACAAACTGTTAACCCTGCGAGGAATCGGAGAATACTCAGCTGAACTAGTGATGCCAAAAACAGGGTTTCAGCTGGATGTTTGGAGCGCCAAAATCTTCAGCTTACTCTTTTACGGTAAAATATCTGAAAAACCACGGGACGCCATACCTGCACTCAAATTGGCAGCGGAGCAACGATGGGGCAACTGGAGAGGCTTTGCGTTTGTATACGTACTAAACGACTTGCCTCAATTGTCTGCAAGAATAGGAATTGATTTAACAAAGTTTTGAATTTTTTCTGGGTCAATACCATTTTTTAAAAAAATAAGAAGAAATTTATGGATATTTCTTTTTAGAACGCTTTCGAAAGGACCGGAACACAATTAATGCAATAGTTACCAAGATAACTACTATTGCAATCAACCCAATAGATAACAATAGAGAAGTTTGGTTGTTAGAGCCCACAATAACGAGGGGCGCATCATTTCGTTGTCTTCATGATCGAGTATATGGCAATGCCAAACGTATCCAGGACCAGCTGTAGGATCAAACTCGTAGTTAGAACCATCTTGGGGCGCAAACCGTACCCTGATTACAGTGACCGCGCCTGCGTCGGCTTGTATTGTATCTTTCCAGCCCTGCTCATTGGGGGCCGGTTTTACAGGTTGACCTAACAGGTATCGATCTAAAGAATTAACGTTGACGGTGCTATGATTTAGCGGAATATTTCCGTTTAAAGCCTGCCAATCTTACAAATATTGAGCTGAAGCTAGTTCCTGTCGTTTTACAAGTTGAAATTGAACCAGATGCAAATGGATTGGATGCGAAGTCATCAATGGGTTTACAATAATCCAGTCTTCCGTAGTTCCTACTTGAGGTTCCTCAGAAACTGGAGAATCCCAAGGTTGTCCATCTAGCAGCATCGCCACCGTATTTGTAGCATCACTTTGCTCAATTAATGTAAGTGTTCTAGTTTTTGTTGGTGATGGCAAATTTGGAAAGTCACCCGCAAGCGTCGGATTTAATTCTGAGGGCAAAGCTTTAGGCAAAAACCCTTTGTCTTTAGATACAGTAAACTGAATAATTTGACCTACAGTTTGTTTTTCATCACCGGTCAAAGATGGATCCGAATTCTCAAGAATTACTTTTTGACCAGCAGCTACGTTGGAAAAATCAACAAGCAAGTCCACTCGTTCACCTGGAGAAATTGTTAGCGAAGAAAGCTCTACTGGCGCTTTAAGGTATCCACCGTCAGTTCCTATCTGAGTAAACTGCATGTTGTTTGAGAAATGCAATGTATAAAAACGTGAGTTTGACCCATCTAAAATTCTGAGCCGATATTGACCTTGTTTGACATCTGTGTTTGGCCAAACCACACCATTAACCATTATGGTATTTCCTATAAAAGTTGGATTCCAATATGGGTGAACCGCTTTATCACTGCCTTCACTTGGGAAATAGAGTGAGCCATCAGATTGAAAATTCCTATCTTGAATTGCAAGAGGAATTTCAAATTCGCCCTTTGGTAGCAAACCTGCAACTTGGTCATCTGTGCTTCTTAATAGATAGAAACCCGCGAGTCCAGACATGACGTTGAGGCGAGTTATTCCCATAGCGTGATCGTGGTACCATAAAGTAGTAGGTTGTTGCTCGTTGGGGTAAGTGAACACAGCTGAATTACTGTCGGTAGCTAAATCGGTGCTATAAGAGGCTCCATGCAAGCCATTTGTAGTCCACCAAGCGTCAGGATTTCCATCGGAAGTTGATGGCACCTCTCTCCGTGCAAATGAATAACTATTGGAACAGGACTTTGAGCTTGAGAGTAGCCGCTTGGAAACGCTGGTGCAGAAACCGGATTTGGCGACTCCATGCCATTGGGGTTCGCCCATTGGATAGTTGGGTCAATTGCAAACATATGCATTAGTGGGTTCCCTGAAGAATCCACAAGATTATTTACCCATTTCACTTGCACCGGAACACCCCTATTAGCTTCAAACGTGCCCCCTGGACTACTATGAATTAATCCTAAGTCTTCTCCTGTAACAGCGTCTTTAGCTTGCCCTTCAAATCCCCAAACCTTAGTTGCTCCAAATCCAGTTGGATTTCCGTTAGCATCTATCACTGGCAGTATTTGTTGCATAAATTCGCGAACACTAACAACGTAATCTTGACGAATTAGTTTGCCAGAGCTATCTGTAACGTTATTCGGAACATAGATTGGAGGCGCTTTGTCTAGCTGGTTTACCCACTTGGGAATTGTTTGAGGGTCTATTAGAGTTGGAGTTTGCGAGAAAACACCTTGAATAACGACGCTTGAAAACGTTGAACATAAAAGCAATGTTATTAAAGAAATGCATATTTCTTTCTTCATGTTCGCTCTCTCAAAAATTAATTCTAATTTACAGTAATATTTACTGCCGGAAGTATTTAACAATTATATTTATTAAAAAAAAGAAAAATAATGTTTGCGCTTACTCTTCGTCTTCGCAGTCGTCGCAATCGCAGTCTTCGGAATCTTCTTCCTCTTCTTCTTCGAAACCAAAAATAGTTTTTACCATTTTTTACGCCTGCAAGTTTAACCTAAATGTACCTAAATAAACCCTTCGTTACAATCTCAAATTGCCCTTGGACTCAATTTTTTGCAAAACAAGTAAGGAGCCGCAACCGCGTTGTAGTACCTTGCTCTTGCGAAATAAATCAAGGATTTAGAGCTTGCAAAATTTTTCAAATTGTTGTGGGGTTAAGCCAGCCACATACCTTTAAACGGTAACTTGATAACAATTGTGTAGGTTTAAGTTGGGAAAAATTTCGCAGATGCATCTTCTATGATTAAGCTGAACTATTGTTATGATGGTCTAGTGTCAAATTGTAGTTCATTCAGAAGATTTTTTCTCGACAATGAATGCGCCCCAAAATACTGGAATTTCATTTGAGTCTTAAAAGTTGATGGAGTAGAAAAATGAACGAGAAAAAAAAGCGAATCCTGGTAGTCGATGACGACGTAACTATTTTGAAGGTTTTTAAAAATATTCTGGAAAAAGAAGGATACATCGTCGAGACTGTTGATTCAGGCAAGGCTGCTGCTGAAAGAATAAAAAAAGAGACGTTTAACGTTTGCTTAATTGATATGAAGCTCCCTGATATGGATGGAACTGATCTTCTTCTAAAGTTGATGAAGAACCCTGAAACAATCAAAATTATTGTTACAGGTTTCTCTTCAGATGATGTTGGAAGGAAAGCTGCTGATTATGGAGCAGATGATTTTCTGGTTAAGCCAGTTAAACCTGAAGAGCTCGTTGCTACGGTACGGGAAAGGTTAGTCACAAAACAGAGCGAAAAATGAGTTTATTATCTGTCTGTAATAGCAACCGGAAAATACAATTGATCCATTAGGAAATGGATTTTCGTTGTAATCCTTTGGTTTTGGTTTGATTAAAAAGAAAAAAATTTTGAGCCTACAAGTCTGAGACAAAGTTAATCCAATTTGAAGGCGTTTTAATCAGCTAACCTTTTGGTTTGAGAGCTAAATTGGCGGAGACTCAAATTTTGGTTTCAAAGGCATTTCAGCCATTTTCTTTACTTTAGCAATTTGCCTTTTTACATCTTCGACTCCTGATTGGAACGATTGAAGTGGGATTACTTCCCAAGTATTTTGAGTCCAGAATAGCAAACGTTGCATCTAAGTGCTGAGCTCTTCACCTCTGGTGGCTTTAATGATAATTACGCCTGCTCTTTGACCCGCGAATAGCCCGCCTACAATTGTCTTTTTTTCTTCCCATTCTTTCAACGTTTCGATGCTGGGTAAAACTATTTTTTCAGAAAACACAACGAAATTTGTTGGGTGGACCACCATACTCAATACCTTTGCCGATGACTAAAATTTCAAAATTTCACAGTATTCTTTTGCGTTTTCTCCCCTTAAGCGTTTGTGATTGGTAGACCTCACCAAAATCAGTGAAAATAACCGTTTGAAAACAACAATCCGTTAAAACATACTCGAGAACAATTCCAAGTTTCGTCCTTCAAGCTTACTCAGAAAGATTAAGGATCTATTCACAAATCTTAAAAGCGCAACCGATTAAACGATTCTTTACATAAGTGGTGTAGCGATGGGGTTTCTTAAAAAATTCACAAAAAAACTAACTGCTCCAGAAGCTTCTGTTCAACTAAGGCTTTCCAATTACTCAGTTTCATTAGGAGAGAACCTGCAAGGAACACTTAACGTAACTTCAAAAGAGGACTTTGAAGCAACAGAGGTGCGCTGTGAAATAACATGCGTTGAACAAGCTAAGGTTATTCGGGAAGTCTATGATTCTGCTCTCAAAAGATCAATTCCCCAAGTGGTCGATGAATCAGCCGTTATTTATTGTGCTAAACCCGGGCTTTGTGGACCAACACACTTTGCAAACGGTGAAAACCGAAGTATCCCAATCAACATTAACATTCCAGCAGGTGCAAGATCAACTTATGCAGGTGTAGATCGAAGAGTCACATGGACAATAAAAGGTATACTTGCAGTAGACGGCAGGCCTGACAGGACAACAGAAACATGTGAGATCCAAGTTATAGCTCCAACTGTGCAGGCTCAGACGGTTACTGCGCAAAGAGAAGTCATCCGTACCGTCGTTATGATTCCTTGTAAGTATTGCCAAGGCTTAATGGATCAAACACTGACTGTTTGCCCAAACTGCGGCGCAAAGAGAACAATTTAGGGCTGAATGCAGGCTAACGTTTTTAACTTAACTGGTTCCATAAAATTTCCAACTATCAAGTAGGGGATCAATGAGTTATGGGAAATCTTAAAGGATTTTTCAGCCCCCAATCATAGCTGTTATAGGGGCAATCGAACGAGTTGAATCCATAGGAAACAGAATTCTATGCAACCTGATCGGAGCTTATCCGGGAAAAATTTTTGCTGTCAACGCTTTTAGGCAAACCATTCAGGGACTTACAGCTTATCCAAGAATAGACCGTGTTCCATCCAAAAGATTAGACGAGTTTGTTTCGCTTGTTTTTTCGGGGCGCGATTGGGTTTAGATAATAAGATAAAGATTTCTTGCTTGCTTCCATTAGCCGCAAAGTGCTTAATTCGCCAAGTATCGCCAAATCTTCCGTAGGTAAATAGCTACGTGCTGAAGCATCATATAGTATGTTTCCGGAAGCTGGAAACCTTCTTTGCCCCACAGAATGTAAGTTAAAGGAATACCCTTTAACGATATGATTTCAAAGGCGGCATCTCCAAGAGCCAACTTGGTTCCACCGAGCAGATTTGCAGCTTTAAGGAGTTCTTTTGGTTTTTCTCCGAATACCTCGGCGATGGGTTGAATGGGCTCGTTTGGTAAACACATCTTCGTATGCGTAACCGCCGGGGATGTCCTTGTACTTGACAAGTGTTCCCCTTTGCGCTATCGGGTTAGCTAACGAATAATGGCATAGTAGGGGGTGAAAATCTAGGTTGCCCATTCGCTTAGGTTCACCATAAGTTGGGGGAGGTCGTCTGTTATAGTGCTTTTGTTCAAGTCAGGCGTGTAACCCAAAATTCATAACGATTTATATCTGTTAATTTCTTTAGCTTTTGGAGAGTTGCCAACTCTAGGTTAAGCTTAGTCAACAATTACAACTTCAAAAAGGAATAGGGAAAAAGCTGAATTAAGCTTTGTCGAGATTGAATTCGTTGTGTATCGCTCGGACTACGGCGACACCATCTCTCTCTTTGACAACGAAGGAAATGTTGAGTTCTGAGCTGCCCTGCGCGATCATGCGGATGTTTATGCCAGCTTTAGCGACCGTGTTGAAAATGTGTGATGCAACCCCCAATGTGCCCTTCATGTTTGCGCCCATAACTGCTATGACTGCGACATCGTCTTCTGCGGTGACTTCGCTCACTACTCCGCCCCGCTCTAGCAGTGCAATTTCCAGGTTGCTGATGGCTCGACCTAGAAGCACCCGTTTAATTATCATTGAGATGTTGGCTTCGGAGACAGCGGTGGATATCATCATTACATTGATGCCGTTTTTGCCTAGTACGTCAAAGACTTTGGCGTAGCTGCCTGGCGCACCGACCATTGCTGCTCCGTTTACGTTGAGCATGGCGACGTCTTTTATCATGGCTACTGCTTTTACGGGTTTGGTTTCGTTGGTAGCTGGCTCTTTAGTTATGAGTGTGCCCATGTTTTCTGGGTGGGCTGTGTTTCGGATTCGGACTGGAATGTTTTCTTTGATGACTGGTCCTAGTGCTCGTGGGTGCATGGCTTTGGCGCCGAAAATCGCCATTTCAGCTGCTTCCTGATAACTTAGCTGTGGCAGCATCCTTGCTGTTGGAACGATTTTAGGGTCGGTGGTCATTATTCCATCAACATCGGTCCATATCCAGACCTCATCAACCTGCAATGCTACGCCAAGTATTGTTGCAGTATAATCTGAGCCACCTCGGCCGACAGTCGTTACTATGCCATCTTGATTAGCCGCAATGAACCCTGTAACCACCGGAATTGTGCCTTTTTCAAACAGTGGCCCTATCTTTTCGCGGATTAGGTGAGTAGTATAATTCATAAGGGGATTGGCTTCACCAAAATTCGAGTCAGTAACTATGCCTGCTTCTTTGCCTGTGAAACTTTGGGATTCAAATTTATGGTCTCTTATCGCGCCGGAGACTATGGGTGCAGACAAACGTTCTCCAAAAGAAGCAACGTA
>Ga0182021_10010937_pt1 | contig 10765 bp, 7 predicted proteins | sample 612E3MmetaG_FD_120493 | JGI IMG/M metagenome (GOLD analysis project Ga0182021, IMG submission 120493) | Permafrost microbial communities from Stordalen Mire, Sweden - 612E3M metaG (Illumina Assembly) | ecosystem: Environmental > Terrestrial > Soil > Wetlands > Permafrost | place: Sweden...
CACGCGCGGCTGTTCTTCGATCGGCTGCTGCTGCTCGACGGCGGCCGCCTGGTCGCCGACGGAACACCCGGCGAAGTCCTGACCGCCGCGACCATCGACACGGTCTACGGCGTCGATCCGCGCCTCGTTCTCGGCGGTCTGACCGGCTGACAACGTCACACGGTCGCGCTCGACGCTCGTCTAGCGCTCATGAACGATGACATGACGGCAGCGACCTTTCCTGTCGCCGGCAACGCCAGTGACCTGCCCGGAAGCTCTGTGCTCGGCCCGCCCACGGCGATTGTGCCGCCGCTTGTCGAGCGCCTGCCCGACCGCACGGCCGGCCGCGCCCTGGCCGTCATCGCTGTCGGCGGCCTGATCGCCCAGCTCCTGTTCTACGGCGAGTTGCTCGGCATCAACTTCCCGATCTGGGTCGCCTTTGTCTTCCTCGCAGCGATCATCGTCCGCCGACCGGGCGCGCGGATCGACCGCCTCGACTCCTGGATCCCAGTCGCGGCGCTTCTGTTCGCCTTGTTCTGTGCGGTGCGAACGGATGGCATGCTCATGCTCTTCGATGTCGCCGCGGCCGGGACGTTCACGGTTGCGGGGATCGTCGCCATCGGTGGGCAGCCGATCACGCGCCATTCGTGGCACTCGATAGTCAGCTACGCCGTCCGAGCGATCGGGGTCTTCTTCCTCGGAGCCGGTTACCTGGCCAATGGCTTCCGCGGCGTGCCGCGTTCGCGCGTTGAACGCCAGACAACGCCTTGGCGCATACTTCGCGGTCTCGCCTACGCGGCGCCGCTGCTGATCGTCTTCGGGGCGCTGTTCGCGGGCGCCGACGCCGTGTTTGGTGCCGTCGTGCGTCAGCTTGTGCCCGTGGATCTTGCGCCGCCCGATGTTGTCGGGCGGGTGATCCTCGCCTCGATCGCCGCCTGGCTACTGGGCGGCGCGATCGTGTGCGGATGGCTCTTCCGCGAGCCGGATGTCGCCGACTCCACAGAGCATGCGACCGTGCGCCGTCGGCTCGGGACCACGGAGGCCGTGGTCGTCCTCGGCTCGATCGACGTGCTATTCCTGATCTTTGTGGCTCTCCAGGCAGCCTACCTGTTCGGCGGCGTCGACACGCTCGCCGTCAGCGGCATGACCTACAGCGACCACGCCCGGCGCGGCTTTGGTGAGCTGATCATTGCCGCGGCCCTGTCCGGGATCGTGCTCATTGTGCTCGGTAATCTGGTCGACATTCGGAGCCGCGTATACCGCTTGCTGGCGTCGACGCTCGCGATCTGTACGGGCATCGTGGTCGCCTCGGCGTACCTGCGCATCACTCTCTATCAGCAGGCCTACGGTTGGACCGAGCTGCGCTTCTACACCGTCGCCGGTATTGCCTGGCTGGCGCTGTGCGCCGCGATCGCGCTTATCTGTGTGCTGAGGGACCGCATCGCGCCGCTACCCAAGCTGGCGCTTCTTGCCGGCCTCGTCGTCGCCGTCGCGTGCAACCTGATCGCGCCCCAGGCGTTCGTCACGCAACAGAATGTCAACCGCGCGATGGATCCTGCGCTCGTTGCACCCGGCGGCCAGAGTGGCCTTGACGTCGGCTACCTGTCCTCGCTGGACGCTGATGCCATTCGTGTCCTGGCCGGATCGATCAACTCGTTGCCCGACGATCTTCGACCTGGCGCGGCCAGCGCCCTGTCTGAGGCGCGCGTGAGCCTGGAGGTCGACGCACAACGCGGCTGGCCGTCGTGGAACTATGGGCGCCAGGCTGCCCTCGACGCCTTGACCGCGTCAGACAACTAGGACGTCGCCGACGGATCGGTGATCTGGCCCAGGAAGAGCACGGCGCCCGTGTCGTAGTCGCGCAACGCGAACAGGAATGGGTGGTCGACATGCATCTTGGCCATATCGACGGGCATCGCTCCTGCGCTGATTCCGACCGCCGTCGCCGCTGCGGCCTCGGTGCCCTTCTCGTCGACGGTGATGTTGGCCTGGTGGATGACGAACGCGATGTACAGCTTCTCCTGCGTCGTCATGCCCGAGAAATCGGCCTTGTTGGGATCGAATGCCAGCGGCATGCCCATCTGGCTCAGCATCGAGCTCAGGTCCGCCGTCGTCTGCGTATCGAAGCGCGGCAAGGTCAGCTCGACCTCGCTCGGCTTCAGGGCCGCTGTGATCTGATCAAAGGTGCTCGCGTTCAACGTCTTTGCGAACGCGTCGATGTCGTTGGGCAGGACGATCGTCAGGCCGAGCTTGTTGCCGACGTAGGGCAGGTCGACGGCCTGCCAGCCCTGGCCGCTCGCGTATGACATCTCGCCCGTGAGCGCCATGGTGGGCACGGTCACCGACGAGCCGGCGAGCGTGGTGAACGGCAGCGGGTGCGTGGCATCCGGTGAGAACGGCTGCGCCCACGGTGCCTTGAGATAGATCGCGTTGACCAGTACGAGGCGGGTCAGCGTGTCGAGCATGCCCTGGCTGATCAGTTCAGGGATCCGGCCGTTGGTCTTGTCGCTGACCCACTGGTTGATCTGGACCCGTGCACTTTCCGGGTCTGACTTATAGTCGACCAGCCGCAGACCAGCGCCAAAGCGCTGCGCCAGGGCGTCGAGGAACGCTTCCTGCCACTGTTCATCGCGTTGCGCGAACGGCGCATTGGCCACGTTGAGCGTCAGGTCGTATGACGTGCCCTCGAAGCCCTGGAACGTGCCGCTGCGCGAGTTGAGGGCAGCGTCGAGCGCATTTATCGCGGCCGCCTGGTCATCGGCGCCGAGGTCGTGGAGGACTGTGTCCATCTGGGCCGCCGTCTCGCCACGCGCGCCGGCGCGGGCCATGGCCAACGCGATTGCGATGCTTGTTGGCGAAAACACGAGATTGCCGGCACCCGCGCCGGCGCGCAGCTTCGCGAAAACGTCCAGGCCAAACGCATTTGCAGCGGCCGCTGCCGACTTGGCCAGGGAAGGATCGACGACGTCACGGGCGACGTTCGCCATGGCCAGCTCACCCACGGGACTGGTTGGCGTGACGCTGGGCACGGCCGTTGGTGGGACGGTTGGCGCACTCAGGCTGGGACCCGGGCTGCCGGAACAACCGGCAAGCACGGCTCCGACGAGCAGGACGACGGCGAACTTATCGGTGATCTTCATCTTCGACGACCCTCAGTGGCGGCGTGGCCACCCCGAAGACGCGTCCCTGAGCGTCTCGGTTGCCTGCGACTCAGAATCGCTTTCGGGGCGGGTCGAAGAAGGGCAGGGGCACGACCGTGGCCGTGGCACGGCCGCGCCGGCCCTCGACCGTCCATTCGAGCTCGACCTTTGAGCCGGCGGGTTCGAACTCGGGCACGACCGACGCAAGCGCGATGTGCTGCTTGAGCGTCGGACTCCAGGTCCCGCTCGTCGCGCGCCCGACCTGGCGCTTGCCTGCATAGACGGGCCGCTGCTCGCGCCACGTATGTGTCGTGACCGCTATGGGCAGGTCCTGCGTTTCGTAGAGCGACTCAATCGACTCGTAGTCGACCGTCAGGCCGACGAGCCGGCGCGCTGGACCGCCTGCGGCGACCTCGGCCTCGAGGGCGCGCCGGCCGACGAAGTCCATCGACTTTTCCAGGTTGACCAGCCGTCCCAGCCCGATCTCGAAGGGCGAGTAGTTCTGACCGGGAATCAGCGCGTGCTTGGCTGAGGTGTAGTCGACTTCGATCAGGATCAGGCCGGCTTCGAGGCGAGCCATGTCGAGCGCGAGCATGCCCGCGGGACGGATTCCATACGGCCGACCAACCTGCATGAGGCAATCCCAGACCGCGTCCGCCTGCGTCGCATCGAACCACAGCTCGTAGCCGAGATCGCCGGTGTAGCCCGTCCGACTTACGTCGACCGGGACCGAGCCCGCGCGGGCGGATCGTCGGTGGTAGAAGCGCAGGTCTGCAAAGTCGGTGCCCATGGCTGCGCTCACCACGTCGCGTGCCAGCGGCCCCTGGAGCGCGATCGCGGCCAACTTCTCGCTGACGTCCTCGATGTCCACGTCGAGGCCGCGTGCGTTGAGCCCGAACCAGCGCAGGTGCGGCTCGGCGCTCGTCCAGCGGAAGGTGCCGTCGTCGAGGCGCGCGATCGTGCCGTCGTCGATGACCTTGCCATGCTCGTCGCACCACGGCGTGTAGACGACCTGGCCGGGCTTGATCTTGGTCGCGTCGCGGGTGATGACACGGTCAATAAGGCGCGTCGCGTCGGGGCCGCGGACCAGGTACTTGTAGAGCGGCGAGACGTCGATCAGCGCCGCCGCGTGGCGGATGCCGACGTACTCGTGGATGTGCAGGTAGTCGTACTGGCTCGCGGCGTAATAGCCCGACCAGTCGCGCCACTCGCGCTTGCGGTTGAGTTGCGCCGTGCGCGGGTCGAGCGGCGATCCGATGCTCACGCGCCGGATGCTAGCGGGCCGGGGCGGTCCGGCCGATACATTACTGACGTGGCAGGAGGGCGAGGGGCGCAGGCGTACGACGCCGTGATCATCGGTGGCGGTCACAACGGCCTGACGTGCGCCGCGTACCTCGCGCGTGCCGGGATGAAGGTCGTCGTCCTGGAGCGGCGTGACGTCCTGGGCGGCGCGACCGTGACCGAGGAGATCTACCCGGGCTTCAAGTTCAGCGTCGCGTCGTATGTCGTGTCCCTGCTCCGGCCGGAGATCATCCGTGAGCTGGAGCTCGTGCGCCACGGCCTCCAGGTGTTGCCGGTCGACGGGACGCTGACGCCCACGGGCAACGAGGTGGGCGATTACCTGTGGCGCGTCGACGACCACGCCGTGACTGTGCGCGAGATCCGGCGCCACTCGAAGGCCGATGCCGAGGCATACGAGGAGTACGCGCTGCTGATGGCCGAGATGGCGCGCTTCGTCAGGCCGCTGCTCGGTGCGCAGCCAGATTGGCGCGATCTCGCGCGGCGTTTCGCGGCGCTGCCGGAGCCGCAGCAGACGACGTTGATCCAGCTCCTGACGATGTCCTCGGCGGACTTCGTCAGCCAGTGGTTCGAGAACGAGCCGCTGCGCGCGACGCTGTCCGCGAGCGGCATCATCGGCACGTTCCTCTCGCCGCGCACGCCGGGTTCGGCGTACGTGCTGCTCCACCACTACATGGGCGAGGTCGACGGCGAGTACCGAGCGTGGGGTTTGCCCGTGGGCGGCACGGGTGCGATCTCCGCGGCCATCGCGGCCGCCGCGCGCGAGGCAGGGGCGGAGCTGCGGACGAGCGCGCCAGTGGCACGGATCGAGACGCGCAACGGCCGCGCCACAGGCGTAGTTCTCGAGTCGGGCGAGGAGATCAGCGCGCGACTCGTCGTTTCGAATGCCGACGTGCGCACGACGCTGGGCAAGCTGCTCGAGCCCGGCACGCTCTCCGCCGAGGACAGCGCAGCAGTCTGGCGTTACAGGTTCCGCGGGTCGTCGGGCAAGGTCAACATGGCGCTTTCCGGGCTACCGACCTTCAGCTGCCTGCCCGCCGGCACGACCGACCACTTCCGCGGGATGGTCTCGATCTCGCCCTCGATCGACTACCTCGAGCGCGCATACGACGACGCGGTCGACGGCCGCTTCAGTCGCGCGCCGTACATCGACATGGGCTTCCCGAGCGTGATCGACCCATCGGTCGCGCCCCCAGGCCAGCACGTCATGGCCTGTTTCGTCCAGTACGCGCCGTACGAGCTGGCCGAGGGAACGTGGGACGACCAGCGCGAGGCGTTCGGCGACACGGTCGTAGCCACGATCGCGCAGTACGCGCCCGACCTCCCGAGCCTCATCCTGCACCGCCAGGTGCTCACGCCGCTCGACATCGAGCGAATCTTCGGGCTGACTGAGGGCAACATCTTCCAGGGCGAGCTGCTCCTCGAGCAGCTGTTCAATGGCCGGCCGGTGCCCGGCGCGGGCTACGCCACGCCCGTGCGCGACCTGTGGCTGTGCGGCTCGTCGACCCATCCGGGCGGCGCGATCAGCGGCGCGCCGGGACACAACGCGGCCGTCGAGATATTGCGCGCCCGGCGCGGCGGAGCTGCCGCGTGAAGTACGACGCGATCGTCGTCGGCGGCGGCCACAACGGACTCGTATGTGCCGCGTATCTCGGCCGCGCGGGGTTGCACGTGCTGGTCCTCGAGGCACGTGAGCGGGTAGGTGGCATGGCCGAGCTCGCGCTCACGGTCGGGCGCCTGTCGCCGGTCGTAGCCCGCGAGCTCGGTCTGCGCGGCCACGGACTGCGCCTCGTCCAGCCCGACGTGCGCCTGTTCGCGCCCCAGCCCGACGGACGAGCAATCACGCTCTGGGGCGACCTGCCGCGAACGCTGAAGGAGCTGGCCGACAACCCGCTCGTGGGCGAGCGCGACGCACAGGCGTACGCCACGGCCGACGAGCGGCTCCGTTCGATGTCCGCGCAGCTGGCGCGGCTCGTGCGCCGGCCGCCGGGCGATCAGAACCCTGTCGCGGCACTGACGTTGGTGCCGGAGCTGCCGATGAGCGTGCGCGACCTTGTCGAGGACTGGTTCACGTCGGATGCGCTGCGTGCCGCGGTCGCGGCGCGCGGATTGCTCTGCACGGCGCTCGGCCCGCGCATGCCGGGCACGACCGGAGTCCTGCTCACGGACGCTGCCCTGAGCGGCAGCGGTCTTGCCGGCCAGGCCGTGTTCGCGCGCGGCGGTCCGGGTGCAGTCACGGACGCACTGGCCGCGGCGGTCAAGGAGAAGGGTGGCGAGATCCGGACCGCCGCGCGCGTCGCGCGCGTCAGGCGAACCGGCACGCGCGCGGCGGGCGTAACACTCGAAAGCGGCGAGGAAATCGACGCGCCGCTCGTGGTCTCCGGGCTGGACCCAAGAACGACCCTGCTCGACCTGCTCGAGCCGGAGGTCCTTGGTCCGCACCTGTCGTGGCGCGCGTCGAACATCCGCCAGACAGGCTCAACCGCGATGGTGACCTTCGCGCTGCGCGCGCTTCCGCTATTCCCCGGCGCGCACGACGACGGCCGGCGGATGCGCGGCCGGATCCTGATCGCTCCCTCGATGCGCTACCTGGACCTGGCGATGAGGCCGGCGCGCTACGCCGAAACGGCCGAGGAGCCACTCCTCGAGATCACCATCCCGACCCTGATCGATCCAACGACCACGCCACGGTCAGGTGTGAAGCACTTGGTGCATGTCGTCGTCCAGGCCGTTGCCACGGACGCTGATCCAGCAACGCTTGGCGACATCGTCACGCGCACGATCGAGCAGTACGCGCCTGGTTTCAGCGACCTGATCGCAGAGCGCGCCGTCACCACTCCGCGCGACGTCGAGCGCGAGTACGGCGCGCGCGGCGGCCATCCGATGCACGCCGAGGTCGCGCTCGACCAGTGGTTCGAATGGCGGCCGCTGCACGGCTTCGGCCGCTATCGAATGCCGCTCGACGGCCTGTACCTGTGTGGATCCGGGGCGCATCCGGGAGGTGGCGTGACCGGGGTGCCGGGCCGGCTGGCTGCCCAGCAGATGGTCGGCGACCTCAAGTCGGGGTCGCTCAAACTTGCCGCAGGAAGGGGGCGGACACGCTCGTCCCGCTTGCCCCGGTCGACTAGCCTCGCAACATGAGAGGGCGTCCGTGGGGGATCTGGATCGTGGTCGGTCTGCAGATCGCACTGGCCGTGACGCTGCTGCCCGTATTCGCTGAAACATTTCCCGGCATATCGCCCGTTGACGGCATTTCGCAGACCGACCGGTGGCGTGATGTCTACATGGTGTGGGCCGTCCTGAACGTGCTCGCGGCGCTGTGGCTGTGGACGCTCAGCAGACGTGCCTGGGCGCTGACGATGCTTCTCGTCGGTATCGGGCTTAGTGCCAACCTCGTGCTCTGGTTGGTGAACGAGCCGAACTGGCTGCGCATGGCCATCCAGGCCGCCACGGCGTTCTACCTGAATTCGGCGCCGGTGCGCGCGCTTTTCCAGCGCCACGACGTCGACGGGGACCCGATCGTGCTGCGCGACGCGGAGTCGGCGTGATGGCGAACGCGACGGACATCTCCCGGAATCGCCCGCTCGACGCGCCAGCTGCGACAGGCACGGTACAGACTGCAGCCGACGTGGCGCTGCTCCAGAAGTACGAGCCGATTGTTCGCTACAACCACGCCGAGCTCTTCTTCCCCACGGGCGTCGAGAGCTACCTGGCCGAGTGCGACCTGCTGATGGGCAAGACGGAACGCGACCAGGAAGTTGTCGTGCCGCACGGCAAGGTCACGCCCGAGGTGCTCGGCAACTACATCGCTGAACCCGGCAAGTCACTCTACCTGCGGCTCGTCCAGAAGCCGCTCAATGGCATCGAGCTCGCGCGCTGGCAGGTCACCGGCGACCGGCCGCGCTTCCATGCGCCGGGCAGACTCGCCCGGGTCGGCCTGTTCGGTCGGCTGGTCGACGCAGGCTTCAACGTCTCTCTCCTGTTGCGGGGCACCGTCCCGGGCGGCACAGCCGCGGCGGCGCAGATCAAGTACGCGGCCGCGCGCGAAGACGATCCGCGCTACGTCTACTACGGGCGCGTCATCCGGCGCGGCGACTGGATCAGCCTGCACTACATGTACTTCTACTTCATGAACGACTATCGCTCGACGTTCCATGGCGTGAACGACCACGAAGCGGACTGGGAGCAGGTGTTCATTTACATCGAGGATGCTCCGGACGGTCCGGCGCCGGTCTGGATTGCAGCCGCGGCGCATGACTACATCGGCGACCAGCTGCGCCGGCGGTGGGACGACCCGACCCTGATACGCGAGGGTGATCACCCGGTCGTTTTCGCCGGGGGCGGCTCTCACGCGACCTATTTCGAGCAAGGCGAGTACATGACCAGCGCGCCCATCTCTGCGCTGCGCTGGGCGACCGGTCTGCTCGATGCAGGGCGTGCGTTCTGGGTCAATTCGCTGCGGCAGCCCGATCCCGGGGACCTCGCCGCGACGCTCGAAAGGAATCTGTCGGCGTCATTCGTCGACTATGCACACGGCGACGGTGCGACCGTCGGGCCGGGTCATGATGGCGATTGGTCGCCGATCCTGATCTCCGACGCGGATGCGTGGGTGGACGGGTATCGCGGGCTATTCGGCCTCGACACGCACGACCGGTTCGGTGGCGAACGCTCTCCGGCGGGACCGAAATACGGCCGCGCAGGCCAGCAGCGCATGACCTGGCACGACCCGCTGGGCTTTGCCGGGCTGGACAAGGCCGATCCGCCCTTCCAATGGCCGACTGCGCTGGCCGAGCGTGAGAGCGAACTCAACAAGGACGCCATGGACATCGACGCGAAGATCGGCCATCTGACCGACACGCTGCCTGGTCTCGCGCTTGAGGTCCAGGCGCTCGCAGCCGACGGGGGAATGGCGTCGCTCTATAAGCAGCGCGCCGCCGCACTTTCCGCGGGCGAGCTGGACCTGCGTGGGTTGCGTGCGCAGGCGGCCGCCTTGCAGGACCAGATTGGCGCGGTGCGTCGTGAGCGCGCGCAGATTGATGCGGGCGATCTCGGCGATCCGCGCGCGCACTTGACACGTCCGCATCGGCCCGTGCCGCAGGAGCAGGTCAGGCAAGGGATTGTGGTCGAGTTCTGGTCCGCCGTAAGTGCCGCAGTATTGCTGCTCGTAACCGCGGCGCTTGTCTGGTTCAGTGTCCTGCCTTGGTGGGGCGCACTCGTCGTCGCCATGGCCGGCTACGTGTTCATCGAGTCCGCGCTGCGACAGCGGCTCACCCAGCTGATGCTGCGCATCTCCCTCGTGCTCGCCTTCGTCTCGGTCGTCCTGATCGCGTGGAACTACCACACCGAGCTAGTCGTGGCAGGTGTCGTGGGACTCGCCCTGTTCCTGCTCGTCGACAACGTGCGCGAGGTCGTCAGCCGCTAGCGGCGCTTCTGGGTCGGCTCGGCCTGGGCGGTTGTGATCTCGTCCTGACGTACGTCGCTCGGCGTCGTCGGGGCCGCAGCCTCGGCGTGCTCGACAGCCTCGCTGGGTAGCGTCCAGCTCCAGCTCTTGAGTCGGGAGAGAAGCCTGCGCGCGGTCAGGTCGAGCTGGATCGGCGTGATCGCGATGCGCTTGTTGACCACGGCGTCGAAGTCGGTGCCCGGCTCGGCGAGCCCGGACGGCGGCGGGCCGCCGATCCAGTAATAGGGCGTGCCGCGCGGGTCGATGCGTTCGATCAGTTCGTCCTGGTAGATGCGCTTGCCCATGCGCGTCACTTCGACGCCCGCGGTCTCGGACGGCGCGATCGCGGGCACGTTGATGTTGATCAGCTCGCCCGGCGCCAGGCCGTTCTCGAGGATGTTGACCGCGGCCCGGTAGGCGATCCGCGCGGCGAGCGTGAAATCGGGGTGCTCGAGGTACTCCTGCGATATCGCGAAAGCGGGACACGCGCTGAGCACGGCCTCCATTGCTGCGCTGACGGTGCCCGAGTAGGTGACGTCGTCGCCGAGGTTGGCGCCGTAGTTGATGCCCGAGGCGACGAGATCGAAGCCGACGTCGAAATAGCCCAGGAAGGCAAGGCTCACGGCATCGGTCGGCGAGCCATCGACCGACCAGCCGCGCGAGCCGTCGGCCAGCGTTCGCTCGCGCACGCGCAGCGGGCGCATGAACGTCTTCTGGTGGCCGACGGCCGACTGATTCGTCTCGGGTGCGAGAACGTAGATATCGCCCAGCGCCTCGAGTGCCTGCTTGAGCGCGAGCAGGCCGCGCGATTCCACGCCGTCGTCGTTGGTGACGAGGATGCGCGGCCGAGTACCCCACTCGGCGAGCGGCCGCGCGACACGCGGGCGCGCCCTCGGCGGCGCAAGCC
>Ga0182021_10010938_pt1 | contig 10764 bp, 5 predicted proteins | sample 612E3MmetaG_FD_120493 | JGI IMG/M metagenome (GOLD analysis project Ga0182021, IMG submission 120493) | Permafrost microbial communities from Stordalen Mire, Sweden - 612E3M metaG (Illumina Assembly) | ecosystem: Environmental > Terrestrial > Soil > Wetlands > Permafrost | place: Sweden...
CGTATCAAAGCATCCATTGAAATGTTTTTCACCCCGCGTTCGACCGCACTGATATAAACGGGATGGAGTTGGGCGTTTTCAGCTAATTTCTCCTGGCTTAATCCGGCTTCCTTGCGACAAACCCGAATAGATTCCCCAAGAATTCTGCGGTATTTGAGGTTTGGCGACAAGATGGCGATAAAAGACAAGAAATCGTGCGAATGAACTAGAACCTATAGATTCATTTTATCCGCTTGCGTTCGGGCCTGAATCATTTATCAATGTGCCGGAATTTTTAAGGACGTTGAAGGAATCGGACTGGATTATTATGAAGACCTCATCTGGAAACGGTATGTTTGTCCACAGGCAGGTTTGTTTTTGGGCAGCTCGCGCGTTCATCATCGCCGGCTTTTTGTTTGGCCTGCTGCCAATGGTTCAGGCCGTCGGCATGGTGCCCGGTGGCGGCGGAACCAATTCCAGCCCCACCTACACCCCGCTGGATTCATGGGTGTTCTATGACAGCACCAACTGGACAAGCGACCAGGGTTACGCACCCGTCTCCTTCACCAACCTTGATTATTCGCAACTCGGCAACGGTTCATCGCTGGTGGTGGACAGCACGAACGCGGCTTGGCTGCAATACAACGTCGTGGAAACCAACGGCAAGACGAATTTTTCCCCGTCCGTCGGAACTATTTCCTTCTGGTTCGCGCCCGGAAGCTGGTCTAGCACGAATGCGGGCGGCACCGGGCCGGGGGAATATGGGCGCTTGTTTGAAGTTGGCAGCTATACCCCGGATTCCAGCTACGGCTGGTGGAGCCTTTATGTTGATCCTGACGGGAACAACCTCTATTTCTCGGCGCAGACCAACGATTTTTCGAGCAACGTCACCACCTATGTTTCCGCGCCGATCTCGTGGACGACCAATTATTTTCACTTCGTTGCGCTGACGTATTCCGAGACGAACACGGCCTTGTATCTGGACGGCGTGCTGGCAACCAACGGCCCGCCGCTCACCGTTTATCCCGGCCCGGACGCGTTGGCGAACGGCTTTTTCATCGGCAGCGACAGCAACGGCGTCTATCAGGCCAAAGGCCTTTTTAACAGCGTCTATACCTACAACGTGCCGCTGGATGCCGGCTCCATTCAGCAAATCTTCAACTGGACTTACCCCTACTACATGATGAGTCCGCTGAATTCGGCCATGTGGAGCAGGCTTTTATCGGCCAATTCCACGCCATCAACCTCGCCAACGCCAAACGTGATCACCGGACAGGGTAACCTGCAAATTTTAGGAGCGGCCGCCACCTGTGTATCCACCACGAATGCCTTCCAAGTCTGGCTTACCAACATCACGGCCACGACGGCGAGCGATGGAACAATGACCGTGACATTTGCGATTGAAGGCGGACAGGACGGGTATTACTACGATGTTTTTGCGGGCACATTCTTGACCTCACCCTTGAGCAAGGGCTACTGGACATGGCAGGGCCAGGGGCAACATTGCCTGGTGTATTCCATGACGGGCTTGCCGCAAGGCACGGTGTTTTTGATTCTTGGCACGCCGTTGGACACCGACGGAGACGGTTTGACGGACGCCTACGAAAATCTGGTGAGCAAAACGAATCCGAATCTTGCCGACACGGATGGCGACGGCATACCTGATGGCTGGTCGGTGTTGCTGGGGCTTGATGCGCTGACGAGCGTTGGCAGCAATTCATCGGCGCGTTCAAACTACGGCTATACAACGGCAGACTGGCTGAATGCGGTTTCTGGCGTCAAGAGCGGCGCGGTTGATCTGGACAATGAAGGCAACGTCAAAACGGTTTCACAATAATTTGAGAGAAAATAGCGAATGAAAACTTTGAAGCATCTGTTTTTGGGCCTGTTAGCGTTGGTTGTTATTTGTCGGGCAGACGCGCAAACGTCGCCAGCCATCGCCGAGGCCGTCACGCCGAGGATTCAGGCATTGGCGGACGGCTTGCAGCATGATCCGGTGAGGATTTTCAACTATGTCCATGACACCATTCGTTATGTGGTCATTTTTGGTTCCAAAAAAGGCGCGGAGCTGACGTTGTTGGAAAAGAGTGGAAATGATTTTGACCAGTCTGCGTTGTTGGTGGCGTTGTTGCGCGCGGCAGGTTACACCAACAGCCAATGGTCAAATGGGGGTGTTGGTTATCAATTTGGCTGGCAGCAAATTCCCTATGATAATCCGGATGGAAGCCATCGCGACATCCATCACTGGTTCGGATTGAGTTTGAACAACACCAACTGGAACTATACATCATCTTATTTGAGTGTATTGCTTGGGACACGGTTTTTTCCGCTGCGCCAGAGTATGGATAGCAGTAACACCTACGCATTCCAGCGGGTATGGGTGACCTTGACGACCGGCGGGACGAATTATTTTTTGGATCCGGCCTTCAAGGTAAGCGAGCCGGTGGCGGGCATTGCTCTGCCGCTGGCCATGGGCAGCACAGCCTCTGGCATCAGCAACGCCCTGATGACCGCCGCAGCGGGAACAGTCTTTGGAAATCCCAGCACCAATTATTATGTCACCAATTTGAGTGAGACCACCATACGGAGCACGCTGACTGGTTATACCACCAGCCTGCTTTCCTACCTTCAAAGCAATTATCCCAATGCCAGCGTAAAAGATGTGCTGGGCGGCCAGCGTATTGTTCCCGCCACTAATACCGTCTTGAGTCAAAGCACCTTGTTTCCGACTCTCAACATGAACGGCACGATGCCCGTGACCAATTGGTTTAATCAGCCTACCAATATGATGTCCACTCTGGGAATCAGCTTTGCCGGCTTCAATTATAATTTGTTCATGCCCCAATTGCAGGGGCGGCGTTTATCTTTGACTGTTGGCAGCGGCGGCGCAGCGCAGTTATGGCTGGACGATACCATGCTGACCAATGGCAGCACGGGTGGCGGTTCTGGCTCCTCATCGCTGGTCTTGAGGCCGTATCATCCAACCTGGAACTGCGGCTGGGACACCACCAACAACGTATTGATTCCTTCCGGGCCACAGGCGACAGCGGGTGCCTCCTATCAAAATGCCAATGCGAATTATGCGATTTTGTATTCCTTCGAGCCGGACTGGGGCTGGTTGCAGGAGCGGCAGAAGCAGTTGGAAGCCTACCAGCAGCAGGGTTTGTCCAGCACCTCCCGGCAGGTGGTCACGGAAACCTTGAACGTCATGGGTTTGAATTGGGAATTGCAGGATGAGACCATCGGCCGGCTGTTGGGGCAGGTCATTGGTGTGCTGCCAAATCACCCCCATCGCATGGGCCGCATGGCGCAGGAGTCCGGGCGGGGCTACTACGTTGATGTTTATGTCAACTTGCAGGCCACCTTGTCTGATGGTGGGAGCGCGGGCGGCGCGTTTACCGATCCATATGCGTTGCGCTGGTTGAACGAGGGGATGATCTTTTCCAGCGATTTGGAAAGCGGGATGATTGAGCAGCTTCAATCCAGCAACCTGGTCGCGGCCTCCACAATCAAGATGCTGCAATTTGCCAACACCAACCATCAGGCGGTTTATCTGGCGAACAAAACCAACTCAACTGCGGTGTTCAGTCAGTTGACCGGCTATATCACCGGCGACTTGAATTCCCTGATGAGTCAGGTGAACACCATTTTGCTGCCCCAGATAGGCTACAACCAAATCGCCGGTTCCAGCAGTTGGGGCGGCTATGGCATCATGGCCTCTTTCACCGGGGGCGGACAAATGTTGATCGGACAGGGACTTTTCGGCGGGTATGCCTCCGACTTGAATGCCATCGTGGACACCTCCTGGGTCAACTATTCGGCTTATTCGCAGCCGCTGTTCTATAATTCCGCTCCGGTGTCCATTCCGAGCCTCACCGGGGCCGACCCGGTGAACATGGCCGACGGCACGTTTCAAGTGGACGCGACGGATTTAACCGTGGGGCAGACGGAACCGCGCGGCTTGAATTGTTCCCGCTATTACAACAGCAGCCGGCGCAACAGCAACCTGTCGGGCATCGCCCCCGGCTGGGTTCACAATTATTACATGAGGACGACGCTTATCAGCTCGCCGCAGGCGGGCATGGGCGGTTCGACTCCCGCGCAAATGGCACCGATGTTGGTGGCCATCACCGCCGCCAACAGCCTGTTCAACCTCCAGCAACCCGACCCCAAAAACTGGCTGACGACGGCGCTCATTGCCAAGTGGGGGGACGACCAGCTTACCGCCAAGGCGGTATCCATCAGCCTGGGACAAGACACTCTGCAATTCATCCAGCAGCCGGACGGCAGCTTCACGCCGCCCGCCAACTGCACCATGACGCTGACACAGGCCACTAATTCAGCTTACAGCCTGCAAGAGCGCCATGGCCGCACTTTCCAATTTAACAAGGCTGGTTGGGCGACGAATATCGTGGATCAATACAACCAGGCCTTGAAACTGGCCTACAATGCCAGCAACTGGGTGCAGACGGTGACGGACTGGAAAGGCCGCACGCTTACCTTCACGTATTCCGGCACCCCTTCACGGTTGGCACAGGTGGCGGATAATTTGGGCCGCACCGTTAAGTTCGGCTACAGCAGCAGCAACGATCTGGTTTCCGTGACCGACCCGGAAAGCAAAACCAACACGTTCCTTTACGATACGAACCATCAGATCACTGCGACCTATAATGCGCTCGGTCAGTTGGTGGCAAGTAACCTCTATAACAGCTATGGCCGGGTGACCACGCAATTCACGCAGGGCGACACCAATAAGACGTGGAAAATCTTCTGGTCAGGCTGGCAGACCGTTTCGCAAGACCCGGCGGGCGGACAGCAAACCTATTTCTATGATGACAAAACCCGGCTCGTCGCACAGCAGGATGCCTTAGGAAATCTGAGCCACAAATTTTACGACGGGCAAGACCATGTGGTGATGACCGTCTCGCCAATGGGCGAAACCAATCAGTGCATTTTTGATGGCAACAACAATCTGATACAGATGATTGACCCGCTGGGCTACACCAACCAGTTTGTCTATGACGGCCAGAACAGCCTGGTCAGGGCGGTAGACCCGCTCGGCAATCCACAAACATTCGGATACAACGCGCAGTTTTCACTGACTGGCCGGACAAATGGTGCGGGCGATTGGGTAAGTTGCGTCTATAACACTGATGGCACGCTACACACCCGCACTGATTCTGGAGGCACGACTACTTTTGATACCTATGATAGTTACGGCCAATTGACTCATATCACCTATCCCGGCAACTTGGGCGGCGAAAGTCTCGTCAATAACTTGCAGGGCGATCCGACCAGCCACACGGACGCCAACGGATACATTACCACTTTCAGCTATAACAACCGCCGCCAGTTGACCAACTCGGTTGCGCCAACGAACCTGACGGTGAAAGTCAGCTTTGATGCCGTGGGCAATGTCGCCAGCACGACGGATGCGCGGAACAACACCACGAGCAACACTTGGAGCGCCACCCGACACCTGCTCAAGACCACCTTGCCGGGCACGCCGCAGGGCACACCCACTGTCACCAATGGCTACGATTCCCGCGACTGGCTCACCCGCTCGGCAGACCCGTTGAACAATCCCATTCTTTACACCAACGATCTGGCTGGCCGGACGATTTCCGTGACCGATCAGACGAAGCGGACGACGACGTTTGGGTTTGATGCCGACGGACGCAAACTGGCTGTCACCAACGCGGCGTTGGTGCCGACGGCCCGCCAGATGTTTGATGCGCGCGGCGGTTTGTTGAAATCCACGGATGGCGCGGGGCATTCTTCCCTGGGTGCCTATGATGTTGCCGGTAATCAGATATTCCTAACCAACCGCAACGGCCAAGTGTGGCAGTTCCAGTATGATGGTGCCAACCGGTTGACCAAAACCATCACGCCCAAAGGACGCACCACCACGCTGACCTTCAATCATCAGGGCTTGGTATCCACGATCACCGACCCGGCCAATCAGCTCACGTCGCTTTTCTATGATGCCAAGGGACGGTTGACCAACCGCACGGACAACGTGGCCACCAATTTTTACAGTTTCGATGCCAATGACAATCTGCTGACCGTTACCAATGTCAGCCAGACTGCCAGCCTCTCCCAGACTTACGATGCGTATAACCGCGTTCAGACTTACACAGATACTTACAACAACCTGATCCAGTATCGGTATGATGCCAATAATAACCTGACCAACCTGATTTATCCCGGCAACCGCACGGTGACTTATTTCTATGATAGTCTTAACCGACTGACCAACGTAATGGATTGGTCAGGCCGGAAGAGTAGCATCAGCTATGATTTAGACAGCCACATCACGAGCATCGTGCGCCCGAATGGTTCTTACCGAACCATCGGCTATAATGCGGCCGGACAGGCGACGAACATTCTGGATCAGATGTCCAACAGCCTGCCGATTGCGATTTTCAAATATAACTGGACGAACACTGGCAGCATGGCTTGGGAATTTGCCGCTCCGCTGCCGCACGTCGCCACGGTGCCAACGCGCACGATGACGTATGACGAGGACAACCGGTTGCTGACGGTCAACAGCGTCAATACCACTAATGACTTTGACGGCAATCTGACCTACGCGCCGTTGACCAACGGAGTTTTTGCCAGCCACGTTTACGATGCAAGAAACAGGTTGCTGAATGCGGGTGGGGTTACCAATGCCTATGACCCTTCGGGCAATCGTGTGGGCATCACCAGCGGAACGAACATCGCCACATTTGTGGTGAATCCCAACGCCAGCCTGCCACAGGTGTTGATGCGGATTAAAAATGGCGTCACAAACTACTACATTTACGGGGTTGGTTTGCTGTATCAAATCACCGAGACGGCCACGGCAACGAACACGCGGACGTATCACTTCGACTATCGCGGCTCGACAATTGCACTATCTGCCGATAGTGGTCTTGTCACTGACCGGATTGAATATTCCGCGTATGGCCTGACGACCTATCGCACCGGCACAAGTGACACGCCGTTCTTGTTCAATGGTAAGTATGGGGTGATGACCGACCCGAATGGGTTGATGAATATGCGGGCACGGTATTATAACCCGTATCTTTGCCGCTTTATCAGCAGTGACCCTAGCGGCTTCGGTGGCGGTTTGAATACTTACGCCTATGCCAGTGGAAACCCGGTCAGTTTGATTGACCCTTTTGGGCTTGGTGCGATTGGTGAGAATGGCAGCAGTTCGTGGATGCACGACCAGATACTAAGTGAGCTGACCTCCGGCCCAAGCGTGGCCGATCAGGTGCAGGCGCAGAACGCGGCGGCAGATTTCGTGAACTTCATCACGCTGGGATTTGCGAATACTGCGGCAACGGCTTTGACTGGTTCTGACCTGTATGGCAAGGGGGTGTCTGGGCGGGAGCAGATTGCAGCGGCGGTAATAGTTGGAGCGGCCTTCATTCCCGGCGCGGGAATCGAGGAAACTCTGGGCGGACGCGTGGCTTCGGGATTGAGCGAAGCAACATCAGCCGAAACTCAAGTTATAGTCCGGCAAGGAAGTCTTGTTAGTAGAGTATGGGATTCTCGTTGGTCACCCGGCCTGCCGGTATCGCAGTATTCCGGTCCGTTCGGAGGTAGTTATTCTCCCAATGCGGCTCTTCCTATAAATGCAACCGTTGGAAGAATAGACCGAGGTTTGAATATTCCAAACGTATCGAATAATGGTCAAGTCGGAGCTTTGTATCGAGCCACTCAGAATATTCCAGCCACATTTAGAACTTCAATTGATGGAACCGAACCAGAATTCTTTGTTGAAGAACAATACCGTCAGTATCTTCAACGTATTCAAGAGTCAGTCTCAACAATACCTGCCGGAAGATAAAACTATGAAACCGCTACCGATTCCAGAAACTGAACAGTTGGATGCCATGGTTAATGGCTCAATCTGGTCTTTGTTAAAAGATTACACAAAAGATGTGGAGCGGGTTGATTTTAGAGAGTTTATCACCATCAACCGACAGAAACTGGTTTATTATTTGGTGGTAAATCCAAATATGGCTGAAGCTTACTTTAATGAACAATTAAAAGCTAACACCATTGCTACCCATGATATCGCGAAAGCATGGCAGGAAGGTAGCATTTACTTTGTTGCTTGGATGGATCATGGCCGTCCTAGAAATCCAAGACGATTCAAAACACTTGCAGAAACCGTAGCCGAACTGGTGCTTGTGAATCATGGAATGTATTAGCAAGGCGGCAACCAATAGTGAGGCATGAGCCATCTGTATTTAATTTTCTTCCTGCTGACCTCCGGGGCAAGCATATAGGTGCATAAAATCAAGACCACGCACAGGTGAAGTTATTTTCTACTATGAACTGAAATACCACAACACCTGATATGCCTGCTGGCGCTGTTCTTCTCATTGAGCATCTGTTACGAACTTTTTTGACATCGTAAAAACTGCCGAACTTACATCGTAAGGTTTTTTGGCGTTTGGCTGCGCTCCGGTCGTAATTCGCGGACAAATTGCCACGCTTTGGTCATAGGTCATAAGGTGCCGGCAAGGTTGCAACCAATTGGGTGGTATAAATAACTACCTCAAAGTGGCAGACATTAAAGTGATTGGCTCACCTACGGAAGTAATAATTAAGCCATAACCACCACCTCCTGAATTGCCTGATGAACTTGGGTGAGCGGCGATATAGGCATTTTCTTTGCGGTTGAATTCCGCGCCATAGACGCCGAGGCTGTGCAGGATTTGGGGCATGAGTCCGCGCGGATCGTCCTGCCGCTGGCGGTCGCGCAACGATTTTTTCCCGCCAAAATAATAACGCACGCCGAGCAGCCAGTGGTCGTAGCCGTTGTTGCCCAAAGCCGCTTCGCCGGTCAGCGCGAGTCCGTTGATGGGCGTTTGGTATTCGATTTCACCTTTGGCCAGATTGTCATGGAAAGCCGTGGTGAAGGACGCGCCGACGCGCAGATTATCAATCGGATAATAATCGGTGGAAACGCGCCCGACGAACCTTGTGGGATTGGTGTCAATGAAGGGAGCGGAGTATTGGTAGTTGATGGAGCCGATGCCGCTAAAAAATCCGAAGGTGAACCGGTGCCAGTAGAGTTCGCCTTCCGCGCCGGCTTGAAAAGTGTCCACGCTGTCCGCGCCGTCGCGGTATAGATAGCCGCCGGTGAGGCCCAGTAGCCCGGTGGTCGGATTGCGCCAGAAAAGATGTCCCGCACCGCCGTAAAAATTCAGATCGGAAATGCGGCTGTAAAGTGCGTCGGCTTGAAAACCGAACTGGTGCGAAATCGGCAGCGTGATGCTGCCGCTGAAATTGTGGCCCTCGGCGGAGTTCATGTTGCCACCGGCGTAATCCACCTTGCCGTTCACTTCCGAGACCGCTGGTAGCTGCAATGAAGCGTTCGTCGCAAAATGGTCGTGGATGTGGCTTGATTCCAAAACAGCAGGTGCTGTCTGCGCCAGCGCTCCGGTTGTGGCGAAAGCCAAAATTGCTCCGCAGTAGGCAGACGGTGAAGTTTTTCCTCCCATATATATTCCTCGAATGCTGCTGATGTCCAATGGGGTTGTCAAGCGGCGGAAGCTGCGGCATTTTGAATTCCTTTTTGGACGACCGCCGCGGTTAACTGATTTGTTTAAGGTGATAATTAATATTCCCTGCTGGAAACCGGGATGATTTTGCATGAGCCGCTGTGATTCGACAGGGATGTGCTATGCTGAATGAAGGAATCCCGCCAGGGGACTCACATGAAACTACCGGGCCAGCCGGTGAAAGGGAATGGGATGTCGCCGCTGAATCTTGGAAATGCCGAGCCGGATGCCCGCCGCAAAACAGCATTGATTGTGGAAGGCGGAGCGATGCGCGGAGCGTGGGCGGCGGGGGTGCTGGCCTATCTTCACGAGCGCGGGCAGCGGCAATACGATCTGGTTTACGCGGCTTCTTCCGGCGCCTGCTCGGCGGCCTATTTCGTCGCCGATATGTGGGAGCCGGGGCTGGTCATCTGGCGCGAACTGGCCTGCAACGCGGTTCGCAAAAGCAATTTTCTCCGCCGCAAACCGATCATTGACCTGGCTTACCTGGTGGATCATATCATCCGAAAGCGCGTTCCACTTTCCGTCGCTGCGCTGCAAAAGGCACCCACAAGATTTTTCATCGTGCTGACCGATTGTCTCACGGGTGAACCGGTTTATTTCCACGTCCGCGATGAGCGCGTCTTTGCGGCCTTGCGCGCCACCTCTTCCATGGCGCTGGCGACGCGCGGTTTTGATTTCGTGGATGGCAAGGCTTACGCCGACGGCGGCGTGGCCGACCCCATTCCCATCCAGCGGGCGATATGGGATGGCGCAACCGACATCACCGTGGTGATGACCCATAATCCCGACTTCCGCCTCAAGCCGATTCCGGGCTGGATGGGGAAGCTGGCTTATCCGGAATTTCCCGCCGTGGCGCGGGTCTGGACGGCGCGGCAGAATGTGAATTACAACGCCGCCCTCGACCTGATGAAAGCCCCGCCGGCGGGAATCCAAATCCAGACGTTTCGACCGCTGCGGCCCATGTCCGTGGGGGCATTCACCGTGGAGCCGAAACAAATCGCGGCGGCCCTGGTTTCAGGCCATGACGAAGCGGTGCAACAAATGGGGATTGCGGCGGCGAAACCACTGGTCATTGAAGCGCAAGAAACTCCAGGCTGAACTGGAGGAGAAGACGAAACGGGTGCGGGGTGGAAAGGCTTGATGTGGTCGTTATGGACAACGGCTAAAACTGCTTGCGAAGGGCGCAGCGTCAAATAAAATAGCATACAGATAATGC
>Ga0182021_10010939_pt1 | contig 10763 bp, 13 predicted proteins | sample 612E3MmetaG_FD_120493 | JGI IMG/M metagenome (GOLD analysis project Ga0182021, IMG submission 120493) | Permafrost microbial communities from Stordalen Mire, Sweden - 612E3M metaG (Illumina Assembly) | ecosystem: Environmental > Terrestrial > Soil > Wetlands > Permafrost | place: Sweden...
AGCGATTGATCAGGGCTAGGTCGAACTTGATTGATTGATCCATCATTTGACTGTTCCGTTGATGATTATCGTATGGCTGTTTTTATCGGTTAACGCGACCTGATCTATGGAACCTATCATATCGCCGGGCTGCGACATGGCGTTGCCGGACTTGGAGATGCGCGCCAGCAATTTAACCTCGGCAAAATTGGACAATTTCATGTTGGGCATCATCGCCATCGTATCATCCAGGCTGACGGTTAACGGCAAATCGGAGACTTGTTTACGGACGATGGCTAACGGCATCTTGGGGCCGGATAAGGCTTGCGCATAAACAAAAACCGTGTCGCCGGGGGTGGCCGATTTTTGCAACTCAGGAGCCAAACTGACCTGCACTGTAATAGCTGCACCCGGAACATTAGCGGTCGGCGCGGCGTCCGGCTGGGCGGCAGCTTGTGGCGAGGCGCTTTCGACTTTAGCCAGCAAGCCTTGTATTTCCTGCTGGGACTCCGATCCCGGCGGTAATAAGGCTTCCAGCTTTTTCCATAACGTTATAGCAGTAGCCGTATCGCCTTGTTGGGCTTTCGCCATGCCGCCCAGCCATAAGGCGTTCATATTGTCAGGTTCCAAAGCCAGGGCTTTAAATACCAATTCAGCCGGTTTTCCCGTCAGATTTTTATCATTGACAAAAGCAAGCGCATCCGCATAAAGCAACATGATTTCGGCTTGATCGCCTAACAGTTGATAGGCATGGGCAAAGGCATCAACGGCTTTCCCGTGTTGTTCCAACACTTTATAGGAGCGACCCAGCATTAGCCAACCTTGGGCATCGTCAGGATTGGCTTTCATCTTCTCGGCCAAACCCTCAACCATTTTATTGACTTCCGCCTGCTTGAGCGTATCCGGGTCTACGGCCATTTCGGCGCTGTGGCTGACGGCTGGATAATTACCCAGGGTAAAATAAAGCCATCCCGCCAGCACAGGCACGGCTACAACCAGCACGTAAATCACCCATCTGCCCTGGCTAGATGCCAAGCTTACATTACTTTTTATGTCCAGGTCATCGCTCAATGCCTGCTCCAGATCCGCCAACTGTTCATCATATTGCGCCTGACTGAGTCCGCCTAAGCGTCTATTTTCTTTCAGTTCCGCCAATCGATGCTGCGCAATCAGTATGTTGCGTTGATCGAGGTCGGCGGCCAGAAGCGCCGGTTTACGCCATAACGGCGGCAATATAAAGCCAAAAGCGATTAATATCAGCGCGCTGACTATCAATAAAAATAACATATTCAAGAGGGATCACCTTTTTCTAACAAACTGCGGATTTTTTTCTGCTTTGCACCATCGGTTGCCAGCGCATCGAATTGAACAAGCGCGGCGGCTTTTTTACGCCTGATAACAAAAAACACCGTGATCAAACCCATTAATAAAAAAACGACCGGGGCTATCCACAATAGACTGGTTTTTCCCTCGAAGGGCGGTTTATATAAGACAAAATCGCCGTAGCGGTCAGTCATAAAACGGATGATTTCCTGCTCGGATTTGCCTTGTTGCAGCATTTCTGAAACTTGCCGCCGCAAATCCGCAGCCAGATCGGCATTGGAATCGGCGATGGTTTGGTTTTGGCAGACCAGACAACGTAACTCCTTGGTCAAGGTTTCGTAGCTTTCCTGCTGTTTGGGATCGGATAATTGACGCGTGTCGACCGCATAACTGCTACTCGACATCATCAACAAAAAAATAAACAATAAAGGCTTCATTAAGGCTCGGCTTGTAGTTTGGCAATCAGAGGAAGGAATATTTTTTGCACATCTTCGGCAGCAACCGGGCCGGTATGTTTGTAACGTATCAGCCCTTTTTTATCGATGACAAAGGTTTCCGGAACGCCGTAAACGCCGTAGTCTATGCCGATACGACCATCCTGATCCATAATGCTGACGTTATAGGGATTACCCAGAGTCTTCAGCCAGTTTTTGGCGTCATCCGGCTCGTCCTTATAATTCAAGCCGACAATCACCACCGCCTGTTGTTTGGCAAACTGGTTCAATACCGGATGCTCGGCACGGCACGACACGCACCACGAAGCCCAGACATTAAACAGCCAAACCTGGCCTTTTAAATCGGCGGGCGTTAATTTCTCTTCCGGCGCGTTAAGATTGGGCGCGGAAAATTCCGGCGCGGGTTTATTAATAAACGGCGACGGAATCTCATTGGGATTAAGGTTTAAACCCAAGCCCAAAAATACCGCCATGACGATGAATAATAGTAAGGGGATTATGTATTTAAGCATTGTGTTGGTTTTTTTAATAGAGTGTCGTTGCTCATTTTATTTAATTGAATTTCAGCAAGATATATTTTTGTAACCTAGTAAAATCAACCAAAATGCTGCTTACGCGCATTAATGAAACTTTTATTGTCTTGAAGTTCCTGTATTAAAAACCGCGTTAATGCACCATTGTCGTTTTGTAATTCGCTGACGATTTGATAAAGCTGAGTAATCGTGTCTTCGCGTAACCGTCTAAGCCTTAAACAATCAAGGTTTAGAACATTCAAGGTGTGCTTTGCCTTATCAATATCGGGAGAACTCAGACTTGGATGCGGCATAACGCCGCCGTCTAATTCAAAACTGAAATAACGCTCGCAATTCGAGTCGGTAGGTTTGATAAACCGCGTCTCATCAAAGTTATTAGTTTTTTTTAATTCGGCATGTCCGCAACTAACAGGAACAGGGTCTTTCTCATCTGCTTTTATCTCACCGCCTGTAGCAAAACAGGACAATACCAGATTATTATAATCGAAGGTTAATGTCGGATGCTTTTCTTTGGGCAAAACATGGTCAACGTGAGAACCTATATTCGGTTTATCGGTATTTTCTAAGGCTATTTCACAATAAACGCACAAGCCATTTTGACGCGCATGTAACGCCGCTTTGAGTTGTTTTCTACTTACAGTTCTTTTGGTGAATTGTTGCCATGCTTGAGTTGGATTTTCAGGGATCGGTTGTTTTGTTTTACAAGATTGCAACCGAGAAGGAATATCAGAACTTACCGGCACATATTTCACGCTATCCCTCGCTTGGCTTTCCATTTTCTGATAACCATGTCGGCTAATTTCAATTTGCTGTATTCACTGCCGAAGGCCTTTTCAAGTGTTTGCCGCCATTGCGTAACTTCTGGAGAATCAATATCACCGTGATTGATTCGTTTTAAATAATCTTGTAGTAAATCCGTTTCGTCAGTATGAGGTCTGGAGCTGGTGTGCATAAGGTCTTCCAATACAACCTTGCTTTCTTCACCGTAGGTGTTGATAGCTGGAGTCAACACCTTGCCATCGGCGCACAACAAACGAATACATTCGGGCTTAACCGTCGTTAAAACCTGCGGGCTATGCGTAGTAACAATAAATTGAATCTTGGGAAAAGCTTTTCGCAAATCACTCAAAACCGTTTGTTGCCATTTCGGGTGCAGGTGTAAATCGATTTCATCGATCAGCACAATGCCATTAGTTTCCTCGGTAGGTGATGCTAAATGCGGATTTAGTTGAACACAGCGATAAGCAATATCGGCGGTTAAACTCAACATGGCTTTTACGCCGTCGCTTAGCCGCGCAACAGGCATCAAGCTGTTATCGTTACCACGCACAACCAATTCACGCCATTTGAATTCATACGCTAAATCACTCCAGCCAGAAACAGATAAACATTGATCGATTGCTTTTCTGACCTGCTCAAGCTCCATGAATTGAACTGGGGGTTTAAAAGCTGCTGAATCAGGATTTTCAAAATACTCCGCTAGCGGAGGATTGTTTCTAGTTATCGCAGAATTAGTAGCATTTTCAGCAATACTCATATCTGTAAACCATTTTTCAAACATCTTATAGTTTGATTCAGAATTTAAAGCATCCCGATAACCATAAAGCCTTGATTGCGAATCAATAGAATGTTTGATGCTGGTTTTAGTTTGCTTCCACAATCTCCCAGTGCCGTAATAAGCAACAATGGGCAAAGTCACCTCTTCTCCAGCCCTAACCTGTTGCTGTAATTTTTTTGCATAATTGATAATAACTCTGGCTTTACCAAAAGTGGTTTGCGTTTTTTTTCCTGTTAATTCTCTTGACCACTGTTCATGCTGTCCTTCAATAATACCCAATGCGATAAGGGAAACAGGGTATTGCGATTCCATTTGCAGGATTACATCTTCTGGTCGTGTTATATGCAACACATTTCTTATGGCTAATCTGGCATCTTCAGGCTTAAAGCTTTTGCTGACACCGGTATCAAAGCCACCAATAAATGGCCCTAAAGCCACAGCAATCGCGTCTAAAATTGCCGTCTTACCGACTCCATTTTCAGCAATAAGCACAGTCAGTTGCTTATCAAAATCAATCGATAATGACTCAAAACAACGTAAATTGCTTATTTGCAGATTTTTTAATTTCATTGCGCTTTTATGGCTGATAAATTCGGCTTTATGAAAGAGGATTAGGCATTTTGTCTGCAGCTAATGCTTCACTATCAGGCGCTTTATCCAACAAAGCCAGTATTTCATCTTGACTAACGGACGATGATAAATTTTTCAACTTTTCCATATAAAGCCATTGTTCACGAGCAAGCAAGCCCTCATGAATCAACTCTAAATACAGGCTTTCCTCAGCAGAACCCAATTCTATCGCCACTTGTTTGGTTTTAATCATTAGAATCTTTAAATCGGATATAAGTATTCGATCCACTATCAATATTTTTTTGTTGTACTTCTACATAATCCAGCGATCTGATTAATTTGCCAAATTTGGCAAAACCATAGTTTCTAGGATCAAAAGAACTATCCACGCGCGGAATATAAGAACCTACCCCACCCAAATTTGCCCATCCGTCTTCTTCAGATGCTGACTCAATAGCCTCTTTAATAAGTTTTTTCAGTTGATTATCTTTCGATGGATCGACAGTTTTGGCAGATTGCTCTTTTTTGTCATTTTGCGATGCTGGAGAAACAATGCTGTTACTATTTTGTGCAATGGTAGTGCTTGTTTTTACGGACTTTGTATCTTTCTTAATTTCATCCGCAGAGCTCTCATCATCCATAATGGATTCGGTAAAAATAAATTTATTACACGCTGCACGAAAAGCTTCGGGCGTAGAACGCCTACCAATTCCAATAACCTCAAGTCCAGCTTCTCTGAGACGAGTAGCTAATTTGGTAAAGTCGCTATCACTGGAAACCAGAAAAAAACCATTAAACTTACCGGTATAAAGCAAATCCATTGCATCAATAATTAATGCCGAATCAGTGGCATTTTTACCCGTCGTATAACCAAACTGCTGCATAGGCTGGATGGCATGTTTATTAAGTACAGTTTTCCAGCTGCCGAGCTGTGTGTTTGTCCAGTCGCCATAACAACGCCGTGAAGTTACATCACCGTATCTGGCGGCTTCGGTTAATATGGCATCTATGGCTTTCGCTTGAGCATTATCGGCATCGATCAATAAAGCAAATCTTTTGTTTTCATTAGTTGTCATCATCCACCTGCTGGTATCTTGACAACTCGATAGCGCCGATCACAAGCCGCGCATAAACCACCTACGGCCATAAATACCGCGCCCATCCAAATCCAGCGGATGAAGGATTTGTAATAAATCCGCAAACTCCAAGCGCCCTGGTTGCCTAAAGGTTCGCCGATGGCGACGAATAAATCCCTAAACAGCCCGGCGTCTATCGCCGCTTCCGTCATCGGCATTTTTTGCACCTGATAAACGCGCTTTTGCGGCTCCAGCTTAGCGACCTGCTTGCCGTCGTGACTGACGGTTACAAACGCCTGCTGGGCCACATAGTTGGGGCCTTTAGTTTGTTTAACGCCATGAAATTCAAAAATATAGCCTGACATATCCAGCGTGTCGTTGAGCGCCATACGCACGTCTTTTTCTACGCTGTAAACGCTGGTTAAGGTAATGCCGGTAACGAATACGGCGATGCCTAAATGGGCGATGGTCATACCGTAAAATCCGGCGGGGATGGTTACCAACCGCTGCCAAGTAAAGCCTTTGGCTCCCATGCGATCTATAAAAGACAGCACGGTTATGGCGACCGTCCATAACGCCAGCGTCAAGCCTAACGCCGCGCCCCATGAATAAAACGGCATCAGCAAAGGCAGCGCCAAACCGCCAGCAATGCAAGCGCCAATAATCCAGTGCACCCGCAATGCCAGCTCGCCGATGGAATCTTTTTTCCAGCGTAACAACATGCCTAAACCGACGGCTATCGCCAGCGGCGCCATGAGCGGAATAAACACGGCATTAAAATACGGCGGGCCTACGGAAATCTTGCCCAAACCCAGCGCATCTATCACCAACGGATATAAGGTGCCGAGCAGAATACTGGAGGCGGTAACCACCAGCAGCACATTGTTAAGTAAAATCGCCGACTCCCTGGAGACCAGCTCAAACGTCGCGCTGCTTTTGACATAGGGCGCTCTTATTGCATAAAGCAATAAGGAGCCGCCGACCACGACCGCCAAAAATACCAGGATAAACAGGCCTCGAGCAGGGTCGCTGGCGAAGGCATGGACTGACGTCAATACGCCCGACCGCACCAGGAACGTACCCAGCAGGCTTAAGGAAAAAGCAAAAATAGCCAGTAAAACCGTCCAGGTTTTAAATACGCCGCGTTTTTCGGTCGCCGCCAAGGAATGGATCAGCGCAGTGCCGACCAACCACGGCATGAACGACGCATTTTCCACCGGATCCCAAAACCACCAGCCGCCCCAGCCCAGTTCGTAATACGCCCACCAGCTGCCCAAGGCAATCCCCAGCGTTAAAAACATCCAGGCCATGTTAGTCCACGGTCTGGACCAGCGCGCCCAAGCGGCGTCCAGACGACCTTCCAGCAAAGCGGCTATGGCAAAGGCAAAAGCCACGGAAAATCCGACATAACCCATGTACAGCATAGGCGGATGGATTGCCAAACCGGGGTCTTGCAACAAGGGATTCAAGTCCCGCCCTTCCAACGGCGCGGGAAACAAGCGCTCAAAGGGATTAGAGGTCAGCAATAAAAACAGGATGAAGCCGATGGAAACCAGCCCCATAACGCCTAACACCCGCGCCAGAGTCGCATCGGGTATGCTTTTGCTAAACTGCGCAACTAATGCAGTCCAGATCGTCAACACCAAGCCCCATAATAATAAGGAACCTTCATGTGCGCCCCAAACCCCGGAAATCAGATACAGCGTAGGCAAGGACGTATTGGAATTGGTGGCGATATATTTGACCGAAAAATCATGCGTCAAACAGCTGTAGGTTAAACTCGCGTAAGCCAATGCCATGAACAGCAGTTGCGCGAACGCGGCGGGTCTTGCAACGGCGACCCAACCCGCCTGATTGCGAAAAGCGCCGACAATAGGCAGGATGCCCAGCACCAGCGCCATGCACAAGGCGAGTATCAGTGAAAAATGTCCTAGTTCTGCAATCATTGTTTTTGACTCATGTGATCGTTTTTATGCTCTATTAAATTGTGGCTAAGTTGATGCTGTGACAACCTAACATTGACTACACCAATAATATTGGATTATAAAAATATGCAGCCCGACTCGGTTTCACTGATATGTTTGTCCGTCATGTTTTATCCAACCAGCGACATGATGGCCTTTAGGATCATGATGCGTCCAATGTACTAAACCACCTTTTTCAGTCCATTCATATTCGCCGTTAAAAGCGATAAAGTCTCCTAGCCGGATAGGATCGATTTTCCCTGCAAGATCGATATTGTGGGCAATCAAAATAGTCTGCCCAGAATTTAACGCGACAATAATTTTCTGATGTCTGGAGCCATCCGTATCATCCGGCAATATCTTTGAAACTTTTCCTTCACCTTCAACCTGAATATTACTTGTCCGATGCTGAAATGCATCTTTCAAAATTAAATCATGACGGCTATCTGTACTTGTGGCATGTTGTATTGCGCCATCAGCTTTAATAGGACGGTACTGCGTGACATTAATGTACAAAAAGTACCCAATGGCAATAAAAAGCAAAAGGGAAAGCAACGTAGAAACCAACCGGTTTTGATTGAGTTTTTGCTTGTTACTATATGACCTTTTTGTCCTTACGACGGCAATACCTTCAATTTTGGCATTAACTGCCTTGGTTTTTCCGTCATTACCCACATGAAGCTGATAATAAATAACATCGCCAACAACAGGACGACGAGGCATATTTTTTAACGCTGAAATATGGATGAAAACCTCGTCTTTGACCTGTTCGGGCAGGATAAAACCAAACCCTTTATCGTCATTCCAACGCTCTAACCGCCCTTTGAAAAGAGTGTCCATCACTGAGCCGTAACTGGCTCAACCTGTTTTTTCAAACTGCTCTTAACTTCCGGCGGCATGTAGTTTTCATCATGCTTGGCCAGCACTTCCTCGGCGATGAACACGCCTTGGTTATTGAGCTTGCCATGCGCCACGATGCCCTGACCTTCCCTGAACAAATCCGGTAATATGCCCGTGTATTCGACGGTAACTTCCTTACTGAAGTCCGTCAGCTTAAAGCGCACCATCATGCCATCACCGGGTCTTTCAACACTGCCTTTAATGACCATGCCGCCCAGACGAAACAAGGCATCTTTAGGCGCTTTACCGTCGACCACATCGGTTGTAGAAAAAAAGTACATCAAATTATCATTGAATGATTTCAACGCGAATGCCGTCGCAATACTCGCGCCAATCACCATCAAGGCTATCAGCATTAAACGCTGTTTTCTGGCTGGTTTCATAGACTTACCGTTTTTTCTTTAAAGCATTAACAAAAAACTGTTTGCGCTGCACGATGGGAATGATGATATTGGCGAGCAGTATAACGAAAGTAAGTCCGAAGGAAGTCCAAACGTAAAACGCATAACCGCCCATGGCGAAAAATTCCTGCACACTCATAGGTTCTGCTCCGATACCTTGTTTTTGACCCACTGCGCATTGCGCTCCCGCTGTAACAATTCGACCCGCACCCGCTGTATCAAAGCGATAAAATAATAAACATTAAATGACAAGGCCATTAACAACAAGGGAACTAGCATACTGACATGGATGGACGGTTTATCCATCTTGGTCACCGTAGGCCCTTGATGCAGGGTATTCCACCATTCCACGGAATAATGAATAATCGGTATATTGACCACTCCGACTAAGGCCAAAATGGCCACAGCTTTGGAGGCGACGCGCTTGTCGTCTATCGCACCATAAAGACCGATAACGCCCAGGTACAAAAACAACAAAATCAACTCGGACGTTAAGCGCGCATCCCAAACCCACCAAGTTCCCCACATGGGCTTTCCCCACAAGGAGCCGGTAAATAACGCGATAAACGTAAAGCTGGCACCGATAGGCGCACTGCTGATAGCGACTATTTCCGCCAACTTAATCCGCCAAACCAGACCTATGCCGCCTGCGGTTGCCATGACCATATATATAAACAAGGACATCCAGGCGCTGGGCACATGAATATAAATAATACGGTAACTGTCGCCTTGCTGATAATCGGTCGGCGCCAAATACAAGCCGCCGTAGAGTCCTGCCCCGGTCAACAACAAAAAAATCACCACCAGCCACGGCATTAGCCGTTCGGTAAACGCGTAAAAATGCGGGGGTGACGCCATACGATGAAAAAATCGGACTACCGGGGCTGGAACTAAAAACATAAGAAGAGATTAATGGTTAAAGGTTCAATAGTGCAGGGACAACAAAGTCGCCAAAGGCGACTATAAGATTCTAAGCAGGTGTAAAAAGACAGTTATCTAGCCATGCCTATCGTCTATTGCTCCAGATTGATAATGTAGCCGAATATTCTACGAGATATTGTTAATTAATACTCATTTTTAATGCGGCGGCTGTCGGCCAGGGCGCAAGAACCAAAGCCATGAATAAAATCGAGATCAAAATATTGATCTGGGCATCGACAGGTAAACCGCTGCCCGCCATCTCCACCGCATTGCCGGCAAAAATAAGCACAGGTACATACAGCGGTAAAACCAGCAAGGATAAAATCATGCCGCCCCGGCGCAAGCCTACGGTCAAGGCCACGCCAATTGCGCCGATCAAGCTTAACACCGGCGTTCCCAGCAGTAAGGTTAATAATAAAATGCCTAAAGACTGCGTAGGCATGCCTAAAAAAATCGCTAATAACGGCGCGACGATCAACAACGGCAAACCGGTTACCAGCCAGTGAGCGATAATCTTGCCCAAAACCAGGATAGACGCCGGATGTGGGCTTAATAAAATCTGCTCCAAAGAGCCGTCATCAAAATCCGAACGGAACAGGCTATCCAATGACAGCATCGCCGCCAATAACGCGGAAACCCAGATGATGCCGGGCGCGATGGCTTGCAGTAAATGCGGCTGCGCGCCGATACCCAGCGGAAATAGCGTGATGACCAGGATAAAAAACAACAGCGGATTTGCGATTTCCGAACGTCGGCGCAGAGCCAACACCAAATCGCGCCGAATAATGGCAAAAAATGCGTAGTATAAAGGCATCAGGATAACAAAATACGTTGTACATCAACCCCATGCAATTCGATGTCATGGTGCGATGTTAAAATAATCATTCCGCCACTCGCGCAATGCTCGGTCATTAAAGTTTCAATCAGCGCTATGCCCTGCTTATCCAGCGACGTAAACGGCTCATCGAGTATCCACACGGTATTGTGCGTAATCAATAAGCGCGCCAACGACAAGCGTCTTTTCTGGCCCGCCGACAAGGCCTGAACCAGCACATCGTCATAATCCGCCAACTGCACTTTAGC
>Ga0182021_10010940_pt1 | contig 10763 bp, 4 predicted proteins | sample 612E3MmetaG_FD_120493 | JGI IMG/M metagenome (GOLD analysis project Ga0182021, IMG submission 120493) | Permafrost microbial communities from Stordalen Mire, Sweden - 612E3M metaG (Illumina Assembly) | ecosystem: Environmental > Terrestrial > Soil > Wetlands > Permafrost | place: Sweden...
GATCTTCGGCGCCCCAATCCCGATCGGCGGCATCGCCGGCGACCAGCAGGCGGCCCTCTTCGGCCAGGCCTGCCATGAACCGGGCATGGCCAAGAACACCTACGGCACCGGCTGTTTCATGCTGCTCAACACCGGCGACCAGGCCGTCCCTTCGGCCGGGGGGCTGCTCACCACCCGCTGCGCCCAGCGCGGCCCCAAGCCGCGCTACGCGCTGGAGGGCAGCGTTTTCGTGGCCGGCGCGGTGGTGCAGTGGCTGCGCGACGGCCTGGGGATCATAAGCGCATCGAACGAAATCGAAGCGCTGGCCGCGAGCGTCGCCGACTCGGGCGGCGTTTACCTGGTGCCGGCCTTTGCCGGCCTGGGCGCGCCGCACTGGGACGCCTACGCGCGCGGCACCATACTGGGTCTCACGCGCGGCAGCACGCAGGCGCACATCGCCCGCGCGGCGCTGGAAGCGATTGCCTTCCAGTCGGCGGAAGTGCTGCAATCGATGCAGCAGGACGCCGGCATCGCGCTGAAGGAACTGCGTGTCGATGGCGGGGCCGCGGTCAATGACACGCTGATGCAGTTCCAGGCCGACCTGCTCGGCGTGCCTGTGGTGCGGCCCAAGGTGCTCGAGACCACCGCCCTGGGTGCGGCCTATCTGGCCGGGCTCGCCACGGGCGTATGGAAAGACACCGCCGCAATCAGCCGGCAGTGGCAGGTCGGGCGCCGCTTCGAGCCCGCGATGCTGCGTGACGAAGCCCGGGCGCGCATGGCGGGCTGGGCGCGCGCGCTGGACCGCTCGAAGGACTGGATCGAGCGCTAGTAAAGTATTGCGGATCGCCCACTTCGGTGGACACTGGAGGATATTTCGAGCCGCGGCGCTCGCGCTTGCGCGGACGGCGCCCCGTCCGCGCGGATCGCCGATTGCGTGCGGATGGAAAGCCTATCCGCACGCAATCGGCGATCTTGGATAAAATCTAGCCCATGTTGTCCTTGGTTTTAACCATAACCGTGTTTTTGCTACGGATGCGCTTTTCATCCGTAGCAAAAACACGGTTGGCGCGCGAAGCGCGCAATCGCGGCCCTGCGCATGCGATGGAATTCAAGACGCGGTATTTGCTCGCCGACCCGTGCGCCCGTTACGCAGTGCCGCCGACGGTCAACCCGTCGATACGCAAGGTAGGCTGGCCCACGCCCACCGGCACGCTTTGGCCGTCCTTGCCGCAGGTGCCGACGCCGGTATCGAGGCGCATGTCGTTGCCGATCATCTTGACGCGCTTCAACGCATCCGGCCCGTTGCCGATGAGCGTGGCGCCTTTCACCGGATAGGTGACCTTGCCGTTCTCGATCATGTAGGCTTCGGAGGCGGAGAACACGAACTTGCCGCTGGTGATGTCCACCTGCCCGCCGCCGAAGTTGACGGCGTACAGGCCGCGCTTGACCGACGCGATGATCTCCTGGGGGTCCTTGTCGCCGTTGAGCATATAGGTGTTGGTCATGCGCGGCAGCGTGGTATGCGCATAGGACTCGCGCCGCGCGTTGCCGGTGACCGGCACGCCCATCAGGCGCGCATTCAGGCTGTCCTGCATATAGCCGCGCAGGATGCCGTCCTCGATCAGCACCGTGCGCTGGCTCGGATTGCCCTCGTCGTCGATGTTGAGCGACCCGCGCCGGTCTGGAATGGTGCCGTCATCCACCACGGTGACGCCCTTGGCCGCGACGCGCTCACCGACGCGGCCGGAGAAAGCCGAACTGCCCTTGCGGTTGAAATCGCCCTCCAGGCCGTGACCGATCGCCTCATGCAGCAATATGCCGGGCCAGCCCGGCCCGAGCACCACTGTCATGCTGCCTGCAGGCGCCGGCCGCGAGCGCAGGTTCACCAGCGCCTGATCCACCGCCATCCCGGCATACTGCCGCAGGCGCTCGTCGTCGAAGTAGGCATAATCGAAACGCCCGCCGCCGCCGGCGCTGCCCTGTTCGCGCCGGCCGTTTTCTTCGACGATCACAGTGAGCGACACGCGCACCAACGGGCGCACATCGGCCGCAGTCAAGCCGTCGGAGCGCGCCACCAGCACCACTTCGTACTCGCCGGCGAGCCCCGCCATCACCTGCACCACGCGCGAATCGAGCGCGCGCGCATGGCCCTCCAGGCGTTCGAGCAGCCGCACCTTGTCGGCGTCCGCCAGCGACGAAAGCGGATCGGCCGGGCGATACAGGTCGCGTCCGGCGCCGCGCCGCGCCACCGCTGCGCGGCCGCGCGCGCGCGCGCGTCCCGACTGGCCGCGCTGCGCAATCGCGCGCGTGGCTTTCGCCGCATCTTCCAGCGCCACCAGGCTGATGTCGTCGGAGAAGGCAAAGGCGGTCTTTTCGCCCGAAACGGCGCGCACGCCTACGCCCTGCTCGATGTTGAAGCTGCCCGACTTGACGATGCCTTCCTCCAGGCTCCAGCCCTCCGAGCGCACATACTGGAAATACAGGTCGGCATAGTCGATCCTGTGCGCCATGATCGAACCGAACACCTGTTCGAGCTTGCCCGCGCCGAGGTCGTAAGGGGCGAGCAGGCAGGATTCTGCGGTGGAAAAAAGCTGGGTTTGCGCGTGGGAAGCGGTGAAAGTCTGCATGGGTTTCGTGGGGGTCCGGGCAAAAGGATGCATTCTACGCTTAGACCGGCCAGCGCCCGACCGAGTTCTCACGCGGGCGGGTCAGCTTGATAGTGGAGCCACCGCGTTCGGCCAATGCTCTGAAATGTAAGCTTTTGTCTTACAATAGCTCCCGGGAACTTCACCGGGCTCGAAAAGGGCTGTCGACCAAGAGCAATAACCGCGACAAGGGGGCACGAAATGGCGCTTACTCTTCCCAAGCTTAATCTTCCCAAGCTTGCTCTTACCAAGAAGCAGATTCTGACTCTCGTCGGGGGAGTGATCGTCGTGTGCGCAGCAGGCTGGTTCGGCCTGCAATACTTCGAGGACGCGGGGCCGCCGCCGGCACCGCCCCCCAAACCTCAACCCGTGACGGCGGCGAAGCCGCCTGGAGCGGCAAAAGCGCCGGCGCCGGTGGATGAAGGCGCGGCGCGCGACAAGCTGATCCAGGACCTGATGGCCGCTTCGGGATTGAAACAGCAGCTGAGCCAGCTACCCGACAAATTGCTGGCCGGCGTGAGGCAATCCGGCAAGCCGCAAACGAAGGCATCGCCCGCCGTCATCAGGACCATCGAAACTGCGGTAACGGAGTCGTTTACGGCACAGGGATTTCACGACCGGGTAAGCGCAAGCCTGAAGAAGAATTTCGACGAGAAGCGCGTGCAGGCGCTGCTCAAGGATTACTCCACGCCCACGGCGAAGCACATGGTCGAGTTGCAGCAGGCGCCGGCCTCGCAGGCTGAGCTCGCTCAATTTGCGCGTAGCGCGGCCGCGACGCGGCCTACGCCCCAGCGCGCGGGCCTGATCAAGCGCATCGACGCCGCAACCAGGGCAAGCGACCTGGCCATCGACATCGCGCTCTCTTCCATGAAAGGGCTCGCCTTGGGCGGCGGCGGAGCCGGGAAGGCCGCTGCCGTGGACAAGGCGATCGAAAAGCAGCGCGCTGCCGCCACCAACACGATACGCAACGCGACTTTGCTCAACCTGGCGTTCAGCTACAGAAATGCAAGCGACGACGAGCTCGGCGGCTACGCCGAGTTCTACGAGACGGAAAACAGCAAGTGGCTTACCGGCATCGTGTACACCGCGGTCCTGGAGGAAGTCCAGAGCGATTCGGCGCAAGCCGTAGAACGCATCGGCGCGCAAGCAGGCAAGCTCGCGCCGATCGAGCGCGCACGCGGCGGAACCAGGTCGCGGGCCGACGCGCGATCCTGCCTGGATCTGGCCACGAACAGCGCGATCGTGAAGTGTGCCGAGCAATACCGCTGATGCAGGCAGGCGGGCAAGAAAGCCTGCCGGCATAACCGCGACCGCCGGCACGCGGCGCTGCGGGCCGGCAATCTACATCACGCGGTGGGTCAGCGCCGGCAGGCTTAGTCTTACTCGGGCGATCTCGGCATGATCGATCTCGGCCGTCACCACGCCCGGGCCGCTCGCAAGAACCGCTAGTACCTTGCCCCAGGGATCGATGATCATGCTGTGCCCGTAGGTGTCGCGGCCGTTCTTGTGATGGCCGCCCTGCGCCGGCGCGAGCACGTAGGCCTGGTTCTCGACAGCGCGGGCGCGCAGCAGCATCTCCCAGTGCGCCTTACCCGTGGTGGCGGTGAAAGACGAAGGCACGAGGATGAGGTCCACCGCGCCCATCTTGCGGTACATCTCGGGAAAGCGCAGGTCGTAACAGATCGACAGCCCCAGCCTGGCAAAGGGCGCGTCTACGGTCACCACATCGCTGCCCGGCTCGATGCTGCGCGACTCCTGGAAGCGTTCCGTCCCCGATTCGAAGCCGAACAGGTGGATCTTGTCGTAGCGCGCGACGCGCCGGCCGGCGGCGTCGAACACGAGGCAGCTGTTCTTCACCTTGTTCGGGTCGGCGCATTCCAACGGCGCCGAACCGCCGACCAGCCATACCTTGTGTTTCGCCGCGCTCGCGGCGAGGAAGTCCTGTATCGGCCCGTGCCCGTCGGCTTCGCGCACGTCCACCTTGTCGCGATCGCGCAAACCGAGGATGCAGAAATACTCGGGCAGCGCCACCAGCTGCGCGCCCTCGCCAGCGGCTTGCGCGATCAGTTCGCCGGCAACGGCTAGGTTCGCCCCGACCCCGGGCTCGGACACCATCTGCACCGCCGCTACCTTGAATTTGCCTTCAGCCATGAGTGCTCTTCCTGTCGTTCGTTCAATGATGGTTGGCGCTGGCCGGCACCCGGGCCAGCCCCGCGCTCACTTCGTTTCGCCCGCTGGGCCTTGCGGCGGCGGGCGCGCCACTTTCTCCACCTTTGGGTCCGCCCAGGGGCCGGTCACCGCATACTCGAAGGCGAAGGCCTGGCCCAGCGGGTCCTTCAACAGGCGCTGCGCCAAAAATGACGCAACGCCAGTGACCGGGTGGGCGAGAAGAATCAGGCTCGCCACCGACAGCGTATCGCCCACGCTAGGCACCACGCGCACCTTGAGCTGCTGCGTTTCCTCGGCGAGATCGATGCTTCCGGACATCGCCACCTGGGCCGACGGCCCGCGCATGAGGAAGTCCTGCGTACGCAATACGCCCTTCGCGACCGTAGCGCTGCCGGCGATGGTATCGAAAGCGAAGCCGGCGCTGAAGACGTCGCGGAAGTCGAGCGTGATCCGGCGCGGCAGCGCCTGCAGGCTGAGGATGCCCAGCAATTTGCCCACCCCCGGTTCAATCTGGAGAAACTGCCCTTTTTCCGCGTTCAGCGTCAAGTCTCCGGTAAGGGTAGGGTAATCGATCGATTGCGGATTGCCGGCCCAGGCGAGCTTGCCCAGCAGTTTCGCGCTGCCCCCCTGCATGCTGCCCGGATAGCCGAGACGCTCCAGGAATTTGCCCACGTCCTTGATTTCGAGCTTTAGGTTCAGGCTGGTGCGCTGTTGCGCCGCCACGCCCTGCCACAAGCCGTCCGCACTCGCCTGGCTCTCCGGCGTGGTCAGCGTCAATTTTTCGATGCGCCAGTCCAGCCCCTCGTTCACCGCCGACAGTTCCAGCCGTCCGAGTTTCTTGTCGCGCGCGACCAGGTTGTCGGCAACGATGTCGAGTCCAGGCAATTCCTTGGGCGGCACATCGTCTGCCAGCTTGCCGGGTGTCGGCTCGGGGAAGGTGAAATGCGCCAGCCGCGCGCTCATCCGCCCCTTGCCCAGGGAGCGCCAGCGCACGTCGCCCGCGAGTTCGCGCGCATTGACATCGGCGAGCCAGTCGCTGCCCTGAAAACCGGCGTGCAGCGTAACGTCGTGGATGCGCTTGCCGTATACATCCAGCGCGCCGACCTTGAGATTGAGCGCGGTCAGCGGCGCCAGCGCGCCGCCCGAGCCGCCTAGCACACGCAGCCATTCGTCCAGGTCGAGTTCAGGCACATTGCCGCCGATGACGATGCCTTTTTCGGGCAGCCTGGGCGCCTCGTTGATGCCGATGGCGGCGCGCTCGATCACCATTCTTTCGTCTTCGCGGCGGCGCTGCATTTCGATGCGCACGACCTTGCCCAGATCCAAGGTGCTGCGATCCATGGTCGGCGGCCCGGTCCAGCCGCTGCCCCGCTCCTCGGCGACGACGGTGCGCTCGAAGCGCAGCGGCAGCGTCTCGGCGCTGGTTTTGTTGAGCGGCGCCGGCAGCGTCGAAGTTATCCCCTGCAGGCCGGATTCCACCAGGATGGTGGCGCCGCGCTTGCGAAAAATCACGCTCGAGCTCCACCCGGTAGTTCCGCCAACCTGCCCCAGCAGCGGCTGCTCCAGCGCCGATTGCAGCACCGCCGCATTGAGCGTCCCGCGCGCATTCACCACGATCGTGCCATCGCGCTGGTTGGCTATGGCGAGCGCGACCGGACCGCCCAGGAACTGCGCATTCACGGCGCGCATGCTCACGCCGCTTTCGGTGAACTCCAGCCTTCCGCTCGCCTGCGTTACCGGCGGCCAGTGCTGATCGAGGCTCACCTGGTTGGCGATGAACTGGTAGTTGCCGGACACCTTGGTCTCGGGTAGGCGCGTCAGCGGCAGATCCAGCTTGAGCTGCAGCCTGCCGTTCCCGCCCGCCGCCATGTTCTCGGTGAATCCGCCGATCAGGTTGTTCACCGGGCTTTGCGCGATGAACTTGAGGAATTCCGCAGTCGGGCCTTCCGCCTGGCCGGTTACCGCGAGCACACGGTCGGGCGTGAACAGATCCGGCAGGACGACGTGCGCGTTGGTTACTTTCGCGCCGAGTATGCTCGCTTTCTTGCTCGTCACCTCCAGGCGCTTGCCGTCGAAATGCAGATCCGCATTGATGCCGTCGATCTCCGGCCAGCCCGGGGCGTAGCGCAGACTGCCGTCGGCCACCTTGGCCGATATCTGGAACACGCCGGCTTTTGCACCCTGGAACGGGAAGTCCTTGAGATCGCCCTTCAGGCGCAGGCTGACGTCGCTAGCGCGCCCGCCAAGCAGCGCGCGGTCGAGCCAATCGAGCGCGGCCTTGTTCATGAAGGGAATGTAGCGCGCCACATGGCCTGCATCGGTGCGGTTCAGCCGCGCGGTGAAATCGATAACGCCGGGGCCGTCCGCGGCGGTGGTGTAGCTGCCGAACGCGGTTCCGGCCAGATCGGAGTTGGCAAAGGCGATATTGGACAAATTGAGCTGCACCTCGCCCTGCACGTGGCTCCAGGCGAGCTGCGCCGTGAGCGTGTCGAAATTGCGCGCCGGCTCGGCGAAGACCCGCGGCAGCTCCACTCCGGACTTGGCCGCATTGAGCAACACGCTGCCGCCTTTTTCGTTGCCGTCGATGTTACCGCTGATGCCGGAAAATCCCGGCAGCTTGGCGTAAGCGCGTATGCCAAGCCGGTCGAAATGCCCGCGCAGGCTGTAGCGCTGCGGATTCGGCAGGGGACCCTGCCAATCGAAGCGCATTTCGGAGACGCCGCCCTGCGGCGCGGCGTCGGCCAGGATCTTGCGTGCCTCCTTGGGCAGGGGCAGGTAATCGGCGAGCAGCGCCAGCGGCTGCAGTTCGAGCGCATCGAAACGCACCTCGCCCTGCTCGGGGCGCTTGTTGTCGCCGGGCCGCCACTGGACGGCAAACTGCGCCGGCGGCAGCGTTTCGCCGGATTGCAGTTCCAGCGCCACTTGTTTGCCGGAAACCTGGTAACCGCCCTGCAAACGCTTAGCCGACAGGCGCCCCTGCAGCGAACGCATTTCCAGCAAGCGCAGGTCGGCCGCGAGGCGCGCGCTGATATTGCCGAGCGCGACGTCGGCGGTGATCTCCTCCAGGCGCTTGTCGGCGAAACCCAGCCACAGCCTCAAGCCGCCCTGCCCGTGCTGGATTTCCAGCGGATAGTCGATCCACGCGCGCCAGGCCGCGAGGTCGGCGTAGGCGAGCTCGGCATAGAGCTTGCCGTTCCAGGCCTGCAGTTGCTCGAAGGTCCTTCCCTGCAGATCGCCGCGCACGTCGAGCGCCGCCGCCAGTTCGCGCGACGGCTGCGCGCGCAGCGCAAACCGATGATGACTGCCGCGGTTGCGCATGACGAAATTCAGGTCGGCGAGCGACAGGAGCGGCGCCTGGCGCAACTGGTCTTCCCAGGTGACCTGGGCGTCGCGGATGATTATTTCCCGCTGCGCCAGCAGCCAGTTGGTGACGCCGCCGCCCCTTGCCTCCGGGTCGAGCCTGATGCCGGCGACATAGAGTGTGCCCGCGTTGTCGCGGCGGATATGGAGTTCGGGTTTGTCCAGCGCAAGCGAATCGAAATGCAACGCGCCGAAGGCAAGCGAGTCCCACGACAGGGTGCAGGACACCGAGGGCAGCGACAGCGCCACCCGGCCCTCACTATCGTAGAGCCGCACATCGGTCAGATCGAGGTAGGGGCGCAGCCGCTGCCAGCCGGAATCGACGCTGCCGATACTGACGCGCTGGCCGATGTTGCGCGAAATGACTTCCGCGATGGCCTCGGGATGTTCCTCGATCTGCGGCAGTATCCAGAAGCGCAGCGCCAGCACCGCCGCAGCGAAGCCGAAATAAACCACCAGCGCGGCAATACCGGCGATGCGCAACAACCTGCGCACGAGGCTGCGCCGGGCGGGCGCGACGCCCAGTTCCGCCAGAGGCGAGAACTGCTCCTCGGCCAGCGGCGCAGCGCTATGTTCGGTTTGGTCGGGTTGCACCATCCGGAGCCGAATTTCCCTTGGTAGTTGAGCGTGCTTCGGTGTAAGCCCTACAATGAAGGCGCGAACCGAGAATAAGAGACAATGTAGCGTTCCATTTTACCTGCAAACTATCCACAAAATGCCCCCACATCAGGGTTTTCCGCCAGGCGTGCCGGACTGCTCGCGCTATGCCCAGCGCCAGGCGCAGGCGCGGCCGGCATTGTTCCAGGCCGCGCTCGCCGCCATCGCGCAACCGTTCGACGCCGGCGCGATGCGCGCGTGCCTGGACGCACAACCGGCGGCCGACGAGGCGGCGTTGAAACGCACGCTGCGGCAGCTGCGCCAGGAGGTCATGCTGCGCGTGTTGCTGCGCGATCTGAGCGGCCGCGCGCCGCTCGCCGAAGTGGTCGCCAGCATGAGCGACCTGGCCGAACTGAGCATCGGCTACGCCCTGCAACACCTGTGCGCGTGGCAGGAAGCGCAACACGGCACACCCATGGCGAGCGGCGAGCGGCAGGAGCTGATCGTCGTCGGCATGGGCAAACTCGGCGGGCGCGAGCTCAACGTCTCTTCCGACATCGACCTGATTTTCGTTTATCCCGAGGAAGGCGAGACCGTATGCCAGGGCGCCGGTCCGCGGCCGCTGTCCAATCACGAATATTTCACCCGCCTCGGGCGCAAGCTCATCAATGCGCTCGCCGACATCACCGAGGATGGCCAGGTATTCCGGGTCGACATGCGCCTGCGCCCCAACGGCGATTCGGGGCCCCTCGCCTGCAGCTTCGATGCGCTGGAAAATTATTTCATCGCCGAGGGGCGCGAATGGGAGCGCTACGCCTGGATCAAGGCGCGCGTCGTCGCCGCGAGCGGCAACTCCCGTGTTCTTGCTACGAGCAGCAACGCAGGCGTTGCTGCAGGCGCCGCGAGCGGCCGCGATCTGGCGGCCGAACTCTCAGCGATTGCCCGGCCGTTCGTGTTCCGCAAGTACCTGGACTTCGGCGCGTTCGCGGCGATGCGTTCGCTGCATGCTCAGATCCGCGCCGAGGTCGCGCGGCGCGATCTCGCGGGGCATGTCAAGCTCGGCCCTGGCGGCATACGCGAAATCGAATTCATCGCGCAAGCCTTCCAGCTGATACGCGGCGGACGCGATCCGGATCTGCAGATCCGCCCGACCCTGGAAGTTCTGACGCTGCTGGAGAAAAAGGGGCAACTTCCTGCGCAGGTCGTGGGCGAATTGCGCGCAGCCTACGATTTCCTGCGCCGGCTGGAGCATCGCCTGCAATACCTCGACGACGCCCAGACCCACGAACTGCCCACGGGGCGCGACGACCAGGCGCTGATCGCGAACGCGATGGGCTTCGGCGATTACGCCGCATTCATGACCCGACTCGATGCGCATCGCGAGCAGGTGTCGCGCCATTTCGACGGCGTGTTCGCCGGGCCGGCGCAGGATGTGCATCCCTGCGCGCCGCTTTGGATGGGGGAGTTCGAAGCGGAAGCGGCGCACGAGCGGCTCTCCCTGCTCGGCTTCACCAATACCGGCGCCGCGCTGACGCGGCTCGCCGGGGCGCGCGCGTCGCCGCGCTATCTGCAACTCCCGGAAGCGAGCCGCGAGCGCTACGACGCGCTGGTGCCGCGCGTGATCGAACTCGCGGCCAAGGCCGGCGCGCCCGAAGCGGCGCTAGCGCGCTCGCTCGACCTGCTCGAAGCCATCAGCCGGCGCGGCTCCTATCTCGCGCTGCTGCATGAATACCCGCAGGCGCTGGAAAAGGTGGTGCAGCTCCTGGCCGCGTCCGGCTGGGCCGCGGCCTATGTCACACGCCATCCCCTGCTGCTCGACGAGCTGCTCGACGCGCGCACGCTCTATGCGGCGCCGGACTGGAAGGAATTCGCCGCCGGCCTGCGCGCGCAGCTCGCGCGCCACGAGGGCGACGCCGAGCGGCTGATGGACCTGCTGCGCGAAGCGCACCACGCTCAAGTCTTCCGCCTGCTGGCGCGGGACCTCGCGGGCCAGCTCACGGTCGAAGTGCTGGC
>Ga0182021_10010941_pt1 | contig 10762 bp, 8 predicted proteins | sample 612E3MmetaG_FD_120493 | JGI IMG/M metagenome (GOLD analysis project Ga0182021, IMG submission 120493) | Permafrost microbial communities from Stordalen Mire, Sweden - 612E3M metaG (Illumina Assembly) | ecosystem: Environmental > Terrestrial > Soil > Wetlands > Permafrost | place: Sweden...
AACGGCATCGAACGAAGCCCTCCTACCGATCCTATACAGCCGGTTCCAGGCGATGGACGTTCTCAGCATGTTACCTGCGGAGATCGCCGGATCTCTGCTGGCGGTCGAGACCGCTAATCGCGAAAGAAACCAGGCGATTGTCAGCGAGTTGAAAGCCGCCGTGGCCCTGCTGAACGGAGTAGGAATCCAGCCGGTGCTGCTGAAAGGCCTGGCCTATCTGAAGGCAGGCGTGTATGAGGACCTTGGGCACCGATATCTTATGGATATCGACCTGCTGGTAGCGGAAGAACAACAAGAGGCTGCGGTCGAGATACTGGTTCGGAATGGGTGGGCGGCGGACAAGCTCTATCCACGCAGCGATTTCCTGCACCACAAGCCGCCTCTCCACCGCCCGTCCTCGGTTTGGATCGACATCCACCATCGTCTGGGGAGCGGCACGTGCGAGCGGGTATTGCCTGCCCGCGACGTGATTGACAGGTCGGACGCGGTCGATTTGGATGGGTTCTGCGTTCGCGTGCCAGCCGGAGAGGATCTGCTGGCCCATCTGATCATGCACTCTCAGGACCCCTATCATAAGCGGATTTGGACGCCGATTCGAGCGATGGCGGATCTGCTCCTCTTAGACCGCCGTTTCGGTCCGGACCTCTGCTGGGAGCGGGTTGCCAACAGATTTCGAGCGGCGGGAAAGTACGGCGTTTTTGTGCTTCATCTTCTGCAGGTCAAGGAGTCGGTCGGCTTGGCTCTCCCGTTTCGCCTCAGGTCCAATCCGTTTTTGCGGTTCTGCCGGTATCACAGAAAGACGCTTCAGCGCCGCCCGAAGCTCCGGTACTTCGACCCGTTCTATATGCTCCCGATGGCGCTGGCGCAAAGATTGCGTAAGCTTCGCAAAGTTCTGGCAACCAGGAATGGCGTCCGGTATATGCTTTCCCAAATTCTTGCGCCGGGAAACTACCTGCGGTTGTGGACCGATGTTGTGAAGGGCGGCCGCAGATTCTGACCTGGGAACGGCGAAGGGAAACGTACGAAACGAAGCCGATTTCGCATAAGTCCTTTATAGTCAATTTCCGATCCGCTGCGGGACGGTGTTTGGCCAGCGGCGGGAGCTTATTTGATCCTGAGATGGAACTTGAGGATGGGATCGAGGTTGTTGGGATCGGCGCCAGTGCCGGGAGCGAGGGTTTGCGTGATCCGCATGGCCTCCCGTTTGAAAGCGTCCTAAGCGCCGATTCTGCCGGTCAGGACGTCGCCAGCGAAAGCAAAACCGCTGGAGGCGCGAGTGCCCTCCTCGGCGCGGGGCATGGTAAGTTTCCGGGTATCGGGTTTAGAGAAGTGGCCCTTCCAGGGCATCGTGTTCACGTCGGCTTCAGGGTAGCAGCGGCAAGCCCCGGAAACGGCGGATGCCGGATGGATCTCTTTGATTCTAAGTGAATTACAATTCTGAATTCGGTGTGAAGAAGAACGGCGACCCCTGTAGCGGAGTCGAAGGGCGTTGAAGGTGCCCCAAACGGAATTGTTGAGTATGTACACAATTGGCAGTTGGGAAATCCCCCCTTCAGCCATCTTTGACGTTCCCAGTAAGTGTATCAGTACTTTACTACTTAGACGTAATTTAAGAGGTGACCACGGAATTAGCGGAACGGCGAGTCCAGTATACACATGACGATATTCGACACGGTCGAGGAGTACTGGGGCGACAAGGAACTCGATCAGGCCATCCTTGCGACAGCTTCTTGCACTGGCCGTGAAATCGAGGAATTTGAGCAGCAATTCCTGGGTTACCTGGGGAGTAATGGTCGGGCGATATTTGTCCCTAGTGGCCGCGAGGCGATCAAGATCGCCCTTGGAATTCTGTGCCCCGACCGCTCCGGTCTGGTTGTCATGCCCGCCTTCTGCTGCAGTGTCGTGGGTGAAGCAGTACTGCGCGCAGGCATGCGTCCGCTATTGATCGATTCCGGCCCGACCATCGGAAGCGTCGACTGGAATGCTTGCGAAACGGCAATGAAGGCGCCTGGAGTACGCGCTGTCATCATCCCGCACCTTTTCGGCCTCCCGCTCGACCTGGCGCCGGTAGTGGAGTTGGCCGCGCGGCGCGGCATCGCGATCATCGAAGACTGCGCTCATTGTCTGGGCGGAAAGGTCAGCGACCGCATGGCAGGCACAATGGGTGACTTCGCGGTCTTCAGCTTCAGCTACGACAAACCCATCTCTCTTGGAGGCGGCGGAATGCTGGTCTGCAACCAGGAGCAACTGCCACGAGAGTTCGCCGAGTTCCGTATGCGCCGTCGCAGCGGCCCTGGCGCGTGGGACGAGGAAATCGGTAACCTCCGTGAATTTCGCGCTTGGCTCGCCCGCAAGCGATCGGCACTGGCATTGTCGAGCGTTTCGACGCGCGCCCGGTTTGTCGGCCGCGTGCGAGGTTCCATCGAGGATTGCGTTCGCATTCGTTGGATGCTGAAGCGATTCATCACCCCACGGGGTATGTTTCGGCTTCCGCCCACGGTCGGTTCGGTCCGCGCGGAACTTGGGCGAGGATTACTGTCAACGTACGACTGTATACGCACGCACCGGATTCGCAACCACGAGTCCCTAGCGCGCGAACTCGAGTCAACAGGCTGCGTAGAGATGATGTCGGCGCCGCACGACGTTGCCCCCGCGTGGCTGAAGGCAAAACTCCGCCTTGCACCATCTGTCGAAGACAGGGTCGCGCCAGTCTGCGAACGGCTACGATCGGCTGGGTTTGCCGCCGGCCGACTCAACTGGCCTCGAACCCTTGATAGGGAAGCATCCACGGCGTTTTCGGCGCGCTCGATCGGCTCGCTTGACAACGCTCACCGGATGGCTGCGTCGGCGATCGACTTGCCCATACACCAGCGAATGGGGGATAGGCAACTACGGGAAATGGCCTTGCAGATTCGCGAATGCGCGGAGCCACGCAACCGCCGCTAGCTTGCGAGGGGCCCCGCGAGAACCCCGGCGGAATCGCGTGGAGACGACGTTCTTCTTCGAGTCCTTCGGTGCCCTGCCGCCGAGCGTTGCTCGCGTCACCGCTTGTTGTGCTCAGTTTCATCAGTTATTGACAATTCATCTGGATTCTAATCGTCGAAAACCATGACACTGCGCCGAAACTTTGTCTACTCGCTGACTGGTAGCACCTTATACGGTGGATGCCAGTGGCTTCTCCTGGTGGTGATCGCAAAGCTGCGCGACCCGGAATCCGTTGGTGCCTTTGCTTTGGCGCTCGCAGTCACGGCACCGATCAGCCTGTTCCTTGATTTGCGCCTGCGAGCCCTCGAGGCCACGGATGCCACCGAACAGTTCGCTTTCCACGACTACTTGGGACTGCGCGTCATTACCGCCTCCCTATCGCTGTGCACGTGTGCTCTTGTCTCACTCTTCCCGGCGCATCGAGAGCATGCCCAGCTCATCCTTGCAGTTGCCCTGTTCAAGTGCTTCGAGAGCATAAGCGACGTCCTATACGGCTTAATGCAAAAGCACGAGCGGATGGATTTAATCGCGCTTTCCCTGTCGCTGAAAGGCATCGGCCCGTTGCTCGTCGTGACCCTTCTGCTGAAAGCCGGGGCGTCGCTCGTGACAGCCGCCCTATCAATAGCAGCCGTCTGGGCGTGTCTTCTGTTGATCGTCGACCTGCATAACACTCGGTTCTTGTTGCGACGCAGCGGCTCACTCTTCTGGCCCAGCTCGAACATACGAAGCCTGCTCCATTCGTCTCGTCGCCTCGCTCGCCTGGCCCTTCCTCTCGGTGTTGTTGCCGTCGTGAGTTCGCTGTACATAACGGTGCCGCGATATGTCATCCAGGGATACCTGGGTAGCAAGCAGCTCGGTTACTTCGCGGCCGTATCTTATCTGACCGTCGTGATGGCCAGGGTAGTGGTGGCCTTGGGCGAGGCGGTACTGCCGCGCTTGGGGCAGCTCTATGTTTCTCGCGGTCCGGGCTTCACCCGCTTGCTCGCACGCTTCGGTGGACTGGTGTTGTCGGTGACACTGGGTGCCGTGGGAGCGAGCGCCCTACTCGGTCGGGAGTTCTTGACGCTGCTCTACAGGCCAGAGTATGCTCCATATTCGGGCCTGCTCGTTTGGGTGATGGCCGCCTCCGCAGTCGACTGTGTAGGCTACAGCATCGGTCACGGACTCGTCGTCGCGCGGTACTTGAAGACACACATGCTCATCGCCTTGGCAACTGCCATCTCGACGACATGCGGATGTCTGTTTCTTGTGCCGGCAGTTGGGCTTCGAGGTGCCGCGTGGGGCCTGGGAATTGGCGCTCTTGTCCAGCTCGTCGGGTCTGTCTACGCGAGCCTGCGCGTGACCCGGACGCGCGGGGTGGCCGACCGCGTCGAGTGTGCCGAACTCTGCCCCGAAAGACCTTAGTGCAATAGCACGGAATCGTCGAATCTGTGTGCCAGCCAGCAGATTTACCCGAGCGTAGTTCCATCTTATAACAGGGAGTAGAGAATTGCAATGACTACAAAGCAGCCATTCATATCTGCGATCGTGCTTAATTATGTCAACTGGTCCGAGACTGTTCTTTGCATTGAAGATCTTCTCGGCCAGGACTATTCGCAACTGGACATCGTGGTGGTAGATAATTGCTCGCCAAATGACTCTCAGACGCAGCTCGCGCAGAGGTATCATGATCATCCTCGAGTAACCGTCGTTCAAGCGGAGAAAAACGGCGGGTATTCTGCTGGCAACAACTTTGGGGCGCAGTGGCGATTGGGCACAGGACCGGTCGATTACTTCGTAATTGCGAACAACGATACCCGGCTTCCGCAAAAGTCTACGATCAGCCTTCTCGTTGAATTTGCAGAGGCAACTATGGATCTCGGCGTGGTCGGTCCCAAGGTGGTTACGGGGAGCGGCTTCTTGCAGGGGCCATTTCGGAGGCCTAGTCTATGGCGCAAGGCCCTGCGATATGTATTCCCGATGTTTCCCTTGCTGTATCGTATCTTGAGGCGGAGGTTTGGCAGGCGAACTGGTCCTGTTCCCTGTTTCGGGGTCGTCGGTGCTTTCTTTCTTGTACGGGCAAGTGCTTTCGCCAAGGTAGGGATGTTTGACACTTTTAGCTTTCTCGGGGCCGAAGAATATATGTTGGCGGACAGACTCGCAGGCGTGGGGCTGCGGGCATACTACTTCCCTGGGGTGACCGTTATACACAATCACGCGAAGTCGGCGATCGTGAGAACGGGCGGTGAAGAACGCTATTTCTGGATGGGTGTGGAAAGCCAAACGCACTATTTCAAAGAGTATCAGCATCGCTCGACCTTTGAAGTGTCTGTATTCAGAACGTGTGCGAAGGTGTACACGTGGATGTTTCTGCCGTGGCGACACAGACTGCGTGCATTCCTCTGCGGGAGCGGAGACGTGTCCGCCCCAAAACCCTACCAGCGGTAAGTGCAAAGCCTGGAACTTCGAGTGGTGGCGCCGCTGTTAAGGGGCGGTCCATATTCTTACGATTTGCAGGTGGTGGGTCGTCGTTTGTCGGTTTGCTCGCGTTCACTTCAATCTGACCAACAAGAATACCTATGCGGCAGTCAATAAGAGACTTCGTTGCCCTCATGGCTGACCTACTCCCCATACAGGACCCAATCTACGAGTTCGGGTCTCTTCAGGTTGCGGGGCAGAAAGGTTTTGCTGACCTTAGACCTTTGTTTCCACGCTGCCAATATGTCGGTTGTGATATGCGGCAAGGTCCGGGCGTAGATGTACTTCTGAATCTCCACAAGATCGATCTTCCAAATGAATCGGCGGGGACAGTCCTCTGCTTAGATACCCTCGAACACGTGGAATACCCTCGAAGAGCAATCGACGAACTGCACAGGATTCTCAAGCCCAATGGAATAATCGTTATCAGCTCCGTGATGGATTTCCCGATCCATGATTATCCATTTGACTATTGGAGGTTCACTCCGGAGGCTTTCAAGTCCCTCCTGAGGCCGTTCTCTCAGTCGTTGTGTACTTATGCTGGTGATGCTGGGTTTCCCCACACAGTCGTTGGTATTGGATTCAAGAACCCGATAGACGAATTGGACACAGTGATCGCTAGTGTTGACGCTTGGCGGATAGCGCAAGGGCCGTCGGCATTGCGGAGCGTAGTCAAACCGCTTGTTCCCCCGATATTGCTTCGGGCGTGGGACGCTGGATGGCGACGTTGGACACGTTACACTAGCTGAGGTTTGACAAACCGCTGTTGCGCGGGTTTGGCGAGCCTCCAGTCTGGTTCGGCATCGAGTGTTTCTAATGGTGCCATGTCTTTGGCACTTGAGGCGATCACTTTTCACTGCGGGGCAGTCCAGGAATCCTTTTGGCCGACCCGGATGTTTCGGTCACCTGCATCCCCGGTCAGCGGTCGGCCACTTGACGGCGCACACGCCGTGCACGCAGCCTCGGACTCGCACTCAATAGTGTGTGGTAAAGGCTCCTACGCCGTTGCCGTCCGAAAGGGGCGTTCCACCTAGGGTCGGATTACGGAGATATGAGATTCTCGCCAAGCCCGCGCAACGGATTGTCGGCATTAGATGGAATTGCGGGCGTCTCACTGGCCTTGTACCTCCTTGTGGGGCGGTGGACGTTCTCCCGCCTAGAGAGCTCGGATGATGGGCTCGGTCAGGTTCGCTTTCCTGTTATGGCGATGCTGGTCATGACCACGCTTCTATACGGCGCGGTTAGACCGTCGATGTGGGATCGCAAGGCGAAAACGCGTGATTGCGTCACCCTGTTGCTGGTAGTGTTTTTCCTGTATCTCATTGGGTCCAGTAGCTGGGCGTCGCCCGGTGAGTTCCGAGGGTTGAGAGTGCTCGACATTAGTGTGCTTCTGGTCGGGACATTGTGCCTTTATCAGATACTTGGGTGTGCACGTCCGGATGTAGTGGTGGAGTGGTTCTGGCGGACGCTGGCGGTGTGTGGATCACTATTCGTCATGTTGAGCTTGACATCTGCGTTAAGGGCCGGGGAGAGGCTGGCCGTACTTGGCGGTGGGCCTAATGTGTTCGGACGGAATATGGGCCTTATGTCGATCGGGGCGCTCTACCTGCTGAGTCTTAACAGTAAGAGCTGGTATTGGGCATTTGCGGTGGCTATCGCCCCGGTCATGGTCGTCCTGTCTGGATCGCGTGGATCGTCGTTGAGCATGTTGGCGGGGTTGGCTGTATGTCTTGTGCTCGGTCGACTTAGTTTGCGCCGGGCCGTGTGTCTTATCTGCTGCGGGGCTGTAACGCTGTTCCTCTTGCGCGACACGGTAGTCTGGAGCGTCGCCGCTGATATGTACAATACCCGCGTCAATGGTTTAGCGGCAGCCATGCCGACGAGGGACGGCCGTGCTGGGCTGCATGCCGTGGCTATGGCCTTGGGACTGGCCCACATTATTGGCGGCGCCGGCCTGAGCAGCTTCTCCGCTGCGATGGGCGAGTACGACTATCCGCACAACATTGGCTTGGAGGTGTTTGCCGAGGGCGGGCTCATCGGCTTGTTGCTCTTGGGGACGGCTCTTCTCCTGGGCGTGTGGAGAGGTTATGCTTACCGCGATCGGCGGACCTGGGCCTCTTTGGCCGGACTGGCATTAACTTTCACGTCGAGTCAGTTCAGCGGTGACCTCTACGACTCTCGCGGCGTATTCGCGTTTTTGCTGCTTTCACTCGCATCGCAGAAGACCATGAGCGCTAGGCCTGCGCCGGATCAACCGGGCGGCGCCTCGTGGGCGATGCGATCCGGCCTACGAAATCGAGGCCCGAGTCCCTTACAACCCGGTCGTGTTTTGATTCCGCGCCGGACGGAGCGGTAATGTCGCCGACTGGACCGCTGAGGCGTGAATCGTCTGTTTTGCAGCCGAATTGTTCGGGGGAACCAAAATGACTCTTACCGAAGCCATCCGCCTCGTATGGGAGATCCCCACACTTCCGAGGATCGACGTCCGGATGTGGGGCGATTCTGTTGCACGGGAGCTGTTCTCTTACTTCGTCAGGCCTCATCCGAGACTGAGGCTGGTCGAGAGCAAGCGCCTGGGCGCCGCGATGGTGCCGCTGCCCGATACCTTCGAGGAGTACCTTCAGGGCGGACAGATGCAGGCTCTTCGCACCAACCGCGACCACGCGATCGACTTCGGTTACCATGTTGGCGTGTTCCTTTTTGCAGAGTGTTTTGAGCAGGCGCTTGAGATCAACCTCTCCATGGGTAAGCGCGGGGGCCGCCCGATGGCGGCCCACTATACTAATAGATCTTTGTTTGCGGAGACAATGCGGCCGGACGCCCGGATTTTTGGACTGCTGGACAAAGGCGGGGCGCTGGCCGCGTACGCGTACGCGCCCATTTGTGGCGAGGTAGCTGTGCTGCATTATCTCCTGGGGCATGCGGACCACCTGGCCCGTGGGGTCATGTATTTGCTGGTCAGCGAGGTGATTCGTGAGGTTATAGCTCTTAAGCGACAGGGCGGGATGCCCGGGTGGCTGATGTACGATACGTTCTATGGCGCGTCGGCGGGCCTGCAGTACTTTAAGAGGCGGTTAGGGTTTTCGCCCTACATCGTGCGGTGGAAGTGGGATGACAATCCGGACGCTAGCATGATCCCGTCATGCCCCGTTGCGGACGGCACGATGTTGGCAGCTCCTCCGTCTTCGGAGCGGTCGGGGACGCTCGGCACGCTAGGGAATCCGCCCACGAGTTTCGACGACGTTGAGGTGAGATGAGCACGATATCGATCTGCCTGGCGGTTCCCGATGAGTTTCTGGGGCCGGCGGCCTACACCTTCGAGACGCTGGCGCTTCGTTGGGGTATTCCAGTAACCTTCACAACGCGCCCCGAGGGCGCCATGATCGTCTATGGTGCTCGAACTACCGATGTGGGCTCGCAGGCGATGCACATACCGTGCGATCCGCGGCTCTATCTTCCTGACACGGAGCGTTCGCATGGAAGGCCCTTCGGCTTTCAGGTGTGGGGGAAGGCGAATTCCGTCTCGGAACTCGCCGGCGATCTTGTCGCCGGGGCGTACCGATTGCTCACGTACCTCGATGAGAGCCGGGTCGCTGAGAGCGCTCGGGACCGCTGCGGAACATTTCCAACAGCGGCACTTTCCGGCTCTCGGCGCGCGATCGCGGGCGAGCCGATTGTCGAGCAGCATGCTGCGCTGCTGTTGCATCAGATGTTGTTGAAACACCCGGGTCTAGATCGCGCCATTCTGCCCCGATGGCCGAACGGAAAACGTTGGGCTCTGGCCGTGACACACGATGCCGACCACGTTCACATCGGAAGCTGCGAAGAGATCGTCTCGTCGCTGTTGGGTTCGATACGGCGTCTTGACGGGACCAAATGGAAACTATTTCGACTGGGCTTTCGCTATCGTAACTTGCCCTGCCGGAATCCGTACTTCATGTTTCCCCGCTGGCATAAGTGGGAGGGCCAGCGGCGCATCACCAGCGCGTTCTACTTGTACGTCAGACCCAATGGTGTTCGGCGCGATGCGGACGACTGCAAGTCGACCGTCGCCGATCCCCGCATGGACTGGATTCGGCTGAAAGAAATGGCCGCTTCGGGCTGGGAGTTCGGGCTTCACCCCTCGATACATGCAAAAGAATCTCCCGAATCCCTTCTAACGGCGAAGGCATACCTGGAGAAAAGCCTGGGCACAACTGTCGATGGTCTCCGGCACCACCGCCTGGCCCTCGACTGGAGGCGTCCATACGCGACCCACTCCGCCCACGCCCGCTGCGGTTTCCGCTACGACAGTTCAGTAGCCTGGAGAGACGAGCCTGGATTCCGCGCCGCGACGTGTCTTCCGTACCGTCCCTTTGACCCCGACGAGAAAAAGACGGTGCCAATTCACGTCATTCCATGCTCCCTGAAGGACAGGCATGTCATGCGTTGGTCGTCGGCAGTACAGGACGATCAGTACCAGGCAGCGGTCGAGGCGGGCCAGTCCATCATCAACCGGGTCAGAAGTGCCGGGGGAGTGGCCGTTCTCGACTGGCATCAGGAAAGCGCTTTCAACGAGCTCGAGCACGTGAGGCACCTGGATGTGTTGCGGGACCTTTTGAAGCCAATTCTCAAGGACTCCAGCGTGTGGATCGCCACCCCGGGAGAGATATGCCGCCACTGGGAAGAGCTGACCGACAGGATCGCGCCTGCTCAACACCTCGAGGTCGGGTCCCGTGTGGGATAATGGCGGATGGCGCGGCTACCGCTGGGGTGAATTCAGGCCTCGCGGCAACCTCGCCTGGAAAGTGCGGTTGGCATGAACCTACGTTACGTGCTCGGGCGCGGCATCGCGCCTGTGATCGCCTGTTTGGCGGTGTTGCCCGCCAACGCGACGGACATAATCACCTGGGGGCAGAACGCTCTGGAGTGGAATGCCCTACTCGGTACTTCCGCTATCCGCTCCGGCTGCGCGCAACCCCCAGCCACTTGCATGGCATTGGCGGACAGACTCGCGCAACTGCAGGGAGTGGATCGGATCTACCTAGCCCCGGTGGCACCGTATGCACTCAATACTCCGGAGATCGCCGCGGAGTACAGTAAGCTGAGCCTCTCGCATCCTGTTGTATCCGAACTCGGAATTGACGATTTTGTTTCCACCTACTACAACCTCTATAAGTCTCAACCGGGGCAGAACTCGGACCAAGTCATTAACAATGTCATCGACAGCCTGAAGAGCTATAATCCGTCTCTGAAGTTTGGCATTACGGTCTACGAGGACCAATTGGGGTCCCCCTACATTGGCGACAGCAAGCTCTCGCCGTCTGTCCGGGCAAAGATC
>Ga0182021_10010942_pt1 | contig 10761 bp, 9 predicted proteins | sample 612E3MmetaG_FD_120493 | JGI IMG/M metagenome (GOLD analysis project Ga0182021, IMG submission 120493) | Permafrost microbial communities from Stordalen Mire, Sweden - 612E3M metaG (Illumina Assembly) | ecosystem: Environmental > Terrestrial > Soil > Wetlands > Permafrost | place: Sweden...
CAGGCTCAGACCCCGGTCCGTGTGTACGGACACCTTGAGCTCGGTTTGATGTTTGGATCGACATCAGCGAGCGGTTCCTACAAAGGCTATTTTGCCACCTACTCACTTTCAACGTCAGCATCAAAGACGGATTTTACGATTGTCCCGTCTATCGGAGCCGAGATACCTGTGGTTCCAAAGGGAGCGATCGATGTTTCGATTCGTTACTTCGACATTGCATCACACGGGAACCTCGGTTTCCGCGCTGGGTACAAAATGACACTCGGGTAATTCGGGTGCCGGTCTGGAATCGTTCGCCTTTCTCATCAACGTCGGAGCCCCCCCGTCTCACATAGGGGGCTCCGGCTGTATGTCGCCAGAAAGATCCGGAGACAGGGTTCCAGTATACAGATCTAAATCCTCTTCCTCTTTGCGGACCACCGCCCCATCTGGCACCGTCGGTATTGTAACCACCATCGCGTCAGGTGCGGTCATGTGTTTTTCGATCCGCACGCACTGCCAGCACTCCGGCATTACTTGTTTCCCACAGCCGCTATGCATTCGCCGAGATGGTGCCTCCCGAAAACAAGGTGCACATCCCGAAAGCCTGTCGTCGCGAAAAGAGCTTTAACTTCCATCGATATGTTCTTGTTAGTTTCGCTGCCGAAGAGGCTCGAAGAATCCTCGGATGTCCCCATTCACCCCTGATCCCGGTGTTTCATGTTCTGCCGCAATGGCATAACAGTTGCTACTGACGGGTGATAAAGCGGTAAACACCATTGCCGACGCAATAGACCTCGGCATGAGCATGCTTGCCCAAATACTTCACCCCCAGAGCCTTTGCCGCTGATACGCCGCTCTCGAATACGTCACCTGCGCCGGCTGCCGGTACGTGCACCTCTGCTTCCGCCCCGACCGGAACCACCACCTCCAATGTAAAAATCCTTCCCTGGCGCTCCCATCTGGATTGCACGCGACCTCGCACTGTCTCGATCCTGACATGCACCCATTCCAGAGAGTCGATCACCGCTGGTTTAATGATAAACCGGCGAAATCCCGCTTCCACCGGTTGCACACCGCCGAATCGCGAAAACAGCGTCGCCGCCGCGCCACTGAACATGGCGTGATTATGGGAGTTCATTCCCCCTTTCGAATACCACTGTTCCCATGTGGTGGTGGCGCCGAGTTCGATCTGGTGGCCGAAACCGGGATAGGTGGGTTGAGTGAAAATCTGCAAAGCCAGATTACCATATCCATGATCGCAAAGTACGTCGCCGATATACTCCGTTCCGGTGATTCCGGTATCGAGATGTCCGTCTTTTGCGATCACGATGGTATGAATCAGATGCTCGGCCACCTTTTCTTTTCGATCGATCGACGCCATATTCAACGCCAGAGGGAGTATGTCCTCGGTCTGAGAGCCGTTGCCGTATGTATTCTGCTCGGGATGAAGAAAGGCTGCGTTGTAAGCGAGGGTGATCGAATCGGCTAGTGCACGATATTTTCTCACGGCCGGTTCGTCGTTCAGAACCGCTGCTGAGTTAGCCGCGGTTTCCACGCACTGGAAAAACAAGGCGGTGTTCACCTCTGCCACGTTGCTGAAATAGGATTCCCATGTTCCCTGGTTGGGCGCACACCAATCGCCGTAACCGTCACGATAAATGAGACCGGGAGTCCGGCTGGCAACTGAATCTACGTATCTTGTCATTGCATCATAGTTTTCGCGCAAAATGGCTGTGTCACCATAGCAGCAATACAACCGCCATGGCAACAGCACCTGATCGCCATCCCAGTCCGGATTGCCGGTGCCGCCGCGGCTGTCCCGTAACCACTTGCGGTAATAACGGTACATGGGAAAAAGGAACATCGCACCTTCTTCATACACGCGCGAATCCATGGAACACGGCGTCCGCTCGTCCCGCATGGGACAATCGGTCGGGATGGACATAAAATTACTCGTCATGCCCCAGCGAAAGTTCTGCGCCACCCGGTTGAGCGTCGCGTTGGAGCACGCAAACGAACCCTCGTTTGCGAAATCCGCATGCACGACGCGGCCCTCGACCATTTCAGTTGTCGGCTTTTTCCGAGGGCCGGTTATTTCCACATAGCGGAAGCCGTGGTAGGTGAATCGTGGTTCATAGCTCTCGATTCCGTTCCCTTTGAAAATATAGACATCCGTGGACTGGGCCTTGCGATTGGTCCAAGGATCGATCATGCCGGTGGAATCGATCAGTTCGCTGTAGTGCAGTGTAACGCTGTCGCCCCGCTGGCCCTGCATGCGGATGCGCGCCCAGCCGGCGCAATTCTGCCCCAGATCGACAACGAAAACGCCCGGTCTGGGTTCGGTCATGTTGACCGGTGAAATCGTCTGAGTTACTCGAAGCAGCGGCATGGTGTTGGCAACCAGCCGGCCCCCCGGCGAGTCGGTTTCAATTACCGCCGGCCAGTCCTTGTCGCCAAAGCCGAAAGTACTCCAGCCGCCCCGCTCTTTGCGGGCATCATATCTTTCACCGCTATAAATGCCGCAGGCCGTGATCGGACCCTCATGAGAACGCCAATGTTGATCTGAGACAATCTCCTGGTGTGAACCATCCGCCAGGTCAATTCGTATCTGCAAGATGAATCGTTTGGACTTTTCCCATCTCCAGCCCCACCGGGAATAGGTGGAATCGTACCCGCCGCCGAGCATAACGCCCACCGCATTCCCATTGCGCCGCAGCAGTGTGGTCACATCAAAAGTATCGTAGAGATCTGCACGATCATAGTGGGAGTTGGGCGGGGCCAGTACCTGATCGCCGACTTTGGTCCCGTTCAGATACAATTCATACCATCCGAGACCGTATATATAGGCCGTGGCGCGCTTGATTCTTCCTGACAGTGAAAAGTCGCGCCGGAACAGCGGCGCGGCCGCCTTCTCGTTCGGTGCTGCCGAAATCCATCGGGCGTGCCAGTCCGATGCTTCCAACAAACCGATCTGCCAGTGTCCCGGCTCACTCCATGGCGATGCCCGGTCAAATTCATCCCACACGCGAACCTGCCAATAGCACTGCTCGCCGGACGCCGGCGCTGCACCGCCGTACACCACATCAGTGGAATTGTCAGATTCCACTTTGCCGCTGTCCCACAAATCGCCGATGCCGCGTCGGAGCGAAATCGGATTCCGGCCGACCAGAACGTGATAGGCGCTTTGGCGGCTGCCGCGTCGCGCTGAACTCAGGATCCAGCTCAGCGTCGGCTTGCGATTATCGACGGCGGGGGGATTGACGGCGTGGTCGCAGTAAAGGGCGGCTACTTGAATGGAATAGGAAGAACTCGCTGTCAGGCTGGTTTGAGCGGTGATCGCTAAACTGAGCAATGCGCATGAAACAAATTTCCTATTCGTTATCGATACCATAAGGGTCCTCTAAGACTGCGATTCACCCCCACTCGTAACATGACAAAATCAATTGTCCTTAGCGCTCCCTGTACTTTGCGTTGTTCTTTTGCAAAGATATCCAGCATGTCTCTTAGTTGCCATCCTATAAATGTAGATTCTACTGGCAATTCCCTCTGCAATTTGCCGAATACCACCAAATTCAATCAAATTCCCAACAGACCATCTGCTCGGTAAGCAAGTATGTTCTGTCGACGCAATTTCACCATGATTCGCAGTATTTGCGAAAGCTCGATCCTCATAATCCGATAAAAGTTAATTCTGCGGCGTCTTTTCTGAATTGTTATTTATCTCGGAACCTGTTACCATTCCAAGGGGATAGCTCTTTGAATATCTCACCTCTGTCGCACTCCTCAGCGGAGAAATTGCAGCAGAGGTCTTTTTGTATTCCGGCTGACTGTACCTCTTCCCTCGTCCCGGAGGTCTCCCGATGGTCGGCAAAACCCTCTCGCATTACAAAATCCTCGACAAGATCGGTGAAGGCGGCATGGGTGTCGTCTACAAGGCTGAAGACATCCGGCTTCACCGCACCGTCGCGCTGAAATTTCTCCCGCAGGGACTGGAATCCCACGAGCCGGAGCGGGCCCGATTTCTCCAGGAAGCCCAGGCCATTTCCGCTCTAAATCATCACAACGTTTGCATCGTCTACGACATCGGATTCGAGGGAGAACAACAGTTCATTGTGATGGAATACATTGAAGGGAAGACGCTTCGCGAAATCGTTCCTGTGAGGAAAATGCAGGAGGCGATCGCATTCGCCATCCAGATCGCTGAGGCTCTGCACGAGGCTCATACACACGGGATAGTTCATCGGGACATCAAAGCTGAAAACATCATGGTGAACTCGAAGAACCAGATTAAAGTAATGGACTTCGGGCTGGCCAAGTTGAAGGGGTCGTTGAAGCTGACGAAGACCTCAAGCACGGTGGGCACACTGGCCTACATGGCCCCCGAACAGATCCAGGGGGGAGAGGTTGACGCACGGTCGGATATCTTCTCGTTCGGGATTGTGCTTTACGAAATGCTGACGGGCTATCTCCCATTTTGCGGGGAGCATGACGCGGCAATAATGTACTCAATCGTCAACGACGAACCGGCACCTCTGCAGCACTACATTCCCGACTCACCGTCGGAGCTCATGCACATACTTGACCGGGCGCTGGAGAAGGACCCCGAAGAAAGGTACCAGACCGTCAACGACATGTTGATAGATCTCAGAAGGCTGAAGAAGGAGACAAGCAAGGTCGTGCGCAATCCATCACCGTTCCTGAATACTCCTGAAGTTCCCGCGGATTCTGGAATAGGCAAGAACGCTCGAGATGGCACTATGAATCAAATCTGGAGATCGAAGGGTGCCGCAGTCGTTTATTGCGTTGTCCTGTTTGCTGTCGTCTCGATCATCCTTTTTCAGGTGTTCTCTAAGAAGTCCCATAAGGCACTTCCATTTACTCGAACGCAACTAACATTTTCTGGCAACCTGAGATTCGCTGAGATTTCGCCAGATGGCAAATCATTTGCTTACACCGACGAGGCTGGAAGTGCATTTGTACAGGACATTGGGGGCGGAAAACCGCTCGAACTATTAAAGGGCAGTCAATTCGCCGACATTCGATGGGCACCTAACGGTACGGAGCTTGCCATAAGAAGAATTGACACATCATCCGGGGTCGTCATCATTCCACGCTTTGGCGGTGCTGTGAGAAGGGTAAACCTGGCGCCTTTTGAAATAGCCTGGTCGCCGGACTGCTCTTCGATTGCTGCAATTCGCCAAACATGGAGGACCTGGAATCGTATCTTGTTCGTCAATATTCTCTCGGGCGAAATCGTCTCAAAAGTCGCCCTCAATGACCGCCTCTATTGGAATAATGGTATTGACTGGTCGCAAAGCGGAAACCTCCTCACAATTCAAACCTTTGATAGTCTCAGAACCCAACGAAGGATTCTGATATCTTCACCAGACGGCCACCAACAAGACATTGCATTCGAAGACAGCTCCTCCAGAAACGACCTGCCACCTCCACGTTGGAGCCCCTCTGGAGATGCTATCTATTTTGTGCGTGGAGAATTGGCAAACCAAAGCCTGATGAAAGTGTTGGTTGACCTTCGGGATGGAGTCCATCGAGGATCTCCCCGAGAGATTGAAGCGGGTCTGGCAATCAGAGACTTTTCCATTTCGCGCGACAACAGGCGAATGGTGGGTACCTGGGGCCACAAGCAAGCGAATCTCTGGTCTGCTGCTTGGAACCCGAACGATGCACATCGAAACATCACGGGAGAACAGATAACCGAAGGGACATCTGATATTGAGAATATGGCCATTTCTCCCGATGGAAATCGCATTGCCTATGCGCGAGGCGGGCAATCCGGGAGAGACCTGGTTGTCGCACCGTTTGTCGGCGGGCGGCCGGTTCAGATCTCATTCGGGGAAAACGTTTCGGAGGGAGGAATTGCGTGGTCTCCCGATGGAAAAGAGATTGCATATATATCGGCTCAATCCGGCGTTCATACAGTGCGTGTGATAAGCGCAGAGGGGGGCCCTTCCAGGATCATGGGACGTGGCCCGTTGACTTCAGAAGCAGGAGTCATATGGGCTCCCGGGAGCCGGATTCTCTATGCTCTTTCGGGAAATCAGAATTGGTGTTTGCTGGATCCACAAAATGGAAGTGAATCTCGGCTTGTCACTAACGACAGCCTCGGGTGGATAACCTCGGCATGTTATTCGCCCGACGGGACAACTATTGCGGTAAATTGGATTCGCAAAGGCGAGACCGGAGTCTGGACCATTTCTACGCGAGACGGGAGTCAAAAATGCATACATGACGGTCTTCAGGATCCCCTTTTCTGGTCTGCAGATGGTGAAACGCTATATGTTCGTGACTCCTACGAACCCAATCTCATTGAAACGATCTCGATTGCTGATCGAAAGTTCGGAAGATTTCTATCAGTGCCCGGCAAGAATGCATGCGTTGTCGACATGAACGCGACCTCCCACAAAATTGTGTGGACAGTTGTTGAGTCTCAGTCCGATGCGTGGTTGATTGAAAATTTTGATCCTGAGGTTGAATAGCAGGGAAGGATCAAGCCGAGTGGTGATCCTCCAATCAAAAGTGTACGTTGTCATCCACCCCCGGGGAGTTCTCCGGGCAATCGCATCACATCCACTCCACTGTAGGAGGCTATCATGGTATTCTGGGGCATAGTCATTCTCCTGTTCAATCTCCTGTGCGACAAGTTGGGTGCGTTTGTCGCGATCTCCGACTCCGGCCGCAAGCTGATCGCGGCCCTGATCATCGTGGCGATCATCCTCTGGGCACTGTATGCGTTCGGTCTGATTCCGTACCACGGACACACCATCGAATGAACCGCGCAGTATGCGGTGTTGCGTGCTGCAGCGAGACGTCCCGTCCAGTACCGGCGAAGCGCGATAGCATGAAACGTCCAGGGATTACTTGCTCGCATCCTTTTGGCGTGTCGCCTTGACACCCTTCACAATCGCAATGCCCAGTAGCACGACTGAACCCACTACAATCCAGTGCGTGGGTACCTGCAACAAGACGGCACCGTATATCAGTCCACCGATTATGATCACAAACCCGACAATATAGAGTCCGTATGACATAATATTTCCTTCTTGTCAAATGTGCAGCTACTTTCGGCCTATCACGTCGCTAGCAGAAGGTTTTTTTCTTACAGTAACTTCAAGTATTCGACGAAGTCACTTGAACATAGCGCGCGCGGGCGCGTTTAACCTCAATTGTAGTATTGCACCTAAAGAAGTCTATCTCATAAAACTTCAGAATGAATCCTCTGAAAGGATGAAAAAGTAGCTAATTCCCGAGATAAGAAATATGTTGTCCATCGCAGGAAATTGAGATAAGAGACAGAGAAATAAGCTTGATGTCGTTAAGCAGAGAAGAGGGCGAGTGTGCTCAAAGCCTCCCAGCCCCTCCTGGGACAACGGACGCGGGTGAGCGGGAAAGAATGAATCCGCGCAAACCTCTGCCGGCGTTGCCATCAGGGGTTTGCCATTTCAGTGGTGCGAACATCCTGACCGGAGACGGACCCGCCCATTCGCGGCGCCCGCGGAAGTCAAAGGATGCTACCTGTCGTCGTAGGTGATTACCGGATCCCACACCACTTTCTGGCGGTTCTTTCCCTTTGTTCGTTCTGCAATGAAATCGATTGCGTCCCCTCTGTCGACGTCGATCGAGAATTCGAACGCGCTTGTAGAATCCGCCCCGGCCGGCGGATATGACCAGACCACGCGATTGTTGTGCAGGATCGACGTCTTCACTTCGTCCCCCCCGCCAGTCTCGAAACTCACGGTCCATTCGACGCGGATCCTTCCCTTGTGAGGCGAGATCCAAGTCCGAACGGCCGGATGGTCGCCCGGGATCTGATAGTTATCGCCTACCCTGCAGCTATCCTCATCCCCCCACTCGTTGGCGAACGACCGGTGCTCGCCGGGCCGGCCGGCTATCGCGTCGTGAACGACCCCCCTGACGAAATCGACGAACTGTAAATCACCGTAGTCATTCCCGTCCCATCTCCTGTAATGCCATTGGTTCCTTCCCGCCACGCCGGAGAAGCCGGCCGAGGCCCGATAGCTCTCCGCCGTGTATTCAAATGCCATGTGCCGGATGACGGTCCCGGCTGAAGATGGGTTCCTGTCGGGCCGGACCACGGCTCTGAAAAAATGACCGGTCCCGGGGTTGAGCCCGGTTTTGATAAATGCGTATTGAAAGGGGAGCGCCTGCCTGTAGTAGCAATCCACGCTGTCAACGAGTTTGCCGTCGATGTAAATGTCCGCTTTGCCGCCGTCCGTATCGGCGATCGCCCTCCAGTACATGCCGGACCCGGAGAAGGAAGACTGCACGTACCCCCCGGGCCGGCGGCACTCCATGGACTCCCCCTGGAAATACTGAGGATCCTTCTTCACCGTCCATTCGGCACCGCCGAAAAAGGTCTCCGGACTCCTGCATCCGACAATTCTCGTCTGCCGGCTCACGAGTGAGTCACCTGATTCCGGAAGCGGTTCGTATGCGTATGATCCGTACCGGGGAAATCCTGCGGAAGGAGTCGTCCCGGGTCCGAACGTGACGTCGAGCGCCCGGGAGGGAATATTGTAAAGCCAGTAATTGAAGATGTGGAGCGAACGGCCGCACGCGAAAGGGTCCTGAAATGCCCCGTCTGTCAGTGTAATCCCGAATTTGTCATTGTCCGGCCTGTCGAGGATCTTCGCCGCGGAGCTCCATTGCTGACTGGAAAGATCATCGCAGGTGGACACGTAGATTGACCCGTCGGTCAGCCCCAGGTTTGTAAAGCGTCTGTCGATGACGCCGAGGCTCACCCCAATGCGCAGGTACTTCCTGAGATACCTGCTGTATATCACCCTGCCGTAGATCCCGTACGAGCCCATGGAGACTTTCGACGATTTTCCCCCGAGTCCCGGCTCGGTCCATGTGCCGCGGCAGAATTTGTGCCATTTTCCTGGCGCCATCCTGTCGGAAATGGCGCAGCGCGCGACTTCATTGAACCAGAGGAAATTGTTCATCGTGCCGTTCTTGGGCGCGTACGCATTGCATGAGTAAATGTAAAAGTACCCTCCCCGGTTGTCGGCGTAGAAGTCAAAATCGGCGGGACCTGCCTCAAAATACGAACCCGAGAACCTCAGCCAGTCCCCCGTCCCGGGCAGACAATCCGTCAGTATGTCTCCTTCGAGATGCCAGGTCAGTCCTTTATCCGTGCTCGTGGCCAGACGGGTCTTCTTCCTTGTCCATCCCGCCGGGGGAGAGATTCCGCGTTCATATTCGCAGTGGATGGGGGCGTATAGCTTCCCCGCGCGTGCGTCGTACCACAGCCCGCCGCAGAAGTGAGTCGAGACCCCCCCTTCAACCAGAATCACTCCGTCAGGCTGGCGCTCCGTGTGTTCAAAATCAGGCCCCCTGTAGCGGGCAACCTTCACCGTGGTTCCGTACTGGTTGCCGCTGTTGAAAATCACCCAGATCTCGCCGTCCATCACGACGAAGCCGGTCGGCGAGTCGATGCCCCATCCGACTTTCAACGCCGGAGAATTGTTGTACAGATTCGGGCCCGGCGGAGACACGTATTCCGGCAGGTGATCTCTCCGCTCTGTGACCCTGAAGGAAAAAGGGAGGGCCGGACTCTGCCCGTAGCTCACGAGTGCGAAAACCGATGACATCAGTGGCAGAGCCAGCCTTCTCGGGAGTCTCATCTCCGGTTCGGACCTTTCGTTGGGTGCGGCGTTTCACCATAATACCGCGGTAAGGGGTGAAACGCAATCCGCCGTCAGCAGCAGGCTGGCTCACACCACCTTAGGTGGAGTCAAAGGTGTGGTCGGAGGTGGAGTGACCGAGAGAAAAAATAAAGGCCTAAAAGCCCTTCCGCTCGAAGGGTATACGGGGGGTACGGAGGCTCTTCCGCGAAGCGGGACTGCTTTTTTTTGGTTCGCACCCCTTCCTCCTTTTCCTTTCGAAGGGCAAGAATTCACCCTTTTGTACCTCAAAAGGACGCTGGAAGGTGGGACGAACACATTGATTTCATTGAAGAAGATGACTGGAATAGCTATAGAAATGGAGGTGAGATTATGAGTGCGAAGGCAAAGAGAATACTGGCATTACTTGATGATCCCAGACACCGAACCAGAGTTCTGGATTTTTTCAACAAGAGTACGCTCGATGATGTGTCGCCATTTGCGGGGGACAAAGGAGAGAAATTCCTGAGCGAACTCAACGAGATGCAGGATCTGCAATCCAATGCTGGACGAAAAGAAAACCCCGACAGGTGATGCCGGGGCTCTCTCTCACGTGACTCAGCTGCGCAGGCCTTATCTCAACAGCAAAAGCTTGCGGGTCTGCACAAAGCTTCCCGCCTGTAATCTGTAAAAGTACATCCCGCTCGCAAGATTCGAGCCATCGAATTTCACGTTGTATGACCCAGCATCCCTCCTCTCATTCACCAGCACGGACACTTGGCGTCCCAGGAGGTCGAACACGGTCAGGTTCACCTGCGACGCTCCCGGCAATTCGTACTTAATGGTCGTGCTCGGGTTGAACGGGTTGGGGTAGTTCTGGGACAAGCTGAATTGCGCTGGCAGTTCATTGGATGAAGGCCCAACCGACAGCTCAGTGAGTGCTCGTTTCCAAGCGCTACCGCCTTTGGTGCCGACAAAAAGGCTTCCGCCGGTTACCAGACAGGAAGTGACTTTGAGAGTTAGGCCTGTGTTCACCGGCCCCCAGCTCCCGGTGCTGCTGGGAAGGCAATAGACGCCGAAATCCGTTCCAGCGTAGATCGCCGTGCCGTCTGTGGCAAGCGCATTGACGTAGCCA
>Ga0182021_10010943_pt1 | contig 10760 bp, 11 predicted proteins | sample 612E3MmetaG_FD_120493 | JGI IMG/M metagenome (GOLD analysis project Ga0182021, IMG submission 120493) | Permafrost microbial communities from Stordalen Mire, Sweden - 612E3M metaG (Illumina Assembly) | ecosystem: Environmental > Terrestrial > Soil > Wetlands > Permafrost | place: Sweden...
CAGGCTCGGCAGCGACAGGCTCGGCCTCGGCAGCGACGTCCGCCGTCTCGGCGTCAGCCTTGCCCAGGAGCTCGCGCTCCCAGTCGGGCATGGGCTCCAGGACGGCCTCTTCGCCCGTCTGGGCCACAGCCGAACGGGACAGTAGGCCGTCGGCGACAGCATCGGCGATCACGCGGGTCAGCAGGCCGACCGAACGGATGGCGTCGTCGTTGCCGGGGATGGGCCAGTCGACCTCGTCCGGGTCGCAGTTGGTGTCGAGGATGCCGATGATCGGGATGTGCAGCTTGCGCGCCTCGTCGACGGCGAGGTGCTCCTTCTTCGTGTCGACGATCCAGACGGCCTGCGGAGTGCGGGCCATGTCACGGATGCCGCCGAGGGTCTTGGAGAGCTTCTCCTTCTCGCGACGAAGGCCGAGGAGCTCCTTCTTCGTGAGCCCGGAGGCCGCGACGTCGTCGAAGTTCATCGACTCCAGCTCGCGGAGCTTCTGGATCCGCTTGAGCATCGTCGGGAAGTTGGTGAGCATGCCACCGAGCCAGCGCTGGTTCACGTAAGGCATACCGACGCGGGTCGCCTGCTCGGCGACGGCCTCCTGCGCCTGCTTCTTCGTACCGACGAAGAGGACCTGGCCACCCTTGCCGACGATGTCCTTGATGAAGGCGTACGCCTGGTCGATGTAGGTCAGCGACTGGTGCAGGTCGATGATGTAGATGCCGTTGCGCTCGGCGAGGATGAACCGCTTCATCTTGGGGTTCCAGCGACGGGTCTGGTGCCCGAAGTGGACGCCGCTCTCGAGGAGCTGGCGGGCGGTAACAACGGCCATGGCCGTTCCTTTCTGTGCGAGCGAGGACGTGCCTCGTCGCGAGGTTTCACCGGCCCCGAACCGTTCGGTGCCGCCTGATGCCGACGTCCGGCCTCGCCCGGCTTCCCGGGACCCAGAGACCGCGACCCACACGTTGAGGTGAGCCGGCATGCGATAGTCGACCGGTACGAACCGATCGCCGCGGGCATTCTACGGCCACGGGGTGCCCGGACCCAACTCGGAGCCTTGCGCGTCGCCCCAGTTTGTCCACAGCCGTCAGCACTGTCCACAGCTCCGAGGTCGGATGACGGATCGCCGGGTCGGCTGCCCATGGTCTGGGTATGAAGACAACACTTCGGGTCGCATCGGCGTTCGCGATCGTTCTCGGCCTCGTCTGCGTCCCCGCGACGGCGTCGGCAGCGTCCGACCTACCCTCCGGCGTGCGACCTGTCCAGGGCCCCGTGATCACTCGCTTCGACCCGCCTGGCGTGACCTGGGGAGCAGGCCATCGGGGCGTCGATCTCCAGGGCAGTCCAGGCGAGACGGTGGTGGCCTCGGCCGACGGCACCGTGACATTCGCCGGTGTCCTCGCCGGGCGCGGCGTCGTGGTGGTGGACCACGGCGTGGTCAGGACCACGTACGAACCGGTGGCCGCGACGGTGACGGTGGGCGGGGTGGTCGGCCGTGGGCAGCCCATCGGCCGGCTCCTGGCGGGTCACGCGTCGTGTCCCGCCACCACATGCCTGCACTGGGGACTGCGGGAGGGTGACACGTACCTCGATCCCCTGCTACTGCTCGGCGCGGCGATCCGGCTGCTCCCCGCGTCGGCGACACCCGCGGGGCGCACCGCCGCGATCTCTGGGGCACTCGCGCCCGCCGAGGGACTCATGCGGCCGACGATCGGCCAGGTCACCTCCCCGTACGGCATGCGTCGTCATCCGATCACGGGCGTCTGGAAGCTTCATGACGGCACGGACTTCGGCGCGCCCTGCGGGAGCCCGATCCGAGCGGCAGCGTCAGGGACCGTGGTGGCGATCACGTTCACGAGTGCATGGGGCAACCGGCTCGTCATCGACCATGGCTCGGGCGCCGGCGGGCATCTGGTGACCGCGTACAACCACGCCCAGGGCTATGCCGTGGCGGTGGGCGACCACGTCAGCGCGGGTCGGGTGATCGGCGCGGTCGGGAGCACGGGACTGGCGACCGGCTGCCATCTCCACTTCCAGACCTGGGTCGACGGTCGCCTTGTCGACCCGATGACGGTGCTGCCATGACAGGGGGTGGTACACGGCGGCGGCGGGTTCGACCGGTGGCCGGAGCGGCGGCTTGCGCTGATGGGCAGGTGGACGGAACCTGGCCGGGTGAGCAGCGGACCAGAGGCCGGAGACGGCACGCGCGCGTCCGAGGCCCCCCGCGAGGATGCGACGGCACCGTCGGTGCTGGGCGAGGTCGTCGCGGCCTACCTCGAACACCTGACCAACAGGAACGTCTCGGTGCACACGCTCCGCGCGTATCGCGGCGACCTGAGGGCGCTCGATGCATGGCTCGTCGAGAACGACTACCACCGCGCGGAGGACGTGGACCTGAGGGCTCTGCGGTCCTGGCTCGGGAGTCTGTCGGTCGCGGGCGCCGAGCGGACATCGCTGGCGAGGCGCGCGGCGTCCGTACGGGGATGCTTCTCGTGGGCGCACGGCCACGGACTGCTGAGCACTGACCCGGCGTTGTCGCTCCGCTCCCCCCGGCCCGCGAAGCGTCTCCCCGAGACCCTGAGCCAGGCAGAGACGTTCGAGATGCTCCGCGCGGCCATCGCAGCGGCGGCCGAGGACGACTCGGCGCGCGGGGTGCGGGACGTGGCGATCCTCGAGCTGCTGTACGCGAGTGGGATCCGCGTCTCCGAGCTGTGCGGACTTGATCTGGGCGCGGTCGACGAGGCGCGCCAGACGGTACGGGTGCTCGGCAAGGGCGACAAGGAACGCGTCGTACCCATCGGCACGCCGGCGCGCAGGGCGCTCGATCGGTGGCGCTCCCGGCGCGGCGAGCTCGTGACGGCACGATCTGGGTCCGCGCTGTTCCTCGGCGAGCGGCTCGGCGATCGCATCGACCCGAGGATCGTGCGCCGCGTGGTGCACCGTGCCGTCGGGCTGGTCGACGGAGCACCCGACATCGGCCCGCACGGGCTGCGCCACGCGATGGCGACCCACCTGCTCGAGGGCGGCGCCGACCTGCGTACCGTCCAGGAGCTCCTGGGTCACGCCTCCCTCGCGACGACGCAGGTGTACACGCACGTCAGCGGCGAACGGCTCCGCGCAGCGTTCGCCCAGGCCCACCCGCGAGCCTGACCACGACGGCCGGAACCTCGCGCACGTACGGCTGAAGCACGTGGTCCGCGACCATTGCTTGAGCGCCATCGGGGACGGATACTTGATTTGTGCAGTACGTGCTGCTCGGTCTGGTGCTCGCGATCATCACCTCGTCGGTAGCGGCGTGGATGAAGATGACGGGTGGCGACGATGGAGTCGCTGAAGCCGAACTGGTCGACTTCGGCGACTTCGACGTGCTGCCCCTGCCGAACGACTTCCCCGCGCGACACGCCATGGTGACGGTCGCCTCCCGGCACATCCCCTTGATCTTCGTCACCAGGGGTCCTCGCCTGGGCCAGGCGTGGCTGCACTTCGCCGACGGCACCGAGCTGCTCGCCGAGGAGCGCGTACTGGGTGCCTTGGGCTTCCTCGCGTTCGACCTCGCCTGGCACGGACCGACGCCGATCATCTCGCTCGCGCCCCGCACGAGTGCGTCGCACAACGACGACTGCTGGGTGTCCGTCGGGCGACTCGGCACGCCGCTGAAGCTGCTGGACGCGCATCACCCGCAGGCTCTCCTGCACGCCTGATCCGACGCTCGGCACCCACGAGCAGGGCTCTGGCGACATATGAGTAGGCCCCAGTCACTATCCTGTCGCGAGCCGCCTGTTGTTGAGGGCGGCACCGAGAGGGAGGCCATGAACGTCGAGGAACTCATGACCGGTGGCACGGTGCTGCCGATCACGCGGTGGGGCGAGCCTGTGATGCACGCGCCGACCAAGCCGGTGACCGTCTTCGACGACGAGCTGGCTCAGATCGCTCGCGACATGTTCGCGACGATGCACGCCTCGCAGGGTGTCGGTCTGGCAGCGACCCAGGTCGGCCGCGACATCTCGATGTTCGTCTTCTACTGCCCCGACGACGATGACGAGATCCACTCCGGCGTCGTGTGCAACCCTGTCGTCACGCTGCCGGACGGCAAGGACCGCAACCTCGAAGAGGCCGAGGAGGGGTGCCTGTCCTTCCCCGGCGCGTACGAGCCGCTGGCCCGCCCCGACAAGGCTGTCTGCCAAGGCCAGGACGTCGAGGGCAACCCGATCGAGATCGTCGGCACCGGCCTGCTGGCCCGGTGCCTCCAGCACGAGACGGACCACCTCTCGGGTGTCGTGTTCGGCGACCGGCTCAACGGCAAGGCGCGCCGGTCGCTGCGCAAGAAGGCAGCCGAGATGGCGTACCGCTACCCCGACGACTGGCCGATCTCCGAGAAGCTGCCGTTCGACCCGGAGCAGCACCGCGAATCCTCCTCACCTGCGTAGGACGTAGCAGGCGACCGCGGCGGCCGCGGCGACGTTCAAGGAGTCCACCCCCGCGGCCATCGGGATCGTCGCCACCGTGTCGGCCCCGCGAAGCCACGCCTCGCTGAGCCCTTGTCCCTCGGTCCCCAGCAGCAGCGCCAGCCGTGTGTCCTGGCCCGCATGCCTCGCTGCGACCTCGTCGAGCGGTACGGCGTCGGCGCGGAGTGCCAGCGCCACCACCTCGTACCCGGCACTCCTCAGCGTCTCCGGTACGGTCCCGTCGTCGGTCGCTCGCGCCCACGGCAGGCTCAGAACGACACCCATGCTCGACTTCACCGCCCGTCTGTACAACGGATCCGCCGATCTGCTGCTCAGGAGGAGTCCGTCCCAGCCCAGCGCAAGCGTGGACCGTGCGATCGCGCCGAGGTTGGCGTGGTCGACGAGGTCCTCGACGACCACGAGCCGCCGGCACCGAGCGAGGAGCGATGCGACGTCGTACCGCTCCTCCCGTTCGTACGCAGCCAGCGCCCCGCGGTGCACATGGAATCCGGTCAGCGACTCGACCACCGACCCGTCCGCCACGTACACCGGAACATCGAACCGCGACCACACGTCACGCAGCGCATCCACCCATCGGGAGGCGAGGAGGAAGGAGCGGGGTACGTATCCGGCGTCGGCCGCTCGCCGTACGACCAGCTCGCCTTCGGCGATGAACGCGCTCCCCCGCCGACGAAGCGTCGCCTCGCGCAGGCCGGTGTAGTCGCCGAGACGCGGGTCCGCCGGGTCTGTGAAGCTCACCACCCGCTGGTCGGCATCCATCGTCACGCGCGGCACCCTATCCTGGCGGCCGGAGAGGAGAACGATGTCCTGGCTGCGCCGCCTACGGCCCGACGGCTTCCTGCTCGCCATCGTGGCCTCCGCCGTCCTTGCCTCGTTCTTCCCCGCTCGCGGGCTGGGCATGACGCTGCTGCACGGTGCATCGACGGTGGCGATCTTCCTGCTGTTCTTCCTGTACGGGGCGCGCATCGCTCCTCGCGAGGCGCTCCGCGGGCTGGCCCACTGGCGGCTCCACCTGACGATCCTCGCGTTCACGTTCGTCCTCTTCCCGCTCCTCGGGATCGCGTTGCGCCCGCTCTCCGGCACGCTCCTGTCGCCTCAGCTGTACGCGGGCCTGCTCTACCTCACCCTCGTACCGTCCACGGTCCAGTCCTCGATCGCGTTCACGTCGATCGCCCGGGGCAACGTGCCGGGCGCCATCGTCAGTGCGTCCGCCTCGAACCTGCTGGGGGTCTTCGTGACCCCGGCCCTGGTCGTGCTCGTGATGGCCGGAGCCAACGGCCGCGTCGGCCTCGGGCAGATCGGCGACATCGTCGTACAGCTCCTTCTGCCGTTCGTCCTGGGCCAGCTGTCGCAGCGCTGGACGGCCGGCTTCGTCAAGACCCACAACGCGCCGCTCAAGCTCGTCGACCGCGGCGTCGTCGTACTGGTCGTCTACACGGCGTTCTCGCAGGGCATGTCCGAGCACATGTGGTCGCAGGTCACCGGTCCGCAGCTCGTGGTGCTGGTCGCGGTGTGCCTGGCCCTGCTCGCGCTCATGCTGCTCGTGACGTGGTGGGTGCCGAAGCGCATGGGCTTCAACCGCGAGGACAACATCGCCATCCAGTTCTGCGGCACGAAGAAGTCGCTGGCCACCGGCCTGCCGATGGCCCAGGTGCTGTTCGCGGGGGTCGGCGGAGTCGGCCTGCTCGTCCTGCCGCTGATGATCTTCCACCAGGCGCAGCTCATGGCCTGCTCGGTCCTCGCCCAGCGCTACGCGAGGGCGGAAGAGCTCGCTGGCCAGCCGACCCCCGAGCCTTAGGCGGACAGCATGAGCCGGACGTGGCGGATCGGTGAGGTGGCCGACCGTACAGGGCTTACCCGTCGGACACTGCGGCACTACGACGACCTCGGGCTGCTCGTGCCCGCGACCCGCAGCAGCGGCGACTACCGGCTGTACGACTCCGACGACCTGCTCCGTCTCCTGCAGATCCAGAACCTCAAGGCGCTCGGGCTCAGCCTGCCGGAGATCGCGACGGCGCTTGCAGATCCCGACCTCGACGCCACCACCACCCTGCGCTCCCACCTCGTACAGCTCGAGGAGTCGGTCGAGGCCCAGCGCCTGCTCATGGACCGTCTTCAGACGCTCGCCACCTCGGCTGACCGGAGCTGGGAGGACGTGTTGGGGGCGATCGCCATGACGCAGGCGCTGGTCCATCCCGACCCGATCGTACGGATCCGGGCCGCGCTGGAGCCGTCGGCGACGAGCACCCGTGACCTGGTCCGGGCGATGAGCGACGAGGCCGACCCGGCGGTACGCGAGGTGCTGATGTGGTCGCTCGCGCAGCATGCCGACGCGGCGGATGCGGGGGTCTCGGGGCTGTACGACCCGGACCCCGACCTGCGCTGCCTCTTCGTACGGCTCCTGGCGAAGCTCCGCGCCCCCGCCGCGGCGCTGGCGCTCGTCCCCCTGCTCGCCGACCCGGAGCCCCGCGTCGTGAGCACCGCCATCCAGGCATTGGGCCAGCTGCGGGATCCTGCCACGATCACTCCGCTCGTGGCCCTGCTCGACTCCCACCCGGTACCGTCGCCCGTCCTCATCGAGACCCTCTCCAGCTTCGGCGCGGATGCCCTGGACGCCCTCTCCGCGGTACTCGGCTCGCAGCACGAGGCGACCCCGCTCGCCGTCGTCGAGATCCTCGGCCGGATCGGCGGCGAGTCCCCCGAGGCGCTCGGCGCTCGGTGCGCGGACCTGGTCGCGCCGCTCGTCGACGACGAGGACGCGCAGGTACGGCTGACAGCCGTCTTGGCGCTCGGCGAGATCGGCATCGCGGGACGTCCCGGGATCGAGCGAGCCGAGACCCACGAAGACCTCGCACCCGTCGCCCGGCGACTCCTGCTTGACCTTCACGTGACGTGAACCTCTAGCGTCGTCTGTGCCGAGACTGGCGATGACGAAGGAGGAGCGCCATGACCCTGTTGAGCTACCTGCGCGAGGACCTCGTGCGCCTGATGAAGCGCCGCGAGAAGGTGGGGCTGCGCGCCGTCCGCGACGCCATCAGCGCCATCCAGAACGCGGAGACCTCGTACGTGACGACTCCGGCCTCCGAGACCGACGGGACCGACTTCGTGGCCGGTGCGGTGGCGTTCGGCCACGCGGAGCGGGTCGTGCAGGAGCTCACGGACGCTCAGATGATGGAGCTGGCGCGGGCCGAGGTGTCACGGCGCCTCGACGAGGCCGCCCGCTACCGGGCGCTCGGCGACGTCGACCGTGCGCTGATGCTCAAGGCCGAGGCGCTGTCGCTGGCCGACCACCTCGACGCGTACGTGGGCTGAGGCAACTCGATCCCGCTCGGTGTTCGGCGCAGCCTAGGCCCAGGTTCGACAGGTTACGGGCGCAGTGTCCGTGACCTTCAACACTCGGACCCGGGTTGAGCAGGTTATGAAGTCCTTCCAGGGCGCCAGAACCTGCGCAACCTGGGTCTCTGGAGCAGCGCGCCGGGCCACCCTCCCGATAACCAGCCCACACCGGGTCCAGACCGACCAAACGCCACTGCCCTGTGGGGCTCACGGCCACGAGCAGGGACGGCATGTGACCCTGTCACCCGCATCGGTCGCTGGGAACGGCATGTCGACCGTGCCCTCATGCTCAAGGCCAAGGCCTTGTCGCTGGCCGACGACCTCGACGCCTACGTCGGTTGATCAGACCTCGTCCGTCGGCACGTCCTGTGCTGGGGCGTGTAGCGGGCGGCGGCGCGCAGCGCCGAGGCTCGAGCCGACGACCGAGGCGACGAACGCCGTGAGCTGGAGCCACCAGAGATGCGTGAAGATGAGCGCGACCAGAGCAGCCGCCAGTGAGCACAGAGCCAGCCTCGCCATCGTCCTGTCCCTGCGGAGCAGTTCGAGGGCAGCGAGCAGGACGGCCAGGATGAGCCACAGCCAGACGAGGTGCAGGCCCAGGAAGTCGTTGAGGTTGATGGACATGTCGCTCAGCGCTCCGCTCGCCGTGCCGGTACGGACCGTGCCGACCACCGGTCGTCGCGTTCCTCGACCTGCAGTCGCATGCCGAACGTACGGGACAGGTTCTCGTTGGTCAGCGTCTCGCGCAGCGGCCCGGCCGCCACGACCTTGCCGCCGCGCAGGAGCAGCAGGTGGGTGATCCCAGCCGGGATCTCCTCGACATGATGGGTCACCATGATCGACGTCGGGGCCAGCGGATCGTCGGCGAGCGCGGTCAGCGTCTCGAGCAGGGCCTCGCGGCCGGCGAGGTCGAGTCCGGCACCGGGCTCGTCGAGCAGCAGGAGCTCGGGGTCGGTCATCAGGGCGCGAGCGATCTGTACCCGCTTGCGCTCGCCCTCGCTCAGCGTCCCGAACGTACGGTCGGCCATGTTGTCGACCTGCAGCAGCGACATGAGGTCGGACGCCCGGTCGAAGTCCTGGTCCTCGTACCGCTCGTGCCAACGGCCGACCACCCCGTACGACGCGCTGACGACGAGGTCGGACACCTTCTCGGAGTACGGGACCTGCTCGGCCAGCGCCGAGGACGCCAGCCCGATCCGAGGTCGCAGGTCGAACACGTCGACAGCACCGAGCATCGCGCCCAGGATCTCGACGATCCCGGCCGTCGGGTGCATCTGCGTCGAGAGCACCTTCAGCAGCGTGGTCTTCCCGGCGCCGTTAGGGCCGATGATCACCCAACGCTCGCCCTCGCCGACCGTCAGGTCGACGTTGTCGAGGAGCAACGACGTGCCCCGGCGCACGGTCACGCCCGCGATCTCGACAACTGCCGTCATGAGTTCAAAACCTACCCTTCGCGCTGCCGGACCCGAAGTCCGGTCAGGCGCCTGTGGAGTGGACGCCGCCATCCACGTGGATGACCTCGCCCGTCGTCTTGGGGAACCAGTCGCTGAGCAGCGCGACCACGGCCTTGGCCGTCGGCACCGCGTCGGTCTTGTCCCAGCCCAGGGCCGCGCGCGTGTCCCACACGTGGTCGAGCTCGGCCGTGCCTGGGATCGCCTTCTTGGCCAGAGTGTCGATCGGGCCTGCGGAGACGAGGTTTGAGCGGATGTCGAACTCACCGAGGTAGCGCGCGAGGTAGCGCGAGGTGGACTCGAGGGCCGCCTTGGCGACACCCATCCAGTCGTACATCGGCCAGCTGATCGACCCGTCGAACGTGAGCCCGACCACCGACGATCCGGGCGCCAGCAGGGGACGTGCGGCACGTACGAGCGATGCCATCGAGTACGCGGAGACGTGCAGCGCGGTACCGACGTCCTCCCACGGCGTGTCGAGGAAGTGTCCGCCGAGCGCCGTCTCCGGGTTGGCGTAGGCGACCGAGTGGACGAGCCCGTCCAGGCCGTCGACGTGCTCCCGTACGAGGTCCGGCAGCGCCGCCAGGTGCTCGGCATTGGTGACGTCGATCTCGAGCACCGGAGGTACGGGGTCGAGCTTCGCCACGACGCGTCGCGTGAGGCTCAACGCACGGCCGAAGTTGGAGACGAGGACGGTCGCCCCCTCGCGCTGTGCGATCTCCGCGACCGCGTACGCGATGGACGTGTTCAGCGTCACACCGGCGACGAGCACGCGTTTGCCTTCGAGAATGCCCATTCCTGACCTTCCTAGTGGCCCATGCCGAGGCCGCCGTCAACGGGCAGCACGGCACCTGAGATGTACCCGGCAGCGTCCGAGACGAGGAACTCGACCGCCGAGGCGACGTCGTCCGTGGACCCGAGTCGGGCCGCGGGGATGCGCTTCTCGTACGCCTCGATCGTCGCCTTGTCGAGCGCCGCCGTCATGTCCGTCTCGATGAAGCCCGGCGCGACGACGTTGACCGTGATGCCGCGGGCCCCGAGCTCGCGGGTGAGCGACCTGGCGAGCCCGACGAGGCCCGCCTTGCTCGCGGCGTAGTTCACCTGGCCGGCCGAGCCGAGGAGTGCGACGACGGACGAGACGAACACGATCCGCCCGTAGCGGCCCTTGATCATGGACCGGCTCGCGCGCCGTACGAGCTTGAAGGAGGCCGTGAGGTTCGTGGCGATCACCGAGTCCCACTGGTCGTCGCTCATCCGCATCAGGAGGCCGTCGGCGGTGATGCCCGCGTTGCAGACGAGCACCTCGACAGGCCCGTGCGCCTGCTCGGCGGCCACGAACGCCGCCTCGAGCTGGTCGGGGTCGGTGATGTCCGCGTTCACGCCCAGGACGCCGTCCGGGACGCCGCCCGAACGGTACGTACCGGTCACGGCATAGCCCGACGCCGCGAGCCGGGAAGCGATGGAGCGGCCGATGCCCTTGCTGGCGCCCGTGACGAGCGCGCTTCGTGGTGTTCCGGTC
>Ga0182021_10010944_pt1 | contig 10760 bp, 13 predicted proteins | sample 612E3MmetaG_FD_120493 | JGI IMG/M metagenome (GOLD analysis project Ga0182021, IMG submission 120493) | Permafrost microbial communities from Stordalen Mire, Sweden - 612E3M metaG (Illumina Assembly) | ecosystem: Environmental > Terrestrial > Soil > Wetlands > Permafrost | place: Sweden...
AAAAGGTTCAAAGGTTTTTCCGCCGACTGACGTTACTGCACAAATGAACGTCAAATTGTTGTACATTGGAAAAGACTGGTAGATTTCCCCCAGAAAACGTTTATTCATCTCTTCATATGAGCTATCAATGGCTTTGTCAATGTTGTCCCATATCAATAGAATATTCTGATCTTTGTTTGCTCCATTAACGCAGACTGTGTCGACTAAAGCATTAAGAATAATAGCCGGAGCGCTTGCCCACTTATCAGCAGAACTTAAATATATGCACAAATATTTTTTGCCGTAGATTGCCTTAGCCAACTTAAAATTTTCTACAGTCTTGATTTCTTCCATTGGTATTTGGTGTTGGGTACTCTTTCTAACCAAGTCTAGTAAATCAGTTTTCCCACTACCTTTTGGCCCATCTAATATAAGGAATCCTGGTTTTTCATTCAGAGCCAATCTTTTCAGTATCTTGTTTAATGCTTGATTCCAACGATCATCATGAGTGTCCATCCCTTTCCCTCCTGAAAGTTTATTTATTAATTAACCAGTAATTGTACGGGAGCACTACATGTCTAATCTGACATCAACTGCTGGGTTTCCTTTTGTCTTTTGCTGCAATGCATCTATTAAACCAGATGTTCCGTCATGGACTGAGATTTGCCCCCCACGTGTAATCCTTGCAAGCTCCTCCCAATATGATATATTGAAGAACTTATCCGCCGTAGTTGCTGTAGAAGGTAATACAAATATCTTTGTTTGCCCTATTATCTGGCTTTGCATTCCGTATTCAACTGATATCTGTCCCAAAACGACCTTTGCTACTTTTTTTCCAACAAATGCGAGAACCATTGGCTGATAGTATTGTATTTTTTCATTCAACTTTTGGATATCATCAATAGTTGCAGAGACATCAGAATCATTCCCTGCCTTATCTTTAATAAGGTCAGTTAGTCCAATCCCGTAGTCAGGTAATTGGCTGAAATCTTGCGGACTTAATTTGAAACTGGTCAATCCTGAGTCGAACAAAGCCTTCCAGAATTTATTTGCGACGCCGGCATAATAAGCCTTCAATTCAGCCGATCTGTTACCCGCAGCCATACCGCAAAAGACAATTTTAAGATTGGGTTTAAGAACATCAATTAACGTATCCATAATTTACTCTTTAACATCTTGTAGGGTCTTAGAGAAACATTTAGGGCATGTGCCATTTTCAATTCTAGGTTCAATATCATCCGGATCCCAATCGTCCCAAAGCTGCTGTAGAAGTTTTTCGGCTTCATTTAGTCGTTTTTTATAATCAGGGACATATTTGGTTAATGTCCGGTACCTTTCCTCAAGCTGAGCAAAGTCCTCAGTCGATAAAGCGTATTCATCGCCCATTTCATCTTGTGTAAGTTTGGTCTTGGGGCTCCAAACGTGGTCCATGCAAAAATCTAGAAGCCCATCTCTATAATTGTCGATATCTATATAGCGTTTGTGATTCGTTTTTATTGTGTCAAGTGCATTACTAATATCGGCTTCAAGCTTGTCCGCAGTGGCCTTTAGGTTTTCATAGTGTTCCCAGTATGGGGAGCTTTTGAGATGCACTTTGAGATATTGGAAACCTGGGAAATCTCGCTCTAATAATTTATCGTCATCTTGACGTGGAGTCATAATATCAAACCAAACTGTTGGAACAAAACGTAAATCTTGCTTGCCCCATTGCCATGTTGATGTCTGACTATATGGCCGATAATAAGTTTCTGGATTTATTATCCGATTACGCAGCTGACCAGCGATTTTGTTTAGAGAATCAAGATGTTTCTGCCTAGCACGTTCCTTTTGTTCAGTTTTTTCATGCAAGTTGATCTGTTCTTTTATTGCTCTATTTGCGTCATCAATTATTTTCTGTTCTTTCTCATTTTGTTGTTTTTGCCTAGCACGTTCCATTTGTTCACGTTTTTTACGTAGACTCAACTGCTCTTTTTTTACCTTGTTTGCGTCATCAATTCTTTTATGCTCTTTTTCAATTTGCTCTTTTTGCCAAATTACAAAATACCCATATACTCTCTCTAAGTAGGTAGCTCCAACCTCATATTCTAAAGTTGAAGCGAACATTATGCGTTCAGCCCGTGACATGGGTTTGTCAGCATTTTTGGCAATTGCATCAGCAGCAACTATAGCCCTCCTGATAGCGGTCGGATCAAAACTGTGCGATATCCCCAATGCTTTTTTAACTAATCTGAATCTATCAGATTCTGGTTGCTGAAGTAATTCAAAAATAATTTTAAACCCTTCCAGTTCTATTTTGGGTCTTTCTTTGTCCATTGCTCACCAATCCATATCAATTTTCGTGCTGAACGATGCTGAACTATTACTGTATGAGTGTTTTCAAGCGTGATTTACTGTACTTAACATCAAGAACATATTAACAAAAGTCGACCCAATTGCACAAACTCGTCGACCTGCAGCTTGATAGTGATAGGGGGTAAATACGCCATGGAGACAGGCCTCGGCAGCCGACAATTGAATAATGAAGTAACTTAGTCCGGTAATTGAATCAGAAAAATTTAAAAAAAAGGAGGTTCTAAAAATGAAAGGTGTAACAACTTATGGTCAGGTAACTTATTTCGACACCAAAGAGCACCAAGTTGTGATAACTACCCCAGACGGAGACTCTATCGAATTCGACATCGACCCAGATATCGAACTCCCGGAAGATACCGATTTCGACAATCTAATGGGTAAGGATGTCGGAGTTATGGAAATCGATGGTATCGCAATTAAAATCATATGGCAGGGAAACAGACCGTATTAAAAGGTAAAACCAGCTTACCGGGGTGTTGGCACAAAGAAGGGAGAACTTCCCGGAATTTAAAAGTTCTCCCCAAAGGAGTTTAACCATGTCCAACTATACTGATTTAATGTTAAAAATTACACTTTCTAACCTTGGAGCAAAAATCCGGTCAAAATCAAAATTTAAGGGTTATTATTACGATTCCAAAACCCACATCTGTTCCGCCAGTGATGTGGAGCATCGGGTCCAGCGGACCGATGTATTCATTAACACTGATGGTAGTTACATCTTTTCAGCACACGACATGGGTTGGAACCACCCGTTTTGGACCAAAATGCGAGCGGATATTCTGGCCGAAGCTGCCGGTTTGCTTCCTTACCAATGGGAAAGAATTGAAATCCCCAACTATCTTGAAAATCATCTTATTACATCACTGCTTGAAGACGGAACTAAATACATCATCATTAGAAACCACACCGAAACCGAACTGAAAAGTGTCGTTTTTATCGCTCGTCCTTCAATCGAAAATGGCATCAACATCGATTCAGCTATTGAGGATACCTTAGTATTTGCCCCTCATGTCAAGGGAAAGAGTGTTGAGCGTCTGGTATTCTCGCCATCTATCGAAGATGAGCTAAAACTAGCCAGAACCAAATCACTTGTACAGAGGGCGCAAGATTCTTTCCCCCCACATTCTTTGCGAGGGATTACCAAACGACATAGACTTCATCCACAGGCTAAATGCTTATCTACAAGCCGATAATATGCTGATAAACGGCGATTCTTCTCAGGACAAAATCACACTGGTTGGTAAAACTGGCCTGGTCAATGATGACGACTTATTGGGCTTGGCAAAACTAATGTTCAATACCCCGGTAAATCTTTCAGATTGGGAGATGGAGTTTTCCTATCGGGGACTACCGAAAATGCAAACTGACCGATTGAAAAATGACCAGGACTACACGATCAGTGAACACAAACTATGGGCCAAAACTACTAGGATAACGAGTACCTCAAATTGGGATACAGATCTGGGGTTTCCTTCGGGAGAAGAAACGTGCCCCGAACAGAGTTGGCTCATCGACTAAAAAGTGGACAGGTGACTTATTAAATAAGGTGGAGGGGCACTCAGAAATGGGTGTCCCCTCTAACCAAATAATGGAGATAAATAAATGACAGACGAATGGCAACTTGAGGAAGACGAAGACAATGCTTATCAGCAACATGAGGCTAATGGAGGTGACCTAACCAGTTTCTGGGATCTTGAAGCCGGGTGGGTAAAAGATGTTCACCTTTTGTCGCTTGATGAATTACAGAAAATCGGCTATCCAGATGTGCACACGTCGCCAAATAAAACTGAACTCAGCAGTGGTGAAAAGGCGCTCGGCACTACCGGTCTTGACGTCACACCATCAGGATTGGTAGAAATCTGGCGGGATTTAGCCGATTCTTGGGATATGTCGGTTGCAAAAATACAGCGGATCAGTACTTGTCATGGTATCTGTATTTTCGCCAAAGATGAAAGCTACGTCAATCTGCAGAAACTGTACCGTAAAACAACTAGGCTCATGCGCGGCAGTACAGATCCAAAGATGCTGGATGCGCTGGAAGATTCTGCTCTCACGTACCAGTATAATCCGAAACGAGCTAAAAAAGGGGGCAGCGTAAGCTATCTTACAAACAGGCTCGGTACCGTAGCTAAGATACAACATACTCTCGGTCTTGCGCAAACACAAACATTTTGTGAGTTGTCGATAGCTTCAATAATGACAATCAAAAGCCGCGAATTGGGTAGATGGAAAACGACGCTGGGAGAGGAATGCAAAGGTTTTGCCGATCATAAAGAAAGAAGAAGAGTGGCATTGGAAGCACTTTATCAAAAGCTGGGTAAATTCGATCAGGATTTGTAGAAGCGGTTACTTTAACACGTTAACACGAACTATTTAACACGTTAACACATTAACGTTATAGCGTTCTGCTTTATATATATATACGTTTTTACGGTGAAATCGAGATCAACATACCGCACACATTAAAAGTCATAAAGTAAGGAGATTTTGAAAATGAATTACATCGAATCGTTTCTAACACAGTACATGGAACTTGGTCTTTGTCCGATACCATTGAAAGGGAAAGTGGCGCATTATGCTTGGAAGTCATTCACACTAAATAAAGAAGACATTGAGCAATATAAAAATCACATGAACTGGGGTATACGGACCGAAAAAATCAGCCCGAATCTATACTTCTATGTGGTCGATTTAGACACACAGGCTAAATTACCTGATTTATATGAAAAAGTTGATTTTCCACCAGGCACGCCAATTGTTCAAACTGGTCGTGGGTATCATTTTTATTTAACTTGGCATTCTGAAGTAAAAACGACTCATTACGGATGGCTTGACGTTATCGGAAATGGATACGTTGTTTGTCCGCCGTCGATTCACCCCAACGGAAAGTCATTCAAATTTATTGTGCCGTTGAATGGTAAGTTACCGCCGCTAATGGACCCTGAAACAATACAGCTACCCAAAACGTTTATAAATTCCAGTGGAAGTCGAGCATATTCCAACGAATCCGAGACAGGCAAATTAACCAGGGCACAAATGGAAAATGGCGTATCTGAGGGTATGAGAAACACGACGCTGGTAAAGTTCATCGGCATACTCATCCATATGTGCTTCAGGGAAGAAGAGGCCATTACAGAAACATTAGCTTGGAATGAAAAAAACAAACCGCCGTTAGCTAAAAATGAAGTAATCAAAACGGTTCATGATTGCTACGAAAAATGGGGCTGAGAGTTCAGAAAATTGGCTGTGTGCAATTTGCTTTGTACACGGTATTATTAAAAAGTTTAGGCACAAATAAAAATAATTAAGGGAGGTTATCATGCCTGTCGGTAATATTTGGGAATGCGACAATTGCAAATTTTCCATCTGCACATCTGGACTCAATTTCTACTATGTTGATAAACTCGGTCAACGTCAGCGGTACCGGCACTACGGCCGGTCTAAGGAAGCTACTAATGAAAGTGCCATAAACGGTTTCACAGTCGAGTGGTATTGTAGGCGATGCCATTCATTACGCGAGACTGTGGTTCTCCAGTTCGATCACCCTCAAAACGGCCCAATAGCAGCATTCATGGAATATTGGAACAACCTGAAATCAGAAAATAAAGATTTTGAAATTGTCTGCGGTGAATGCGGCTCAGAGTTGTTCGATGACCTGAAAGGTTTCCGTTGCCCCAAATGTGAAAAAGGTAAATTCAGGAAATCAGGCAAATTTGTGTCATATATAAACAGGAGGTGATTATTGTGCCGTTTGGGAATATTTGGACTTGCACTAACTGCGGACACTCTGTCAGAACTGCTGGCCTCTTTAAATTTTACATTGATAACAATGGTATTCGTCATCGATGCGGGCATCCTATTCCATCCGAAGCAGAGAAAAGATATGGTGCATCTGGTTACAGTCTCGAAGGATATTGTCCTTTCCACGGAGTTAGAGATGTCATAATAGCTGAATTTGAACCACAAAGGGAATTCAAAAATATCTGCGATGTCTGCGGTGAAAAGTTATTAGATAATCTGAAGAATTTATCTTGCCCCAAATGTGGAAAAGGAAAGTTCAAAGAAGCGGCGAGGTGGATGTCGTAAACGGGAGATGTTGTATGAAGGCATTAGTATCCTTATTTGTTAAAGTTCGCCAAAAACTGCATTTTAAAGTTGCTGTGACTAACTAAAATGCAAAATCTGACTATTATATTTGTTTTGTGTGTTTTGGGATCCGTAAATGTTGTAACTATTAAAATTTTAAATCGTAGCATATTAATAATCGAATAACGTCAGCATTACGTCGATTATGGAGTGAAACATTAAAAATATCACTACACTATTATAATACACCTTAAAAACAAACATTTCGTGCTCAATATTAATCAAAAACATTAACACTAATCGGTTTTCCGATCAAACTATTATTTGTTTTTATGAATTTTCAATATATGATTATTATAGATTAAATAAATGCAAAGGAGTTAAATATGAGCAGCAAAAAGAAAAAGCCAGCCATCAAAAAAGTTGTACCTATTATCGAAGAGCATCCTGAACCCGAACCGCAGGATGACATACCCTCTCGTCAAATTGAAGAGGTACTTGAGACGGAACCCGAATCTATTGCAGAGGCAGAAACTGTTGTAGAAACAGCATCCACCGTTGAACCTATGGCACAAGCACAAGAGGCTGAACCCGAAAAATCAGCCGAAGTCGTACCACCACGTGTTGTTGAATCGGCACCTGTAAAACCGAAACCTCTCACGATGGCATCGCTTCATAATGAACTTGAAGAGCTTCGTAAAATCGTTGATGGACAGGCAATACTTATCAAGCAACTGATGGAGACACCTGCACGACAACGAAAACCGCCGACATCCAACGGCAAAGTGCAGATTAAGGACACTCTGACAGGCAAGATATACCCTTCGAAAAACAATGTGTACCAATCGCTTTTGAAAGCAGGAGAATTGAAATCGCTGGTTGACGCCAATGTATTCGGGCCCAATCCTGAGAAAAATTCATTCGGGTGTTATAACCTGTTCCGTGCCTATCCTGGTCGATTTGTCGAAGTGAAATCATCGGATGCCACGTAAATTCAATTGCGTAACTAGGGGTGTCAACGACTTCATGGCCGTTGGCACCCCTTTTCCTTATCAATTGAGGTTTCTAAAATCAACTGATTCGGTATAGGAGTGATGCTATCAATATGTTTACAGGTGTTACCGAACTACTTTCAGAAATTTGAACTTTGGCAAGAAAATAAAAGGAAGAAGTTTATGAAAAATCCGTTAGACCGAATATCTTGGAAGATGTTGTTCATTATGCTCGACGTACTCTTGTTAATACAATTCCTACTGAAGTATATGTGAGGCGTAATATGAAATTTCCACTCGGCAAGATAGTCTGGACGAGAGGCGTTAATGACCGCGTTGCAGAAGACGTTGTTTTTGCAAAATTTGTGATGGATAGTCTCAAACGTCATACAAAGGGAGATTGGGGTGATTTGTGCGATTCGGATAAAAAGGAAAATGATTTCAGCTTAGAAAAGCATCTACGGTTACTGTCTTCTTACCAACAAAATGATTGGAAGATTTGGATTCTGACCGAGTCTGACAGGTCTGTGACAACCATTTTGTTTCCGTCTGAATATTAAAGGAGTTCTAATGGGCTATTGGGACATCATAGCAGAATTTGATATGAATTTTGAAGTACATTCCTTAGTCGAAATAATGAAAATGGTATTGGATATCGACCACCCAAACGATCTCATGACCGATGAAGAAATCAAAGAAGTTTGCAGATTGATTGGCACTATCGCAGATGATACAACTTATGACAGAAATAGGAAACCAATATACGGCAATGAGGGGATTTATTGGATGATTGAAATCTGTCTGTACGTATTCCCTAAATATTGGGAAAAGATGGGGCTTGCGCAATTCAATTAAAAAGGAGAGTAAAAACATTATGGTAAACAGCACAGACCACATTGTAAGAGTTGCAATTTATCGCAGGGTAAGTTCAGCAGAACAGGCTGAAAAAGGCACATCACTTGAGTCGCAGTCTGAACAACTTGAGGCATTCTGCAAGGTTCAACACTGGGAAATATTCAATAATTACGTTGATGGGGGTTTCAGTGGCAAAGATGGCAATCGTCCCGGCCTACAAACCTTACGACGGGATGCTAAAGCCGGTTACTTTGAAAAGGTCATCGTCTGGAAGCTTGACCGTCTTGCAAGGAATCAGAGATTAATCCTCGAACTTGAAGCGGAATTCAGGGAACAGGATATATCACTCTTTTCAATCAAGGAACTGGTTGATACCCAGACATCTATCGGCAGGACTGTATTTCAGGTGCTTGGGCTTACGGCGGAATGGGAGAGAGACAACATCACGGAGCGCACAAAAACCGGGCGTATTCAGCGGATGAAAGAAGGCTATTGGGCTTCGGGTCGGGCACCTTTCGGCTATGACTACAACAAAGAAACTAAACACCTTGTCATTAACGAAACTGAAGCTGAGATAGTCAGGAAGATATTCGACCTGTATGCTTCAGGCAAATCGCTGGGTTCAATTGCTGACCGGCTCAATAAAGAATTAGTCAGTCCAAGAGGCAAGAACAGCAAAGGGTGGTATAACAATAGCATACGGCACGTTTTAATCAACCCAACCTACAAAGGTGAGGCTGTAGTGAATAGGCATTGTCATATCAGCGACATCAACAACGTTGATCTGAGCAAAGCAATCAAGATAGCTGTTCCTCCAATCGTATCTGAAGACAAGTGGAATATCGCACAATCGAGGCTGTCCAATAACAAACATCTAAAACCTGCTGAGAAGGGTATATTCACTCTTCAAGGTCTTATAAAGTGCGGCGCTTGTGGATGTAGTTACGGGGCAACCCATGCATGGGAGCATCGTAACTACATATGCAGAGGAAAGTTGAAAACGTTCCATATCGACGGTTCGCCCCGATGCACGAACCGGAATATCAGAGCTGACCTGCTTGAACAAGTTGTCTGTAAACGGGCCATAGACATCATTGACGACCCAAACAAACTTGAACTACTGGTAATTGAAGCTATCAATAAACTAAAAGAGCGTGAATCAGCACTTGAATCAAGACTGATGCCTATCGAAAAACGGTTGAAAGAAATTAATGAAATGAAATCACGGCTTGCTGATAAATTTATAATAGACAACATGGATACAGATAAATATAAGGTTGCCCAGCAGAATCTTGAAAAAGAAGAGGCGAGGTTAATCACTTTACGGCGAGAGGCTGACCCAAATGAGTTAGGTGAACTAGAATCAACCAGAGGTTATTTAAAATTCTGGCAAAATCAAGTCACAGAGATGAAAAAGAACTTAGAGGAACCGGATGAGGACAAGCGTGTAATGTTCAAAATGACAGATGAACCTCACAAGAAAGTTAGGAAATTGCTCGACATAGGTGACAATGATTTATCTGAGCGGATGCAGTTCCCAACTACACAAAGAGAGCTGTTCGATAAGCTACAATTGAGGTTGATAGTATTTAAGGATAAGATAGAGGTCAAGGCCGTGTTTCCCATGCCTGATATAGCGCGTCAGGAGTGTACTTTGACTTTGTGAAGTACTTCCATCTGCGGCTTACAGCATTTTGCCTTAATGGCAAAAGTATTTCAGCTTCGGCCTCAAGAATGACAATGGGGGTTTTGGAGTATAATAGTTTATTATGACAATTCAAGAACCGATACCTCAATTCGACCCGGCGCCGGAGCCGGAGCAGGCGTGGAAGCCGCGGGTTTACACGACTGTGCCCGGTTTCATCCGCCACAACTTCGACTTCGCCGCGGACGAGACGGCGATGGTGCGCAAGCAGGGCCGCGTCCGGCAAAAAATTACCTGGCGCAAATATTACGACAATGTCCGTCAGCTCTCGCTGGGGTTAATTAGCCTCGGTCTGGAGCGCGGCGATACCGTCTGTGTCATCGGGAACAACGCGCCGGAACGGTTCTGGAGCGAATTTGCCGTCCAGGCCGCCGGGGGCATTGCCGTCTCTATCCCATCGAGTGCGACACCTGCCGATTTGAAAGTCATTGCCGGGCAGTGCAAGCCGAAATTCGCTATCGCGCAGGACCAGTCGCAGGTTACGAAATTCCAGTCGGCTAAAGACGACATGCCCAATCTGAAAAAGATTATTTACTGGGACGACGAGGGGCTGAAAAACCCCAAGGATTCCCTTTTACTGGATTTTGACGAGGCGCTGAAACTGGGCGCGGCCTACGAGAAAACCTACCCCAGCCTTTTCGAGCAGAACATCGACAGGGCCGACGGCAGCGACGTTGCCTTAATCGCCTATAGCTTAACGGCCAAAGCGCCGCCAAAAGGCATCGTACTGACGCACAAGGCGATTGTCAGCTCCGGCCAGGGCCTGCTGCTGCGCTTCCCGGTCCGCCCCA
>Ga0182021_10010945_pt1 | contig 10759 bp, 8 predicted proteins | sample 612E3MmetaG_FD_120493 | JGI IMG/M metagenome (GOLD analysis project Ga0182021, IMG submission 120493) | Permafrost microbial communities from Stordalen Mire, Sweden - 612E3M metaG (Illumina Assembly) | ecosystem: Environmental > Terrestrial > Soil > Wetlands > Permafrost | place: Sweden...
GGGCGTTCGCCTGATCGCACCCGGGCCGCTGTCCGAGCAACGAGCGGACCCGACTCCGAATCCATAAGCTCTTGGGCACATGGACATCGACGAGGGATCTCACGGCGGGTCGCCCGGTGGCGCGAACTCGGTCGCGAGCGGGCGCGACGAGGCCGGCCGGCCGCGACATCGCGGCTGGGCTCCCGCGGGCAATCGGCGCCGCTGGATGGAGCCGTTCGTGCTCGCGCTCCTTGCCGAGGGGCCGACGCACGGCTACTCCATAATCGGCCAGCTCGGCGAGAGCGGGGTGGTCGAAGGCGGCGTGGACGTCGGCCAGGTCTACAAGACGCTGCGCGACCTCGAGGCGGCCGGCCAGGTCCAGTCGAAGTGGGCACTCGAAGCGTCCGGACCGCCCCGTCGCAACTACGAGCTGACTTCAGCCGGCTGGGCGGCGCTCGAGGAGTGGAAGGCCGTCATGGGCGAGCGACGCCGCCTGATCGACGAGTTCGAGGCGCGGGTGGATCGGTCAAGCGGCCGCGCGAACGGCGCGGAGAAGCTCGCGACCTGAAGACGGCGGGTCCTCCGTGATCCCGGGAGCCGGCCCTATCTGCCCGCCGGCGGCTCCCCGAACTCGAGCTGCGCAGCGAGGCCCGTGGCCTGGGCCTCGCTGAGCTGGCGCTCCAGGACCGGCGCGTGCAGCTCCTCTTCGGCCAGGTGGACCTTGAGCAGGGCGTAGAGCTGGTACAGCGTCCGCCGAGCGCCCAGCACCCAGTACGCGTCCAGCGCCTGGTCGGTCCCATAGCAGGCCTGTCCCAGCGCGTCCATGAGCGAGCGGACTTCCTCGTGCGCATGCTCCATGGGCGCGAGCGAGCCCCCTTCGGAGGCGATCAGCTCGAGCGCGGGGTACCAGCCCTTCTGCTCGATCTCCATGTGCGGCAGGAACTCCCCGGTCAGGAAGACGTGCTCCCGGCAGATCCGATCCTGGAGGGCGGCCGCATCGATGTCCTGGGCGCAGTCGGCGATGACCCGCAGCTCATCTACATGGGGCATGAGCTTGGCGTGCTCTTTGCGGAGCTGCGCCGTGAGGGGACCCGTCATCGCTCCTCCTCGCCCACACACCGTGGTGAAAGTGCCAAGGGCAAGAGTAGCGCGGCCGGAGAGCGGCGCAAGGATCGGCCGTATCCCTTCCGGCCACTTCTTCGTCCTTCCATCGCAGCTGGTATGGTCCGCCTGGGGACCTGCCCCCGCCGCGTCAAGGGAGCCGAGAATTGCCTGGAGCTCCGGGTATGAATGGCCCACGCGGCATCCACGCTCGCGGACTCGCCGCCGGTCACTCCGACCCGCCGGCCGCGAGCCCTTCGGGCCGCCCGGGCCTGCTCGGCCGGGCACGGCACGTGATCGGCATCGCCCTTCCCAGGAACGCCGTCGTGCTCGCCCTGCTGCTCCTCGCCGGGGCGGCGATGTCGTTCCTGAACCTGCGGATCCTGGGTCACGAGTACGGCGCCGGGGCCGAGCTCGATGCCTGGTCGGCGGCCTCGCGGCTGCCCCAGCTGGCGCTCGACATCCTGGTCACCGGCGGTGTCGTCGGGCCGTTCCTGCCCCTGTTCGTCGGCCTGCAGGGTGAGTCGGCGGCGAAGGCGGAGGCCTTCGGCAGGACGATTCTGACGCTCGCCATCCTCGCGATGGCCCTGGCGATGGCCGTCATGTTCGTGTTCGCCGAGCAGACGATGTCCATCGTTGCCCCCGGCTTCACCGGGACGCAACGCGACCTGTACATCGGCCTCCTGCGCGTCCTGTGCTTCTCGCAGGTCATCTTCGCGGCGTCCTGGGTCCTCGGCGAGGTCCTGGTGGCCGATCGCCGGTTCGTCGCCTACGGGCTTGCGGAGCCGCTCTACTACGCCGGGATCAGCGGCGGTGCCCTGCTCCTGGGCGGCCCGCTGGGGATCTACGGCGCGGCCGTCGGCGCCCTGGTGGGGGCCACGGCTCACCTCGGCATCCGCCTGATCGGCCTCCGTCGGACGGGCTTCAGGCCCCTGCCGGCCCTGGCGTTGAGGACGTCGGGGCTGGGAGAGTTCCTGCGGCTCATGGCGCCCAAGATGCTTAGCCAGCCGATCCTGTCGCTGACCGCGCTCTACTTCACCGGGCTTGCCTCCTCGCTGGCCGCGGGCTCGGTCACGTCCTTCACCTTCGCCCAGCACTTCCAGAGCCTGCCGGAGAACCTGTGCGGAGTCGCCTTCGCCACGGCCGCTTTCCCGGCCCTCTCGGCGGCCGCGGCGGCGGGAGACCGCGCGGGTTTCCGGCGAGTGTTCGTGACCAACATGCTTACCATCGGCGCGCTCTCGCTGGCGGCGGCGGCCAGCGTGGTGCTCCTCGGCCCGTTCGTCATCGGCACCTTCCTGGCCGGCGGCGCGTTCACGGCCACCGACGTGGCCCGGACCACCATGGTGGCCTCGATCTTCGCGATCTCGATCCCATTCGAGAGCCTGACCGAGCTCTTCGCCCGCGGCATCTACGCGACCCGCAACACCCTCGAGCCCACGGCCGCGGCAATCGCCGGCTTCGCCGCCACCGTTCTGTCGGCAACGGCCCTGTCGGGGAGCATGGGCCTGGCCGCGATCCCGACCGCATACGCCATCGGCATGGCCACGAAGCTGGCGATCCTTGTCATCGTCCTGCCCACCCGTATGGGGCGCATCGGCGCCCCACGCTGGTCCCACGTCATGGTGTCGGGCCGGTGGGTCAGGGTTCAGCCGGGGCGCCGGGCTGCCGGCGTCAACCCGGCCCTGGTGCTATTCGCGCTCGTGCTGGCCGCGGCCTCGTTCGCGGCGATAGCCCAGGCGAGCAGTCACTCGACCCTCGACGTTATCCCGGTCGTGACGCCATGGGCGCGGGTGGAGCCTTCCGCTCCGCCGGCTATTGCCGCGGCCGGCCCCACCGCCGTGGTCTCGCCCTCTGCCCCGGCATCGTCCCCGTCGACGTCCCCGAGCCCCGCCTCGCCCACCCCGGCCGCATCGCCAACGCCGACCCCAACCCTCGGTCCCTTCTCAATGGACCTCTACAAGCCGGGCGACTTCGTCGGCGAGCTCAAGGACTCGTGGTGCGTGCCGGCCGCGATGCAGACCTCAATGAACATCATGGACGTCTACCCGGACGTGACCGAGGACACCCAGGCGAAGCTGTACGACCTGGCCTACTCAATAGCCGGTGGCACATACGGCGGGGCGGATCCAGTCGGCTGGGCGACGGGCCTGCAACAGCTCGGCTACGGCAAATACCAGGTGGGAGCCAAGGCGAAGATGGCCGACGTGATCCACCTGGTGGCGAAGCAGATCAGGACCACGCAGCGGCCGGCCGGTCTCCTGGTCTGGTACGGCTGGCACTCCTGGGTGGTCTCGGGCTTCACCGCCACCGCCGATCCAGCCCTCACCGATGCCTACACGGTCACCTCGCTCCGGATCGAGGACGTCTGGTATCCGCGCCACTCGACCCTCTGGAACCAGGACCGCGGTGGCTATTCGCGGCCACCGGACTCGGACGTGGACGTAACACTCCTGCCGGCCGACTACAAAGTCTGGCACCAGGGCAAGGTCATCGAGGGACGCGAGGGCCTCTACGTCTACGTAATCCCAGTCTGAGCCCGGATCGGCCTCGCCGGCAGGCCGCGCGTTGCGTTCGGCAGATGGCACGCCGCGACCTCGCGCCGTGCTCTACGCTTCCGGGATGGCCGCCGATCCCCCGCCGACGGAGCCAGAAGCGATCCCGCCCCTGGAGCTGCCCCTCGGGCCGACCCTGGCGACGGTTCCCGCTGCCCCTGGAGCTCCCGGGCCTCCCACCGCTACCCGACCCTCCCTGTGGCACCACGGGGACTTCGTGAAGCTCTGGTCGGCCGCGACGATCAGCCTCATGGGCAGTTCCGTCAGCCAGATCGCCATCCCGTTCATCGCCGCGGTGCTGCTGAGGGCCTCGGCCTTCGAGGTGGCGCTCCTGGGCACGATCGAGATGCTGCCCTTCCTGCTCTTCGCGCTGCCGGCCGGCGCCTGGCTCGACAGGGTCCGGCGGCGCCCGGTCATGGTGATCGGCGACTTCGGGCGGGCCATCGCCCTGGCCAGCATTCCCCTGGCCTACGCCCTTGGCGGGCTGACTATCTGGCAGCTGTACGCCGTCGGCTTCGTCACCGGTGCCATGACGGTCCTGTTCGACGTGGCCGACCAGTCGTACCTGCCGGCCCTGCTCGACCCCGAGGACCTGGTCGAAGGCAACTCCAAGCTGCAGGTGCCCGCTTCCGCGGCCACGGTCGTGGGCCCAACCCTGGCCGGCAGCGTGATCGGCCTGATCGGCAGGGCCGCCTCGCCCTTCGCCATCATCCTGAACGCCCTCAGCTTCGTGGCCTCCGGCGGCCTGATCCTCGCGATCCGCAGGCACGAACCCAAGCCCGAGCGAAGGCGCGGGGCAGACGGCCAACACACGCACCTGCTGACGGAGATCCGGGAGGGACTCGGCTACGTCCTGGGCCACGAGAACCTCCGCATGATCGCGGGCTCGACGGCCACCTCGAACCTGGGCAGTTCCATCGCATTCTCGATCCTGCCCGTCTTCCTCTACGTCGAGCTGGGGCTCAGCCCGGGCCTCGTGGGGGCGGCCTTCGGCCTGGGAGGGTTCGGCCTCCTGGCGGGAGCCCTGTTTGCCGGGCCGATCGCGCGGCGTGTCTCGGTGGGTTGGGCCATCATCGGCTCGATGCTGATCAGCGGCGCCGGCACGCTGCTGCTGGTCTTCCTGCCGACTGAACCAATCGTCGCGGGCGCGCTCCTCCTGGCCAGCCAGTTCATCGGCGGTTTCGCCAACGTCGTCTACAACGTGAACCAGGTGAGCTACCGCCAGGCCATCGCGCCGCTGTACATCCAGGGCCGCATGAACGCGACAATGCGCTTCCTGGTCTGGGGGACGCTGCCGATCGGCTCCTTCATCGGCGGGGTCCTGGCCACGTTCCTACCCCTGCGGACGACGATCCTGATCGGGGCGCTCGTGATGTCGGTCGCGTTCCTGTGGGTCCTGGCCTCGCCGGTCCGGTCGCTCAAGACGATCCCGACGCACGCGCGGCCGGACGCGTAGCCAGGCGCCCGATCTCGCGACGGAGCTCCGTCCGGGCGGCCCGGCCTTCCCCGCCGCGACAGAGCTGTGGCATCACCCGCACCTGCCGGCCCGCGGACCGCAACGAACTCCGCCGTTCAGCCGCTCTTCAGGATTCCGAACCTACCGTGTCGATGCCTGCCCAGAACGGCAGTCCTCGAACCCAGGAGACATCGATGACATCTGCTTCACGCCTCGGCTCGCTGCTGGGCCTTGGCGCCGCCGTGGCCCTGGCCGCGGCCGCGTGCTCGTCCAGCGCCAGCTCGAACGCCCCCGTCGCGAGCGGCCCCGTCCAGAGCGCCGCGGGCGCAACGGGTATCACCCTCGGCTCCACCAACGACCCGAGCCTCGGCACGTACCTCACGGGCGCGGCGGGCATGACCCTCTACGCCCTGAAGACCGACACGGCGGACACGAGCACATGCACTGACAGCTGCGCAAGCACCTGGCCGCCGCTGACCGTGTCGAACGGGGCAGCGATCAAGGGTCCGAGTGGAGCGAGCGGTGCGTTCGCCACGATCCAGCGCTCGGACGGGACGTTCCAGGTCACCTACGACCACAAGCCGCTCTACTACTACTCGGGCGACACCGGGGCCGGCCAGACGCGCGGCCAGGGCATCGAGAACGTATGGTTCGTGGCCGCGGCAGCCGGCTCCGGTGGGACAAACCCGGCCGGGACGGCAGGCTCACAGGCGACGGCGGCGGCCCCCACCACGCCGGGCCCCACCACGCCGGCCCCCACCACGAGCGGTCCCGGGTACAGCTACTGACCGCAGGCGGGACCGCCGTCCCCTGCCCCACGGTCAAGGAGCTCGTCGTGAGACGAGCTCCTTGCTTTGTCCGCTGGGCGCGGCCCTTGATCCGCTATGGAATCCGCACGTCGTGGATCGAACGCGCCGAGGCAAGCTCGTCAGGCGTCAGGCTGGCCGGGTCGACCCGGCGAACGAAGGCCCAATGCCGCCCCACAGGACAGCGTTGGAAGCGCACGCTTCCCAGCCGGACGGCCTTCACCGATGCGCCCGGAACGACCGTCGATGTGAAGAGGTGGCCCGCTCCGCAGCGCACGATCCGCTCCGTTCCGGGGCCGGATCGGGCCGCGAGAAGCAGTGCGAGGAGGACCACGGCGAGGATCGCCACACCGAGAATGAGACCGGCCACCATTGCCTCCCCACAGCTGCCTGATTGCGCCAGTGCGCCCGCGCCCGGGCCTTCCGGACAACCCCCGGCACCCGGTCGAGCGTACTTGCCCCGTGTACCCTACCTCCCTGACAGCGAGGTGACAGCGTGGATCAGCCGGGCCAGGCGCTATTCTGCCTGGAACCTGAGTACCGCGAGCGCGTGTGGGGCGGCAGGAGGCTCCGAGCCGCCGACCCGCCCGTGGGAGAGGCGTGGCTGGCATTCGGCCTGAGCCGCGTCGCGAACGGCCCGGCCGCCGGCCGCACTCTCGACGACCTCGCGGCCGCCCGGGGCGAGTTGCTGCTGGGGCCAGCCGCGGTCGATCGGTTCGGCGCCCGGTTCCCCCTGATCGTCAAGCTGCTCGACTGCGCGGCGTGGCTGTCGGTCCAGGTCCACCCCGACGACGAGCAGGCCCGCCGGCTGGTCGGACCCGGCGAGTTCGGCAAGACCGAGGCTTGGTACTTCGTGGATGCGCCGCCCGAGGCCATGATCATGGCCGGGGTCAGACCGGGCATCGAGCCCGCCGAGCTGGCCGCTGCCATTCGCTCCGGCCGGGTTCTCGACGTGATGGCCGATGTTCCGGTCGCGGCCGGGTCGTCCCTCCTCCTGCCCGCCGGAACCCTCCACTCCCTCGGGCCGGGGCTCCTCGTCTACGAGATCCAGGAAGCCAGCGATATCACCTTCCGGGCCTACGACTGGGATCGGCCACAGACCGGAGGGCGGCGGCTCCACGTCGAGGAGGCCGTCGAGGTTGCGCGGCCGGTCGGCCCCGCCCCATGCGTCCAGTTGCGGCCTGGCCTGGGCTCTGCCGTCGTGCCCGGGCCGGCCTGCGACTACTTCGAGATGGCGCTCCTGCGGGTCGAACCCGGGTCTCCGCTCGAGTCCACGACGGCGGGCTCCTTCCAGGCGCTGACCGTGATCGAAGGCGCCGCAGCCGTTGGCGCCGGAGGAGAGACGTCGAAGGCCGGCCGCTTCGAGACGATCCTGGTTTCGGCCGGAGCCGGATCCTGCGTCGTGTCCGCGACCGGAGGACCGGCAACGCTGCTGAGGGCCTCGGTCCCGGCGGCTTCGTAGCCTGACCGGCCACCGGGTGGGCCCGGCCGGGGAGGCCGCCTCTGGCCCGCCGCAAATGCTTCGGCGATCCCCGATCCAGGAGGAAAGGCCCGCGCAGCCTCGCTCGCGCTGCCCGTCGGGTACGCTTTCGGCATGGCCCGGACCAGCGCAGGAATCCTTCTCTACCGGGTCCGCGACGGCGCGATCGAGGCCCTTCTCGTGCATCCGGGCGGTCCGTTCTTCGCCCACAAGGACCTCGGCAACTGGTCCATCCCGAAGGGCGAGGTCGACGGAACCGACGATGGCCTGGAGACCGCGGCGGCCAGGGAGTTCGAGGAGGAGACGGGGCACCCCGTGCCGGCCGGGGCTCGGCTCGAGCTCGGCTGGGTCCGCCAGAGGAGCGGCAAGACCGTCTGGGCCTGGGCGGTCGAGGGCGACATCGACACGACGACCATGACCAGCAACTTCATCGAGTTCGACTGGCCGCCCATCATCGGCCATCGCAACAGGTTCCCGGAGATCGACCGCTGGGAGTACTTCGGGCCCGTGCAGGCCCGCTCGCACATGAAGCCGGCCCAGATCCCCTTCCTCGACCGGCTCGAGACGGCGCTCCGGGCACGGGCCGCATCCGAAGCTCCCGGCACCGAGAGTCGCGGGGACGAGCGCAAGTGAGGCTCGCCCAACAGCTCCTGCCGCCGTGCGGCACCCCGGTGCGATGATGGCCGCCGGCCCGGACTCCCCACTCCCCGACAACCCCCACGATCCCGGCCCGGACGCGGCCGGCGTTCGGGCGCTGCAGGTCGACAGCGCTGCCGCCATGCCCCTGGCCGCCGGAGGCGCGACGATTCGAATCGGCACCGCGTCCTGGACGGACCCGACCATGACCGCGCCCGGGGTCTTCTATCCCCGCGGCGCCGACTCGGCCGAGGAGCGGCTCGCCTACTACGCCGGCGTCTTCAGCATCGTCGAGGTGGACGCGACCTACTACGCGCTACCTTCCGCCAGGGTGGCCGAGGCCTGGGTGGCGCGGACACCGCCGGACTTCACCTTCGACGTCAAGGCCCATGCCCTCATGACCGGCCAGCCGTCCGAGCCGAAGCGGCTGCCGAAGGACATCCGGACCGAGCTTCCGGCCGAGCTGGCGGCCCGGCCGCGCATCTACGCCCGCGACCTGCCGGAGGACTTGCGCGGCGAGATCTGGTCACGCTTCCTGGCCGGGATCGAGCCGCTGGCCCGGAACGGCCAGCTGGGCTCGGTCCTGCTGCAGTACCCGCGCTGGTTCTTCCCGACCCAGGAGAGTCGCGACGCCATCCTCGAGGCCCGCGAGCGGCTGGCTGGGACGCCCTTTGCCGTTGAGCTGCGCAGCGAGACGTGGTTCAACGAGAAGAACCGCGAGAGGACGCTGGGCTTCCTCCGGGACAACCGCATACCGCTGGTGATGGTCGACGGGCCCCAGGGGCTTCGGAGCAGCGTGCCGCCGCTGGTGGCCGTCACCTCCCCCGACCTGGCCCTGGTCAGGTTCCACGGCCGGCGGCAGGAAACTTGGGAGGCATCGAACATCCCGGTGGTGGAGCGCTTCCGCTACCTGTATTCGCCCGAGGAGCTGGCCGAGTGGGTGCCGCGCATCCGCGAGGCCGCCCAGGATGCGCGCGAGATGCACCTGCTCATGAACAACTGCTACGCCAACTACGGCTCGACCAATGCCCGCGAGCTGGCGGCCATGCTCGAAGCGGAGTTGTCGGAGCCGGCCGGCGGCTCGGCTGGGGATCGGGCCGCGACCGGATAGTCTTCGAGACCGGGAATCGGAGCGCCCGGCCGAGGCCGGGCGCTGCCGCAGGGAACGTGTTCGCAGCTACTTGTCGCGCTCGGTCTTGAGGACGGCCTGGGCCGCGGCCAGGCGGGCCACCGGGACCCGGAACGGCGAGCAGGAGACGTAGTTGAGGCCGATCGACTCGCAGTACTCGATCGACAGCGGGTCGCCACCGTGCTCTCCGCAGATGCCGACCTCGAGGTTCGGCCGGGTCTTGCGGCCCAGCTCGACGGCCATCTTCATCTCCTTGACGACGACCGGGTCGAGCGACTGGAAGGGGTTGTAGGGGAGGATCTTCTCCTCCACGTACTTGAGCAGGAACCCTCCCTCGGCGTCGTCGCGGCTGTAGCCGAACGTCATCTGGGTCAGGTCGTTGGTGCCGAAGCTGAAGAACTGGGCCAGCTCGGCGATCTCGTCCGCGACCCAGCAGGCCCGCGGGATCTCGATCATCGTGCCGAACTTGTAGTCGACCTTGACGCCGGCCTTCTCGATCACGGCTTTCGCCTCGGCCTCCAGGAGACCCTGGGTGGCCTTGAGCTCGTTCACGTGGCCGACGAGCGGGATCATGATCTCGGCGTGCGGGTCCTTGCCGGCGGCCTTCACCGCGATCGCGGCGTTGAGGATGGCGCGGGTCTGGATCTTCACGAAGTCGGGGATCATCAGGCCGAGGCGGCAGCCTCGCAGACCAAGCATCGGGTTCTGCTCGTGCATCGACTTGATGGTCGCGAGCAGCTCCCTGTCCTCGGCGGTTGCCGCCTCGCCGGCCTTCGTCACCTTGACCAGCTGGTCCTCGAGGTTCGGCAGGAACTCGTGGAGCGGCGGGTCGATGAGTCGAATGACGACCGGCAGGCCCGACATCGCGGCCAGGATCCCCTCGAAGTCGCCCTGCTGGAGCTTCTCGAGCTTGGCCATGGCCGTGTCGAACTGGACCAGGTCCTTCTTCTCCTCGGCGGTCAGCTCCTGGCCGGCGGCGAGCTTGGCCTTGGCCCGGGTGGCCACGTTGGCGACCAGGATGGCCGAGCGGACGATCTCGAGACGCGGGCCCTCCCGGAACATGTGCTCGGTTCGGCAGAGGCCGATCCCCTGCGCACCGAAGGAGCGAGCCTGGGCCGCTTCCTCGGGCTTGTCGGCGTTGGTCCAGACCTGCAGCCGGCGGATCTTGTCGGCCCAGCCCAGGATGGTCTGGAGGTCGGGCTGATCCTCGAAGCGGGCGGACACGGTGGGGAGCGCACCGAGGAACACTTCGCCGGTGGACCCGTCCACGCTGATGGGGTCGCCTTCCTTGAAGCTCACCCCTCCGGCCGTGGCCGAGTGCGTGGCGTAGTCCACGAGGAGCTCGGCGCAGCCCGACACGCAGGGCTTGCCGATCTGGCGGGCCACGACCGCGGCGTGGGAAGTGGCGCCGCCCCGGGCCGTCAGGATGCCCTGGGCCACCGCCATGCCGTGGAAGTCGTCGGGCGAGGTCTCGATGCGGACCAGGACCACCTTCTCGCCGCGCTCGACCCACTCGACGGCGGTGTCGGCGTTGAAGACGGCCTTGCCGACGGCCGCGCCCGGCGAGGCGTTGAGGCCCTTGGCGATGCGGATCGCGGCGGCCCGGGCCTTGTGGTCGAA
>Ga0182021_10010947_pt1 | contig 10757 bp, 10 predicted proteins | sample 612E3MmetaG_FD_120493 | JGI IMG/M metagenome (GOLD analysis project Ga0182021, IMG submission 120493) | Permafrost microbial communities from Stordalen Mire, Sweden - 612E3M metaG (Illumina Assembly) | ecosystem: Environmental > Terrestrial > Soil > Wetlands > Permafrost | place: Sweden...
CGCTGGATCTCGGCGAGAAGGACTTCGCCCTGATCGTCCTGCCGCTCGGGCTCGGGATCGCGATGGGGATCCTGTTCCTGAACTCCTACGGCAGATACCTTCCGCGCCGCCAGACCATCGAGACCGGCATGATCGCCACCGGCGTGCTCCTGGGGCTGCTGGCCTGCTCGGGGCCGATCTCGCACTTCCTCGAAGCCCGCGCCACGTCCACCGGTCTGGCCGAGGCAAGCCGCGTGGTTTCCCTCCTGTCTCTGGTCATGGGCATCGCCTTCCTGGTCGGGGCCTGCTATTCGGTTGTCGCCATCTCGGCGCAGACGCAGCTCCAGGAGGAGCTTCCCGAGGATGTGCGCGGCCGAGTCTTCGGCGTCCTCAACATGCTCGTCTCGATCGCCAGCCTGGCACCGATCATCGTCGTCGGCCCGGTCGCGGACCTTTTCGGCCGGGAGCCTGTGATCGCGGTTGCGGGCGTGATCATCTGCCTGTCCGGTCTCGCCAGCGTGGTCAGCCATCGGAACCTGCCGCACATTGACGCCAACCGCGCCCCGTCGACCCCTAGCGGAGCGCCGGTCGACCCGATGACGGCTGCGATTCCGCCCAGCGACCTCGGTGGCTCGGCGCCCTCCTGATGGCTGACGCCGACACGGTCGAGTCGGAAGGCGCCGGCAGACAACCTGTCACACCGGACGCCTGGCGAGTCGCGGCCCTCGGGTTGCTGGCCGGTGGTTTCGCCGTGGGTGTGCTCTCCGGTCACAAGAGGCTGGGAGCGGCCGTGCCACTGATCACGGCCGGAGTCGCGCTCGCCTGCGCGGTCCCCGTCGCCCTGGCTTCCAGGCGGCCGCCGATTTCGACCGAAGATGCGGCCGACGCACTCGAGGATGCTGCCCAGAAACCGACCTTCAGCGTCGTCGTGGGCGCGCGCGATGAAGGCGTGGTGCTGCGCCAGCTGGTATCCGATGTGAGCCGCCAGAACTACCGCACCCCCGAGGGCGTCCCGCTCTTCGAACTGATCGTGGTGGACGATCGTTCGACCGACGGCACGGCCGAGGCCGTGGCGGCTGCCGCCGCCGAGAACGGCATCTCGGCCATCACGCGCGTCGTTCTGCGTCGCGGCGACGATCTCCCGGACGGTAAGGGAGCTGCGCTCACCGCCGCTCAACCGGAGATCTGCGCCGGAGACATCGTCCTGGTACTGGACGCCGACGCTCGACTCGAGCCGTGGTTCCTGAGCCGTGCCGCCGGATACTTCGCCGCCGGCGCAAACGCCGTCACTGCTCGCCGCCGCATTCTCGACGCCGAGAGCGGCTGGCTGGCCGGCGCTCAGGCGGATGAGCAAACGCTCGACGGCGAGTTGAACCGTGGACGTTGGAGCATGGGCGGTTGCTCGGAGTTTCGCGGCAACGGCATCATGGTCCGACGCGAGCTTCTCGCCGCGGTCGGGGGCTGGCGGGCGGCGGCGCTCTGCGAGGACATAGATCTGTCCAGCCGGATTGCGGCCGGGGCAGGGGAGCGGGTGGCCTGGGCGCTCGATGCCGAGGTCTGGGAAGAGCCCGTGCGCACCGTCTCGAGCCTGTGGATGCAGCGGCTGCGCTGGGCCGAAGGGGCGTTCCGACGCGCTTTCGAGCACGGGCCTGCCGTGGTCAAGAGCCCCGAGCTATCGCTGGCGGCGCGCCTCGATTTCATCACGTACGTTTGCCAGCTGGCGGTTCCACCGGTCGTCGTTGGAGCTGCCGCGGCGGCGGTAGTGACCGGCCGTCGGCGGAGCTTGCTGTCGATCGTCGCCGGATATCTGGGCATCAGCGCCATGCTCGGTTGGGACGCGCTCCGCTGGGAAGTGCATCGGGACGGGCGTCCTCTCGATGCCGGGGAACGGCTCTCGAGAGCCCTGCGCGTTTCCCTGTTCAACGGGCTCTGGTTGCTGGTCGTGCCCCGGGCGCTCATCGACCTGGCCCTGCGCCGCGGTCCCATCCAGTACGTGAAGATGGACCATGACGGCGGCAGCGACCCGGCCGCCGGCTCCTCCGCAAGGACCTCGCGGAGCAAGTCCTAGGCGTCCCTGCCGGTTCCAGGCCCCGCCAGATAAGCGGCAGATAAGCGGCGGTTCGTAAAGTCGACGGATCGTGAGCCAGCAAGCCCATCGGCAGCCGAACGGTCAGCAGTCCGTGCCTGCTCCTGCCTGGCGGCTCAGAGAGGAGGGCGCCAAAGGGAACAGACGCCAATCGGGGTCAGGGTCGGCAGCAACCGCCACGCAAGCCCTGCCCAAGGAATGCCAGGCCCGCCGCAAGTCGTCTTCTGCCCGCCTCGAGGGAGGTCCTATGAAACGAGCCAAGACTCTGCTCGTTTCCGTCTTGCTAGCGGCGTCGACGCTCTGTGCCACGGCACAGGGCTCACTCGCTTACTCCGGCTCGGTGTGGTCCAACTCAGATGGGTTCACCAGCCGCTGTTTAGGCTTCACGGATACATACCCCAAACAGCTCTACTCGCTCGCACAGACCCAGATGCCAGCCCGCGGCTACAGCCCCGTAAACGGCGCGCTCGGAGCCTCCTTCACAAGGTCGGCATTTCTGAACCAGGCCGTGGGCAACTGGGCCATATACGTCCACAGTCACGGCGACAACTATCGCGCGACGTCAGGCTCGGGGATCGACTCGGCCTTCCTGCAGGACCCGGGTCCCACCGCCTGCTCCAACTACAAGGTCGATTCCGTCCGGGCCAGTTCCATCAAAGCAGCCACATCGGGCGGACCCTTCAACCTCGTGATCATGTCGACGTGCCGGCTGGGTTCCAGCTCCAGCACCATGCCGGGCGCATTCGGCATAGAGAAGGTCAAGAACAGCACCGATCCGGAGTTCTTCCTCGGCTACGTCAACCTCACCTACGACAGCTCGCAACTCCGCTTCGAGAGGGCGTTCTGGAGCTACCTGAACGCCGTCGGGAGCCCGCTGCGTACGGCCTCTCAGGCCTTCGCGTATGCGTCCGGACTCGGCGGTTACAGCTCGCCGGATACGGCGGATCCGTTCCAGGCGAACTGGTGGGGCAACCCCGGCTACAACGGAAGGGCGCGGTCATGAACAGGGTGCACGCAACGAAGTCTCTTACGGCGATCAAGGGGCTCCTGGCCGGAACGACGCTGATCGCAGGTCTCGCTTTCTGCACCGGCCAGCTGGCAGCGGCGAGCCTCGGCAGCGCCCATAACGGCTCGGACGGCCTGGACGCAGGTCCAGCCAGCCGACAGGTGACGACCGAAAGCGCGCTCTTCGCCGCGAACCGCCCGGACGTCTTTGCCCGGGCCGGGATCGCACGCGGCGCTCTTGGGTTCCCTGCGGGTTACAGGCGTACCGGCCGGCACGTTCACGACGGCATCCAGGGCCTGGACTACGACGAGGTGTCCGAGATCGACTCGGCCGGGCGCCCAATCGCAATGACTCAATTCGCGCCCGACGGCCGCCTAGTGGATGCGGTTCGGTTCGATTCGCCTCCCAGCGGTCTCGGCAGCGTGTCGAGCGACGCGGCCACAAAGGCCGCCCAGCGCGCCGTGGCAGGTGCCGGCCTTTCGGTTGTCGGCCCCGCGCTGACCGAAGCCAATCAGACTTTGGGCGGCTGGGACGTGCATTGGGCGAGAGCCCAGGGCAGATACGCCGTCCGCGGCGACGAAACGCGGGTCCATGTCTGGCAGGACGGACGTATTCAGAGCGTGGCCCAGGTCGAGCACGCGCTGGCGGCGGCGCCGCAGCGGCTCCTCGCCCAGTCTGACGCCCGAGGCTCCGTCACGCGACAGTGCAACGCCTGGTTCGCCGGAACAGGCTCGAGCTACGCCCTCAAGAGCATGGATCTCGAATGGGTCGGACCAAACGCGGCGTTCGACGCCGACAAGCTGACAGCGGCCGCGGCGCCCTACAGGCTTGCATGGGTCGCCAACGTCAATCCATCCGGCCCCGCGGCGGATTCCGTGCAGCTCATCACGCTCTTTGTCGACGCCGGAAGTGGTGCCGTCATCGGCGGCGACGTGGTCGAGTAGTTCGATCGCATCGGCCGCAACCAAGGGCCCGTGGTCGTCACTCAGGCGACCACGGGCGATCAACGGATACGAAGGGACGGGTTCAGGATGAAGTCAGCGACCAGGATTGCTGCGGCGGTCTCCGCAGTTGTTCTCTTCACCGCTGGGTGTGCTGCGGGTGCGACCGCGAGGTCATCGGTTTCCCAACCGGTCTCGTCCGGTTTGGGCGCATCGCCCACCCAACCCAGTTCGCCCCCGGAGGCGTCGCGCCTGATCGTGCTCGCAGATGGAGTGGAGGGCGGGACCGGCCTCTGGTCCCTCGGTGCCGGTGGGCAGTGGGCGGCCCTCGGGGCGACGCCAAACGCCACGGCCCTTGGCCGGACATCGGATGGCATTGCCGTCGCCTCGGGCCACGACGTTGACATGCGCCCCGCGTCAGACCTCACTCACGCCGGACGCCACGCAACTCTGAAGTGGTCCGCCGCCGCTCCGGCGGCGCCTGTGGTCTCGCTCAGCGGCTCGCCGGCCGGCAAGATCGCACTCGCCACTGCCGATGAACGCAGCATCAACTACTGGCTTGCGGCAGCAGATGGAACGGTCACGGCAATGGCCTCGGCGCCGACACAATCCTTCACGCCACTCGTGGCCTGGCTGGATGAGTCGCGCGTCCTCGTCCCCTCCACGGACAATCAGCAGGTCTCCCGGCTTGCGGCCGTGAACGTGGCCACGCATGACGTCAGCACTATCAATGCAGTCCTTGGCGTGACGGTCTTCGGCGCGTCGTACAAAGGCCAGTCGGTCGCGGTCGCGACGGAGAAAGGGGTCTACGCCGGGCCAGTCGCGGCATTGCTCGGCGGGACTCCGCCGCAACAGGTTGCGACCCTCGCAGACACACAAGTCGTCTGGGCGCTATCCACGGACACTGCGGGAACACAGGTCTACGTACTGGCCGGAACAGAGGCCGCCGATGGAACCGTGAGCGCCCTCCACGAGCTCGTGTATGCGAAGCAAGGATCGATCTGGGCCAAGCTCCTCGATTCCCCGGCGCCGTTCACGAAGGCGATCGCCCAGGTGTGCACAAGGTGAGCGGGCGCGTCGCAACCCCGTCCCGCTCGTGCCTGTGCTACGATCCGCCGCGCACCCGGGCGGTTAGCTCAGTTGGTTAGAGCGCATGCTTGACATGCCGTTCGCCCCCAAGCGGTGTAGCCGGACCACTCCCAAGCGTGAAGCCGACGAGCGTCGACACCCCGATTATTGTGTCATTCGCAGGCGTGAGAGCCCGGATCACGGCCATCCTCGACCAGCGCGGAGCGTAGCCACTCTGCTTGGGAAGTAGCGGCGTCCGAACGGTATGTCCCAAGCGTTGGAATCGGGACCGAAAAGTGTCCAGTTAGAGTGTCGGAACGAGCTCGGTTTGGGCTGGTCAGGCCGACGCTCAGCTATCTTGCCCTTTTGTTCGCAAACGGCAGCTTGAGACGAGGCGGCAGGGGTATCTCGGGCGCAACTTCAAGATCGCCCATGTCCACGTAGACGTCGATCTCGAGACTAGACCCGAGCGCGGCGATGCGTTGCAGCACATCGTGCTTGAAGGAGAAACCCGGATTGCCGTTGTCGGTGTGGTGCCCAATCCAGAGGGCGACCGACAGAACGCCATCGTCCGACCTCAGTGCGGCGATGGCCTCCGTTCGGTCTCCAATCCGATCAAGGAGATCCATGAGGTGCTCCTCGGCAGAGGCCGTCCGCTCCGGGCGCGACTCGATGACCCATCCACTGTTCTTGTGCGGGATCCGTCGTGTCACGCCGTTCGACGGATGGGACTCAGACTCCCCGCGCAGCCACCATCGATCGGCTGCCAGGCCGATCCGGGCTCCGATGTCGTTCGGGTGCAGTTCGCTGGCGAGAATGACCAGACTGGCTCCTGAATCGGTCCGCGCGGGCTGGTATGTTCGGTCCTCGTCCATCAGAAACAGTGGCATGACTGCATGATCCAGGCTTGCCGAGGACAACGCAAGTCGGCAGCGTCCCTGACGTCGGCGTGCTCCTAGGCCGTAGGATCAACCGGCCAGTTCGTGCAAGGTGCAAATTTCGAAGGCCGACAGCACGGTACGGTGGAGAGATGCTTCCGAAGACGGTCCGAGACTTCGAAACCAACCTCGACGCCTTGGCCGTTTCGGCGACCTGGGCTCAATCTCACCGCTTTTCTCTGATCGGGACGGCCGCCGATGGGACGCGGCAGTACGTGAATGACGAGATCGACGTTGACTTCGACCGGCTCTGGTACGCCGGGTTTCCCCTCGCGCGGACCCTCTTCTTCGGTCTCGCGAAACGTATCAAGACCTACCGCTTCGTCAGCATTCAGCAGGCTGGCTCAAGCGTGCATTTCGAGACATGGCTCCAGTTCGGCCGAGGTTACCGACGTCTCACTTTGCACACGCTCCCGCCGACGATGGGGCTGGAAGGGGGAGGACTCAGGCAGAAGTTGGAGCGGTGGGAGACTCGGGGGCGAGTCAATCCGCTGCTCGTTGATCTAGGCCAGCCTGTCATTCGCTAGCTCAGACCACGATCTTCTTCTCGCCATGGGTGATCACGTAACACGGGGTGTTCAGTCTTGATCCAAAGCCGCAGAGACCAATTGACACAGAGGGAGGGAGCCTGATGGGCCGTACCTGTTTCGTGATCATGCCAATCGGTGATCAGCGGATCGGCGAGGTCACCGTCACTGCCGGCGAACTACGCCAGAGGTATGCGGACCTGATCAAGGAAGCTCTGCTGAAAGCAGACCCTGATCTGGAAGTGGTCCGTGCCGACGATGTAGCTCTGCCTGGCTCGATTAGCTCCGACATCTTGGCCAGACTGATGCACTCGGATCTGGTGGTCGCGGACGTGACCTACCCCAACGCGAACGTCTTCTACGAACTTGGCCTTAGGCACGCGTGCCGGTCCGGGACCATCATCATCCGTGACAAGACCGCACCCGCTATCCCGTTTGATATCGCCCATCTCAGGCACATTGAGTACGAGAATAGCCCGACCGGCTTGAAGCGGCTAGCCGCCGATTTTGGTCAGTGGATAAGCGCTATCGAGGAGAATCCGAATCGTCCGGACAGCCAGTTTCTCGAGCTTGCGAAGCTCACTGGATACCGGTTCCCCGATTTCGGTAGCCAGGAGCGGGCGGTCGAGTCGGCTCAGGGAGAGATGATCGACGCCCTATTCCATTCTCCGGAGCTGCTGGAGCTCATGGCTCGCCAGCCGGCTGGCCAACCAGTCGACAACCTGGAGTTAATGCGGGCGATGTCAGCGAATCCGGACGCCTCGTCGACCCTGCTTAAGGCCATGGTCAAGTCCGGACAGGTGTCGTTGACTCCGACCGAAACGGGCAACAGGGCAACGCGACGCCGGAGGAAGTAGTTCTCAGGCTGACTGCCGCACGCCGCTTCCTACGTGCCACCAACTGCCATTTGATCCAGCACCTCCCGCGCCATCGTCGAGGCAGCCTCGTCTTGACGATTCGCGAGAGATCGCACGAGCCAGATGAGCGCCGGGCGCATGTTGGGATCGGCCGCCAGGTAACGGTGGATGAAGTGCAGGCCGAGGCGCTGCTCGTTCGGCTCGTCGCTGCGGCACAACATGTCTGCGGACTCCTCGAGGTGGTGCCACTCGTGGCGCTCCGCGAGCAGCGATGCCGCCTTGAGGGCTTGTCGGACCGTGCGATATCGCGCGGTGATGAGCACTGCGAGTTCGATGCTGGTCATGTATTCGAGGTCGAACGCGGGGATGGCCTCGGATGGCGACGGGGAAGACTCCAGAGATGGCGCTTCGAGCTCTTCGATTGATGTCGCCTGGGTCTCGATGGCCGCCGGCTCAGCGGCCTCCTCGACGACCGAATCGATGACGGCGGCCACGGGAACCGGCTCGGTACGCTCGCGCTCCACGCCGTACCAGAGCGGATCTATATCCTCGCGCCCGCCATTCGCCAGGAGGCTGATCCAGGCCGCCGAGCCAACCTCGTACTCGCTCCGCCGTGCCTTCGGATCCGTCGCGATCCCGCGAAGTGGACGCGGCTCATCGTTCGCACCGATCGCCAGTACCTCGGCATCTCCGCCCCGATCGGACACGTCGTCGATCGCGACGCCCCAGCAACGGCCGGATAGCATCACGTCCTTCATCGGTCCAGCGATCTGGCGGAGGCGGGCGAGTCGTTCGGGGCTATTGGCGACCCAGAGCAGATGCCAGCCGACGCGGTGGTCTTCGAAGAGCTTGGCGTAGGCGCGGAGGCGATCCCGAATGACCGGCGGCCGTTCGGTCGACTCATCGACTTCGACGAGGATGAAGGCCGAAGCCTCGCCGGTATCGATGACGACGAGGTGGTCGGGTTTGACGCCCCAGTCGTATCCGGGGATGAGCCACTCGGGCCACCAGAGTTGGACGAGCCCGGGATTGTGCTGGACCAGCGAGGCGACGAACTCCACGCCGTCGAGCGAGTGACGGGTAGCGATCAGGCCAGGTGATCGATAGGCGTTGAGGTGAATGCGGCGTCGTCCGGATGAGCTGAGGCGATAGGCAAGGGGAATCCCGCCACGGTCAGGTGGGAGGGATTCTCTGATGACGAGGTTGTCGAGATAGAGCCTGCGTGTTCGTCGGAGTGCGGTGCGGAGGGATGGATAGACAAGGGATGCGAGTTGGCTAGCGGTGCAGACACGGGCATATTCGAGGAGGCGAAGGCAGGCACGGTCGGAGACCGAGAGCAGGCTGACGTCTACTCGCGTACGAACAACATGAGCGAGAGAAGAAGGACGGTAGCTCATGTAAGTTGCATCCATTCGGCCGACCGATTGAGCGTGAAATCGCGACATTGGGTTGTCGTGGGTCGACCCCATCCAACGACGGTCTGATGCAGCGTCCAGCGCCGGATTTGCGGGCTGCTGGCGACCGACCGGCGGCGGGCACGCCGGAGCCCGCTCGGCTTCGAGCTGACCGAGCGGTATGGGAGGGCGCTTCCGGTCGTTGGGGGACGCATCCTCGGGATCGAGCTAGACCAGGTCGCCATGCCGGGGCCGCGGTCGTCGCGCACGCGTTGCTCGCGCCCGGGCGGACAGATAGGCGAGGCGAGCGAAGTGGGCTGCTCGGGCATGCGCCGCACGCCGAGCGCGCTCTTCGGGTTCGAGCAGACCGTCGGGATCGACCTCTCGGTCGAACGACGACCAGAACGCCTGCCTGGCGGCCTTGGTCGTCTCGCGAGGGTCGTGGGTCGCGTGGAGTCGATGTGCACCGATCCTTCCGCGAAGGGCCCGACTGGCCCGTTCGGCCTCGTCCATTTGATGGTTCCTTGTCCTTATCGATTCCAATGCCCGGCGGTTCGACGGTCGCTCCAGCCCTGCTGGGTCAGCAAGCGTTCCTGCGGTCGCCGAGCTTGTCCTGTCTCGCTTCGCCGTTCTGCCCGAGCCGCGCGTGGGGCCGGGTCAGAAGGCGTCGCGAGAAACGATCTGACCCTACGCCCTCAACAGCTGGTTTGCAAGCATATTGCGTACGATATGGCGTACATGTCGCACCTTGTGGGCCGTTGTACGCTGATTCGTACACATTGGGTGCGGCGAGTCCCAAGACTCGGATCTCCGGGGAGAAGGTCATGACCGTCAGCGGTGTATTGCAGGCCATGGGGATGCGCGAGCTACGCACCAACCTTCGCGCAGTGGTCGAGCGGGTGGAAGCCGGTGCTCCTGTCGTCTGCCTGAAGGATGGCCAGCCGATCGCGGTCATGCTCGCTCACGAGGAGGCCGAGCACTGGCGCAAGGTCGAGGACTCGCTCGCGACGCTCCACGCGATGAACATCTACCCCGAAGTCCTGAACGATCCCTCGGAGCTTGCGGATCTGGCCTCCCTTATCCCTCCCGATCTCACCACCATCCGAAGGCTCACATCGGGGCCGCGTGCGATCTTGTCACCGCTTCGGACAAAGGGCGTCTCCGATGCCCGGGCCGCGTTTGCGACTCTGATCGAAGAGGTCGCCCAGGGCAGGGTCCGGACGATCGTCCATCGCGGTCATCTGGCGGTCGCAATCATCCCGGCACAGGAGTACGACCGCCTTCGCGCCCTCAACCGGGCGGTCAGCTGGTTCCGCGGCGCCGGCCTGGACCTGGCTACCGCGACGGAGCAACAGGTCATCGACTTCGTTCGCTCACGGCGTGAAGGCCTCGAGGAAACCAGCGGGACGCCACGGGCTGCAGGATGAGATCTATGGTTCGCTGAGGCGGCTCAGGGCGATAATCCCGTCGGCGGCGCCCGCGATTCCTCGCCATGCTTCATTGGTCGGGTCAATCAGAGCCCGATGAGCGCGCAGGTAGCCGCGCTCCTTGGCCGTGAGTTCGGCCCGCATCTCGTCGATGTTTGACACGAGCACCAGCAGTCGGGCGAGGTCCCGCCGATGCTTCGCCAATGAACTGCTCGACGCAGCCCTGGCCTTGATTACGAGCGCGCCTGCCAGCGTCGGCACCGGAAGTTTGAACAGATCGCCGAGGACGTCGATCGACACCTCGCGCCGGCGGTGCAGCGCTTGCGTACCTCCGACGGTCTCAAGGGTCGTGCCTGGGGGCGAAGTGGTCAGGTCGGCCCGCGGCCCGAGGTTCTCTGGCGCGAGCACGTCCACGACGTCGTTGCCTCGGACGAAGCGGTAGCTGAGGCCGTCGTTCGTCAGCTTTGCCGTGAACCCGACCGACTCCAGCCGCCGAGCGGCCTCTTGGGTTGCGCCGGCAAGCGCCCGGACGTC
>Ga0182021_10010948_pt1 | contig 10756 bp, 9 predicted proteins | sample 612E3MmetaG_FD_120493 | JGI IMG/M metagenome (GOLD analysis project Ga0182021, IMG submission 120493) | Permafrost microbial communities from Stordalen Mire, Sweden - 612E3M metaG (Illumina Assembly) | ecosystem: Environmental > Terrestrial > Soil > Wetlands > Permafrost | place: Sweden...
CGTGAAACCGTCCACGCCCGGCAGGTTTGCGGCAAGCAAAACGAGCGCCGGCCTGTCGGACCGAGCAATTCGCAGCGCCTCAGGCCCGTCGGTCGTGGCAAGGACCTCGTAACCAGCCTGCGCCAGAGCATGGCCCAGCGCTCGCTGGACCGTGGGGTCCGCATCGACAACGAGAATCCTGATCGCCATCACTACCCCGATTAGTGCACGAATGCCGCTCTGCAGTGCGAGCGGCTCGCGGCCGCCCCCCAATTCGTACTAACAGATGTCAGGACGAACGGCCAGATTATAGGCAGCAGAACGCGCTGGAGGCATCGGCGGTATCGCACCGGGCCTCCAGCACGCAATTCTGCGATATGTCCGAGCCGACAGACGGCGTGTGATTGCCGGCTGGGCGACCGACGGTACGGTTACCCCTTGTCGTCGGGTCCCTTCATTCCGCCCTTGATCATCGAACCGATGGGTCCGATGAGCTGAGTGAACTCCAGCGGAATGACGAACTTGGTTGCCGGCCCGGCTCCCAACGCCTTGAGGGCATCGAGGTACTGCAGTGCCATCGTCTTCTGGTCGATGCCCTTGGCGGCCTCGAAGATAGTCTGAAGGGCGTTGCTGAAACCCTGCGCCCGAAGGATGGCGGCCTGTCTGTCGCCCTCGGCCCGCAAGATGGCCGACTGCTTGTCGCCCTCGGCCACGTTGATGGTGGCCTGCCGGGTGCCCTCGGATTCGGTGATCACGGCGCGACGCGTTCGCTCGGCCGAGAGCTGGCGGTTCATCGCTTCCTGCACCGCCGGCGGCGGCAGGATTTCGCGAATCTCGACTGTTGTAACTTTGCCGCCCCAGCGTTCGGTCACTTCATCGAGCTTCAGGCGAAGCGTCTCATTGATGCGCTCGCGCTGAGACAGGACGTCGTCGAGCGGAATGTCGCCGATGACGGAGCGAAGCGACGTAGCGGCGACACCCTGAAGGGCGCCTGCGAAGTTGGCCACGTTGACGATGCTCATCAGCGGATCGACGATCTTCCAGTAAATGAGGAAGTCCACGCTGAGCGGGGCATTGTCCTTCGTGATTGCCGTCTGGCGCGGAACCTCGATGAACTGCTCTCGGATGTCTACCTTGGTGCCCGAGTCCATGACGGGGACCAGGAATCGAAAGCCCGGGTTGCGAACCAGGCCGGGGTTTGTCTGGCCCCAGCGCTTGACGACCATCCGCTCCCATTGGTTCACGATTCGTACCGACGTCCCGAAGACGAAGAGTACGAAGGCCACTATCCCAATCGCGATGATCAAGATCGCTGTCTGTGAATCACTCATCCGCTGATCCTCCCATTCTTTTGCTCTAGTCGACCTTCTCGACGATCAGGGTCAGGCCGTCCTGACCGATTATGCGTACCTTCGCGTCGCGCGATAGCGAGCTGCCGTCCTTCGTCTTCGCGGACCACGACTCCCGCCCGACATAGACAGTCCCCACAGGAGAGAGATCCGCCTGTACGAGACCGACTCCGCCGACGACGCTGTCCGTTCCGACGAGACCCGCTCCGACGGGCATCGGCATCCTTCGCATCCGGAGCAGCGTCCCCACCAGTAGCAGGCCATACGCCGCGGCGCCCACGGCACATAGGCCGATGATCGGCCAGGCAACGGCTGCGCTCGGCAGATATGGACCGGGCGAGCCGTAGAAGGCGACCCCACCGACGACGAAGATCCCGATTCCTGCGATGGTGAAGACGCCGTGACTCGGCACATTTGCTTCCAGCACGATCATGGCCAGGCCCAACACGACCAGGACCACCCCGAGAACGTTCAGCGGCAGGCTGCCCGAGCCGTAGAACGAGAGTGCCAGGCAAAGCGCGCCGAGCATCCCCACGAGCAGCGTCGGGTGGAAGAACTCGACCCCGATCAGCAGCACGCCCATGACCAGCAGAATGAAGGCAATGTCCGGGTCGTCCAGGGTGTGAAGCATCGCCTGAATGGCGTCTTCGTTGATCGTGACGACCGACGCCCCCTTGGTATGGACGACGACCTGCCCGGCCGACGTGGTGACCGTCTGCCCATCTGCCGCGTTGAGAACGTCGTCCAGGGTGGCGGCCTCACCGTTGATGCCCTTGGCCGCGACGGCTTCCTCTGCCGAATACGACTGGGCATTTGCCACTGTCGTAACGGCCCACGCGACGGCCTCGGGATGACGATCCTGAGCGATGGCGGTGATCGACTTGACGGCGTCGCTCATGACCTTGTCCGCTTCCGTCTGTCCATACGTCGCAGAGATGTCCTGGCCGTTGGACGCGACCGGCGATGCCGCCCCGATGTTGGTTTGCGGAGCCATATAGGCGAGGTTTGCTGCCAGGGTGATGAAAGTGCCGGCGCTGGCGGCCTTGGCTCCGGGCGGGCCAACCCAGACAATCGTCGGAACCTTCGCACTGAGGGACTCGACGATGCGCTGCATCGCCGCCAGACTCCCGCCCGGCGTGTCGAGCTGGATGATCACGGCCGCAGCCCCGTCCGACTCGGCTCGCCGGATCGCACCGGCCACGTGATCGGCCATCACATCATCGACGATGCCGCTCGTTGGAACGACGACGACTTCAGGGGCACCCGGAGCGGCCACGGCGCCGGAAGGATGAACCGAAGGCAGAGGCCGGATCACCGCTGCCGCGGTCCCGCCGGTGTGGACATTGCCCAACAGCAGGAGCAACGAACCTGCGACCGCGAGAGTGGCTCCGAGCCGGGCGAGGCCAAATGTGGCACGACGGAAGCCGGACCAGCCGTCTCCCAGCCCCGAGAGGAAACCGGACCGGCTCGTTCGGCGCTGATTCAGCTGCACCGCCCACGGCAACTCGGCGACTGCATCCGGCAGCGCCGGGTGCCGCGTGCTTCGGGCGAACCTCGCGAGACGCTCGTCCATCTCGACGTCCAGCCCTTCGTAGAGTTCTGGGTCTCTCATCAGATGCCCCTTTCCACCGGGTCTATCCGGCGGCGCATCGCCTGCAGGGCGGCGTGGTGTCTGGACTTGACCGTGCCGACGGGGATCTTCAGGCGGTCGGCGATTTCCGCAAGCGACAGCTCCCCCCAATACCGAAGCACCACGACCATGCGCAGCTCCTTGCTCAAGCAGGAGAGAGCCCGGCCGATGGCGTCGCGAGCCAGAGACGCCCTGAATGGATCCCCGCTCTCGAGATCGACATCCTCAATGTCCAGCGTCCGGCGTTTACTGCGCTGGCTGAGGCGGGTGCGGCACACGTTGACCAGGATCTGGCTGAACCAGGCGTGGAACTTCTCCTGCTCGCGCAGACGCGGCCAACCGCGCCAGGCGCGGACAGAGGCTTCCTGTACCGCGTCCTGGGCCTCCGCCGAGTCGGCCAGGAGGTAGCCCGCCAGGCGGTAGGCCATCGCAAGCTCGGCTTCGAGAGACGCCGCGAAGACGGGATCGAATGCGCGGTCTCGAACAATTGCCGGTTGGACTGGCGCCCGAAGGATTTCGGTGCCCAAATAGGCTTCCTTTGCGAACATGCCACGCTCTGTTGATGGCCCGAGTGGGTCGCTCATCGGTTTGACTCGCGAGTCGACCGATCGGTTCATTCAGAAACGCCCCGATCCGCCGGGCGAAACGACGGACTCAGCCCGAGATCGGCGTTTCTCAACGCATCGAGAGCCAGCTGGCTCCAGGTCTCCATCCGATCGTAGACGTCCTCGAGAACTGCCATCTCCTCGAACGATCCGGTCAGTTTGTGCGTCTCGCGGACTGCCACTTGCCGGCCTGCCGCATCGGCGACGTAAACCACGCCGAGGTGATGGATGCCCACCTCCACAGTGTCGTCGTTGAGCAAGCCGACAAACGCGAAGTCGGGAATGAAGTCGGCATCAATCTCTTCCTGCCACTCCCGCGCCAGGCCGCCCAGAAACCCGCCGTCCCCAGGGTTGAGGTGACCCCCCACCCCGATGGTGTAGTGATCGTGGAGCCGCGCGTCGCCGCCGGCGCGAGTGCGCTTCATCAGGAAGATGCGGTCGGTGTCACGCAGCACCAGATACGGAATGATCTGTTTGAGAGAGCGGTCGATCTCGGCGGCGGGTCTGGGTACGTAGTCGCCCAGAGTCTCGGCCCGCTCCAGAACGGATCTCACGCCGTTGCACTTGACCCCGAGCCACGGAGCCACTTCCCCAAACAACACATCGCGCGGAACTGCATATACGAGTTCTGGGCTGCCGTCGGCCATCACCGATCCCGCTCCGTCAACCGCTGCTTGGCCGACTTGAAGCGAGTCAGAAGCACGTCCGCGTCGGGGCCGCCGTCACGCTCGAGCTCCGCCAGCCACGAGTCGATGACATTGCGGAGATCGCGCAACCGGCCGGCGATGGCCGCCGAGTTGGTGGCCGCGATGCCCGCTCCCATGCTCGGCTCGCCCTTCGCGAGACGGGTCATTCCGGCCCAGCCCGTTGCCGCCAGGACTTCTGCGGCGCGCCAGTCTTCGTGTTCCGGCTCGCCCGAGCCGCCGGCAACCGCCTCCACCATCGCTGCGGAGACGATGAGTGGCATGTGGCTTATCGCGGCCACGGCGCTGTCATGGGCGGCCGCGTGCATCGGCACCTGAAGAGCGCCGCAGGCCTCGATCAATTCGCCGATACGCTCGCCGTCGCACAGCCGTGCGTACTGCCCGAGGACGGTGACCCACGGCCGTTGCACGAACAGGTCCGGCAGGGCCGCTCCGTACCCGCTCTGTTCGCGCCCCGCCATCGGATGCCCACCGATGAACGGCAGCTTCTGCGCGTCCGCCCGGGCAACGATGCGAGCCTTGGCGCTGGCCACATCCGTCAGCGTGCAATCCTCCGACAGAGCCCCTCGCAGAGGCCCGCCCAGCTCGTCCACGAGGTCAAGGCACGTTAGGGGCGGCGCCGCGAGGATGACGATGTCGGCGTCACGGACAGCTTCTTCGATCGTGGCCGCGACTACATCAACTGCCCCGTCCGCGGCAGCCCTGGTTAGCGGCGCCTGACTGCGGCTCCACGCAGTCACATGCCACTGCCCGGCTTCACCTCGCTCGTGCAGGGCACGGGCAATGGAACCGCCGATCAAGCCGAAACCGAGGATGGAGACTCTCACCACGCCATTATGGCGACGCGATGAGAGCCGATGCGCTCGGCGGGGCGCCGTTCAGCCGGTTGGGACGGCCGCCTGGGCCGCGGAGTTGCCACACCGCCGCCGGGCCGACGCTGGGGCGCCACGGCGCCGACGCCGCGCCGACGCTGGGCCGACGCCTGACGCGCCTGCCGCCCCGCCGCTCCAAAGTTCCGTCCGTACCACACAAACCGGCCCGGCCTACTCAGGCACCCGATTCGGATGGCGTCCCACACTAATGGATTAGTGCGCGCTGGCTGAAAGTACAGCTAGAATGCCCTTCGGCCAGTGGAAGAAGGTGTCCGCCCACTGCGCCACGTTGCTGCCATCAAGAAGGCGACCGAGATGACCGAATCGTACGGCGAGAACCGGCCAATCCGAGTGCTCCTCGTCGACGACCATCAGCTCCTGACCGGAGCCCTGTCACAGATGCTCGGCCGCGAGCCCGACATCATCGTGGCCGGCGTTGCGGGGAGCGTGGCCGAGGCCAAGGCCATGGCCAGAGAGCGTCTGGATGTCGTTCTGATGGACTACCGTCTCCCCGACGGTACCGGCGCCGAGGCAACTCGCGCCATCAAGGCCCGCTGGCCAGCCGCGCGCGTTGTGATGCTGACCGCCCTCACGGACGACGAGACGGTTCTCGAGTCCATTCAGGCCGGCGCCGACGGCTACCTCACCAAAGACCGAGCCATCGACGAAGTGGTCAGCGCGGTTCGCGCCGCCTACGCCGGCGAGACGCTTCTGCCGCGTTCCGTGATCGTGGGGATCGCCCAGCGCGTGGCTGCGGCAAGAGAGCGCGGCACCGAACGCCGCCAGATCGAGCCGCTGACTCCCCGCGAACTGGAAGTGCTCAAGGCCCTGACCGAAGGCCTCGCGACCCCGGAGATCTGCGAGCGGCTCTACATCGCCCCGAACACTCTCCGGACCCACGTCCAGAACATCATGGGCAAGCTGCGGGTCCACTCCAAGCTGGAAGCGGTCGCCTTCGCGCTCCGCCATCGGCTGGTCGAACCCCCGAAGTCAGACGACAGTCTGTTCTAGCCGGCTGGCTCGCGGTCATGGCTTGATGTCGCCTAAGCGGCGCCGTGCGAATCCGCGCCTAGACTCGGCTCGCAGCTGTCAGGCCACGCCCACTCGGCGCCGCTGACCGACCCGGCGCTCTTCGCCCCGTCGATCTTCCCCGGTCGGCGAGTCCCCTACCCTGTCCTGGCGGCGATACTCGGAGCGACGATCCGCAACCCGTCGGTCATCCTGCAGCCCTGCTCCGCACCTCGGGCAGCGCCGCTCCTCGGCGAACAGCTGAGCCACCGGAACGGTAGCCCAGAGAGTTCGCCCGCACTTGAAGCATGCAAGTCGTGGCATGCACAGATGCTACGCCATCCGCAGTTGCGTGCAATCCGCCGCCCGCGACCGATTCCGGCACGTCGGAGGTGCCACGGCGAATACGGTCTATGCACGATGACTGAATAGTGGCCCTCCGCAATGATTATTCGCGTTCGCCGGAAACGGCGGTACACGATCACTTGGGCAAGTGATCGTACCGGCGGGTCGCTTCGCTCCCCCCGGGGCGACCCGCTCCGAACCCCGCACCGACCCTCACCTCCAGCCGATCGCTACCTCCTCCTCCAGCGATCGGCTGCCCTGCGCAGGCGGTCGCTCGCGATCGGCTGCCCTGCGCAGGCGGTCGCTCGCGATCGGCTGCCCTGCGCAAGGCCGATGGCTCGTGATCGACTGCCCTGCGCAGGCGGTCGCTCGCGATCGGCTGCCATGCGGACCCACTCCGCCCGGACACGCCGCCACCCTCCCCACGAATCAGAAGAGCCGCGCCTTTCGACGCGGCTCTCCCAAATCTCAGAACCGGAACTACGCCTCGACGGCCTCGAGTGCGAGCCTGACCTCTTCGGCCGGGTACTCGTAGTCCTCGAGCTTGCCTTCGAGGTAGCGCTGATACGACGTCATGTCGAAGTAGCCGTGGCCCGACAGGTTGAAGAGGATGACCTTCTTCTCCCCTGTCTTCTTGCACTCCAGTGCCTCGTCGATCGCCGCGCGGATGGCGTGGGTGGACTCGGGCGCCGGGATCAGGCCTTCGGTTCGGGCGAACTGGATGCCCGCCTCAAAGCAGGGGCGCTGATGGACGCTGCGAGCTTCGATGAAGCCCTCGTGCTTGAGCAGGCTGACCTGCGGCGACATGCCGTGGTAGCGGAGGCCGCCCGCGTGGATCGGCTCCGGCACGAAGTCGTGGCCCAGGGTGTACATCTTGACCACCGGCGCCAGCTTGGCCGTGTCGCCGTAGTCGTAGGCGAAGCGCCCGCGGGTCATGCTCGGAGCGGCTTCCGGCTCAACCGCGATTACCCGGTACTTGCGGCCGCCGCGGAAGGTCTGGCCGAGCCACGGGAAGCTGAGGCCGGCGAAGTTGGATCCGCCGCCGGCGCAAGCGATGATGACGTCCGGCTCTTCGCCCGCCATCTCCATCTGCTTGATCGACTCGAGACCGATCACAGTCTGGTGGAGCATGACGTGGTTGAGGACCGAGCCGAGCGCATAGTGCGTGTCTTCGCGCATGACGGTATCTTCCACCGCCTCGCTGATGGCCATTCCCAGCGACCCGGTGCTGTTCGGATGCTCGGCCAGGATGGCCCGACCCGCTGCCGTGTCCATGCTCGGGCTGGCGACAACGCTGGCGCCGTAGGTCTCCATCATCAGGCGGCGGTACGGCTTCTGGTCGAAACTGGCCCGAACCATGTAGACCTTGACTTCGATCCCGAACATCGCACCGGCGTGAGCCATCGCGCTGCCCCACTGGCCGGCGCCGGTCTCGGTCGCGATCCGCTTGATGCCCTCTTCCTTGTTGTAGAACGCCTGCGCGATCGCCGTGTTGCACTTGTGGCTGCCGGCCGGGCTGCCGCCTTCGTACTTGTAGTAGATGTGGGCCGGCGTATCGAGCGCCTTCTCCAGCCGCAGGGCGCGGACGAGCGGGCTCGGGCGGAACTGCTTGTACAGGTCCCGAACCGGCTCCGGAATCTCGATCTCGCGCTCAGTCGAGACTTCCTGAAGGATCAGGCCCATCGGGAAGAGCGGGGCCAGATCGGCCGGACCGAGGGGCTGGTGGGTGCCCGGGTGGAGGGGCGGGAACTGCGCCACCGGCAGGTCCGCGGAGATGTTGTACCAGGCCTTTGGTATGTCCTGTTCGCCCAGCGTGAAACGTGTGCGTGCGGCCATCGGACTCCTCCCGCCGGATCAGCCGGCGACATAGATTGCTAGGTGCCCGAGGTCGCCCCAACAACGACTGTGGCCCGCAAAGCCTACCGGCAATCGAGGGGGGCGTGCAAGGCGGATGGGCATGGGCGCCGGGATAGTCGCCAGGGTGGGCCCGGACTGCCGCGGCGGCTGGCCGGGACCGCTCGGCGAGGCGGCATCTAGTCGGACTTGCATGCCATGAATGTTGGGCAGGCGAGACGGGCAAATGGCCGGGTCAAGGCGCTTTCCCGGGCCGACGAACGCTCAGCGGCCGCCACGGGACGCTGCAGTTGAGCGTGATCCAGCGGTCCATCGCGCCCGTGTCGCGTTGCCGCCCGCTGAGGAACCCCGACCGGATGACCAACTTCCACTCCATGCAAGTTGGACTAGATAGCGATCGGTCCCGAGGCGCCGGCGGCGGAAGAAGCTACTCCCCCGCCAAGTCCGCCCGCGCCAGCGCCTCGTAGTGCGTCGGGCCGTGGCCGACGTTGCTCTTGTAGAGAACCAGGCTGTCCGCCTGCCAGTCGAGGCGCACGTCGCGAGCCAGTTCGATCAGCCGCGCGGCCTTCTCGTCCGCCCCGGGCACGCCGTCGGTGCGGGCGAGGGTGAGGTGGGCGGTCAGCGGCCGGTCGTCCAGCGGCCAGCCCAGGCGATGCAACTCGGCATTGAGGCGCCCGGCCAGAGCCACAAGCTCCGGCTCTCCCGTCCCGATCCCGATCCACAGGACCCGCGGCCGCTGGGGCGACGGAAATGCCCCTCCGCCGGTTAGCTCGATGCGGAACGGAGCCACTCCCCGAGCAGCCGCCGCGACGGCTTCAGAGAGTTCCGGGAGGCGGGTATCCGGCGTAGCACCGAGGAAGCGCAACGTCAGATGCAGGCCCGCGACGCTAACCCAGCGCGGCTGGCCCGGAGCGCGGACATCGATGGGGGCGCCGGCAAGTTGCTCCATCAGCCGCGCCACTCCGTCGCGAACGCGATCCGCGACCGGGACGGCCATGAAGAGGCGGCTGGTGCCGGGCGGATCGTCGGGCGGGCGCATGAAGGGGCGACGGCCGCCCTGAGGCGGCCTCTGGCCCGACCCACCGCCTCCGGGCCCGCGGTCGAAGCTCATCGCTCGAAGCTCATGGGAGGACGCCGTCAGTCGTTATAGAGACGCTCCTCGATGAGCTTCTCCTGGACCGTCCGGCCGTTCGGGTCGAAGCATGAGTACTCGAAGTGTTTCTCGTACTCGAGGTCCAGATTGTCCTGACCGCCGCGGTTCTTCTCCACCGTCACGATCACCCAATCCCGGAACCGCTGGGCCTGGTACGGGTTGAACTCGATGTTGACCTTCGCGACGATCTGATACTTCTCGTTGATGATCAGGATGATGTCGGCCTCGTAGTTGATCGCCGACGAGCCGCGCAGGTGGTGGTTGCGCAGGCGCTGGGCCTTGAGGCCTTCCTTGTCCGCGGCCACGATCGAGATCATCGGGACCTGCTCGGTGAGAGCAATGTCCTTGAGGCCGTTGACGATGTAGGTGACCTTCTCCGCCTCCGTGTTCGGCTCGGGGTACATCGGGACCTTCTGCATGTAGTCCACGACAACCAGGAGCCGCCGATCGCCCGACAGAATCCGATGCTGCTGCACCAGCTTGTGGATGTTGGGGATCGTGCTCGCGGTTTGCGAGCCGCGCATCAGGAAGAGGTTCTGGCCATACCGGGCAATCCGATCCAGGCTGGGCCGGAGTTTCTGGTTGGCGGTCAGGCCGCCGGCTCCCTCGCCCATCGAGGACGACAGGATCTCTTTGCGGACATCCTGGATCTTGATCGCCCCGGTCTTCTGCGGCAGATGCGCCAGAGCCGATTCCAGCGACACGAGCCGGTTGAGGAGGTACTGCTCTTCGTGCTCGAAGCAGATGTAGAGGACGTTAGCCTGGCCGCCAGAAGCAACATTGCGAGCCATCTGCAAGGCCATCGTGGTCTTGCCGGTGCCCTGGGCTCCGCCGATGAGCATCAGCTCGCCCGGCCTCAAGCCACCGCCGATGGTCTTGTCGAGCAGCCCAAACCCCAGCGGAACCGGCTGGTACTCGCCAAATCTGCCGCTGGCCAGGTTGTCGTTGAGGTCCACCAGAACGTCGAGCGCCGACCGCGGCACCATGCTGCCGTTGTCGGTGTCGAGACGCCACGTGACTTGAGGCGCCCCGGGTTCCGCGCCGGCGGGTTTATCGGTTGTCGTCACAGGTGCCTCCAGCCAGCTCTTGTCCGAGAGCAACGTCCGGCCATCGTATCAGCAGGTTCATCTGGTCGATAGCTTGGACACCTCATCCCAGTATCTGGCGATCGCCCGGATCCCAGTTTCGTAGTTTGACATCCACATCCACTCATTTGGCGCATGAAACCGACCATCTGCAGGAGCAAAGCCGAGCAGA
>Ga0182021_10010949_pt1 | contig 10756 bp, 6 predicted proteins | sample 612E3MmetaG_FD_120493 | JGI IMG/M metagenome (GOLD analysis project Ga0182021, IMG submission 120493) | Permafrost microbial communities from Stordalen Mire, Sweden - 612E3M metaG (Illumina Assembly) | ecosystem: Environmental > Terrestrial > Soil > Wetlands > Permafrost | place: Sweden...
GAATGAAGACTCAGTTAATCTGTCTTTTTCTCATTGCAATACCAGAAGTTATTCTGGCACAGGATCGTATTACAGGAAGGGATTTTGCAACTCGTTCAGAAGTTATCGCAAGGAATGGGATGGCAGCCACCAGCCAGCCTCTTGCTACACAGGTTGCTCTGGATATCCTTAAAAAAGGAGGCAATGCTATTGATGCCGCCATAGCAGCTAACGCAGTTCTGGGTGTTGTTGAACCAACAGGTTGCGGAATCGGAGGTGATCTTTTTGCATTAATCTGGAGTGCCGACAGGGGTAAATTGTATGGCCTTAATGCTAGCGGCAGATCGCCAAGATCCCTTAAACTTGAATATTTCAGGGAAAATAAAATTGATAAAATACCATCTTACGGACCTCTTCCCGTGTCAGTTCCAGGCTGCGTCGACGGCTGGTACGAGATGCATGATATGCTTGGGAAGCTCCCGATGAAAGATATCCTTCAACCTGCAATTAACTATGCAAGAGAGGGATTCCCGGTTACGGAAGTAATTGCCTATTATCTTCAGAAGGGAGCTGAATTACTAAAAGAATATCCAAATATAAAGGATATCTATATGCCTGGAGGAAAGGCTCCTTCAAAGGGTCAGATTTTTCGTAATCCGAACCTGGCAAGTACGCTCGAGAAAATAGTCAAAGGAGGGCGTAATGAATTTTACAGAGGAACCATAGCCAGAACTATTGATGCATTCATGAAGCAAAATGGCGGATTTCTTACATATGATGATCTTGCACGTCATCATTCTGAATGGGTTGAACCGATAAGCACCAATTACCGTGGTTATGATGTTTGGGAACTGCCACCCAACGGACAAGGAATTGCAGCGCTGGAGATTCTTAACATTCTGGAGGGCTATGATGTTGCCTCAATGGGATTTGGATCAGCTGAATATATCCATGTCTTCACTGAAGCGAAGAAACTTGCATTTGAAGACAGGGCAAAATATTATGCTGATCCGACGTTCAGTGTTACACCTATAAGTCAGTTAATATCAAAAAAATATGCTGCCGAAAGACGAAAGCTGATCGACAGAAACGTTGCTGCCAAAGTAGTTCCTGCAGGTAAAGCAGAGGCAGGAAATACAGTTTATCTGACTGTTGCGGATAAATATGGAAATATGGTTTCGCTTATACAGAGCAATTACCGCGGGATGGGTTCAGGTATGTGTCCCACAGGACTTGGCTTTATTCTTCAGGACCGTGGTGAGATGTTCACTCTTGAGGAGGGACATAATAATGTATTTGCACCAGGTAAAAGACCATTCCATACCATTATTCCTGCTTTTATAACGAAACATGGAGAGCCATGGATAAGCTTTGGAGTTATGGGCGGTGATATGCAGCCCCAGGGTCATGCACAGATAGTTGTAAACCTTATCGATTTCAAGATGAACCTGCAGGAAGCAGGCGATGCACCAAGAATGCATCATGTGGGATCCTCGGAGCCTACAGGTGAGCTGATGACAAATGGAGGTATACTCTATCTTGAAAACGGTTTCAGGTGGGAAGTGATCCAGAAACTTCTAAGCATGGGACATACTATCCAATGGGATCTGGGAGGCTATGGAGGATACCAGGCAATTATGTGGGATGATAAAAACAAGGTATGGTTCGGAGCTTCAGAATCAAGGAAAGACGGACAAGCGGCAGGGTATTAAAGATAAAAGATAAAAGTATAAAGATAAAAGTATAAAGATAAAAGTAAGGTCATGCCACGTACATCTTGGAATAACAACGTAAAGATTCAGGATATTGCTTCTCATTAAAATCAAAAAACATATCTTATATGAAAAATAACCTTTCTAACATCATTATTATCTGCACATTGATCATCATCATGATGGCATGCAAACCTAAAACAGCACCGCTTATTGACTATACAAAAGAATCAAAAGAGAGTTATGAAGCTCGCATGAAATGGTGGCACGATGCCCGCTTCGGGATGTTTATTCACTGGGGGATATACTCGGTTCCTGCCGGAAAGTATAATGGGGAAGAAATTAAGGGAATCGGAGAATGGATCATGAATACTGCCAAAATTCCTGTTTCAGAATATGAAAAATTTGGAAAGCAGTTTAACCCTGTCAAATTTGATGCTGCTGAATGGGTTAAAACTGCAAAAGTTGCCGGAATGAAATATATTGTCATCACTTCAAAGCATCACGATGGATTCAGCATGTGGGGATCAAAAGTTTCAAAATACAATGTTGTGGATTTTGCACCATACGGTAAAGATCCCCTGAAAATGCTTGCAGATGAATGTGCCAAACAGGGCATCACTCTCTGTTTCTATCATTCAATCATGGATTGGCATAATCCGGATGCAAATTCGGTCAACTGGGCAAAATATCGTGAGAAATACCTTAAACCGCAGCTCAAAGAATTGTTAACAGGCTATGGTAAGTTAGGTGTTTTATGGTTTGATGGAGAATGGGTAAAAGAGTGGACTGAAGACCAGGGAAAAGATCTTTATAATTGGGTAAGGAACCTCCAACCGCAGATCATTGTAAATAACAGGGTTGGGAAAGGCCGCCAGGGAATGCAGGGAATGAACAGGGATACCAGCTTTGTCGGTGATTTCGGGACACCGGAGCAGGAGATCCTTTCGACCTCTTCAACGATGGCATGGGAATCGTGTATGACGATGAACGATACCTGGGGATTCAAAACAAACGATACGAACTGGAAATCTTCAGAAACACTTGTTAAAAACCTGGTTGATATAGTTTCAAAAGGAGGAAACTTCCTTCTGAATGTGGGGCCGACTTCAGAAGGTCTTATCCCCTCTCCCAGTGTTGAACGACTAAAAGAGATGGGCGAATGGATTAAAGTCAATGGAGAAGCTATCTATAGTGTCAGGCAACTCAGAAATTATAAAGAGGGTGATAATCTGAGATATACTGCTTCAGCTGACGGGAAAACAATAAATGCTTTCTTAATGAACTGGTCAGGCAGGCAGCTGAATATAAGGCAGATAAAACCAACAGATGGTTCAAAAATAAAGATGATCGGATATGATGCCGACCTGAATTGGAAATATGATTCAAAAAAGGGTTTAATTGTTGAATTGCCCGATCAGGTAAATCTCCCTTGCAAATATGTATGGGTATTAAAGATTGAAGGTACTGAGATATAATTCTAAAATATCATCATCCTTGAGATTCTCACACCTCCGGGGCTATTGAAAAAGCGCTTTGTGAACCTTCGTGACAACCTTAGTGTTCCTTTGTGGTTAAACCTAAATCATTGAACCACAAAGGATCACAAAGGACGGCACAAAGTAACACAAAGGAGGAAAATAAAAAATAATCTCTTTTTCTGCAGCCCTATCTCTCATTATTTTATCCCCAGCAAATCCATCACCCCATTTATATATGTCAATGGATGGATCGGATTTCCCGGGACAAAAAGATCAATATTGTGCTCTTCAATAAATTTCCTGCGCAAAGCTGGGCTGCCATCAAAAATGCCCCCACTGATTGCATCTGTACCCGCAAGAATAATGATCTTCGGCAGGGGGATTGCATCATAACAAATCTTTAAAGCCTCCTCCATGTTTTCAGTGATGGGACCAGTAATAACAATGCCATCAGCATGACGAGGAGAAGCCACAAACTCAATGCCATAACGTCCGAAATCAAAATTCACATTTCCCGAAGCAGCCAACTCCATTTCACAGGAATTATCTCCGCCTGCCGATACCTCACGAAGTTTTAATGCTCCGCTGAAAAGTTTTCGAATCTCTCCTCTGACTTTTGTTTCATCAAGTCTGACCGGAATCTCGACGCCCGGTCTGATAATAAGAGTTTCCCTGACGTTTGCAGCTAATCTGTAATCATTTGTGAATCTGATCTTTTCAGGTAGCATGAAAGCACATTCTTTACAGAAAACACATCTCCCTATGTCTATTGATCCGGACTTCTTATCAATTGCATCAACAGGACAAATTGAAGCTACTCTGCTTATCTCCTGTTCAGAAATATTCCCTGAAATAATCGGGCGCCCTCTGAAAAGATCTGAGACAGGCTGTGTCTGCAGATTTTTAATGTATTGCGAACCATGACTTTTCAGTACTTTTAACTTCTTCAGCATTTTCTGAATTTTCTATCATCTTTATAAATCATTTCCACAATAAGAAAGGTTAAAACTCTTATTGCACACCGGGAAATCAGATATCTCCTGCTCTCTCACTGCCAGTGCAAGAACATGCCAGTTATGAAGAGATGGATCCTTTATCTTATATATTTCAATTTTACCTTCATGATCTGTGACAGCGACATGACAAATTTCACCTCTCCAACCTTCAACAAGACTGATACATAACATATCAGGTTTGAAGTTCATTTCATAATCGGGTTTAAAACTAAGATTGTCTGAAAGATGTTCTATCCTTGTAATCAGCTCATTAATAACAGAAAACGATAATTCAAACTCAATTTTCCTGAGAAGTGCTCTTGCATAAACATCACCCTGATCCAGAATTACCGGTTTATATTTTACCTCCTTATAAGCCTGAAAAGGATGTGACTCCCTGATATCCCGGCATGTACCTGATGTCCTGGCTACCATACCGACACCGCCCGAGAGATAAACCTGTTTTGCAGAAATAGTTCCGGTATTTTCGAATCTGGCAAGAATCCCGGAATCATCGAAGATCATATCTGCAACCTCTAAAAACCTTCTATGCACTTCTTCCAGCCTTTCGGCGATAAACGACAAAATTTTATTCCCAAGGGTGTAGTTGGTACCACCAGGTCTGATCAACCCCTTGCCAAAACGATTTCCACACCAGTCCTGCATCGTATTAATTACAATAGTGCGTAAAGCTTCACATGAAACCTGACCAATCTGATATGCCACATCACCGCATAATGCAGCTATATCTCCAATATGAACTGCCATTCGCTCCATCTCCAATGCAATTATTCTTTCACATTCAAGCTTTTCATTCCATTCTGATTCTGCAAGAGTCTCTGCCAATTGTGCAAAAGCAAGCCCATGACCAATTGTTGTATCTCCTGCAACGCTTTCGGAAATTACACAACGCTGGAGGAGGCTATTTTTCTTTATAAACAGGTTTTCAATGCCCCTGTGCTGATACCCTAACTGGATCTCGAGATGCAGCACTTTTTCACCATAACACTGAAATCTGAAATGCCCTGGCTCTATAATACCGGCGTGGATTGGTCCGACTCCTACCTCATGAATCTCTTCACTATCAATCCTGTAAAAAGGATAATCGGATAATTTAAAAGCTTTATCATACCTGTCAAAAGGATATCTGACAGGTTTTAACCATGGATGATTTTCAAATACTATCCCTGTATTTTCATAAATCTCCCTCTCAAAAACATGCAATTGAAAACATTCCTGAGTGATGGATTCAAGTGATTTTATTTCAGCTTTTTGCCTGTGAGAATATACAAATACCTTGTGGGAACTATCGTTGGCAATAATGATATAGAAGTCTACATGATCAGTATTCTGTCGTATAAAATAATTAACACAATGACAGGATTCCTTCTTCATAATTGCTATTGTCTGCTCTCTGAAATCATGATAATCCAGAATCGGAATATCCGTCAGAGCGACCATACCCGGATTTTTTATCAACTCATAATATTTCATCTCTGCCATAATCAGAAATTTAGAATTGAGAACAAGAATCCATTATTCAGTCCTGAAACCGAGACAAAAAGATTATTCAAAAATCCCGGAATATAGAAAGTGAGAACTATCGCAATAGAAAAAAATAATATCTGAGTACTATATTCAGAAATGGGTATTACTGAAATATCAGAATGAATATGTCCGGATTCCCCAATAATTATTTTAGAGTTCTTAAGGAAAATACCATAGAAGATCAAAGTCAATAGAAACGCAACGATTATAAAGATGACTCCATGCCCGTTTCCAAGTTCCCTGAAGAGAAGGAATTCACTGTAAAAAAGGGCTGATGGAGGAATAGCGGTTATCAGAATCACACCAATAATTAATATTATTGCGCCGGTTGGATTAAGACGCAGGTATCCGCCGGATTTGTAAAGTTTATAAGATTTTAACACTCTGTGCAATAGTCCAGTCTGATAAAACAGGCCGGATTTTATAAATGAATGAAATGTGATCTGCAGAAGGGCAATATATATTCCGATCTTACCCAGACTTAATGCGATGAGAACTAATCCCATATGCTCAACTGTTGAATAAGCAAAAACCCTTTTCAGGTTGGTAGCCTTCTGCATGTAGATTGCGGCAACCACAAGCGAAAGGATACCGGTAATCAGAAGAACATGGTTTATCCAGATGCTGATAATTGTACCAGTCATTGCCAGAAAGACTCTGAAAAAAGCAACAAATCCACCATTCACCAATGCGGATGATAAAAATGCACTGACCGGCGACGGAGCAACATAATTGGCATCAATTCCTATAGTATATAACGGGAAGACTTCCAGCTTTGAGCTATATCCGGCTAGGATCAGGATGAAGGACATCTTAAGGTAAACAGGATTTATTTTCGCGAAAATATTATGGAGCCCGTTAAAGGACATATCGCCTGTCGACCCTATGCCAGAAGAAGCACTTGCGAACAGGATTCCAATATAAGCAAGTGCAATCCCAACCGAACATATGAAGATGTATTTCCAGGTGGCTTCAAGGGAATTGGCTGTTCCATGATGGTTAATAAGATAAGCTACAGAAAGCGTCGTCAGCTCTACAAAAATCCAGGAGACAATAAGATTATTAGTAGTATATACTCCTGTAAGTGAGATATTTAACAAAATAAAAGAAGAGTAGAAAAAAGCCCGTTGCCTGTGGCCTGAATCTTTGGTATAAATTATACTGTGAAAAAATGTTGCTGATGATACCAATGATAATATAATAAGAAAAATCAGTGAAAGAGAATCATAAGTGAAGTAACTAAGATCACTCTGATCCTTCCTTGTAAATGCAAGAATTGAAAACAATACCTGTACAATAATGAAAACCAGAGTAAAAACATTGATGCTTTTTCGCCAGGGAAAAATAAAGATCAGTCCTGATAAGATTATACCTGCAATAAAATATATAGCTAACAGCATAATCAGTCTTTTAGTTTTGATAAAGTTTCGACTTCAAATCCGCCCATTTTATGACCGATACGGGTCAGGAACATACTCATTATCAGTACTGCAACAAAAATATCAAGTAATATACCTGTATTCACAAGCAGAGGGAATTCATTCCCGATAGCAATGGAAAAAAGGAAAACAGCATTTTCAATGATGAGAAAACCTACCAGGTGGCCGAAGAGAAGTTTTCTTACGGTAATCAGCAGTAAACCGGTAAATAATGTAAGATAGGCAATCATCATATAAACCTCACCAACATAAGGAACATGAAGTACATGAGCAAGCACCAGGCTTATACCTAACAGAACAAGCATAATCATAACAGTATAGTTTCCCTGGAGGGACATCTTGTGAACATTATGAATTCCAGTCCGCTGTAAAATTTTTCGTAACAGTTTAGGTACAACAATGGATTTGAAAATGATGGTTTCTGCAAGAATAAACAGAAGATTTATAATACTAAAGCTTTTAAGTTCAATTATAGCCATCCCAAAAAGTAATATACCCTGTATTGTATAGACCTGAATGTAGTGCTTAAACTTTTCTGTAGCAGCAATATAGACAAGGGATATACCAAATAATATATATAATAAGATCAACATATCAGAATATGTTTTTGCTGAAAAATATAACTACAAAAAATATCATAGAAATAAGTGTGACTGTTAGAATATACTGTTGGTTCCTGTTCATTCTGAATCGTGTTCTGAATGATTCGACTATGCCGATGATTATTCCAAAAAGTGCCTGTACAATAAAAAACAAAATTAATCGCCAGGCTGCCGGCAAATTATTAGGAATGATTGTTGAAGCGATCAGACCTCCAAAGACTGCAAACTTAAGAAATGAGGTCAGTTGAATTAAAGCAAGGTTAAATCCGCTGGTATCGAGAACCATAACTTCGTGGATCATAGTAAGTTCCAAATGTGTTTTAGGATCATCAACAGGAACACGACTATTTTCAACCAGGGTTATATTACCTATAATGTACGATATTATTATTCCGTAAATCAGATTATTACCAGTATCGACGGGAAGGCTAAAAAGTGCACTCATTGAAAACTTACCTGTAAGCACCACAAGCCCTGCAATCAGGACAAATATAGCGGGTTCGAGGAGCATGCCATACAGAGCTTCACGGCTTGCTCCCATCCCCTCAAAGCTGCTGCCTGTATCGAATGCAGCAATTATCATCATAAACCTGCTGAGTGCCAGCAGGTAAGCGAACAAAATGAAATCTCCATTAAATGATATCAGAGGCTTGAATCCTGCCACCGGTACCATCAACGAAGCAACAACTATTGAGGCGAGAACTACAACTGGAGCCATCCGGGTAATTGGTCCTGATATTCCGCTATACACAATTCCTTTGTTCAACAAGACCCACACATTTTTAACAGGTTGAAAGATACCCGGACCTTTTCTGCCCGAAACAATGCTTTTCGTTCTGATTATCAGCCCGGTAAACACAAATGAGGTTATTATGACAAGTACTAGTGCTACCATCTGAATCAGATCAGTTTCAAAAATGTAAGAAGAAATATCAGCAGCAGGAATAACAACAGATATAGTATATAGTGCTGCAATCTTCCGGTCTGAAAAATTGCTGCCCTTCTCAAAAGATTTATTATGAAATCAGCAGGCTTGAAGATCAATCTGGACTTTATAAAATCATCGGAGTGCGTATGAAATTCACGCTTTTCAGGGAATAATTCATCTTCATTGTAACTGAGATTTGAAAATCCGGTTTTAATCAGAGGTTTGGTCAGAGCGGTATATTCCTGGATAAACGAAGCTGCCGTATATTGTTGTTTTGCATTGACAGCAGTATAACCGCAACCCCATGTCGGACCAACATGAATTCTATTCCTATTTACCACTAATGCCCTGATAATAAGGATAATTAGCACAAGTAATAAAAGAGTAACTGCTCCAAAAGAGACAAATTTCATGGGTTCATATAATGATACATCAGGAATAGTACCGGCAATTCCGAATATTGACCCGGTAAGAGACATCAGTGGCTTAATTATTAAAAATGGAAGAATCCCAATAAGAATAATTGGAACTACTGGCAAAACTTTGGATAAAATCATTATCTTCTTAACCTCAACAGGTTTCTCATCGTATCCGGTTCGGGGTTGTCCGAGAAATACTATGCTGAATACCTTTGTAAAGCATAAAAGTGCCAATCCTCCTATTAGAACCAGAGAAAGCATAGCTATAAAAATAACGATCAGGGGATAGAACTCCGGATTACCAATCCCATTAAAAAGTGAAGTATAGATCAGAAATTCAGAGATGAAGCCATTAAAAGGGGGAAGGCCTGAAATTGCTATCGAACCGATAAGGAAAGCCCAGGCCGTATAAGGCATTAATCTCATAAGACCTCCCATCTTATTTACATTCCGCGTATGTAATTGGTTTATAACTGATCCGGCGCTGTAAAAAAGGAGTGACTTAAATAAAGAATGATTTAATGTATGAAGCAAAGCTCCTGCATAGCCGACGATAGATACCATAATATTTCCTGTCGCAGTACCATAAATTCCAAGGCCTATACCCAATCCGATAATTCCAATATTCTCGATACTATGATAAGCAAGAAGTTTTTTGATATCATGCTGGAGTATTGCCATCATCACTCCAAATAATCCGGTAATTGCCGATAGAACTATCACTGTTATCCCTATGGCAGCAAGATCGTTCACCAGGTAGGTAGTCACCCTTAAAATACCATAAATTCCTAACTTGATCATCACTCCCGACATGATACCTGACACATGCGATGGAGCTGCAGGATGGGCATCCGGAAGCCAGGTATGCAAAAGAAAGAAACCAGCTTTTAATCCGAATCCAATGAAGAAAAGCAGAAAGACCGGCCAGTTGGAATTATTTTGGAAAAAGGATTCCAGGTTATTGAATGATACGCTCTTAAATCCTTTTGATGATATTACCAAAGCGCCCAGAATAAATATCATTCCAACATGCATCTGGAGCAAATATGATAATCCTGCTTTCAGAGTTCCTTTTGCATCGAAATCAAAAATCACAAGAATAAAAGAAGAGAGTGTCATGATCTCCCAAACTGTAAGAAACCAAAAACCGTTTCTGAAAAGCGGCACCATTATCATTGAAGCATGGAGCCAGACCAAGGCAAGATAATGGAGTTTTATCCATGCTTCGGGTTTGTTTTTAAGATAAGGTTTTAGATATCCTATTGAATAAAGAAATCCGCTTACGACAGTAAAATCTATAATAAGGATAAAAAATGCGCTAAGCTTGTCACAAATTATCAGTGAAGAGATGTTAGCCTGAATAAATTGAAGGAATGACCCGGAATCAGTATTTGCAGAAATAAGGGCATTGATTGAAACAATTGAACTTACAACTGCGACAAGAAAAATACTAATGCCCGCAAATAAAAGAGCTGCCTTTCGCCGGGGCATCATTATTAACAAAGATGTAACAAACAGAAAAAGAAGCAGATATGTCATCTTTTCAGAAAAATGTACGATCGGCGAAATTAGGTAAAAACCATAGATCATGCAAGTACCAGGGCAATTATAATACATAAGTGGATCTGCACGTGATCTATCAGATGCTAGGTC
>Ga0182021_10010950_pt1 | contig 10756 bp, 10 predicted proteins | sample 612E3MmetaG_FD_120493 | JGI IMG/M metagenome (GOLD analysis project Ga0182021, IMG submission 120493) | Permafrost microbial communities from Stordalen Mire, Sweden - 612E3M metaG (Illumina Assembly) | ecosystem: Environmental > Terrestrial > Soil > Wetlands > Permafrost | place: Sweden...
GATATTTTATATATTTTCCACTGCGATTATCTCCGCCAAATCTCCTTTTCCGCCTCGGCGAGCAAAGAAAAACAAGGGAATGGAAGCAATTGATTTTTTCATCAAAAAATGCAAATATCAATATAATGGCGACACCTAATAAAAAAACGATGATTATTGATTCTCACGTTCATATTTCGATATACAAAAACAACCTAAATTAACACGACATCAGGAAGCAACTCAAGCGAATCATTATACGTATAATTTTATAAAAATATGGCCAAAGCAAGGATTAACAAAATTTTGAAACGATACAACCTTGATGAGGATATTTCAATCAAGAAATTTGAAGAGGGCATTAACGCAACATCCTTTTGCGTGAGCACGAAAAATAAAAACTATGTTCTCAAAATACTAGCTGATAGCGAAAAGCCCAAAGATATTCTACTTCGTATAGATTTCATAAATTATTTGTGCAAAAATAAATTTTCCACTAACAAAGTTATCAAGAATAAAAATAAGGAATTCATAACAAGAGATAATGGTCGCATGTTTTTACTAATAAGTTACGTTGATGGCGACACTATTCCATGGGAAAAAATTGCAATAACTACCGCAAAGGAACTTGCCATTTTTGTATCTAAGCTATACAAACTATCGCTTAAATATCACAATAAAAATAATATTTCAACTACCCTGGATGCCGAACATCTTGCAGGATTAAGTAATGCAATGAAAAAAAACGTTGATTTTAATAACATCAGAAAATCAATAATTCATTCTGACATCTCCAGAGAAAACATATTAGTAAACGGAAAAAGGATAAAATCAATAATAGATTTTGATGACCTGCAAACAAATTATCTGATATGGGACTACGCAACACTAATAACACAAGTATTTGTCACCAGAACATATGGTATCGACTGGGAAGCTTTAAACTCATTTCATGATGAATTCAGCAAAAATTTCAAATGGAACACGGACGAATTGTCAATTATCATTCCGTTAATGATCCATAGGAATAAACTGATTTATAATGAGTTCTCCAAAAAATATCCTCAAAGCAAAAAAGTGCAATCCATAATGAATTCGGTTAAACACAAAACCAAATTAATTAAAGATGACACCGGCAGACTAAGCGATATATTTTCACCCCTTAGATAGTTTACTTTTATAAAGCTTGACGTACTCAGCGACACAATTTTCAAATTTATTATTTCTATTGAAACGATCAGCCTCTTTATAATTTTTTTCAAGTCCACTCTTTAAAATATTCGTGACTTCCGCTGCTAATTCATGAGGGGTATTTTTCTTCATGAAATGCGCATGAGCATAACCATCTGCTATCTCTTTGTATGTTGGTATTGGAGATAATACGGTTTGAATTCCACTGGATAAAGATTCGGAAATTGCCAGTCCATAAGAACAAAATCTTTCCGGAGAAATGACAACATCGGCCCTTCCGTAAGCACTGGCCATTTTTTTAAATTTCTTCACTACAACATCTTCCAGTATCTTTCCTTTTTTAGCAAGCAAGAAAAACTGCCTATAGTTTTTTGAATATGCCTCTTTGTCAAAGCCAGAGAAAATGGCTGAGAAATTGACGCCTCTGTTCTTCAATATTGATAAACCACGAAGTGCTATATCATGACCCTTTTGATGCACGTCAAAACGTGATGGCATTAATATAACTAGATTCTTTCTGCGCTTATCATTTGCCGAAGAGAGATGTTCCGATTGCGGACGGTTGACTCCAATATGGATTGACCTTACGTTTTTCTTTAATAAGACAGAATACTCATCGGCATAGTATTTACTGGGAACAACCAGCGAGCTTGAGCTTAATAAAAAATTATTACTATGCACCGACCGCTTAAATGCGCTATAGGCGTTTTGACCCCAATAATTAATTAGTTCATTTTTTGTTTCATGGTTAGTGATGACAGTTCTTTCTGGAACCGCAATATTTTCGTTCAGATACAAAGAATAGAAGAATCCATTTAGATGCAAAATGTCGTAATCATAATTTTCTATTTGATCGGAAACAAACTTTGAAAATACCATCAAGGAATCCATGTTGACCCGACCTCCCAATATTTCATTTTTGATGAAATTCTCATTGGCGTATCCATACTTTTTAACAGCTTTTCTGAACTTTTCCGGAATGAATCCATTAACAGCCACCCCTTCAATGAAAATGACTTTCTCTATATTTGAACATACAATAAAGGCCTCGTGACCTTTGCTGTTTAGACCTTTAGCTAGGTTTATGACGAAACGCTCGGTACCGCCTATGAAATCTTTTTTAATCCCCCAAGGGACATGCAGCAGTATTTTCATCTCTAAAAAATATCCTCCCTTATCTTATCTATTGAATTAATTACACCATTAATTTGGAATGTAGGAATATTTTTCACATCATCTCCCGAAATATCACCCTCAACCAACAAATTGAAAATTTCATATTGAGATATGCAATCAGCACAAGTGGAATATCTTTGATTATGACTATAGCCATTCTTTTTTATGGCCATCCTTAATTCACTTACAGCTGCCGATGAAATATCAGCGACATCTCCAGAAAATGTTCCGCAAGTGCATTTCGATATTTTTCCATAATTATTCTCACTCATCACAAAATACGGGACATAGCAATTCCAAGACCTAAGTTCCTCACGAAGTATCGATCTTACTCTCTCCAAGTACTTATAGGGAGGCAAAACAGCGCGATACTGTTCATGATTTTCCAGCAAAAAATCAAAATTTTCTATCTGCTCTTTATCTGGATACAATTCATTTTTCGGATTTCCTCTGACCGGCCTTGGAAATATGACCACACCTGGAATTTTACTAAAATATTCCACAAATTTCTTCAAGTCACCTGTGTTGAATTTTGTCAAAACGCAATTAATCTCCAATCCCATTTTTAATTCAGAAATCAATTTTATATTTTTTAAAACTTTTTTTAGCAACAGTTCATTCCCAAAACGCGCCCTATTGGCCTCCGGAGTTATTCCATCCAGCGATATTTGAAAATACACATTCCCAAGCTCGCTAATCTCTCTGATCTGCTCCTCTTTTAAATTTACCCCGTTTGTTAACAGCTGCATCGCCTGATATTTTTTGTGCCTCTTTTTTATAAACTTAACTATATTGTCAGATAGGAAAATCTCCCCTCCGGATAGCTTTAGAATCGAATAAGCAAAATTTTTCTCGGTCTTGTCCAATATTTTATCCGCAATCTCAATCAGATCATCAAGCGTGGTCTCGCTACCGATAATCCCCTCCGATAGCTTATTGCCCCTCACTACCTCGTGCCAATGAGACGGGGCGTATAACTTATTTTTTATGGCACGAAAATTATTGGATTCCTTATCAAATCCTCCGCAATACAGGCATTTTAAATTACAGAACTCCTCGAATAAAAGAAAGTCGTTGATTATGTAGTTTTTCATATTAAACTTTTATTAAAATGCTTTTATTAACCAGCTTATTAAGTATGTTTTCCAATTCATCAACTTTTTCAAACTCTGTTATTATTTCTTTTTTTGTTTTTACAACCGAACAATAAGCTAAAACTCTTTTTTCAAATTCGGTTATCGCAATTTTAGCCAAATCGTTCTCATTGCTTAGATACACATTGTTGTCATAAACTGCAATTAAGGGGGAAACCGCAAATCTTTCTTTTCTCATTTCTGGTCCCATAGTCATCACAAAAGATTTTTCTTTTAACTTAAGTATCTTTTTGTAGTGAGCAAGATAGCTCTTGCACGCGTTATTAAGATCATATTCCTTTTTAACAATATCAGATGACTGATTCATTTCCGCTTCCCCATTTAAGCCACCTTCAAGAATCAGATTTATCGTATTAAGCAACTCTCTCTTAGTGGGTTCACAGCTTTTTATAGAAGGTATCCTTTCGGATAAATCCTTGAGATTCCCAAACCTAAAACATACCACCGGAGTACGACATGCAACTGATTCTATGGCAACTTGGGAAAAAGATTCCGGAGCCACAGACAAGTTCAACACAATGTCAGACAGCGAATAATAGTATCTCATATCCTCACTTGCCACCCAACCGATGTTCTGGATAACTCCGCCGCTCTTCTCGTCAATATTGTTCGTTGTTAAAATTAAAACGTTTGGATATTTTTTCTTCAATTCTTCCACAAGATTAAAAAGAAATGACTCCCCCTTATTGGCGGCATATCTGTTTGGGAAAAGAAGTATTGGGAAATTATTTTTAAACTTTGCAAACCTTTTATTAATTTTTTTCTCGTTTACAGGAAAAAACATTTTAAAGTCCACACCCCTTGGTATCGTGTAAATTCTATCTTTAATGTTGCTCCACCAGCTTATATTTGATAATGTTTTTGTGGCAAATTCTGAGGGCGAAATAATTGCTGACCATTTATTGCCCATAGCCTTGTCAAGATGGCTTCCGGAATCTGATGTAGCAAAAATAACATCATGCAAATGATATACTAGCCTTGCGCCCTTTCCGCCAATATATGGAAAGGTAAATGAACATGCATGAATATTCAGGATATCACATCCACTGACTTCTTCTATGACGGACCTCATCATTCCATAACCGAGCAACTTTTTGAAATTAACTCCATTCCAGACAAACTCCGCCTTATTTGATTTAATCGACCTGCTTAAAATTGATACCTTGCTGATGCCTGGCAACTTTGAAAATGTTTTTGCAAGATTTATGATCGTTCGCGCTTTCCCGCCATATTGCATCGGGAAAATCTCAGGTTCATCATCTAAGAAAGAAATTTTCATAATATTTTTTCTATTTCATAATACCTTTGAAACAGGTTTCCTTTATCATTCTCGGAGTTACCTTCCTCAATGGCCACAATCTCAAAATCTCTCTTTATCACTTCAAGCATTTGTTTTGAATTAATGTTGTCAAATTGAGATCTATATATCATTATAGAATCATTGATTAATTGCAAGTAGTCATTCACTTTAACAATAATCTTTTTTAGCTTAAAAAACGATCTTACATACTCCAATCGCTCGAGCAATAATCTTTTATTTCTCGCGTAAGGATACTCTTCGTAAAAAACAACTTGAAAATTATTTTTTTGTTTTTTAATCTTTTCATAGGCCAATGTACATGCCTCAAAAGCGACTATGTGATCGACATGCTTTTTCACTCCCAGCGGACATAAAAGCACATCGTAATTATTTTTCTCCATTTCGTTTACAATTTTTTTTGACAACATTTCGACAAGACATGGCTCTGATTTTGTTTTTCGTGCATGGAAATTATTTTCATACCCTCTCTTTTGGGCCAAAGGAAGCCTGAGCGATTCAAACTTGAATTCAAAATATTGTTCAATTGCAAAGGATGATTCTTTCATCCTTATTTTCTCAAACTCTGATTCATTAATAAAAAACTTGTCGCTCCAGGGGAAATTAGCTACCAATGTCTTTGAAAAAATATTCATTACCTTAACATCACGCCATTCTTTATCCAATACAAATCCGCTTGCCGAAAGAACAAAGTCGTCAGGATGTGGCTCAATAATCAATATCTTATCTTTACATTTTTTATTAGCTACTTGTTTAATTCTTTTCCTAATTATCACGCCTTCATTTAACAAAAAATTAATTTTTTCCGTATTGCTCAATTTAAAATTATCTCCAGCAACAAAATATTTATACTTATCCAAAAATATAATATCATCACCTTTAAAGCTAAAATGAGGTAAAATAATATATTTTTTACTATCTACACTTAATTGGTCAAGCATATATCTTTTCGACTAAACTCTTAGCTCTTTCTGAATGAATGGGACATATAATATTAAGTATAGTAAAGCGATTTTCTTTTGGTCCTATACTTTTAAGTACTTTCAATACAACACTTTTTGGAATATTATCTTTAATGTTTTTTAAAATTCCAATTTCATTTATAAATTCAAACAACAAAGAAGTTACCTTGCTGGATCTTGAAAATGGTAATAATAGCAAAACACCCAAAGCAACACTTTCTCCATGATAAATTTCAATCGCTTGTTCAATACTCTTAGAGAAAATATGTTCAGATCCACTGACTGGCCTTCCAGAACCATATTTACAAACAATATTTCCAGATTCATTCAATAAATCAAAGATCATTTTTAAACTTTTTTTATCCTTTTTTAAGATTAATGCTTTATTATTAGTAAGTTCGATTAACAGATTCTCACAATCTGAATAAATAACTTCGTCAATTTCTTCATCATTAATAATGTTTGCTAATTTCCAATCCATTAATGAGACATACATACAAATTATATCCATTAGACCATAGAGGTGAAATTGGAAATCAGACTTAAGAAGGAAATCCTCATCATAAATCAATACTTCTGGAATTTTTGTTTGATAAGTAATTTTTTTTTCATTTTCGACTAAGCATGACTTGTCAGTAAAATATACATTGTTTGATAAAATTGAAGGTATGGAAGTTAATTTAACATTTTTACAATCAGCGATATACTTTGCCACATCGGTAACTTTTCCATTTCCAAGTGAGATTACTCTATTAAAATTATTTTTCAATACAAAATCATCAATCCATTTCTTATCAATGCCACAATCTGAAATACATATTTTCTTCGCATTTATCTCCCTACTATAGTTCAAATAAAATAATGATCTTTTCGAATATACAAAAAGATCATTATTCGTAAGCTCATCAATAACCATGTTGACTTTTTTAAAAACTAAATCCATAGACTAATTTATTGTTAATATGATATATTGATCTTGCTTTCACATGAGATTAATTCGCTTCGCTCACAATGAAATGCGATTAACCAATATTAATTGTTTATCTTTCATAATACAACGCAATGAAAAATATGTCAAACATTATCAAAACATTAATCGATAAGAAATTTTCAATAAAAGAAAAAAAAATATATATTGATTTTGATGGCACAATTACAAATAAAGATGTCCTCAACTATATACTCAAAAGGCATGCCTCCAGTGATTGGCGCTTACTTGATAAGCTATATTTAGATGGTAAAATATCATCAGCTACTTGCATAAGAAAACAAGTAAGTCTGTTAGAAAACATACCCGCAAAACAACTGTTAACTACAGCTGAAGAAATAGGAATAGATAAAAATTTTGTAGATTTATTAAATCTATGCAAAAAAAATAAGATAAAAGTAGATATATTGAGTGATGGACTTGATTTATATATAAAGCATCTTCTTAAAAAAAATGGAGTTGATTTAAGAAAAATTAAAATTCACTGCAATATGTTTATTGGTAATGGAGTTGTACGTTTTCCATACAAAAAAAAGCTATGTGATCTTAATTGCGCAAACTGTAAAGCTGTTCATCTCAATAAAAAATATTTTAAAATCTATATTGGAGACGGAAAAAGCGATGAATGCGCAGCCAAAAAATCTGATTTAATTTTCGCCAAAGGACACTTATCTGAATATTTATCAAAGAAAAAAATTAATCACATTCATTTTAATAAACTCGGCCAAATAATAAGAAAACTTGATATACTATTAAACCAGCGGTTTATCTGAAAGACAAATTGAAACAACTATCGACTCCTAAAGTTCAACTTTAGGAACGGTTATTGTACTTTTTCCTGAATTTATTGAACCATTGATGAATATGATCATATTTTTATTTCAACTAAGGATCAACCAATCTAAACTTCTTCTTTTCGCAATCAATCTCCGCTTTTGCGCCAAGCGGCAAAACGAGTTGCGGATCAGTATGTCCGAAATCCACATTAGCAACCACCGGCAGGTCCGCTCTGCCGAATTCATCCTTTATAATCGAAATAATCTTTTTTTCAAGTTCTGATTTTTCTTTGTCGGAATAATCCCGGGCTCTGGCAAAAATAAGGCCATTGATTCGATCAAAAATTCCTTGCATCCCATAGTTTCGGAGAGTATGGTCAATTTCATGCAATGTTGGTTTGGCTTCGGATGTTTCCAAAATCAATATTTTTCCATTCCAAAAATCCGGTTCCGGCCAAAACTCTGTGCTTTTCATCATTTCCAAAACTTCAATGCATCCGCCAAACAATTCTCCCAAAACAGCGCCTTCCCCTTGCAAAAATTTCCAGCCGTCGTTTTTCTTGAGTTCTTTGACTTTTCCGATGTTATTTTTATCCGCCCAATCCAGATATCCATCGCAATATTCCGCGTAAGGCGCGTATTCATATTCGTTTTTTGTTTCGAACAGCATTTCCTTGACGTGTTTTTCAAAACTTTCCGGCAAACTTTTCATTTGAGAAAATCCAGCCATAATCGTGGGGCCGTAGAAAGTTACCAACCCCAATTGGTTGCAAAAAGTATGAAGCGTTGTCGTGTCAGAGAATCCCATGAGTATTTTGGGATTGTTTTTGATTATTTCTTTATCAAGATATGGCAAAATTCTGACGGAATCATCTCCGCCAATGGAAGCAAAAATAGCTTTCACCTCCGGATCGGAAAAAGCATCGTTGATATCCTTGGCGCGAACTTCTGGATTCTTCCGAAGATAATCCGCATCCGCTCTCGCCGTCGGATATTCTTTTATCTTAAGTCCCCACTCTTCCAAAATCTTGAGACCGTTTTCGTATATGTGAGGAAAAACGCTTGGTCCGCCCCAAGACGGGGAAACAATGGCAACTGTGTCACCTGCCTTTAATTTGTTGGGAATTATTTTGTCCATGAACTTAGATGTTAAAAAAAATATGGTGCTATTTTTTGAATTTGTATTCCCGCAAGACCAACTCTTTCACTTCTTCCGGAAGCAAGCGCAAAGTTTTTATCTTATTTATGGGAGACTGAACAACTTCGTGAGTTCCATCATACTTATTTCCCGGCTGAAATTCGGGACCTTCCCCTGTGCCAATTTTTCCTCCTGCTGTTTCGCAAATATAGAAATACTCGATTTGTTTTGTTTCTTCTCGATCGAAGCGCTTTTTGGTCAACAGCTTTTTTATATTCACGTCAATGCCCAGTTCCTCTTCTAGCTCTCTTTTGAGCGCTTGTTTGACGCTCTCGCCTTTTTCAACACCTCCGCCGGGAAAAACATAATAAATATCACCCTTTTTCACGCGCTTGAGAAGCGTGATTGTTCCATTGTCCACCAAAATACCCCGAACTCTTTTTTGCATAGTATTTTTTGCCGAAATCCGCATCATCTCATGATTTTTGATTGCTTTCCACTGAACATTTTTCAACGGCAATTTTTCCGAGCAAATGACAGAATATCCATCGCCCTTACCAATAAACAGAGAATAATAATCCAATAGCTTATATTTCTTCACCAAAAAATTATTTTCGTTGACTTCTCGCAAAGCCCAGATCTGTTTGCCATCACTGAAAACTATATTCATCGCGGTATAATCGAAATTTTTTCGAATATATTCGACAGATTCATTGATGGCTTTGCTGATTGTCCTGGTATCAGTTTTCCTCTTTTCGTTTAGGCTCTGCAGGATATAGGCAAAAAGTCTTTCTGAATCGGAATTTCCTTTGATCATTTTCTTGAATCTTGCAGTCAATGATATTTTTTTGCTATCAAGCACAGTGCCATTTTGGCAGAACGAAAAGGGGCCGTAAACAAAAGGATGAGAATTCTTTGTATTTTTTGATCCTACTGATGCCTTGCGAAGATGACTGATTACAATATCGAATTTTTTGTCTTTTAAGCCCTCGACTGCGGCAGAGTATTTTTGATCCTTGAAAGCATCCTTGAAATTTCTGGCATGCAAAGATGGCTTGCCTTTTGAATAGGCAACAATGCCCCAGCCGTCTTTGTGGCCCTTGCTAGCGCCGGGGACCTTTCCAAATTCAGCCAAGCGCTGAAATTTTTCGAGAATCAAAGCGCTTTCTTGATGATCAATTTTTCCTGAAATCGCAAGTATTCTGCACATATTGATATTAAAATAGCATAGATAAAAAAATAATGGGAGAGCAGGCGTTGCTGCTCTCCCGGTGCCTTCACGTTTCCATCGCCTCTTGGCAAAGTCGATGGCAAGTTTTTGCCCACTGCACAATTTTGTCGAGATCGGGTGTCGCTCCAAACATTCGAAACTCAATTGTGCCGTGAACGGAGATGCGAATCAGATTCCAGCACTTACGCGGATCAGATTCATATTCCTTCCTCACGAAAACCTCATAAAGTTCTTTCCATGAGGCATAGGGTGGCGATTGGAAATCTGGAGCCATAAGCTTGTAGATCCTCAATCTTTCGCCTCTGGAGCCGTCGCCAAGCTCGCAGAGCATCGCTGAATGACTAATTGCGCTGTTATATGTTTTTAGCGCGGTTTCGTGATCGGGCATACCGATATGGATATGCGTTCCAACCACGCGGCACGCTGCCGAGAGAATGGATCTCGGCATGTTTTGAGTGATATCTTGATATCTCCCCGTTGGATCAGGATAGATATCGAGCGGCATTGTTTTAGGAGCAACTTCGACGTGCAGTCGCTTGAAACCCAGCCTGTTTTCAATGATTTTGATGTCGCACTCATTTTGAAGAAGTGCTTTTTTGACACCTTCGATTTTCACCGGACCAATCCGATCCTCAAACTGGCAAGCAGAAAGTTCATACCCGAAACGCTTTCGATCAGGAAAATGTTTCAGAATTTCTGCCGCACATGGGACAATTTTTCCGCTTTCATCTGTGAGAAAACACTCGCGTTCGACGCCCACCAGAAGTTTTCCGCTTTCCCTGAAATCAAATTTCTTTGCAAATTCCTTCATCTTGCCTCTCCCTTTTAAAGAACTTTTCTCAA
>Ga0182021_10010951_pt1 | contig 10755 bp, 7 predicted proteins | sample 612E3MmetaG_FD_120493 | JGI IMG/M metagenome (GOLD analysis project Ga0182021, IMG submission 120493) | Permafrost microbial communities from Stordalen Mire, Sweden - 612E3M metaG (Illumina Assembly) | ecosystem: Environmental > Terrestrial > Soil > Wetlands > Permafrost | place: Sweden...
AGCCAGAACCAGAAAATGAGCCACAGGAAACCGATCCCGCCCACGATGATGAACGCACCCTGCGACCCAATGTGTTTCGCAAGCCCGGGCACCGTGAGGGGCGCCAGGATCGCGCCGACGTTGGCGCCGGAGTTAAAAATCCCGGTGGCCAGCGACCGTTCACGCTTGGGGAACCATTCGGCGGTCGTCTTGATTGCCGCGGGAAAGTTCCCGGACTCGCCGAACCCGAGCACGGCCCGCGCGAACATGAACCCGCCAGTTCCTTTGGCGAAGGCGTGCAGGACTGCGCCGACGGACCAAACGATCAGCGCCCAGGCAAACCCCCGCTTCGTGCCCAGCCAGTCGATAATGCGGCCAGCAAACAGCATGGAGATCGCATACACGAACTGGAACACCGTCACGATATTCGCGTAGTCGGTGTCGCTCCAGTTGAACTCGACCTCCAGGCTGGGCTTCAGCAGGCTGAGAACCTGGCGGTCCAGGTAGTTGACCGTCGTGGCGAAAAAGAGCAGGGCACAGATCGTCCATCTGTACCTTCCGATCTTTTCGTTGATTTGACTCAGTTTGTTCATGGGTGTTGGCTCAGGAATGAAGGGAAACGCCGCGGTCGCCTCAGCGCAAGTCGGTTGGCGCTGCACCATCCATGTCGTCGAACGTCTGATTCTCGCCCGCCATGCCCCAGATGAAACGGTAGTTTGCAGACCCACAGCCACAATGGATGGACCACGGGGGTGAAAGCACCGCCTGCCTGTCATGCAGGAGCAGGTGCCGGGTCTGCGTCGGCGGGCCCATCAGATGCACAAGGATGCTCTGGCCCAGATCGAAGTAGAAATAGACTTCGGCGCGCCGGTCGTGGGTGTGCGGCGGGAACGAATTCCAGACACTACCCTCGGCCAGTTCAGTGAAGCCCATGACGAGTTGGCAGCTCTGAATGCCGCCCGTGTGGATGTACTTGAAGATGGTCCGCTGGTTCGCGTTCGCCTGCGTGCCCAGCGCCGCCGGCGCGGCGTCCTTCTTCTTCATCGCTGCCGCGGGAAGGGCCGCGTGTGCGGGACAGCTCAGAAAATAGAACTGCGCCGGTTCCTTCGGGTTCGCGCTCTCGAAGATCACGGACCGCGTGCCCATCGGCACGTACACGCAATCCAGCCGCCCGAGCGAGAACGACTTGCCGTCAACCTGCACCGCACCCGGCCCCCCGACGTTGATTGCGCCGAGTTCGCGCCGTTCGAGAAAGAAAGCCCGCCCAGTCTTTTCGTGATTCGGCAGTTCCAGGGGTGCAAGCGGCATCGCCCCGCCCACCACCAGCCGGTCGAGGGCGGTGAATATCCCGCGCACCTCGCCGGCGGCAAAAACATCAGCAATCAGAAAAGCGTCCCGCAACTGATCCGTGTTCATCGAAACCACGTCTTGCGGCCTGGGAATCCATCTGACGGCGTCGCTAAACATGAGGAGACAGTAGTCGCTGTCGTCGCGACGGTCAACGAGTGGTTCCGAGAGGAGTGCTTCGCGGCAGGCTGTTCCGCTGCAGGGTCAAGTCCGGTGCGCGTGCGCCGCTTCCGGGCGATGCAGCTTGGAACGCGCATCGAGATGGTAGGTGCGGCCCCGCCACGCCACTTCCGGCTTGAGAATGGCACTGAGCAGAACCAGCGGCCCCATCAGCAGGAGCGCGGCCGGAACCCAGGCGTGTCGCCAACCGATGGCCGCGCCGCCCAGGGCGCGGTGCAGGCGCACCATGCTGACGCTCACCGCGACCACAGTGGCTGCGGCGACGATTGCGGTGGCGTAGTGGCGGTCGGCCAGCGCGAACGTGGCCATGAGCAAGCCCAGCCAGAACTCGAGACCGCGCAGCCACACCGGCAACTTGAACGACCAGCTCGGCAGACCCGAGCGCGAGAAGATGAGCCAGCGGCGGAACATCCGGAAAAACTCCGCCAGACCGAGCCCGCGCATCACGATGGGAAGGGTGTCCGCCGACACGACATTGCGATAGCCAGCCGCCACCACGTCTGTGCCGATTCTCATGTCGTCGACCAACTCGCCGCGGAGACTTTCCAGTCCGTGCAGGGTCTTGAGTGTCTCGCGGCGGAAGACCATCAACTGGCCCATGATGAAGGGCATATCGCCGCTCTTGCGGACGGTGGCGGCCACGGCTGGGCCGTACAGTCCGTTGAGCATGAGCGCTGCGCCCGCGTCGCCGGCGGTTTGCGGCGCCTCGGTGGCCAGGACCGGTACGAAGGCAGCTCCGGCTCGCTCGGTTGTGAGCAGCTTCTCGACCAGCTTGCGCAGCGAATCGGGATGGGGACGCGTGTCCGAGTCTCCGAAGGCGACCAGATCGCCGACGGCCCGTCCCAGACCAACCATCATCGCGTGAAGTTTTCCCGTCATGGTCGGAGGTGGCTGTCCGGCCACCAGGATCCTCGCGGCTCCGCGCCGGCCGGATGCTACGTGGTCGGCGATCGCTTTGCGAACGCTTGCAACACCAGGATCGTACTCTTCGTCGAAAACGAAGATGGTCTCAACCTCGCCTGGATAGTCGTTGCGTAGGGCTGCGGCCACGTTCTTGGCCGCTTCCACGTCGAGTCCTCGCACGGGACGTATGACGGTGACTGACGGCAACGTCCGGGAACAGAGATCCCCCGCGCCAACGCCCGCAAGGCCGTGGCTGCGGCTGGCAGCTCGCTGTGCGCGCACAGCACGGCGCAGCCGAAGATGATCCCAGATGGTTGCAACAAGCAGCAGAACAGCCAACGAGATAGTTGCATATTCCATTCGCCACCTCCCTTTTTGACGTCAATTGCCGCGCCGCCACCTGCTTCGATCCGTGGAATCGGCTTCGCTCTGTTAGATGCCCATTGCCGAAGACAGTTTCTCAGCCAGAAAGCCGCACTAAAAGCCAAGCAGCACGCTGGCTAGCGCGTAGGGCATCGGCACGATCACGCAATCGTTGCGCACCTCGAGGCCGCGAAGCTCACGTTCCCGGGCATCGCACAGGGTGGCCTTTCGGATTGGCCGACTCAGGCAAGACAGACGCACCTCGACCGCGCCGTGCGCGAAACTGGTCAGACGCGCCACCACCGCATCGCCGCGGAAGGCCGGCTTGAGCGCGGTGACCTGCACGTCGTCGCGGTCGACCGCGACGACCGAGTTGGCCAGGTCGTCCAGGTCAGGCTCGTTTGGGCCGAACAGGGCGGCTCGCAGGGCCCGCCGTACGTGGTGGGGCAGGCGATTGCTTCTCGCATCTCCTCCGGTGGTGAACCAGACCGCGTAGTCGAGCTGCCCCTGATGCGGATCGGTCCCCGAGGCCGGATGCGCGAGAATCGGCAGCACGTGAAACGCCGTCTCGCGGGGGGCGTAGCGCAGGGCGATCCATTCCAGGGTTCCTGCGTCGTCGCTGGTGACCGCGGCCGGGCCACCCAGGAATGCGGCCAGACCGACGTCGTTGCGTCCGTCACGCATGTGCACGAACGAACGCGCGGGCCAGAAGGTGGGACGGTAGAGCTTGTGCGCCGGGCGCTCGACGATCCCGCCCGGCACGTCCATGGTCAGCCCCTGCGCCGCGAGTCGAGTCGGGAACCGGCAGGTGATGGTCCGGCAGCGCTGGGCCGAGCCCACCAAACGCATGCGCAAGATCGGCGAATCCTTGCGCATCCACAGCCAGCGCACAAAGGGACGCTCGTCGAATTCCGAGTCGACGCGTACCTCGAGCACGCTGCCCCGCGCCTTCACGCTGATGCGCGCTGGTGCGTGACTGGCTCGCGCATGCTCGACGAAGAACCCGCCACGGAACTCGTGCCCCAGGCGCCACAGGCCACCGCTGTCCCGATAGCTCACGAGATCATTGGCGGGACCAGAGAGCAATTCCTCGCCCGATTGGCTGAGGCGGAAGCTGGTGATGGCGCCTCCCTGTTGCTCGCGCAGCTCGACGCGATAGGCGTCGGCCTGGACCACCAGCGTTCCTGCATCGAGACTGAAAGAGGGCAGGGGACTCGGCGGGAATTCCGGCGCCGCGGTCCGGATGGTGCGAATGCGCGCCAGCGCGTGGTCGGCCAGCCGCTCGGCCTGTTCGAGCCAGGGCTGCTGCTCCTCCCGCCAGATGCGATCAGGCGACGTGCCGGTGATGAAGTCGTGATGATTGCTCAGGACCGCCAGATCCCAGGCGGTACGCAGGTCGCGCGCAATCTCGGACTCGACTGGAACGCTCTCGTCGGACGGGCTCGATGCCGCGAGTGCCGGCAGCACCGTCAGCTTCTCGGCGATGACCAGCTTGCGCACGATGCGGTTGGCGCGCCGCTTGGCCTCCGGCCGGCTGGCGTAAAACCCCATCCAGTAGGGATTCGGATCGAGCGTCAGCACGGGGAGTGCGAAGCGATGGCAAGCGACCAGCGCCAGGTAGTCGTCCAGGCCCGCATTCAGCGCCCAGATCCCGCTCGACGGGTAGCGGATGCGGTTGTAGCGGTCGAGAAGGTCCCACAAGCTCGCGATCGGGCCGTTGAAGTCGCCACCGATCGGGCAGTACAGGTAGGGCGTGCGGGCCAGAGGCGCCAGGTCGCGGACGTAGCGTTGGATCCGGCGCGCGACGTGGGATTCGGTTCGCCACGGAAATCCATAGATGCGGTCCATCCAGCGAACCACGCCCACGTGAGCCAGCAGATCGCCCTGGAAGTAGGTGAAGGCGTTCCAGTGGCACAGGACCTGCGAGTCATCCGGGCCGCGCCACACGAAGTCGGCGGTCTTGAGCTCACGCGCCAGCAACTCCGCGCTTGAGCCCGGCAAGGGGAAGGCCGACTTTCTGCGATAGTCGCTGCCGATGAAATGCATGCCGTCGATGCGCGTGATGGCCGCCATGTCGAAGCCCAGGGCGACAAGTAGGGTGGGCAGCGCGGGCGAATGGCCGAAGTCGTCCGGCAGGTAGGCCAGCCGCGGTTCGACGGTCATGCCGTTGGCCGCGAGCCAGTGCTGCCCTTCGGCGTAGTCGCGCAAGATGGCCTCGGTGTCGGGTAGCACCGTGTCGGGTGTGGTGATGCCGGTGCCGGTCAGGCGCAGCCGCCGCTGGTTGACCAGATCGCGCAGCCGTTCGTGCTGGGCCGGATTGGATAACCAGTAGTGCTGCAGGAAGAACAGGCTCTCGACGGAGAAGACCCGGCGCGGCTCCTGCTCGAGCGCGAGCAAGGCCCTCTCGAAGATGCGTGGAATGCAGAGCTGGTAGTATTCCTCGGTGGTATGCAGCCAGTTCGGGTCCCAGTGGCTGGTTTCGCCGAACAGCAAAACCTGGCTTGCCTCAGGGGGAATCCCCAGCCGGCCGCGCAGCCCGGCTTCCTCGGAACGCGCGGCTGCTGCACCGTCAGTGCCGACTGGTGAGTCAACCGCGCGATTGAACAAGCAACCTCCGATACAGGAACCAACGCCACGGAATCAACGTTCCCGCTTCTACTGAAAGCCTAGCAGAGGAAGCGTCGTGGGCACGGGGCGTTCAGCAGCTGCTGGAGAGGTGCCAACTCCCGGGCGAGAGGGCGTCACGGCGCCCCGGCGAGGAGTTCCTCCAGCTTCTCTAGGCTGGCCGGCTTGGCGATGTGGCGGTCGAAACCGGCCTCGGAGGCGCGCTGCAGGTCTTCGGGAAGCGAGGACCCGCTCAGGGCCACCAGGAAGACACCCTTGAGCGACTCGTCTTGCTTGAAGGTGCGCGCGACCTCGTATCCGTCCATCACGGGCAGGCCAAGGTCGCAGAGCACGATCTCGGGCCGGAACTCGCGGGCCTCGGCAATGCCTTCCGGGCCGTTGTACGCCACCTCGACTTCGTGCTCGCCGTACGCGAGTACCTCGCGCAGGCTGTCGGCCGCGTCGATGTTGTCCTCGATGACCAGCACCCGCCGCCGCCTCTTCGCGGGGCTCTCGCTGCCGGCGGGCGACGCGGCGGGTTCCTCCATCGCCAGTGGAAGCTGCATCGTGAACTCCGCCCCCTTGCCGGGCCCCGCGCTGTGGGCCGTGACGGCTCCCCCGTGCAGTTCGATCAATCCCTTGACCAGCGCCAGCCCGAGTCCCAGTCCGCCCTTGGCGCGGTCCAAGCTGGAGTCCGCCTGACTGAAGGGCTGGAACAGGCGTGCGACCATTTCCGGCTCCATGCCCACCCCCGTGTCCACGACCTGGATCACCGCACGGCTCTCCGCCCTTTCGGCCTGGATGGTGACCAGGGTTGCCCCCCCGCGGCCGGTGAACTTGGCCGCGTTTTGCAGAAGGTTGCCGATCACTTGCGCCAGGCGATTCCAGTCGGCATCGACGTACACGGGTCGGGGGGCGGGATGGAGCTCCAGATGAACCCCGGCCTTGTCGAAGAGCGAGCGCTGGTCATCCAGAGAGTGCCGCACCAGCTGATTGAGTTCCAGCCGCTGGCGCTGAAGCTTGATCTTGTTGCGCGTGATGCGGGTCACGTCGAGCAGGTCGTCAACCAGCCGGGCGAGCTGATCGACCTGCCGCTCGATGACAGCCTGGGCCCTGCGCGCCTGATCGCCTCCCGCGGCCGCGCGGCCCAGGATGTACAGGCTGTTCTTAATGGGAGCCAGCGGGTTTCTCAGCTCGTGCGAGAGCACAGCCAAAAACTCATTCTTGCGCTGATCAGACTGGGCGAGCTGAAGGTTGGCCTCGCGCAGGGCTTCTTCGGCCTCTTTCATGGCGGTCAGGTCGACCGTGGCAATGCCAATGCCGGTGACCTGTCCGGCGGCGTCTCGCGTCGGTACCAGGCATAGGTCGAGGAATACGCGCTGGCCGTTCGAGGTCAGCCAGAGCTGCTCGCGCACCTCCGCGCCGGATTCCATGGCCTGACGCTTGAGCGCGACCAGCCGGGCTGCGTCCTCCGGCGGAAACACGTCCATGTCGGTCTTGCCCAGCACCTCGGCGCTGTTCACCGTGCGTTGGTTGAACGCCCAGAGGAAGTGCAGGTCGCGATCCTGTGCCGCGACCGATACCGGGGCGTTCTTGAGGGCGAGACGGAACCGCTGCTCGCTCTCGCGCAGCTCTTGTTGCTGGAGGTGGAGACGCTGCTCGCCCTCGCGCCGTGCCTGGTCGGCTTGCTCGCGTTCGCTGATGACAGCGGCCGCCGTGGCTCTTGCCTGCTCCCCGCTCGCCTCCAGCTCGGCCACCCGCGCCTCGAGCGCGCGGATGCGCGCGTCCTTCTCATCCTCGCTTGCGATGGGAGGGTCAGCCGTGCCTGCAAGGCTTTCGGCCGGTTCGGGCGCGGGTTCGGGCGCGGGCTCGGGCGCAGGCTCGGGCGCGGGGGCGGGCGCGGGACCTTGCACGCTGGTGGCGTTTTCCGGGACATCTGCCGCGCGAGCGCCCCGGGCGTTTCGCCGACCGCCTCGACTTCTTGCCTTCATGGGTGCGACCGGCTCCTGGCCTCTGCCGACGGTGGTCGCGGCGCTATCCGGAGTTCCTCCGCGATCTTCTCAATCCTCGACGGTGATGGCACGAGCTGCTTGACCTTCTTTCGACAAGAAACCGAGGGACCTCGGCCGTCGCCGATAGGGAAAGCGATATCCCTATCCCTCGCACGCCCGATGACGCGCCCCCGATGACAGACCAAAACCATGGCGTAGCACAAAGCCGACCCAGGGCAAAGGGGTTCTAATCCCGTACTCGAAGTGCGTGAGCTTGGGCCAGGGGCCAGTGGCCCCGGTCTTGCAGCAGAAACGGGCCAGGTTGCGCACCACGTACCGCGGGTCCTTCACAAGGAGGGCGACAATGTCCAAATCCGAAAACCTTTATGCAATCATCCTGGCGAGTGGTGAGGATCATCGTCTGAAGTCGCTCACCCACGCAGTCAGCGGAGAGGAAACCCCGAAGCAGTTTGCCTCGATCGCGGGTGGGGGCTCTTTGCTGCAGCAGACGGTCGTGCGCTATGCGAGCCTGCTGCCGCCCGAACGCATGGTCGTCGTGGTGGCGTCCGCGCACGAGGCCGTGGCGTGCACACAGCTTCGCGAATGGCCTGGAATCGACATCATCGCGCGACCCGCGGCGTGCGGCGCGGGCCTCGATCTCCTCCTGCCGTTGGGCCGCGTTTTCTCGCGGGCACCAGACGCGCGCGTGGTGGTCACGCCAGCCGATCACTACGTGCCCCATCCTGAGGCGTTGGTGGACGCGGTGCTCGCTGCGAGTAGGGCGCTCAACCAGGCTGCCGTGATTCTCGCCGGCGCGGCCGGCGGCCACCGGAAGGGCAACCGGGCCTGGATCGTGCCGGGCAGGCCGCTCGGCGGCAGGATCCTTTCCGTAGCAGGATTGGTGGACCGTGCCTCGCCTCTGCAGGCAGCGCAACTTGCCGCTGCCGGCGCACTGGCAAACGCGTCGACGATCGTGGCCCGTGTCGAGCATCTGTGGTACCTGGCCGCGCGCCAGTTTCCCATGCAGGCCGAGGCTGTGGCCAGTCTGTGGGCGGGAAAGCTCACAATTGCAAGCGCGGTCGCGACCGCGTGTCTCGACATGCCCACCGTCGAGCTGTACGGCTCGCTCTTGCGCGGCGCCAGCGATCTTGCCGTGGTCCCGGTACACGGCTCAGGCTGGACCGAATGGACCTGTGCCGAGGATGTGATGGACTCGCTCCAGGAGCCGGGGGAGCTGGATCTTCTTCTTTCGCGCATCTTGGCGCGGCAGCGGGCTTCCGGGCGGATCGAACTGCGCCCACGCGTTCCCACGGTTTCGCGCCACGCTACTGCAGCTTGAAGACACGCGCTACGGATCGGTAGCGCGGTCACCGGCCAGCGCCACCGGACGGAAACGTGGGCCCTGCGCCCCTGCAGAACGGAGGTCGCTCAGAAATGAATCTGGGCGTTGAATTCGAGCGACACCGTGCTGAGGAAGGGGGAGTTCGACCGGTTGATCTGCGGCTCGATGAAGCTGGTGAACTGGATGCCGTGGTAGAGCAGGCGGCCTCCGACTGACCACCAGGGGTTCAGCCAGAAGTCGAGACCGCCGCCGAGCTGGAAGCCACCGCCCGAGGCGATCTCCGAGCTATACGCGTCGCTGAGAACGTAAAAGCCCACACCCCCCTGGACGAAAGGCTGGAGCGGGCCACCCAGACCCGGGAGAATCAGTTTCGCGTCGACAGTGAACTGGTTCAGGGCGAGGTAGTCCACGGTGTCGCCCCAGGCGTCGGTCACGGTGTTGTGGAAGCCCTGGCCCAGACCGAGTTCCAGCGCGAAGTTCGGGCTCAACCGGAAGCCCAGCATGAGGTCGTAGCCGGCCCCGGAGGTGAGAAAACTCGTGGCGGAGTTCGCCTGGTTGATGACGCCATCGCCGAACGCACCCAGTCCCAGATACAGTCCCGACCGGTCGAGAGGCGGACCATTGCCTGATGTCCCGTACGAGGGATAGGGCGGTGGGTATCCGTACTGGGCCAGTGCCGAACCAGGTGCAAGCAGGACAAACCCGAGGACGGCGAAGAAGGGCCAGCCGCGGCGAAGACTCCGGATGGTCATCATTGTGGAGATTGGACGGGTCGGCGCTAGTCGCTATTCACGACCAGATCCACCGCCATGCCCTTGCCCAGGGCCTGGTTGGCAGCGGGCTTCTGCTCGAGCACGACGCCCGGGCTGCGATCGTCGTTGGAGCCATAGCGGACCTGTCCCAGCGTCAGCCCGGCCTGGGTCAGTAGCTCCTTGGCCTTGGACAATCCCTTGCCGACCACAGCCGGCACGTTGACGGTTTCGGCGCCCTTGGACACCTTCAACTCCAGCCCTGTTCCTGATCGCACTTCGGAGCCCTCGGTCATGCTCTGCGAGATGACCAGACCCACGCCGACAGTAGGATGGGGCTCCTCGACCACGTTGTTGACCGTGAGATGAGCCTTTTCCAGGCGGGCGCGGGCCTCGCTCAGGAGCTGGCCGACCACACCAGGAACCTTGACCAGGGAAGGTGCGCGGGCAACCACCACATTCACCGAATCGCCTCCCCGCAACTTGGACCCGGGCAGCGGGCGCTGGGCCAGGATCTGACCAGGCGGTGCGGTTGCGTCCTCGCGATCCTCGGCGACGTTCAACAGCAATCCGGAGAGGTCGAGTGCCGTGCGCGCCGTATCCACCGTGGACCCGACCACGGTGGGAACGTCGATTGAACGGCGGAACAGGTCGCCGCGGATGGAGGCATAGGAAACGCCCAGGGCCACCAGCGCTGAGACCACCATGGACACCATTGTTTGGCGGAACATACCGGCACGTTATCGTGACTTGCGATCGCGAACAATAGCGGATTGCCACCGTCATCCCGCGATAGCCGCAGGAGGTCGTGGCAGTGGCTCTGCTGGCCGCGGAACAAGATCTGGCGCGCTTCGCGTGTTTCTGGGAGATTTCGCCCGAGGTTACGATGTCTCCCACCAAGATTCGAGCCAGCTCCCAACTAGCCAACGTCCGCTACGAGATCCGCGGTCCGCTGGCGCGTCGGGCTGCCGAGCTGGAAAAGGCGGGGCACGAGATCGTCAAGCTGAACATCGGCAATCCGGGCGCCTTCGGGTTTCGTGCGCCCGAAACCATGCGTCTGGCGATGATCGAGAACCTGCGCGACGCAGATCCCTATTGCCACCAGAAGGGCATCTTCTCGGCCCGCGAGGCCGTGGTGATGCAGCAGCAGAGCCGCGGGATCATGGATGCCAACGCGGAGGATGTGTTCATCGGCAACGGGGTGAGCGAGCTGATCCTGTTCTCGCTGCGCGCCTTGCTCAACCAAGGGGACGAGGTCTTGGTGCCCAGCCCCGACTATCCCCTGTGGACCGCCGCC
>Ga0182021_10010952_pt1 | contig 10755 bp, 7 predicted proteins | sample 612E3MmetaG_FD_120493 | JGI IMG/M metagenome (GOLD analysis project Ga0182021, IMG submission 120493) | Permafrost microbial communities from Stordalen Mire, Sweden - 612E3M metaG (Illumina Assembly) | ecosystem: Environmental > Terrestrial > Soil > Wetlands > Permafrost | place: Sweden...
GGTGCGCATGGAACATTGGCGCTACATCCGCTATGCTGACGGGTCTGAGGAGCTTCACGACCACCGCAACGACCCTAACTTATCTCACCTCGGACAAAGATGTCCTGACGGGCCAACCGGCGTGGCGGGCTCTTGGCTCGCTTCAGCCCAAACAGACTCAAACCAAGCCAAGTTCCCATTAGTGTGGCGGGTGAGGGCTCCGGAACCATGCTCACCAAGGCGCTGGCCATTTCTGGGGAACTGTAGTTCTGTAAGGGAAAGATTCCGGGAACCATGAAGAAACCTTCTTCCGGATACCCGCCTCGAATCACGCCCACTCCGAAAACGGCCGAGGGAACGTATGCTGAGCTCGGGAGCGTCGGTTCTGTCGAAGGATCATAGAACATCCAACTTCGGCTTTCATCGGATTGGGCAAGGGTGGTTCCCAGCAGCGACAACATCAACGTTGCAGCTTGCAGGTTGGCTGCGCTCGGCGACCCAGATGGGAACCCGATGCTGGCAGCGCCTCCGTCCGTAAATAATTGGATGATCTCATCTCGTGTCGCGAATCGAAACCCCCCAGTGCTGGTGTAACCGTTCCAACCATTCAGAACGCTGCTATAGCTCTGACCTGCCGTTAGACTTAGGTCCAGCCATTCCAGCCCGGTATTTGGATCATACGTGGTATTGCCATAATGCTCCAGCGGGGACAACGGGCTGGCGTTGGCGGGGTGAGAACCCGGACCGGTTGTGAGGAGCCATCCCAACAGAAGCGACGAGAGATATTTGTTCATAGCGTATGATTTTGGCCGGCAATTGTTCTTACTTCGCAATAACTCGTTCTGCGTGGTGCCATAGCTATGTTTGTACTAGGAAAGAACTCCTGCTATGTTGATAATGGCGGAGAAACTGGGAATCGCTTCCGGGTTTCATTAGCAGGAAGGTTGGCCTAGCGAAGACGGGCGGGTGCCGTGCGCCGTCCACTGCCGCGTCCATTTTCCACTGGCTCCGCATGGAGCCGCTACGACGGTTAGAGTTTCCACGGCTCGCGCATTTTGGGGCTGAGCAGGCGCAGGTTGGCTTCTTCGTCGGCGGGGAAGCGTTCCTTTTGGGGGTCCCAGACGAGCTTGCGGTTGAGGTGCAGGGCGATTTCGCTGAGGTGACAGAGTGAGTCGGAATGGACGGATTCGTCTATCGGGCAAACGGTTTGGGCGCGGCTCTTGACGCAGTCGAGGAAGTTGCGAGTGTGGTCGGGGCTGCGGGTGAGCTGGACTTTGAGGGTGTCCTCGTTCTGATCAATGAGGTTTTCGGGTTGGAGATTGATGCCGCCGCGGTCAACGTGGACCCAGCCGTCGGCGCCTTCGAAGGCGGTGCCGTGGTCGGTGATGCGGCGGTAGCGTTTCTTCCATTCCTGCTCGTGCTCCCAAATGTCGCATGACGGGGCTTCCGGGTTGGGATGATTGGGCGCGCCTTCGAAGCGCAAGGTGACGCCACTGCCGAATTTCATGTTCACGTTCCACGCCGTGGCGGTGTCGCAGATACCCTCGGCGTGGAAGGTGCCGCGGCCATCCACTTCGACGGGTCCGCTGAGGAGGTCGCCGCCGCCCCAGACCGCGATGTCCAGCGGATGGATGCCCCAGCCGGCGATGAAGCCAACGGCCAGATCGCGGATATACCACCAGGTCTTCTTCGCGCCCGGCCCGGCAACGAGGTCCTCGGTGTGCGGCCGTGCGGGCGCCGGGCCGAGCCAGAATTCGTATTCCAAGCCGGGCGGTACAGGGACGACCTGGGTGGAGCCGCCCGGGGCGGAGGCGGGAGCCCAGACGTTGATGTGTTGGAGCTTGCCGATGCAGCCGTTGCGGACAAGGGCGCAGGCGAGCCGAAAGATGCGCGCGGAGCGTTGCTGGGTGCCGAATTGAAAAACGCGTTTTTGGCGATGAACTTCCTTTCGCAGGGCCCAGTCTTCGGTGAGGTTGAGGCCCATGGGCTTTTCGAGATAGACATCCTTGCCGGCGCGGACGGCGGCCAGGGCGGTGAGCACGTGCCAGTGATCGGGCGTGGCGATGAGAACGGCGTCAATGTCCTTACGAGCGAGCAACTCGCGGAAGTCGGTGTAGGTGGCGCAGTCTTTGTTCTGGTAGTGCTGATTGACGCGGTCGCGGGCCTGTTCGAGGTGCTCTTTCATGACGTCGCAGACGGCGACGACCCGGGCGTCTTTCTGGTTCAGGAAATTGCCCATGTCCCCCTGCCCTTGCGGGCCGACGCCGATGCAGCCGACGACAATGCGGCTGCCGGGCGCGACGTTGCCGGCCCGGCCAAACGCGGAGGCGGGCGCAAGCGCGGGCAATGCGGCGGCAGAAAATGCGAGGGCGGTGGTTTGTTTCAGGAATTGGCGGCGTTTCATAGGAAGTCTAAAGTCTAAAATCTAAAGGTCGTGCAGGAGATTGGCATGGGCGGAAGGCGGAGGGAAGCGGAAAGTGAGGGTGTCGCTTTTTTGCTGCCCAGTCGCCAGCCCTCTGATAAATGACCTGCCGCGCAATATGAACGCTTTGAAGTGGCACGGTCCCGCATTCCTCCTGCTTTGGTGCTCGTTGGCTACGGGACCCGCTCAGGAATGGACAAGGTTCCGGGGCCCCAACGGTAGCGGCATCAGCCCAGCCAAAACCATCCCGACGACCTGGACGGACCAGGACTTCAACTGGAAGACCGCTTTGCCCGGCGCGGGCCATTCCTCGCCGGTGCTGTGGGGCGATAAAATCTTTCTCACCACCGCTGACCAACAGACCCGACAGGTATTTGTGCTTTGTGTCAGCGCAGGTGATGGGCGGGTACTGTGGCAAAAGGCCTTTCCGCTCACACCCTACACCATGGTCGGCGACAACACGTTTGCTTCGGCCTCTCCGGCGGTGGATGCGCACCGCGTTTATGTATGCTGGATCTCGCCCGAGCATTACCTGCTGATGGCGCTGACGCACGAGGGCCAGAAAGTCTGGGAAAAAGACCTGGGCCCCTTCGCCAGCCTGCACGGCGGCGGGGCTTCTCCCATTGTCTATCAGGACAAAGTTGTTCTCGGCAACGAGCAGGATGGCGAAAGCTTCCTGATCGCCGTGGAGGCGGCCACCGGCAAGACCCGATGGCAGACTCCGCGAACCAAGATGGATAGCGCGTACTCGACGCCCTGCGTTTATGAGCCGAAGGAAGGTCCGCCCTCGTTGATCTTCAGCAGCCACGCCCATGGCATTTACGCCGTTGACCCTGACAGCGGCAAGGTGCTGTGGGAGACGCCGGACGTGTTCAACCAACGCGTCGTGAGTTCGCCCGTTGTGGCGGCGGGCTTGATCGTCGGGACGTGCGGCAGCGGCGGCGGGGGGAGTCACCTGGCGGCGGTGCGCCCCGGCAGCGCCGCGAAGAAACCGGAATTGGCCTACATCATCCGCCGGTCGGCGCCCTTCGTGACGACAAGCGTCTGCGTTGGGGAATGGCTCTACCTATGGAGCGACGCCGGCATTCTCAGTTGCGTGCAGGCCGCGTCTGGCGAGGTGAAATGGCAGGAGCGGGTGGGCGGCACTTTTTTCAGCTCACCGGTATGGGTGGATGGGCGGCTGTTTGGCGTTTCGGCCAAGGGTGAGGTGGTGGTGGTGGACATCTCGGACCGGTTCCGCGTATTGGGGAGGAATGCGCTGGGTGACGCGACCCACAGCACGCCCGCAGTGGCGGGAGGACGGATGTATATCCGTACCAGCAAAAGCCTGATCAGTATTGGTGGACGAAAGGAGCATCGGAGTTAGCCCGGATGTTCGTCAAAGGAGTTCTGTTTCTCATAGATCGGGCAGCGGACAGGTTGGGCTCTCCAGCAAACATCAGAGTCAGCGCGGCACCGGCCAGGTGCCGGCGAGACGGTCTTGCAGGCCGCGCGTCGGCAAGGCGACTGACCACACGGCCAGCAGGCCGAGCAAGGCCAGCGCCAGATAGGGTTGCCAGACCCAATGTATGGCGAGCGCCAGGATCGTCACAACCAACACCAGGAACGAGGGAGCCCACGCCAGGATCGCCCGCCAGAGCAGGCGCAGCCGGGACGCGCGCGCGCCGTCTTTCCTCACATACGTCACCCCGGCGATGAGCAAGACCATCCCGCCGCGGAACAGCAGCGCCGCCACCAGGGCCGGCAGGCCAACATAGAACGCCAGCGATACGGCCAGCACCATAACCGGCAGCGCAGGAGGGATTTTCTCGGCGAAGAATTGCTGCTTGGGCACGTACTTGTCCACCGTGGCGTCGGCTTCTTTGATTTCAGCTTCCGTGGGGGCCGGGTGTTCGGCTACGCTCTGTTCGGCGAACTTCCGGGCGTCCCCTTTGATCATACTCACCACCATCCAACTCGACCAAGAGGTCTCATTAGTGATGAGGCCGCTGTAATGGTGGACGATATAGATGGCGAGCTGGCGGTCGTCAGGCAACTGCGCGCTTTTGCCGCCCCAAAACCGTGCCGACTTTCGCATTTGGAGCAGCGTGTTCAGGTCCATCAGGCCCGGATTCTTCCGCGTAAGTTCCTGCAAAAGGCCCAGGCCGAAATATCCGGCTCCGCATGCCAGCAACGGAAAGACAATGCACCCGCCAACCAACGCGGCCCGGCGCAAGCGCGAAACCGCCGCCACGCGGCCCAAGAGCGGCTTGAGCGCGGCAGCTACGGCGTCGGCGCCCGGCAACTGCGCCAGGCTCTTGAGGAAGGCCCGCGCGTGCAGCGGCAGCGGCCGGGCCACATCGGCGGCGGCGCGCGTGCGAGCATCCGCGCTGCCCGCCAAAGCCGCGCCGGCCACTTCTTCGAGGAACCGTTGCGACAGTTGGATGCTGGGATTTGGGTTGGTTTCGGATTTCGGATTTCGGATTTCGGATTTCCCTTCAAGGCCGGGGGCGGGGAAGTCCAGCAGCTTGGCGCGGCCTTCAGCGGTGATCCAGACGCGGTCGAGCGCGAGTTCGGGCAGGGAGCCGTCTTTCTGCGCGGCGCTGATTTCGCCGGCCAGATCGTGGAGCCAATAGCGCACTTCGCGCCAGGGTTGGGGATGCCGCACCAATTCGAGGAACGGCTGGCCGGTCACGGCCTCAAAGGCGTCCCAGTTTTCCTCCGGCGACCGTTTCCCGGTGAGCCAGCGCAGGCGGCCAACCCGGCTCAGATTGCACAACTGGACCGGAACCGGGGGCGTGCCCGGCGGCACTACGCGCAGCCACACCTTGCGCAGCAGCTTCAGGTCGTAGGCCAGAAACCATTTCGCGCCGGCAGAGTCCGCGAGCGGTTGCAGCACATGATAAGGGCCGATGGTGGCGGCAGATTCAAGGGCCGGCGGCGGGGCTTCGTTCGCTGGCAGCGCCGGCCGCGCGTGGAAGGCTGTCCGGGAAATGACCCTTGTTCGGGTCAGCAGGTCCTGCAAGGCGGCAAAGCCGTTCCGGCGGCGGGCAGTGACGAACAGCAGCGCCATGATGACATAGATAGAAAGCCCTATGAGCGTCTGAATCCACTGCGAGGTGCTCACGTAGGCCTTTGGATTCGTGCCAAAGAACAGCCAGTAGGGCACGAACGGCGGCAGCACAAAGACCAACGCCCGCAGCCAGGCCCGCGCGACGCCGGGCGGATTCCGGTCCGGCCCAACCACGCGCAAGCGGCAGAGGGCTTTGCCCGCCGCGGCGCCCCACAAGCCCTCGCACAGCGCATAATAGAATGTCGCCGCGCAGATCCAGCCGATTACGCAGGCCCGCACCTTCGGCGAGAGCTGCATGGCCTGGTCCATAAATCTCGTCAACGATCCAAACTCCGACAGGTTGATCAAAGCGGCCAGCAAGCCGAGGATGAGTGAATCCACTATTCCGGCCAGGCAGCGCAGACTGAGGGTCGCCGGCGTCGGCGCGCTCGAGTCGTAGGGTGTCAGCGCCTGGGCCAGGTCGGCATAGCTCTTGAACCGCTCGCCCGGCTGCTTTTCCAGGCAACGCAGAACGGCTTTGGCCAGCCCTTGTGGAATCTCCGGACAGAACTTCCTGGGTGAAGCGGCGCGCTGTTCGAGCACCGTGGCCAAGAGTTGCACCATGTTCTGGGCCTCGAAGGGCGTGCGGCCGGTGAGCAGGTAGTAGAGGGTGACGCCGACCGAATACATGTCCGAGCGCGCGTTGAGTTCCTCACCGCGCAACTGCTCGGGTGAACAGAAGGCCGGCGTGCCGAGGAACGCGCCGGTGGCGGTCAGTGCTGGCTCCGTGCGGACGGCGGTCGAGATCGAGAGACCGAAGTCGCCGATCTTTACGGTGCCGTCTTCGCCGATGTAACAGTTCGAGGGCTTAATGTCGCGGTGGAGGATGCCGATGCGCTGGGCCGCCTCCAATCCCTCGATGAGTTGCAGGACGCAGTCCACCGCCTCGCCAACGGGGAGCGGCCCCCGGGCACGCACACGGTCCTGCAAAGTGCCTCCCGAGACCAGTTCCATGGCAATGACCGGGGTGCCGCCAATTTCTTCAGTGCCGAAGATATAGACGCTGTTGGGATGGTTGATCGAGGCGGCCAGGCGCCCTTCGCGGAAGAAACGCTCGCGCGCGTCGGGCGAGTCGAGGGTGTGGCTCAAGACTTTGAGGGCGACGCGGCGTCCGTTTTCCAGGTCTTGAGCTTCATAGACCGCCCCCATGCCGCCTACGCCGAGCAAGCGGACGATGGCGTAATGGCCGAGTTGTTCGCCCGGCTGCGGCAAGCCGCGGGACTTTGCCCCCGCTCCCGGCAGCGCGACGGTGCCCCCAGGACCTGGGCCCGGCTGGGTCTCCATCGCGAGCTTGAGCAGGCATTTCGGGCAGAGGTCGGGCGACGTGCCACCGGGCAGTTCCGCGCCGCAGCCGACGCATTTGCGCATCGCAGAAGATGTATTATCAAGGTTAGCCATAACGTTCCGGGGGTTCTTAAGCAGAACCCGGAAAAGGTAACGCGGAAGCACCGTGAATGTCGCGGAAAACCTGTGGCCCCCCGAATTCCTTCCTTTACTTGTCCGATCATGACCACACTGCAAAAAGCCCTCATTGCCACAGCCCTTGCCGCTGCGATTGGAGTAGGAACCTACCAAGCCCGGCAGGCCTCCCTACTGCGTGCCCAGGTTAAGACGCTCAAGCAACAACCAAGCCCGCAGCCCGAGCCATCAAAAGATGCCGCCCTCGCGTCCCTGCAAACCAAGGTTGAGGCGCTCGAAGCTCAGAACGGCGAACTGGCCAGTGCGCTCACCCGCGCCAACGCCGACAGGGCGCGGCTGGAAACCGAACGCGAACAGGCCAGGCGCAGCGCCGCGCTGTACAAGGAACTGGTCGAACAAGCCAGTTCCAAAGAGATGAACCCAACCAACCAGTATTTCACGCCGAGGCACGTCTGGGCCGCTTTTGGCAGGATGGGCCGGCTTGCGGCGCTGTCGAAGGAGGATGATAGCAAGCTTTCGCCGGAGGAGAAATCCGCCCTCGAAGCGGCGAAGACGAAGGCGCTTGAAGACCTGCCCAACCTGGTGAAGGCTTTTAAATACTTCGATGCGGCTGAGCCGACAGGAGCCGACTTGCTAGCGGATGATCGGGTGGACCATATGGCGTGCTTGCTTTACGGGGCGCTGAATCTCGATGAACAACAGTTCGGCCAGGTTTATGGCTTGATGCAGAAATACCAGCAGGAGGCAAAACTAAAGGGGCTTTCGGAGACGAATTCTGCGCCTGAAACCGCGGCCGCCGTGAACCAGATGATCGAACAATTCAAGACGGATATGCCAAGCCTTCTCACGCCCGAACAAGCCAGGATATTCGCGGAAGTCTTAACTCACATTCAGCTCGAAGGCGGGAGATCTACTATCAATTTCAACTTCTGAGATGACGGCTTTGGAGGGCGGCGCAATCACCGCCTTGGTCACGGCCCAAACGCCGAAAAGAGCAGGCGGATTTCTTCCTCGACTTCCTCCGCGGAGGAGACGGTATGGGCGATTTCCGCGCGCAGGATTTCGCGATAGCGGTTGCGCAGCCGGTGGACGGCCATCTTTACGGCAGCCTCGGTGAGGTTCAGGCGGGCGGCGATCTCCGCATAGGGCAAAGCCGACTCCTCCCGGGCAAGGCAGTTTTGAAGGTATTCGAACAGCTTCGCCCGGCCCGAGGCCACGTACTCTTCCTGCAACTGGGCCATGGTTCGCTCCAGCAGCGTCATGGCCCATTGCCGGTCAAACAGCACGTCAGGCTGGACGTTGGGGGAAGGGTCCGCCGCGAAGCGGGACTCGGCGAACTCCTCATCTATCGGGACCACCTGCGCAAAGCCACCCCTTTTCAGCGCATGTTCACGGTCCCATTCGTTTGCCAGGAAGCGCTTCAGGGCCACCAGCAGGAAGGTGCGGAATTTGCCTTTCTCGCGCGCCGCCGCCTGCAAGTAATCCTTCTGCAAGAGCCGCGCAAAGAAGCCCTGCGTCAGGTCCTGAGCGTCGTGCGGGACCCGCCCTTGCCGCCGCAGGTAGGCGTAAAGCGGATACCAGTAAGTGCGGCAGAGCGTCTCCAGCGCGGCGGCGGATTGGGGCGAATCCTTCTCGCGCGCGGACAGCACCACCGACCAATGCGTGGTCACGAACCACGCGTCCGAGGCTGGCGCCGCCGCGGCGCTCGAGGAATTCATGCCGACGGGCCCGGCTTAATTCCGGGTGTCAAATACCAGCGAGCACAGTCGGCAGCGCTGGCATCCAATACCATCGCGGCAACGAAACAGGCGGCTAATATATGAGTGACGGTCTTTATGATGACCGCAGGCTACCGCGTCCCGCTCCTCGCCGGCAAGCAGATGCTCGATGTCCCGTCCTCGCCACGTGTATCTGTCTCTCGCCATCCTGAAAGGATGGCAATCACTCGGCCCAGGGTTGCGAGGAAGAAGCTACCCTGGGTAACGGACCAAACTGCTCATCAACTCTGAAAGAGGTGCATAAAACCCACTCGTAGCGTTCGTCGAATTCGATTTCGTACCGCTGCAGACCCAGGGTAGGAGCGTGCCCCCTCGCCTCTCCTGGGCAAAAGGGGTTACTGACTTTTAGGGGGGGTTAGCGGAGCCTGCCCCGGCGAGTCATCGAGGCCGGGGCACCCGAAGGGCCGAAAGCGCCGGAGCGGGTGAGGCGTTGGAACTGCTCTAAAGCCCAGGACGCGGAAGTTGGCGTTCGAAGAGGGAATCCCTGGGTTGTGGTTGGCGTTGGTTGTGAGCGCGGAGTGAACGGAGCACGTGCTGGCTTTCGTCCGAGCATCAGCGAGATCTCTTTGTTCTGGCGTTAGACGTATTGCTTATTGGATTAGCGGGGTTCAGTATCCGAACGGATCGTTCAACAATTGTTGTGCCGCTGAGGTAGATGCGATATGCGACCAGGAATAAGAATCGCCGAGGAAATCGTCGGGACTGGAGATGAGGTCACGAAGGGGAAAACCGTCATCATCAATATGCGGATGCTTCCGCTTGATGAGAAAGACCTCCCCGGCGGCTCGGAGTCCTGGCACAAGGTAAAGGTTAACCTCGCCCGCCGAGATGAGATTGCAGGCCTTCGGTATGGAGTTGAGGGCATGCGGGTGGGTGGCCGCCGGATACTCATTATCAGCGCAAGCTTAACTCACGGCAATGCGCCCATGCGGTGCGAAGTGGAGCTGTTGGAAGTTCGCGAAGGTCCCTATATGACTCCAGAGGAGTGTCCGCCTGGCAGATATACGCAAATTATTCATCCCGGTGAGATGTCCCGTCTGCTGCCCAAATGGAACTTTGGATTGCGGGAAGACGGAAACTATGGGTTCCAGGTCACCGTTCCTATTCCCGGCCTCAAGTGGAGACACTCGAGAGCCAAGGTTTTGAGCGGAAGCATGTTGCCATCTCGGGCTGTTGGTGTTCTTGCATACCTCGTGGAATTTCCGGTGAAATATTCTGACCAAGCCGTGTCGGACGTAGTTACCTGGGGTGGCGATTCGTCCTTTTATCTGACGCCATCAAAGGAGGTAGTCTGCATTGCCGTCCAGGTGTGGGATCGGACTCAATATGTCGCCAGGTACTATGTGCCGGAGACGAGCCGGGTTTGGCAGGAATCCGAGGTGCAGCGTTTCGTCAGCGAACTCCTCAAGCCGCCCCTGACCCCCGGCGACCTACGGCTACCCTCTAGCAACCCTGCGAAGGTGTGAAAAAACCGAAAACTGCTGGGATTCGCTTTCGTAAGTCGTTGATTACCAACGGGCAGATTCTGCCACCTTGGGCCTTTTGCCAGTTCTTTCACACCTTCTGCAGGTTGACCCATCCAGAATGTCCAAACTCCGGGGCGCGCAGTTCCCTGGGCGCCGCGAATTCGTGAAGCGGCTCGATTCTTGGCCGTTCTGGCGTGCAGCGGAGTGCACGCCCTGCCTCCGGCGGCCTGGGATGGTTCGGGCGGCACTTCCGGGAGGGACACGTTGACGGCGGATTATTGTGTCGCGGCGCCGTTGAAGAATTGTATGTTTGGGCAATGAAAGAGTTTCCTGAACCGCTGGACTTGACCAAGGTGAAGGTCTGGCCGCTGGCGGAGCGGCAAAGCCTGAGCGCGTTGGAACAAATCCTCGTTGACCCGGACCAGCCGCCCTGCGCCTGCAACCCGGCGGCACGGGCGACGATCTCGCAGTGCGCCTGGCAAGTCGCCGCAGCCCGCGAGCGGCAGGCGAGCGTGATTCTCATGTATGGCGCGCACCTGGTTAAGAACGGCGCGATGGCAATCGTCAACCGGCTCCTGGCGCGGGATTGGGTGACGCACC
>Ga0182021_10010953_pt1 | contig 10755 bp, 10 predicted proteins | sample 612E3MmetaG_FD_120493 | JGI IMG/M metagenome (GOLD analysis project Ga0182021, IMG submission 120493) | Permafrost microbial communities from Stordalen Mire, Sweden - 612E3M metaG (Illumina Assembly) | ecosystem: Environmental > Terrestrial > Soil > Wetlands > Permafrost | place: Sweden...
ATACTCGAACTTGGGAATGTGGAGACCGTAGCCGATGACGAAGAGGAGTCCTAGCCGGCCGAGCTGCCTGAAGAGCGGCGGCCGCAGTGACAGGTAGTCGGCGAGCTTCCGGCGTGTGGCCAGGGCAAAGGCCATGCCGGAGGCGAAAAGAAATGCGGGGGCAACGAGACCGTTGATGAAGTTCAGTACCTTGAATGCGAGAGAATGCGTGTGGATGGGGTCTAACATCCCGTTCAGCACATGCGTCTCGATCATCACGAGTACCGCCCACCCGCGCAGCACGTCGATGAATTGCAGCCTGCCGGGTCTCCCGGGCGCGGGCCTGAGATGGAAAATCCCGCGACCGGCGCGGGATTCCGTTACAGCCGAAGGGATGCCTGTATCGGCCACAATCACTCGCCTAACTTTTCCAGAAGTACGCGCTCCAGCTCGTTGAAATCAACCGGCTTGGTGATGTACGCCGCGCTTCCCATCTGCCTTCCGAACTTCTGCGCGTAGTAGTCATCCACCGCCGTCAGGAAGATGAAGGGGATAGAACCGCACTCCCGGTGGTTCTTGACCTTTTCGAAGAGCTCGAATCCGTTCGTCCCGGGCATCACCAGGTCTGATACGATGATACTGGGCTTGAGGGTCTGGATGGCTGTCATCGCCGCATCGGCCCCGTCGACCCCTTGTACCTTGAAGCCCCGGTCGAGCAGCCCGACGGCGGTTGCCTTCAGGGTTGCAGGCTCGTCATCAACCAGAAGCACAAGCTTTTCTTTGATCATGTTGCGGCCTCACCGTGCTTTGCTCCTCCGCCGCAGACAGCGGGAAGAATATCCTGATTTCCGTCCAGAAAAGCAATTTGCCTCGCCGGGTCTCTGCATGTACCGATCAGCTCAGTGAAGGGATAAGATGCAATTGCCGTGCCTGCACGAGATCGGCACACCTCTTGCCGCTCCAGACCGCTCCTTCGATGGTGCCCGGGAGTCCGGTGGACGTCCAGTCACCTGCAATGAAAAGGTTCGGAATTCCCGTTATTTGATCGGGTCGATCTCTTTCAGCGCCCGGGATCGGCGAAACTGTGCCCCTTTTTTCTCGAATTACGACACTATGAATTGGGTCGCCGCCGGCTTTGCCGAAGACAGCCCGGAGATCATCTGAGGCGGCCGCAAGAATGATTCGGCTTGGCTCTCCGATAAGATCGTGGGCGGCGCTGATTACGCAGGTGATGTGCCCGCCTTGACCTCCCTTTTCTTCAATTTTCCTTCGGTTGAACACCCACTGGATGGTGCGTCCGACTATCCCGATGGCCTCCTCGTGCATGAAATCGGTGGTGTACCAGAGATGAACCGAAACAATGGGCGACACGGGCAGCTCTGCAGCCTTGAGAAGCGCCGCCCGGCGGGGCATCTCCTCCGGGAGGACCCTTCCGATAGACCAGGCTGGAACAGCCAGAATCACTACGGAAGCAGGCAGCTCGGCCCCGTCCTCAAGGCGGACCCCGGTAACTCTCCCCTCCCGGAGGATCGTGCCGGCTGCCCTGGCGCCAAGGATGATCCGGCCGCCGTGTTTGCTGATCAGGGCGCAGGCCGGCGTCACAAACAACTCGCTCAGGCCGACAGATGGGAGAACAAGGGCGGAGTCTCCGGTCCTCCCCAGAAAAGCGCGGCGCAGGCAGCGGGCAAACAACAGGGCCGAGGCCTTTTCGGTCCGTTCATTCATGATCGCAATGGCCAGTGGCTCCCAGAGTGTGCGGATGGTCTCCGCAGACTGCCCGTGTCTCCGCAGCCACTCTGCGACACTCGCCCCCGAGAGGAATGGATCGTCGTCTCTCAGTCGCGCAAGTGCCCACCCGAGACGCAGGAGCCGGAGCCGGTCCGCGAGAGAGAACAGATCCGTCGAGAGTATCCCCCCGGCAAGATGAAGGGGTGACGGCAGATCGGGGATCCTCAGGCGGCGTAATCCGAGCGCCGGATGGTGGAAGGTGAGGGAGGGACTGCGCTGAGTGTGCAGGAACCGGCGCGTGCTGATCAGGTCCAGGTATCTCATTGTCGCCGTGCAGCCGGCGATCAGAGCATGTTGGCCGTTGTCGACCGTGTCGCCCGTTGTGCGATCGGTGAACGAGTATGCCCTGCCACCCCCCCGGCGGTGCTGTTCCAGAACAGTGACGGGAATTCCGCGGGAGGACAACTCAACAGCTGCCGCGAGCCCGGCGAGTCCGGCCCCGACGACGACAACGGACTCCGAGGGACTCATGAATACTTCAACCGGTGGCTGAGCCAGTAGCGGAGGGTGATGAGGAGCTTGAGATAGGTGGGAATTCCGATGCGGCGCTCGAATACCCTGTACTCCGACCGCTTGATTCTCTGCAGCGTGTGTGCGTAGATCGACCACATGACGCGCGCAGCGAAAAAGTAGTATTTGTCTTCATCCTTGAGCGCATCGCGGGCGATGTCGAAATATCCGCTCGCCCGCTCGCATTCAAATCGCATGAGATCCACGAACTGCGGGCTGTAGCGTCCCTGCAGGATGTCGTCCTCGGTGACGCCGAAACGGGTCAGGTCTTCCTGCGGAATGTAGATCCGGCCCTTGCGGGCGTCGTCCCGGATGTCTCTCAGGATATTGGTCAACTGGAGCGCGATGCCGAGGTTGATTGCATAGTCCCGCGTCGATTCAGTGCGGTACCCGAAGATCTCGCGGCACATCAGGCCGACCGAGGATGCCACCAGGGTGCAGTACTCCCGGAGCTCGCCGAAGGTTCGATAGCGCTTCTTCACGAGGTCCATCTCCATCCCCTGGATGAGCTGGTAGAAGTAGTGAACGGGGATCTTGAACCTGTGGGCAACGGCGCTGAGCTGATTGAGGAGGGCATAGCTGGAGGTCCCATGGAGCGCCCGGCCCAGCTCGATGCGCCACCGGCGAAGAAGGACCACGCTCCGGTGCTCATCGGGACCTTCATCCACGATGTCGTCGGTGTAGCGGCAGAAGGCATACACGGCATGGATTGCCTCCCGCTTATGTTTGGGCAGGAGCGAGAAGGAATAGTAGAAACTGGTATTGCTGCTCCGCGTGACTGCAGTTGCTGAAGCGCTCATCGGAATCCAGGTGGTAAAGATCGAATCAACACCGACATTTTGTTGTGCAGGCGCAGACGCGGACGCCCGCCGAGGACATCGTAGCCCGAACGCTCGATCATGCGCAGGATCGAGATTCCTCCGTTCCAGGTGAGCGCGAGCTCAAGCCGCAGCCCGCGGATCGCCTCGCGCACCAGGGGCTTCCCGTCCCGGAACATCTCCCGGGTCCGTTCCACCTCAAACCTCAGAAGAGCGCGAAACCTGTCGTCGACCACACTCCCCTGCAAATCCCCCTCAGTATACCGAAATCGGCGAAAATCTTCAAGCGGGATGTACACACGCCCTTTGCCCAGATCAATCCGCACGTCCTGCCAGAAATTGGTCAGCTGGAGGGCCGTGCAGAGAGAGTCCGAAAAATAAGCGTGCTGCGGGTCGGCGTCACGAAATACCCGCAGGACGATACGGCCGACTGGGTTGGCCGAACAGCGGCAATACCCGAGAAGATCCTCGAACGATGCGTACCTGTGCCGGGTGACATCCCACCGGAATGCGGTCAGCAAGTCGTCGAACAGCTGCCGGGGGATGGCGTACCGGTCGATCGTGTCGGCAAGGGCGGTGAAGACGGGGTGGTCCGCGTTTCCCTTCAGCGCCCGGTCGAGCCGGTGCTGCCAGTCGTTCAGTCTCGCCAGACGCTCTTCGGGAGAAAGCGCCCCCTCATCGGCCATATCGTCGGCTTCCCGCGCGAAGGCATACACGGCGGCAAGTGCCGGGCGTGTCTCCGGAGGCAGGAAGCGCGAGGCGACGGGAAAGTTCTCGTAATGAGCACTGGCAAGCTTCAGGCAGTGGACGTAGGCCTCATGGAGCGGCCCGTCCCTGAGCAATCCGGTTGCGGAAGACAGTATGGGCATCCTCCTCCTGTGGAGAGCTCCATCGTTTACCACCGGTCACGAGCGGTCTGACTGCCGCGCGCCGTGCACCTGGACCCCGGAGTGCTAATATAGCCGAATCGAAGGGAATTCACAAAAACACGCGGAAGGGCCCCTCCCCGGGTGGTTGCAATTGTCGGGCATTCTTCATATAATTCGGCTGTTTCAGGCATGTGGTGGCCTCGAATGGCGGGATAGCTCAGCTGGTTAGAGCAATGGAATCATAATCCATGTGTCGGGGGTTCGAGTCCCTCTCCCGCTACAATATCCATCTCGCCGTTCTTGACCGAGTACGTATCCGCTAAGACGGGATCCGCGCTTCGTGCGTCCGACCCCGGTGGGACCCGAATGTCGGTACCTCACCTATCCGGCCGTCCGCTCCCCTCGTCGCCTAGTCCGGGGTCGACCGTACCTGCTCGGCACCGTTGGAGGGAGTAACACCATGCTCCCGTCGCGAGCACTATTTACACGTTTCCACGAATTCTGCCGGCGGCGGCGCCTGATCGCTCCGGGGGGCAGAATCGTTGTCGCCGTCAGCGGGGGCATTGACTCGGTGACGCTGCTGGATTTGCTTGCCGCGGAGCGCAATGCCATGCAGCTTTCCCTTGCGGTCGCTCACTGCAACCATGGGCTGCGGGGAGTGGAGTCGGACTGCGACGAAAAGTTTGTGGCCGATCTCGCGGCACGGTACGGATGCGAGGTCCTCATCGAACGCACCGATACTGCCGGGAAGGCCAGGCTGGAGCATAAGGGAATCCAGGAAACGGCGCGGGCTCTCCGGTACGAGTTTTTCACCCGGGTATGCAGCACGCTCGGCTTCGATGCGGTCGCCACGGCTCACAATGCGGACGACAACGCCGAAACGGTGATCCTGCATATGGTCCGGGGGACCGGCCTCCGGGGACTTGCGGGGATCCCCATGGAGCGCGAGGCAGGCCTGTTCGTCCGGCCGCTGCTTTTTGCCGGCCGTGATGAGATCGAGGAGTACGCCGGGGAACAGCACCTCTCGTTCCGTACGGATGCCTCCAACTCCACGGATCACTATACGCGCAATGTCATCAGGCACCACATTCTTCCCCGGGTGAAGGAGTCTCTGAACCCGTCGGTGGCCGATACCCTGCTCCGGCAGGCTGAGCTCCTCCGGGACCTCAACGGCTACCTTGAGATGACAGCGCGTCAGATGATCGGCGCCCTTACGGAGCGGCTGCCGGATGCCGGATGCACGCTGGACGCCACGGGGCTCCTGTCTCTTCCCGTGCTGCTCCGGCAGTATGTGGTTCTGCAGCTGGTCGAAGACCTCACCGGCACCCGGCCGGAATGGGCAATGGTGGAGGCGGTGCTTGACCTCGTGGAGCGTGCGACCGGGTCATGGATTCCCCTGCCGGCGGGATGGCTGGCGTCACGAGACCGTGAGAGGATCGTGCTTCGTCCGGGAGGAGGACAACTCGATTTCAACGAGGAAGTGGAAATCGGCCGGGAATACGACTTCGGCATGTTCCGGTTTTCAGCTGAGATGACGAGCGGGGTTGGTCCCTGGGCGTCCGAACCCGGACGCATCGAGTACGTCGATGCCGACCAGGTAGGCGGAGTGACCCTGGTCCTCAGGTCCTGGCGCGACGGAGACTGGTTCGTACCGCTGGGAATGGAGGGGAGAAAAAAGATCAGCGACTTTCTGATCGATGAGCGTGTTCCCCTGTTTGAGAAGAAACGCTATCCCGTCCTGCAGGCGGCATCGGGCGACGTCGTCTGGCTGTGCGGCCACCGTCTGGACGACCGGTTCAAGCTCACCGGCCAGACACGCAGGGTCCTAAGACTCGCATTCATTCCGCTTGTGTCAGAGAGAGACCATGCGCCGGACCATCAAGGTCAACGGTGACCTGTTCGTCGTCATGATCAGCGAGCGGAGGATCAAAGCCCGGGTTCATCAGCTTGCACGCGCCCTTAACCGGGACTACCGGGGAAAGGTTCCGGTCTTCATCGGCGTGCTCAACGGGTCGTTCATCTTTTTTGCCGACCTTATCCGGGAGATCAGTGTCGATTGCGAGATCGACTTCATGAAGCTCTCGAGCTACGGCGACGCCAAGATCAGCTCCGGAAACGTCCGCATGTTAAAGGAGCTGAACTGCCCGGTCGAAGGCAGGGATATCATTATCGTCGAAGACATCGTGGACTCGGGACTGTCCATGGAGTACATCAAGTCGTTGATTTTGAAGCAGAACCCGGCATCTTTCAGGATTGTTACATTACTATACAAGAAAGACGCGGTGAAGACGAACCTCCGGCTGGATTATGTAGGGTTCGAAATTCCGCGTGATTTTGTCATCGGCTACGGGCTTGACTATGCGCAGCGCGAGCGCAACCTGAAGGCAATCTACCGCCTGAGGGAACCGGCGCCTGGTGGGTGAGAAGGGAGCAGACCACGCGATATGGACGAACAGAAAAAAACAGATCAGAAATCCGGAGGCGATTCAGGCAGGAGGAGACAGCCGCCCAGGCCGCCGATTCGGCCGAAACGGCAGGGACCCCAGTTCCGGCAAGAGGATGACTTCAACTGGAACAAGGTCCTCAAGGTGGTCCTGAGCTGGTCGGCGATCATTCTGCTCGTCTTTCTGATCATGACCCTCTTCAAGGGGACGGAAGGCACTGAGATAGAGCTGACATACACCGAGTACCAGAGCCTGCTCGAGGGCGGGAAGATCGACCGGGCCACGATCAAGAAATCCGAGTTCGCCAACTACGATTTTCACGGCGAGCTCAAAGAAGCCTCCTCTGTTGCCCGCGGCGGGAAGCAGGTGCAGTTCCAGAAGTTCTCGGTCACGCTTCCCATCCTGGACAGCGGCGTGATCAAACAGTGGGAAGATCACGGCGTCCGCTTCTCGGTGCAGAAGGAAGACAATGCCTGGGTGAGCGCGCTGATCGGCGCCCTTCCCTGGGTGCTCCTCCTTGTGGTCTGGTTCATCATCATGCGGCGCATGCAGGGCGCCGGGCCGCGCGGCATCTTTTCGTTCGGCAAGAGCCGGGCGAAAGTGCTGAATGAAGCCGCGCCGAAGGTGACCTTTCTCGACGTGGCGGGGGCCGACGAGGCCAAGACGGAGCTCATGGAGATCATCGAGTTCCTCCGGGAACCGACCAAGTTCCAGAAGCTGGGCGGCAAGATTCCGCGGGGCGTGCTCCTGCTTGGGCCCCCCGGAACCGGCAAAACCCTCCTGGCGCGGGCAGTGGCTGGGGAAGCCGGCGTGCCGTTCTTCTCAATCTCCGGTGCGGACTTTGTCGAGATGTTCGTGGGTGTCGGCGCGAGCCGGGTCCGCGACCTGTTCGAACAGGGGAAAAAGAGCGCGCCGTGCATCATCTTCATCGATGAAATCGATGCCGTCGGACGCCATCGCGGCGCCGGACTCGGCGGCGGGCACGATGAAAGGGAACAAACGCTGAACCAGCTGCTGGTCGAGATGGACGGCTTCGAGCAGAACAGCGGTGTCATCATCATTGCCGCGACGAACCGGCCGGATGTGCTCGATCCGGCCCTGATGAGGCCCGGGCGCTTCGACCGCCAGGTGGTGGTCGATCGTCCAGACGTGAAGGGACGGGAAGGGATCCTGCGTGTCCACACGAAGAACATTCCCCTCGCCAGCGATGTTTCGCTGGAAATCCTGGCCAAAGGAACGCCCGGCCTGGCAGGGGCCGACATCGCCAACCTGGTGAACGAAGCCGCGCTGCTGGCGGCCCGCCAGAATGCGAAGGCGGTGTCGATGCACCATTTCGAGGAGGCGAAGGACAAGGTGATGATGGGCACTGAGCGGAAGAGCCTCATCATCTCCGAGAAGGAGAAAAAGGTCACCTCCTATCACGAGATCGGTCACGTCCTGGTGGCGAAGAAGCTGCCCGAGGCCGATCCGGTCCACAAGGTCACCATCATCCCCCGCGGGCGCGCGCTCGGACTCACGACCTACCTGCCGATCGACGAAAAGCATACCTACTCGAAGGCGTACCTCGAGACGATGATCACCTACGCACTCGGCGGCCGCGCCGCAGAGCTCCTGATCTTCAACGAACTGACAACCGGCGCCGGCAATGACATCGAACGCGCCACCGAACTGGGGCGCAAGATGGTATGCGAATGGGGCATGAGCGACCGGCTCGGGCCGCTCGCCTACGGCCAGAAGGATGAAGAGATCTTCCTCGGCAGGCAGATCACCCGGCATCAGAACTACAGCGATGAGACGGCAATCCTGATCGACGAGGAGATCAAAAAGATCGTCGAAGAGGCGATGAAGCGGGCCCAGAAAATCCTGAAGGACAATATCGAGACGCTCCATCGCCTGGCGGCTGCGCTGCTCGACCGCGAAATCCTGGATGCGGCGGAAATCGACACTGTCATCCGCGGTGAAGACCTTCCCCCGCTCGACAAGCGGGGCAACGGTCAGAATATGCCGGTGCCCGATGCCGTCGCCCCCGGGGGCGGGATGGTGGTGGGTCCCGATACGGGGGAGAAGACCGGCTCCAGCAAATGACGGAACTGCCGAGCGTCGACAAGAGCTACGTCGCAGAGGTGATGCGGAAATCCATCCACCTCGCCTCGCTGGCTATCCCGGTCGTCTACTTCTTCATCGGCAAGAGCCTGGCACTGTCCATCCTTGTGCCCCTCACCGTGGCGTTCGCCATGGCAGATCTGCTGCGCCTGTGGCATGAGCCCACGGGCCGGTTGTACCACCGGTATGTCGGCTTCCTGCTCCGCCGTCATGAGCGCCACGATTCCGGCAGGCGGCTGAACGGCGCGACGTACGTCCTCGTCTCAGCCGCGCTTTGCATGCTGGTCCTTCCCAAGGTGATTTTTGTCACCGCCTTTGCCATTCTCATCGTGTCGGATACCGCCGCGGCTCTCGTGGGCCGCAGGTTCGGACGGCACCGGTTCCTTGGAAAATCGCTGGAGGGCAGCACGGCGTTCTTCCTCAGTGCCCTCGTGGTGGTCCTGATCGCCCCGAAGATCACCGGTCTTCCTGTCGAATACGCGATCGGACTGGCTGGCGCGATGTTCGGTGCGGTGGTCGAAGCACTCCCTCTCCCCGTTGACGACAACCTCTCCATCCCGTTTACCATCGGCGCGGCGATGTGGATCCTCTACGCCCTGCTCATGCCGGGCAGAGACCTTTTCGTGCTCGGATAGCACCGAAGCCAGACCACTCAGACTTCCAGCTTTCCGGATCTCAATGCGATACGTACGTACCGATCAGGGGAATTCTCCAATGTCCCGACCCGGCTGATCAAAGGGAGTCATCCCACGGATGCCGGCGAAGGCCTGATGGAAACACCGATCGGCTTCTTTTGAGGCGCGCTACCCAATGTTCACTTCTGTCTACCTTTCAGGTGGCATGGAATATGCGGCGGGCGAAGGGCGCGACTGGCGCCGGAAGATGCAGGAATGGCTGGAGGGGGAGTGCGGATGTTCGGTCTTCAACCCGAACCGGGAGAGCGACCGCCTCTTTCGCACGCGCTTCGAGGGCGTCGATTTTCGCAGGCTGAAGCATGAAGACGCGGAACGCTACCGCCTCATCGCCTCCGAGCTGGTCGAGATCGACTGCCATGAAATTGCGGAACGTAGCGACCTGGTCATCTGTTACTGGGACGCTTCCGCGCAGCGCGGTGCCGGAACGAAAGGGGAGCTGACGATCGCCAGGTACCTCCGGAAGCCTGTCTGGCTGGTGACCGCCGTCCCGTTTACCGACATCCCCGGCTGGGTGCTCGGGTGCACAACGAGAATTTTCGGGGACTTTGAGGCGTTGAAAGCAGAGATGAGGAAGTTCGGCGAAACGCCGCCGTAAGGGGCGGTCCGGAGCCAGGGAACATCTTCGAACCCAGCGACGGTGGAGGCCCCTGCATGCCGGCGGATGATCGCAGTTTGCGTTGCCGGGCGGAGACCCGGAGAGAAGATACCCACGAAGGAGGCCGCTATGCAGAATCCGTTTGCCCTCAATGCATCCTTGCACCTTGGCCCGGCGCTTCTGGCCGTCCTCTGCGCAGCCCTTCTTCCGGGAGTTCTGCCCGGACAGGAGTCCCGCCCGCCGGCTTCGGACAGGCCCTATGTGATCGAGTACTACTACAAGACACGCTGGGGATATGCCGACGAGTTCATTCGGTTGTTCAAGAAGAACCACTTTCCCGTGCTCCAGAAGCAGATCGAGCAGGGAAGGATCCTGAAAGTCTCTGCGGTAAGACCCCGCCTGCACGGGACGGAAGAAGGCCGGTGGGATTACAGGGTAACCATTGTGTTCAAGAATGTCCTGGTCACTGCGGATGGTTTCGATGAGGCGACGATCACGAAATCACTCTACCCGGATCAGGAGACGTTCAGGAAAGAAGAGCAGAGACGGTTTGAGATCCTCCTCGCCCACTGGGACCTCCCCATCGACGACGTCGACCTCCAGAAACCGTAGACGGCTGGTACCTCTGCAAGGGTGGCGCTCTCGACATTAATCTGTCTGGCGCCACCCCTGCCGTCCGCTGTTCCCCTGCCCCCAATCCAGCCGCCATTCCTACTTGAACAGCTCTTCCACTTTCACGATCTCCACGTCCTCCGCCTTCACCTTCACGGGGAATGCTGCGATCTCCTTGTCTTCGTCCATGACCGTCTGCGGTTTTGGCGTCTTGTAGGTGATGGGACTGGGGGAATCGTTCACGAGCGCGTCCTTGAATGCCTTCGCGTCCTTCGTGACGATGGCAATCTGCATCGTGCCATACTGCCAGTGCTTCCTGATTGCCGCATTCACGTCGGCCAG
>Ga0182021_10010954_pt1 | contig 10755 bp, 8 predicted proteins | sample 612E3MmetaG_FD_120493 | JGI IMG/M metagenome (GOLD analysis project Ga0182021, IMG submission 120493) | Permafrost microbial communities from Stordalen Mire, Sweden - 612E3M metaG (Illumina Assembly) | ecosystem: Environmental > Terrestrial > Soil > Wetlands > Permafrost | place: Sweden...
GCAATCTTGCCTGCAGCCGCCTTTCCAGGCGGCTGGACCCGCTGGAAAGCGGGTCCGCGGGCTGGATAGCCCGCCCCACAAGTTCAGACATAATCGTCATTCTGCATGCCGCACTACACTAGGTCCATGACCAGGGCCATCATGGTCACCATCCGGGCATGGCCCTGATAGTAATTATTGGCGGATCGACCCCGGATTTCTGACGGTGAGGGTGGCCGATGTGGCCTGGCCCTGGTAGCCGTTCGCGGAAATGGATGTAGCACCGACCGCGGTGGTGGTCAACGCGATCGCGTTATTGCTGCCCCACGTGCTGAAAACGACGGCGCCGGCCTGGAAACCGGAACCCTGGATGGTGACAGTGATCGTGCCCACGGGCAGCGGATTGGGCATCGCCGAGACGAGGGTCGGGCCGGTGCCCAGAATCTCCAGATACCCGATGCCTTTGGCCTGGGGGTTGGCCACGCTGGTGGCGATCACCTGCGTACCGGCCGACGGCGGCACGGCGGAGGGGGCCGTGTACAGGCCCGAAGAGGCGATGGTCCCGTTGGGGAAATACTGCGTGGTATAGGCATTCACCATCTGCGTCAGCACCGGCAGCAGGCCGTTCTGGTAGACCGGGTTTGAGGACGTCGCCCATGAGCGGAGCCGGGGCACGTCGCTAGGCGTGATCCACAGCCGCGGATGGCTCGAGACCGGATAAGGAACGGGCTGCGGAGTGATGTACTGCGCCGTCACGGTGGCGTTGCCCGCCGGCATGGTAATCGCCGTCGACGCGGCGCTGGCGTTCTGGACTACGGCTCCGCTCCAGCTCTGGAACACCTGGCCGAGTTGAGCGCGAAAATCACCCCTTGCTGCTCGGTGACATACGGGTCGTAGCCGGAGATGTCGTCGGGGTCGGGATAGTTCGGCAACGGCCAGGGTGAAGAGTGGCCGCTGATTGTCGACTGGATCTACAACTCGACCGACGCCGCCGGCAACGCGATCCTCACCGCCAGCGACAAGGCCACCTTCCTTTCAGGCGGCCTTTTCGCGCTGCGTGCGAGTCTCAGTCCCCGCCGTCGCCGGCTGAGCCCGGCTTGCAGCCATCTGCGGACAGGGTGGCTGCCCCACAGCTAACTGCCTGCTGGTTATTCTGCTTGCCGCGACTACTAGCGGAAATCAGGGTGCTATAATCCGCGACATGCCGGCCGAGCAAGGGGTCACGGAATTGTTGCGCCAGCTTTCCGGCGGCGACCGCGGCGCGCTCGACCGCCTGGTTCCCCTGGTATACGCGGAACTGCATCGCATGGCGGCGTCCTACCTCAAGCGGGAGAACCCCAACCATACGTTGCAGGCGACGGCGCTGGTGCACGAAGCCTATCTGAAACTCGCCGCCACCAATCAGCCGGATTTCGAGAGCCGGGCGCACTTCTACGGGATTGCCTCGCGGATCATGCGCCAGATCCTGGTTGACCATGCCCGGACGCGGATGGCGGCGAAGCGCGGCGGCGGAGGATTGAAGGTGCCGATGGAGGATGCGGTGGCCGGCTTCCACGAGCGTCCCGGGCTAATGGTGGCGCTGGACGACGCCCTCGAAGCGCTGGGACGCTTCGACCCCGACAAGCTGCGTTTAGTCGAACTCCGGTTTTTTGGCGGATTGAGCGCCGAGGAGTCCGCCGAGATGCTGGGCCTGCCGCTCGAAAGCGTTCGCTATCAACTGCGCATGGCCCAAGCCTGGCTCCGGCGCGAGATGGCGTCCGGCCCGCGGTGACAGCCTTACCGGCCGGGTGTGGCTGGGTCCGATTTCGCGGGGTTCGGGACGAGAGCCATCTTCGGGCGCTCGCGTCGATGCTGGGGGAGTTCGAGGTTGGCGATCGCCTCGTCAATCCGCTTACGTTCCTCTAACAAATCCGCCAATATCTTCTTGACGGGAACCATGACACTCTCCAAAGGTATATGCGAAAAACCAGGCGGCGTTTTGTGCAGCCTCGGGAAAATGGCGTCCGGCCCGGAGTGACAGCCTACCGGCCGGGCGTGGCGGCCAGAAGCGCAAGCTGGCGGTCGCACTCGGCCAGTTCGGCTGCGCTCTCTTGCAGTTCCCGCGCAGGATTACCCGGGACTTTCGCAGCGGCGATCTTCTTCCACGCCTCCACGCTCTCGGCAAGGGCCGCGCGGGCCTCTCGCCAGTCTTCGGTCCGCTGCGCGGCCGAGGCATCGGCGGTTTCGGCCAGCTTTCGATAGACTTCGCCGAGCCACTGCCGGCTGCGGGGTGCGTAGGGAAGCAGCGCGGGCGCCTCCGGAATCTCCTTCTCGAACCGGCCCACGGCGCCGATGGCCGCTTGCGCCATCTCGACGGCGCCGGCGCGGTCGCCGGCCTCGGCGCGCAGCCGGGAAAGCCAGTGATAGTCCACCAGAATCTGGTAGCGTACGGAAACGTTGCGGGGGGCTTCGGCGCTCACCGATTGGGCCAAAGCCAGGGACTGCCGGTAATTCGCCAGGGCCGCCTCGCGATCTCCGAGATCCGCCAGGCGGGTTCCGATGTACTCGTAGAGAATCGCCAGGTTTTCGGCGTGCTTGAAGTTCTTGGAATCCTGTTCGCGCAGCGTCTCTTCAATGAGCGCGGCGCGCCGCAGCGTTTTCAGCGAATCCGGTATGCCGGCGGGAGAGGGCGCGATGAGTCCCTGGCGCATCAGGATCGATGCCAGATCGAATTGAGCCAAGCTGTTGCGCGGGTCGGCCTGGGCCATGGATTCGGCGATCGCCCCGGCTTTGCTGTAGTAGGCGATGGCCTCCTCCGGCTGCCCCACGTTGTCGAACCACGGATTGCCCAACATGTCGCCGATATGGCCATAGACCACCATCAATACGCGGCGCCGCAGCGCGTCGTCGGGCTTGAGGGCAACCAGTTGCTCGCGGATCAGCGCGGTTTGCTTGAACTGATCGAGGGCGGCTGGCAGCGCGCTCACAACCAAGGTTTTGCCGAGCGCGCTGTGCGCATCGGCCAGGGGCTCGAGGAGGTCGGGGTCGCCCGGATGTTCGGCGGCCACTTTCTGGCAGACCGCGAGGCCTTTGCGGGCGTACGCCGCAGCTTCATCCGTCTTCACGCCATAGAGCAGATCCGCGATCTCCCGGTTGACGCTGCACACCGACGTCCAGGCAGAGAGTGCCGCGGGTTCGCGCTGGACGCTTGTCTCGGCGGCGGCGAGCGCGGCGAGGAAGTGGGCGAGCGCCTCCTGGGATCGCCCCATGAGCTCAGCGATCCGTCCCAAGCGCGAATGGACCTCGATCAGGCCGTCCAACACTTTGAGGTCTTCGGGACGCAGGGCTTGGTTCCGTTTCAACACGGCCAGCGCCTTTTGGTAGCTGGCTTGAGCGCCCGCCGTGTCGCCGAGGCTGGGATGATCGGGCATGCCTTGCACGTCGCCGAGCCGCATATAGGCGCCGGCCAGGACATCGAGAACTCCGGCATCGTCGCCGCTGGTTTTGGCCACCTCGTCGAGGTAGTTGAGGGTAGCTTCCACAACCTGCTTGCGAGCGCCGGTGGCGCCCGGGAGGCGCTCCAGGACTTTGTGGATGTCTAACAACGCGGTCGAGGCTTCGACGATGCTCCGGAGACGCTGCTCGGCGCGACGCCGCTGCACATTGGCTTCCGCCGACGCGCGCACGGCGGCGTCGCGTTCCCGGGAGGCCGCCTGGTGTTCCCGGATGGCGGTCTGGCTCTGGATCTCGGCCAGGCGCGCCTGGGCTTGTGCCCGTGCGCGCTCCCTTTCGGCTTCCCGGCGCCGGACCTCGGCAACCTGGCGTTGCTTCTGCGCCTGCCTGGCTTCCCAACTGGCAACGATGGCGCCGCCGGCCAGGCTGACGGCGACCACGGCAGAGGCGGCCACGCCGAGCCAGTGACGGCGCAGAAATCTGCCGGCGGTGTAAAGCGCCGTGTCCTCGCGCGCGCTCACCGGCAGGCCGGCGAAATGACGGCGCACGTCGTCGCTGAACTGGTCCACCGACTGATAGCGGCGCGCGGGTTCCTTGCGGAGGGCGGTGAGCAGGATGGCATCGAGATCCCCGGCCAGGCGGCGGCGCAACTTCTCCGGCGCCACGGCGCTGGGACGCAGGGGTTCGCGCTCGCAAACCGCCCGCTCCACTTCGAGCGGCGAATACACCTCCAGCCGATGGGGCTTGGTCCCGGTGAGCAGGTAGTAGAGAACCGCGCCTAAGGCGTAAACGTCGGTGGCCGTGGTCACCGGTCCGCCGCGCACTTGTTCGGGACTGGCGAAATCCGGAGTCAGAGGGCGGTTCTGGAGGGTCTGTTCGGCAGCCGTCGCCGAGCCCTCCGGCGTCAGCACGCGAGAGATCCCGAAGTCGAGCAGCCGGGGCGTTCCGTCGGCCGCGACGAGAATGTTGGCCGGTTTCAGATCGCGATGGATGACCAGATTCCGGTGCGCATAGGAAACGGCCTCGCACACTTTGCGGAAGAGGTCGCAGCGCTGCTCGATGCCGAGGTCCGCCGCGGCGCAGTACTCGTCGATCGGTTTGCCCTGGATATGCTCCATCACGAAGTACGGCAAGCCGTCCTCGGTCGCGCCGCCATCCAGCAATTTGGCGATGTAGGGGTGATCGAGGTTGGCCAGGATCTGCCGTTCGCGGCGGAAACGGTCGACGACGGCATCGGTGTCCATGCCGCGTTTGACGACTTTGACGGCTACCTGCTTCCGGAACTGGTCGTCGTCGCGGATTCCAAGGTAAACCACGCCCATGCCGCCGGCGCCCAGAACCGCCGTGGCCGTATAGGGCCCGAAGCGCCGGCCCAGGAAAGAAGATCCGTCCACGAAGGACGCGGCGGCGCCCTCCAGAATTTGCGACAAGTCCGCGCCCGCCGGCTCGTCGAAGGCCAGGAGCGATTCCACTTCCCGGCGAAGCTCCGGATCGTCCGTGCAAGTCTGGTCGAGAAATGCCGTTCTTTCCGCGGGCGGCAGGGTGGCCAGAGCCGTGAACACCCGTTCGATCTCTCTCCAGCGTTTCGAAGGCGCAGGCATTTTAATAGGCACGTGCGGAAACCGGCCGCGGAATTCGTGCCTCCGCCTTCAGTCTAGCTCGCTCGGAACCTGGAGACCTTTGAACCGGAAGCCGTGCACTTCGCCATCCAGGCCCTCGACCAGCCATGGGCGTAGCAAGGGCTTTCTTCCTGGCAGCGAGCGCAGAGAAACACAAAGACCGAAGTGCTGATCGGCTTAACACGCTGGGTCCGGTTGCGACTCCGGGCGGCTTTGTGGCGGCAGTGGAAAACACCGCGCCGTCGCCGGGCCGCACTACTGGAACTGGGGGTGCGAGAGCCGCTGGCGAGCGACAGGCGGCTAAGGCCTGCACGCTAATCCAAGGCGCTTTCCGCCAAAGTGCCCCGCACTCCTTTGATACGGCGTTCGGGGAGATCACCCCTGGCAGGCCCCATCAAGCAAAGTTCGCGCCAATCGACAAACCTGGGCTTGTCGCTGGGGTTATCTTAGGAACCACGCAAGAATAGACTCGCAGCGCCGACGTGGCGCAGAGTCTCACTCTGGATAGCGCCGGGATAAAACCGGCATGGAGTAGCGAATGAAAGAGTCGTACAGGGAAGGAGTAGCGAACCACCCTGGCCCCGAGCCATGCGAGGGCAGTCGTAAGGCTGCACTCGAAGCGTTGGACAGGGGTATCTGTAGGCTGGGTATTGAGCTCCGAAATCAACTGGTGCAGGGAGCCGACGGCGTCGGAGTGCAAGGAAGGCAACAACGCGTCGCACGCCAGCGCGAGTGCGGCGCGGCCCTGCGGAGTCGAAGACCCCAGGCATGCGGAGGAACTCCATGCGCGAGAACCGGGAGACCGCGTGGCCGCCCGCTGGCAGTGTGGCGCGGGCCGGAGGGTGAACGCGATGAGCGATAAGACCCACATGCAGCGGGAAGACGCAGAGCGATTTCTGGAGCAGTTGCGGGAACGGCTGCGGAAGTAGTAGCGCCAGCACGGGTCTGTGCGGGGGGCAGCGGGTCAACCGCTGTCCCTACCGCGACCCGGGGGCCAGGTAGCCAAATGTGAAGCTGTTTTTGCGTGATCCCTTAGCGCCCACGGGGCTCACGCGTCTGGGTCACCCGCCCGTTCCGGTTCTGGCGAGCAGCGTAGCGGTTTGATCGTGGTAGATGAGGGTCCAGCCTAATTGCTCCAGGGCTGGGATGAGTGGGTAATCGTTGGGGACCAGGGCGTGGGTGAAGTGGAAAGAGTCCCAATACTCGCGCCAGCCGGGACGTACCTGGACCATGCGGGCGTATTGCTTGAGGAAATCCGCGCCGTAGAGGTCGCTGCGGCCGTCGAAGAACACTTTGCGCGTGCCTCGAGAGCGGTAGATCAGGTATCCGCCGAATTTGTCGGGGGCGAACAGGCGTGCATCGGCGGGAATGTGGGAATACGCTTCGATGGGAAACTGGTCCGGAGGGAAACCCGTGGCGGCCTGGATGGCGGGGGTCCGCAGCAGGGCGAAACACGCGAGCAGCACCAGGGGGACCAGCGCGAGACCCGAGAACCGCGCATCCATGGCGCGCAGGCGTGCGGAGTAGTTCAGAAAACCATCCAGCACCGCGGCCCGCCGCAGGGCCCGCGTGATGGCGGCATTGGCCAGCGGCAGCAGCAGCAAGGCCACTAGCGGCAGGGCGCGAGCGGAGCGCAACGCCATGGCGGTGATCAGCATGGCCAGCGCGAAATGCTCGGGCCGCCCGCCCAGCAGGGCCAGCGTGCCGCCGGCGACGCCGACCAGCAGTGTCACTATGATTGGCCAGGAGCCGGCGGCGTGGAAATCGAAGCTCTGAAACTCGCCGATGCGGGAGAGCAGCTCGGAATCCGTGAGGTAGCGGAACACGTGCGCATACAGATGCCAGCCGTACGGGTTGGCCAGCGGCGCAATGCCGGAGACCAGCGCGGCCCACAGGAACCAGAGGGCCGCTCTCCGGCGCCGGATGGCGTAGCCTGCCGCGTAGATCAGCGCGATCAAAGGCGCAAAAAAGAAGCTGGCATGGATATTCGCCCACAACTCCGTGAAGATCGCGATTTCCACGAGGTGGCGCAAGCGGAACGGAGGGCGCGCACGCTCGGCGTAGAGCAGCGCAGCCAGCAGGAAGAGCCAGCTCAGGATATGCGGCCGGGCCAGCCAATGCAGGTTGCAGGTGGAGAGCAACAGGGGCGCCATGGCGCAGGCCAGCAGGAAACTGCCATCCAGCGCCCAGTGGAGCCGGAACCACAGCCACACGCCCGCGGCGATGGCGGCGGCGTAGAAAAGCGCTACTCCGGAAAGGCCGGCGGTGCGATCGATGGCGCCCACAGCCACATCCGCCATCCATTCCCATGCCAGCCAAGGCTGGCCGGCGCGCGTGAAGGAATAGGGGTCGGTACGCGGCAAAGCGCCAGTGGAGAGGATGGCCTCGCCGGCCCGAATGTGCCATCCGGCATCCGAATCGCGAAACAGCTTCTGGTAGCCCTGGAAGAGGAACAAGCAATAGACCAGCGTGACGCACGCCACGACCAGCGCCAGGTCTGGCACCAGCCACGCGAGCACCTTCACCGGCCGCACATCGTATGCCCGAAGCTACGCGCCAGTGGTGCCGATGCTCGCCAGGTCCCCCGTGATGCTCTGGTACAGGCTGACGACAGCCTGAGAGAGCTGGTTCACGGTGGTGATGAGGGCGAGGCCCACGGCCGCCACGATCAGGGCGTATTCCACCAGGTCCTGTCCCTGTTCATCGCGAATCAAACGGACAATCAATGCTTTCATCGTTCCTCTCCGGTTATGGGGCGGACGCGGTCTTCACCGGCTGCGTCCGCGAATCTTCCAAAGGCCTTACGAAAAGCCTGCGAAAAGCGATCTTCCAGCGCCGCCAGCGCGTTTCGGCCGGTTTCAGAACCAGCGTGGCCGGATGCCCGTCCATACGGGACACCAGCGCCAGGTTCTTGAGCGCGGCAGGGTACGCGTTATTGTAACTCAGCGCTACCTGTAATTCCTTGCGGGCGTTAGCATAGTTCCCCTTTTCCATGAGCACGGCCGCCAGATTGTTGTGCGCCGTGGCGGGGTCCGAGGCGGACTGCCAGTTGGCCACCGCCTGATCGGTTTCATCCAGATTGGCCAGAGCCAAGCCCAGGTTGTTGCGGGCCACGGCGGAGCGGGGGTTGAGCTTCAAGGCCTCTCGAAACTCCCCGGCCGCGTCGGCGTACTTCTTTTGCATCAATAGGTTATAGCCGAGGTTGTTGTGCAGAGAGTCGAGCGACGGAGCTACTTCGAGGGCCTTGCGGTGGGCCGGCTCGCCCAGCGGCCAGAGACCCGATTCATCGCGCAGAATGCCCAACCAGGAGAAATACTGGGGGCCGGTCTGGGCGTGGGCCTTCAGAAACTCGACCAAACCGTCGATAGCTTCCGTACGGCGGTTCATGTCGCGCAGGGCGCGCACCAAGGCCAGTTGGGCCTCGCCGGATTCCGGGAAGCGCGCGGTGGCCAGACGGCAGACCTCCAGGGCCACGTCGGGGTATCCGCGATCCGTGTACGCTTTGGCGATCTCCAGGCGGATGGGGATGTTGTCGGGATTGGCGGCCAGCCTCTCGCGCAGCACCCGCAACTGGTAGTCGCCGTCGCCGGCGTCGATGGCATTGTGGATCTGGCGGTCCCACACGCTCTGGGGAGGGGGCGGAGCTTTGGCAACCTGGGTGTGTTGGACGCAGGACGCCAGCGTTAGTCCCAGCGCCGCCCACCGGAGTCGTCTCTTCATGACTTCTCAATCGCCAGCTCGTCGCCGGCTTGGGTACCGCTCTGTTTCACCGTCCCGGCCGGAAGCTCCAGCACGGAACGAGCCGACAGGCAGGCGGAGAGCCTCCACGGCGGTACGGCGCTCCTCACCTTCCGAACCTTGTGGTGTTTGTCGAGGTACACCAGGTCGATCGGAAACTTCATGAAAAACGTGTGAACGGATTCGCAAGGGTCGATCCACAATCCCTCGCCAGGCTCCAAACTCTCGTGCTTTAGCAAGCCGGTACGCCGCTTGGCGCTGGTGTCAGCCACCTCCGCGGCGTGAGCCAGAACGGTGTTGCGGGTCTGGTTCCGCACTAATACCTTCAATTTTGAAGACTATAACACGAGAGTGGGGTGGATGTTGCGGGGGGGGCGGCTAAAACACGCGCCGTTTGAGCCGTTCCACGGTGAACTTGGCGGTGTCGGCGACCGCCATCACGGCCATGACGCCGGCCTGCACGGGGTCGGTCACCACCAGGTCGGCGGCATCGGGGACGCTGCCGGCCATGTTCAGGCTGACGACCAGCAGGCCCTGCCGCCGGACTTCGCGAACCGCCGTCTCGATCTCCCCGCCCATCAGCGACCCGGCCAGTACCAGGGCTTTGGCGCGGGGCAAGCGGGCCACCGCGCGGACCGCATCGGCCAGCTTCTGTTCGCCCACCAGCGGAATGGTGTCCACCGAAATGCGTTCGCCACGGATGTTGTGGCGGTCGGCTTCGGAGATGGCGCCGATGGCCACTTGCCCCACCTGCGCCCCGCCGCCCATGATGATGATGCGCTTGCCGTAGACGGCCTGGAGAGTCTTGACGATCTCGACGCCGCGCACGATGGGCAGGGCCCGCAGTCCCTCCACCAACGCGTCCACGTCTCCCGGCAGAATCACTTCGAAGTAGGTGCGGGCCTGTTCGGGCCGGTTGACCAGAATATCGACGGACGTAATATCGCCCTGGTGCCGCGCAATCACGCCGCTCACCTGGTGCAGCACGCCGGTGGTGCCGACCGCGTCGACCACCAGCCCTATCGTCTGGTTTTCCATGTGTTCCCAGTGTAGATTGTTCCGGCGGCAACCGCTAAGCCGCGCTATCCTGTGAGATACGCTGCGACCGCCCATGCCCATCCCAGCCGCGGGCCGGCCCGAGGACCGCGCCCGCGCCAACATTGATCGCTTGCTAACCGCCGCCGGTTGGCTCATCCAGAATCGCGACAGCATTAACATCGAAGCCGGCCGCGGCGTCGCCATCCGCGAATTCCCACTCTGGGCCCCACCGGCCCCCGCACCTCTGAAGGCAAGACCCGCTCTTCCCAAAACGCCCGCAAACACGGCTTCACCGCTACCAGCTTCGCCGTCATCCGCCTGGAAGACCTCGATGAAGTCGCCCACCTCCGGGAGGACCTCGTCGCCATCTACCACCCCGTCTACTCCCAGGAACTCTTCGCCGTCGAGCGCATCGCCCTCGCCCAGCAGACCATCCTCCGCGCCGCCCGCCTCGAAGCCGGATTCTTCAGCCTTTGCCTGTGCGAATCCTTCGACACCAACGGACAATTCCGCACGCCCATGAACGCGCAACTCTCCGCGGATATTGAAGTCAGCCAGGCCCAGAACCGTAATTACCTGCTGGGCGATGGCTTCCACCGCCTGATCCGCCAGAACAACAGCTTTGCCCTGCTGCTGCGCTATCAGGCCCAGGCCGAGCGCCAGTACCGCCGGGCAATCGAAGAATTCGAGCGCCTCAAAGCCCTGCGTGAAGATTTGAGGAACGAACCCAATTCCGCCGGAACCGAAACAAATGAAACCATTTGCACCCCTTGCGAAACGAACCCAATTCCCCAGGCCGACCCCGGCCCCCCACCCCCCGCCCCCCGCCCCCCCCCCCCCCCCCCCCCCCCCCCCCCCCCCCCCCCCCCCCCCCCCCCCCCCCCCCCCCCCCCCCCCCCCCCCCCCCCCCCCCCCCCCCCCCCCCCCCCCCCCCCCCCCCCACACACCC
>Ga0182021_10010955_pt1 | contig 10754 bp, 8 predicted proteins | sample 612E3MmetaG_FD_120493 | JGI IMG/M metagenome (GOLD analysis project Ga0182021, IMG submission 120493) | Permafrost microbial communities from Stordalen Mire, Sweden - 612E3M metaG (Illumina Assembly) | ecosystem: Environmental > Terrestrial > Soil > Wetlands > Permafrost | place: Sweden...
CCTCCGTTTTTCGCGTGAAGGGATTCTCGCTTGACTAAGGCCAAATTTCCGACGCCGCCAAAGGGACTTGCCGAGGGCGGTCTGATTTTGTGGCGCGCGATTGTGCGCACTGGTGAGCTTCGAGCCGATCATCGCAGGATTTTGCAAGACGCATGCTTCGAGTGCGATCTCATCGACGACCTCGAACACTCGCTCATCGGTGAGCCAAGAACGGTTCTCGGATCGCAACACCAGATGGTTATACACCCGTTGATCTCCGAATTGCGCCAGCACCGTGCCACACTTTCGACGCTCCTACGTGCCCTCGACCTACCCAAAGTAGATTCAAGCGGCGCTGAAATGGCTCACGACGCGCGCGAAGCGGCGATCTCACTGGCGCGCGCACGATGGGCCCAGAAAACATGAGCGCCTCCGACATCCTCGCCCGCCTCGAATGGTCTGACGACGGTCTGCCGGTCGGCTGGCCGGAGTCTCAGGGAGTCAAGTCCGCTGGTCCTGGCGTGCTCGCTTGGTCCGAGATCGTGCTTGCGCAACCAGACGGCGACGCCGCTGGCCAGCCGTGGCAATGGCGCGAGTCGCAAGCCCGTTTCGTGAGTTGGTGGTACGCGCTCGACGAGGACGGCAGTTATTTGTGGCGCCGTGGTCAGATCGTCTTGCCGAAGGGCGCCGGTAAATCCCCAATGGCCGCAGCCCTGGCGTGCTGTGAATTGGCCGGGCCGGTGCGCTTTGTCGAGTGGGCGGCCGATGGCTCGCCGATCATGTCGCCGCACCCGTCGCCCGACGTAAAACTCTCTGCGTTGTCGCAGGATCAAGCCGAGGACGCCACCATGTCGCTCGCGATCTCGATGTTGGAAAATACCACCGCCCTCGCGGCGATCCCTGGTCTCGACGCAGGGCTGACGAGGATCCGAACTCGTGTCGGAAAGTTGACCTCATCAACGGCCCGTGCGCCCTCAAAAGAGGGCCTCCGTCCTACGGCGGTAGTGCTCGACGAGTCGCACTTGTGGATCGCCTCGAATGGCGGTCATCGTCTCGCTGAGACGTTGCGCCGTGGTGTCGCCAAGACAGGCGGCCGAAGTTTGGAGACGAGCAACATGTGGGTCGCTGGCGCGGGCTCAGTCGCCGAATCGACGCACACCTACGCGGAGGCGGTTCGCGCTGGCACTCACGCGGGCGACGGTGTGCTCACGTGGCACCCGATCGGCCGCTGCGAGGACCTTGGCGACCCTATAGAGCTCCGCGCCGCATTGGCTGACCTGTACGCCGATTCACCTTGGATAGATGTTGACCGCCTGGCGGCCGAAGTGCTCGACGGTGGAACGCACCCGAGCGACGCGAGAAGGTATTACTTGAATCAGGCGGCCTCAGCAGATGACGCGTGGATCCGTGCCGACCAATGGCACGGTTGCTTGGATCGATCCAAGCCACTCGTCGAGGGCGACACGATCACGATTGGCTTTGACGGTTCACGAGGTCGTGCTCGAGGGAACGCCGACGCCACCGCACTGGTAGGTGTACGCGTGAAGGACGGACACGTCGAGCTCTTAGGGTGCTGGCAAGCTCGCGAGGGTGAAGACGACTGGGAGGTACCCGAGGCCCTCGTCGACGCCGCCGTGCGCGACACATTCAAGCGCTTTCGAGTTGTCGGCTTCTACGCCGATCCGTCACAGTGGCAGTCGCAGCTCGGCACGTGGGAGTCGGCCTTCTCGCGACGACTCAAAGTGAAGGCCAGCAATGACCACGCCACACACTTCTGGGCTAACCGCTCGTCCATCATGGTTCGGGCCCTCGCCGCCTTCGAAGAGGCCGTTTCAAATGGCGACCTCACGCACGACGGCTCGTACCGACTGACCGAGCACGTGCTCAACGCGCGTCGCAACGTCTCGCGCTCGGGGCTTCAGATCTCGAAAGAGTACCCCGACAGCCCGCGCAAGATTGACTGCGCGGTCGCCGCGACGCTTGCCTGGGCGGCGCGCCTCGACGCGATCGCGAAGGTACCTGGCGCTGGCAAGGGCGCGCCTGGCAAAGGTCGCGTCGTCGTCATGGCGGACTAACCCCGTAACATCACCCCACCCGAAAGAACGCCGAGGATCGAAGCACAGCGGGCGTCGTGAAGGCCTTGAGCGAGTGAACCTGGTGCAAACTGAAGAGGCGCGACAGTGACGAGCTGCCGCGCCTCTTCGTTCGCCGAGCCCGAGAGCTCGACTAGGTTCCTCGTCTGTGGGATTCCCCCTCATTCACCATGGGCCGAAGGTAGACGTTCTCAATAGTCCGATGTTGGGACACGCTCCCCATTCCGCATCCATTCCGCAAACTTCTGAGAAACGTCGTCAAACGGTGCTAACTCGAAAGATGATCGAACGATGATCGAAGAGCGAGTTTCCTTGCAATACTCCCGTTTCATTGGTGTCGGAGGCGGGACTTGAACCCGCACGCCCCTAAGGGCACCAGCCCCTCAAGCTGGCGCGTCTGCCTATTCCGCCACTCCGACGCGGATTCCCACTTTAGCCTGCCAGAGCCTTGCCGATGTTCAACCACCTTTTTGAAGTTGCTGCGAGGTCAACCAATCAACCTCTTGATCCACCAGACCAGGAACCGAGATGCTAGGAGCGACCGTAGTAATGGAGTTGGACCACTCAACCAGTGAAGGTGTGGTAAAGAGCGGGCGTATCCAGAAGGCGCCCATTATGTCTTGGTCAAGATCGAGCCATGTTACAGACGCGGAAACCGGATTGAAGTTCTGAACTCCTGCATTGAACAGTTTCGTGAACACCCCTGAAGTAACGCCGCTCGAATAGGCGTCGAGATAAGCGGGTCCGCTCCACGACCGCGCGCTGTACGAAGCGGTGGTCGTCGTGGGCCTGATGAAGATAGCCACGTCTGCACCATTGGTCGCAGTCGCGCGAGCGGCGTCCTCGTCCGAGCCAACGACAAACGAGCGCACTCCTATGCCCCTGCTCTTCCATTGCGCTTCGATGTCCGCCGCCAACGCCCGATCGAGCGGCGAGGGGCCAACGGCCACTCGAACATTCAGCAGCGCCCCCCCGGCGCTCTGCCATCCGCGCGCCGACATCGCGTAGCCGGCCTTCTTCAAGACCGCGACGGCGCACTTGGCGCAGTCGGCCAGCGCGCTGTTGTTGGACTTCGACGTGATCGTCGTGGTCGTGGACTGCGCCGAGGGGCCGTTGCCGCCGCCACCCGGATAGGCACTTTGGCCCTGGGAGTACAGCGCGGAACTCGCGACCGAGGGAGAGAAGGTGACCGATCCGAAGAGTCGGTTGATCAGGGCTTGGCGGTTGATTGACCATCCGAGTCCCTCTCGCAACAGCAAGGAGCTGGTGAGCGGACGATCCGGCGCGAACGTGATCTCGGCGACGTTGCTGGAGGTCCCGATGTGGCTGAGGACCGAGGGATGGATGCTCACCGCTTGGACCGTCGTTCGATTCACCTGAGTGGAATAGCCAACGAAATACGCGCTCGGGCTCGCTGGGATGATACCGGAGTCGGTGAGGACGATCCGCTGGAAGCGACTCGGATTGAGCGTCCATTTCTTGTTGATCACCAGCACGATCCGGTGGGCGGATGCCGTGACAAGGTTGTAGGGACCGAGGGTCGGACGCGCCCGGAAGCTCCCCCACGAGCAGCCGAGCGGCGTTCCCACGTCCTCGACGTCTCGAAAGAGCAGATTCCATTCGGCGTAGTTGGTGGAGAACGTCGCGGTGACGCTCAGCCCGTTGTTGGACTCGGAGAGCGACTGGATGTCCCGGTAGCCGTCGCTCTGGACACTGGCGAGCGCCTTCGCCTTCAGCCACCATGCGACGAGGTCCACGCCGTCGAAGGAGTCACCGTTGCTCCAATGCTGATGGGGGGAAATGGTGTAGACGACCGTCTCGGGCTTCAGGGAAATGAGCTCGGCCGACGCGATCGCTCCACCTTCGCCGTAGAGGTTTCCGGTCTGGCTCGTGAGGAAGGCCGACGGTCGGATCAGGTCAAGCACGGCGTTGGTGGTCAACGTCGCCGCGGGGTCGAGGATCGTGCAGCCGTTGAAGGGGCCCGGGAGCGAGAGGTTGAGGGTTCGTTGGACGCTGGCGGTCAAGGATCCAGAGGCCGGCAGCGTCCAAATCGCCATCATCGTTGCGGCGACCAGGCCGCCCGCGCACAGCGCGCGAATGGACGATCCGCGTGGGATCATTTCAACTACTGCAAACGCAGGTCGAGTGTCAGTGTTGCGAAAGTGAAGATCAACGCCACTGCGATGGTTATCCGGTCGAGGTTGCGCTCGACGACGGTAGAACCTGAGGCCATAGCGCCCATGCTGCCGCCCATGAGGTCAGAAATGCCGCCGCCGCGTCCCGAGTGGAGCAGCACCAAGAAAATGAGACCCACGGCGGAAAGCGCCTCTATAACTACGAATGCCCAGGTGAACATTACAACCTCCGATTAGCGCTTGCCATCGTAGCATTCGTCACACGACTGGATAATCGTCATGAACGAATCGGCCTTCAGACTCGCACCACCCACGAGGAATCCATCGACGTTACTTTGGGCGACGAGCGACGACGCGTTGTCACCGTTGACCGAGCCCCCGTAGAGGACACGGGCCTCGGAAAGCGACAATTTGGCGAGAACCGAGCGGATGTGGCTGGTCATTTCGCCGACCTGCTCGGTCGATGCGGTCAGTCCCGTACCGATCGCCCAGATGGGCTCGTACGCGACCGTGACGAGCTCGCGGTAGTTCTCGTCGAGCCCTTTGAGCGCGCCGTGAAGCTGGGCGGAGATGAATTCGTTCTGCCCGTCCTCTTCTCTGACCGATAACGCTTCTCCCACACAGAGCACAACCTTCACGCCGTTCTTCACCACCGTGCGCAGCGTCACAGCGACGACCTCGTCGGTCATCGCGTACATCGAGCGCCTCTCGGAATGACCGACCAGCACCCACTGCACGTTCAGACGCTTCAGCATCGAGATGCTGACCTCGCCAGTGTGGGCCCCGTTGTCGTGGGCGCTCACGTGTTGGGCTCCGACGTCCACGGGGATCCGCTCGGACTCGACAATAGAGGTCACGCTTCGGATGTCGACGAACGGCGGCGCCACCACGATGTCGGTGTGCTCGGCGGGCTTATTCTTGAGCATCACGCCGAGCTGCTGGCCGAGATGGACCGCCTCGACGTAGTCAAGGTTCATCTTCCAGTTGCCGATGACGAGTGGTTTCTTGGCGGTGGTCATCTAATCGAACGGACTTTCACGCAGGGCCTTGAGGCCGGGTAGATCCCCTAGCTCGACGAGCTCGAGCGACGCGCCACCGCCGGTTGACACGAAGCTGACGTCACCTTCGAGCCCGTAGGACTGCAGTGCGGCGACCGAGTCTCCCCCGCCGATCACCGAGACCGCGTCGGACGCTGCGACGGCTCTCGCCACCGCCTCGGTACCGGCGCTGAGACGGGGATCCTCGAAGACGCCCATCGGGCCGTTCCAGAGGATGGTCTTGGCCTTCGCGATGGCGTGGGCGAACGACGCGCGCGCAAGGGGCCCAATGTCGAGCCCAACGAAGCCGTCGGGAATGTTGGCGCCGAAATCGATGACCTCGTCCGAGCCGCCCTCACGGCCAAAGCTGGCGCCATCCTCCAGCCCACGCGAATCCTCGGGGATCAAGACGTTCCCCTTCGCCATCAGCTGCGCGCACTCTCCGAGGTGGGAAGCGTCGAAGAGAGACGATCCGATCGTTCGGCCCTGGGTGGCCTCGAAGGTGAAGGCCATGCCACCGCCAACGATCACCGTGTCTGCGCGCTCGCTCAGCACCTTCACGATGCCCAACTTGTCCTTCACCTTCGCGCCGCCGACGATCGCGACAAACGGTCGCGCGGGGCTCTCCAGCAGCGACTGGATCATCGCGACCTCTCGCTGCAGGTTCGGTCCCGCTGCGCTCGGCACGAGCAGCGGGGGGATCATGATCGACGCGTGCGCGCGGTGCGACGCACTGAACGCCTCATTGATGTAGTAGTCGAAGCCTGCGACGAGCGACTCGCCGAAGGCGCGGTCGTTGCTCTCCTCACCGGGATTGAAGCGGAGGTTCTCCAGCAGTTCCACTCGAGGACACAACTCCGCCAAGCGTGCGCGCACCGGCGCGACGCTGTACTTCGCCACTACCTGGCCGGCCGGCCGACCGAAGTGCGTGCACGCGACGACGGTCGCTCCGCGCGCGAGGAGGTCCTCAAACAGCGGAACGGTCGCGCGGATTCGAAAGTCATCGGTCACCTTCAGCCGACCGTCGATCTCGGCTACGGGCGTGTTGAAGTCGACGCGGACAAGTACCTGTTTGCCGGCGAGACTTCCCCAGCGCTCGTAGGACCGAAGCGTCGACACCGGGCTACTTGCCGATGAAGCTGGTCAGGTCGACGAGACGGTTCGAATAGCCCCATTCGTTGTCGTACCAGCCGAAGATCTTCACCAGGCTCTTCTCGTCGTCGATGCGTTGGACCATGGTCATCTTCGAGTCGAAGGTGCACGACGCGGGGATGCCGACGATGTCCGACGAGACGATCGGGTCCTCGGTGTAGACGAGCACGCCCTTCAGCGCGCCCTCGGCGGCGGCCTTGAACGCGGCGTTGATCTCCTCGACGGTCGTCGAGCGGACGATCGCGGTGAAGTCGGTAATCGAGCCGTCGGGAATCGGAACTCGAAGCGACGTACCGTCGAGGCGGCCCTTCATCGATTCGAGCACCAGGCTGGTCGCACGCGCGGCGCCGGTCGAGGACGGCACGATGTTCACCGCGGCGGCGCGGGCGCGACGCAGGTCCTTGTGCGGAAGATCGAGCAGGTTCTGGTCGTTGGTGTAGGCGTGGACGGTCGTCATGAGTCCGGTTTCGACACCCAGGGCGTCGTCGAGGACCTTCACCATCGGCACGAAGCAGTTCGTGGTGCACGAGGCGTTGCTCACGACGTGGTGCAGCGCCGCGTCGTAGGTGTCGTGGTTGACGCCGAAGACGAAGGTGGCGTCGACGTCGGAGGCGGGAGCCGAAATGATCACCTTCTTGGCGCCAGCCGTGAGATGCTGTGCGGCGGCTTCGCGGGTTGTGAAGATGCCCGTTGATTCGATGACGACGTCGATCTCCAGCTCGGCCCAAGGCAGTTCCAAGGGGTTGCGCACGGCGAGGACCTTGATGGTCTTGTCCCCGACGGTGATGCCGCCGTCGGTCACGCTCACGGGCAGATCCAGTCGTCCCTGGGTCGAGTCGTACTTCAGCAGATGAGCGTTCGTTTCAGGCGACGTCAGGTCGTTCACCGCAACGACGTCGATCTCCGGATTGTGGAGAGAAGCACGAAGGAAACCCCGTCCAATTCGTCCAAACCCATTTATCGCAACACGTGTTGCCACTGGCGTCTCCTCATCTACTCGTCTTCAGTTACTGCAGTCACGCAAGAACTGCTCGGGCCAATTTTTGCACATCGTGGACCATGCCATTTCGTCCCGCCAGATCCGCGACGATCAGGGGCAGCGAACAGGGCTGGGCGGCGAAGATCGACGCGGCGTCGACGAGGACGGCGTCGGGTCGTATGGCGTGACGCACCAGCGCGTCCACGTGGTCCTGGAGGCTGTAGTCGCCAGTTTCGGGCACCTCGGCACGAAGGTTGGCGACGTAGAGCTTCCGAGCCTTGGTTCCCGCCAGCGCCTGGGCGATTCCGGGCACCACGCACGCGGCCAAGACGCTCGTGAAGAGCGAGCCCGGGCCAATGAGGATCAACTCCGCGTTCTCGATCGCCTCGACGGCGGCGATCGGGGCGGCGGCGTTCCTCGGCTCGACGCTGATGTTGCGTATCGAGGAGCACTGGTGCACCACGGTCTGTCCCCTCGTGCGTCCCTCTTCGGTGCTGGCAACGAGCACCACGCCCTCGGAGCTCGCCGGGATGATCCTGCCCGTCACGCCCATGACCTGGGCGGCGGCGCAGACCGACTCCTCCAGGTTCCCGGTGGCGTCGATCAATCCCACCAACAGGAGGTTCCCGACCGCGTGCCCACTTAGTTCACCGACACTGAAACGGTGCTCGAACGACCTCGCGAGCGGGTTGTCGGGATCGGCGAGCGCGCTGAGGCAGACCCGCAGGTCCCCGACCGCGGCAACGTTGAGCATGGCGCGAAGTCGACCGGTCGATCCTCCGTCGTCGGCGACGGACACCACGCCGGTCACATCGCCAGTGATCAGCCGAAGGGCCTTCAGCGACACGGCGGTGCCGTGACCCCCACCGACGGCGACCACCTTCATCGCGCAATATCGCGGTGAAAGACGGCGTTGGGAATCTTGAGCCGGCGGCGGATCTCCTCGGCGATGGCCACCGATCGGTGGCGCCCACCGGTGCAGCCGATCGCGATCGACAGATACGACTTGCCCTCCTTCGCGAACTCCGGAATCTGCCACTCGAGAAGCTGGACCACGTCGTGCAGGAAATGCTGGGCCGGCTCTTGGCTGAGGACGTAACTCGCCACCGGTTCGTCGAGGCCCGTGAGAGGGCGAAGCTCCTCGACCCAGTGCGGATTGGGCAAGAAGCGGCAATCGAACACCAGATCGACGTCGCGCGGAAGCCCGTTGGAGTAGCCGAACGACAAGAGCGACACGCGAAGCGCACCCGCGCTGTTCGCCTCGGTGAAGATCTCAACAATTCGAGAACGCAGCTGGTTGGTGTTGATGGAACCGGTATCGATGACCATGTCGGCGGCGTCCCTGATCGACTGCAGCAGGGCCCGCTCGCCCGCGATCGAATCGGCGAGCGTTGGCGCGGGGAACGGATGACGGCGCCGATTCCCCTCGTAGCGGTGGATCAGGACGTCATCAGGCGCGTCGATGAACAGGATCTTGGCGCTGTCGTGCTTCTGCTGGAGTTCCATCTCGACGGCGAGCAGGGCGTCGGGTTGCACCCTTCCCGAGCGCCCGACGATGAACGCCACGCCGGCGTATTCGGCCGAGCCCGCCGCTGCGAGCTCACCTACCCGGACGATCAATTCGAGCGGAAGATTGTCGATCACGAACCAGCCCAGGTCTTCGAGGGCGGACGACACCGTCGAGCGGCCGGCCCCCGACATTCCAGTCACGAGCAACATCTCACTCATCGCGGGCACCCCCCTTCGTCGGTCTGGGCTCACTCGGCGCCCGTAGGTGATCGTAGATGCTCCGCGCCACCTCGTTCGGCAACCACGCCAAGGCCTCGAGCTCGTCGAGGGTGGTGTGGCGAAGCGCGTCGAGCGACCCGAACTGGACCATCAAGCGCTCCCGCCTCGCCGGCCCGAGACCCTCCACTGCCTCGAGCGTGGACGCGATCATGGACTTGGACCGCTTCGAGCGGTGAAACGTGATGGCGAAACGGTGCGCTTCGTCCCTGATCCGCTGGACCAGATACAGGCTCTCCGATCCGCGCTCGAGGGCGATCGGGATCGAACTGCCGGGTCGATAGAGCAGTTCCTCTCGTTTCGCGAGCGCGGCGAATTCCACGTCGGCGAGCCCGAGGCTCTTGGCGGCCTTCTGGGCAGCATGTAGTTGCGGGAGGCCGCCATCGATGATGATCAAGTCGGGACGATGGAACTTCGTGGCGGCCTGGTCGTCACCCCAGTAGGCGAGCCGCCTTCGAACCACCTCCTGCATCGCGCCGACGTCGTCGTTGCCGAGGATCTCCTTCACGTTGAAGTGGCGGAAGTCGCCCTTCTTCGCGATACCGTCTTCGAACACGACCATTGAGCCGACGTAGTTCGTTCCCTGGAGGTGGCTCATGTCGAAGCACTCGATGCGAAACGGGGGCTGTTTCATTCCCAGCGCCTCACCGAGCTCCTGGAGGGCGCGCGAACGCACGTTGTGGTCGCTCTGGCGGCGCAGGGAGTCTCGGCCGATCACCGCTCGCGCGTCATTGGTCGCGAGCTCGAGCACCCGGCGGCGTCGACCACGCTGGGGCGCCACGACATCGACGTTCTTGTCGCGCAGCGTACTCAGATAGGCCTTCGTGAGCGGCGACGCCGACTCGGCGTCGGAAACGACCACGACCGGCGGGACGCTACCCGGGTCGTTGTAGAGGTCGGGCAGGACGCTCTCGAGAATCTCGGCGACGCCTTCGTCCATTGACCGGTCGATCAGGTGCACGGTGCGCCCGATGATCCGCCCGTGGCGGACCCGGAATCGAACGACCGCCGCCCGACCGCCGTCGGTGTCGACCGCCAGTACATCGAGGTTGGAGTGGTCATCGAGGACCACGCTCTGGTTCCCCGCTGCGCGCTCGAGGGCGGCGAGACCGTCTCGGGCCTTGCCCGCAGCCTCGTAGTGCTTCGTCTCCGAGGCCGCCTTCATCTGGCCCTGCAGCAGCGTACGAAGCTGGCGCACGTCGCCCTCGAAGAACCTCGCCCACGACTGGACCAACTTCTGGTAATCCACGGCGTCGACGGCCTGCACGCAGGGGCCCGAGCACTTTCCGATGTCGTACAGCAGGCACGGCCTGCCGATGCGTTGGTGGTAGTTGAACTTGTGCTTCGTGCACGAGCGCAGCGGAAACGCTTGGAGCAACTCGTCGATCGTGACCCGCAGCGCCCTCACGTCGACGAAGGGCCCGAAGTAGCGAACCCCCTTCACGTGCTTGCCCCTCGTGATCAGGGGGGCCGGGAAGTCGGTCCGTGTGTCGATGGCCACGTACGGGAAGCTCTTGTCGTCCTTCAGACGCATGTTGTAGCGGGGTTGATTCTGCTTGATCAATTCGTTCTCAAGGATCAGCGCGTCGATCTC
>Ga0182021_10010956_pt1 | contig 10754 bp, 10 predicted proteins | sample 612E3MmetaG_FD_120493 | JGI IMG/M metagenome (GOLD analysis project Ga0182021, IMG submission 120493) | Permafrost microbial communities from Stordalen Mire, Sweden - 612E3M metaG (Illumina Assembly) | ecosystem: Environmental > Terrestrial > Soil > Wetlands > Permafrost | place: Sweden...
ATTCTAATAACAAATTCTGTCAAATCGTGGCCTGTGGATAAAAAAAGATATAAAGCTAAAAACTTCTCATTTCGAAAAAGTGAAAGAGTTGAGATCTTGGTTGTCCGCGGAGTATGTCTTCACGGTGATTTCTTTTCCGTTGACACTCACGACGCCAAAGCGGCCTTGTCCTCGGTTGGCGTATTCGGCGACGCCGGGATCGGGGAGAGCGTGATCGAATGAATCAGTGCTGCCAAAGACAAATTGATAGATATCGTCGACTTTGCGCCGGCTCACGATATGCTCGTGGCCATTGAAAACGGCGGTCACGCTGTATTTTCCAAAAATCTGCCAGAGAGCGTCTCTTTCTCCGGGATATTTGTCGAGGCTTTCTCCAACCTTGGAACTCACCGGGAAAGCCGGTTCATGAAAAAAAACAAACGTGTTGTCTTTTTTTTCGGCGGCGAGATCTTTTTCGAGCCAGACTCGCTGCACTCCGTTGATCTGGTGCATGTCGGGGCTGTCGCTCGAAAGAACGATGAAATGAGAATTTTCAAAATCAAATGAATAGGCCAATTCCGAAAAGCCAGCCGGGCCGTTGGTTGGAAAATTGAAAGCGTCTTGCCAGGCTTTCACGCCGCGATTGTTGATATTGTCATGATTTCCCATGGCGGCGTATGTTTTGGAAAGCAGCGGCGCGTCGATGTTTTTCCAGTTGTTGTGTTTTTTGAGGCATTCGCTGTAGCTTTCGCAACTTCCTGTCAGGTCGCCTGTTGAGAAAACCAAATCCACATTGTCTTTCGCAATGTTTCCCACGACAGTTTGAAAATTGCCTTTCGGGTTTCCCGTCGAAAAATTTTGCGTATCGCCCATGACGGCAAAAGAAAAGCTTTCCCCCTCGTTTTCCGGGGCAGGCGGAGACGGCTGCGTCGCGCTTGAAGAAAAGGGGTTGTGGACGCCGGAAATGATATGCGTGGCTTCCGTCCCGATATCTTTCAGGATGCCGGAAAGAACTCCGCGAAAAGACACGAGAGGTTTTGAATCGGATGATTGAGCGCCGACTCGGGAGGCGAAGCAGGCGAAAAGCGCGATGGCGAAAACGACAAATGTTTTTTTCATATTTTTTGTTTCTGAATCAATAATAGCATGAATTTGAAAGAGCTTGACAGCGTGCGGGGCAGTAGAGTATGGTGTACCTAGGGGGGAGGTATTGCAAGTGAAAAATTAAAAATGAAAAGTTTCCGCCCGAGGCGGATCAGCCTCTGGCTGAAAAAAGTATAAATAGATAAAAAGAAAAATTATATGGATATCAACAAGGAAATCATCACGGCCCTCAAGAAAGCGCATAGCCATCTTGGAAACGTCATCAAGATGGTTGAAGAAAAAGAATACTGCATCGCCATTTTGCAGCAGAATTTGGCGGTGATGGGGCTCTTGAAATCGGCCAACAACAAACTGCTGGAGCGGCACCTCAATAGCTGTTTCGCGAACGCAATGCGGGGAACGAATGAGAAAAGGAAGCAAGAGATGATCGACGAAATTTTGGCGATTAACAAATTTTTAAAATAATGAAAACAAAAAAAATATATATCCGGGGCATGCATTGCCCGAGCTGCGAAAAATTGCTCGAAGGAGAATTCAAAAATATTGCTGGCGTGAAAGAAGTGCGCGTGGATCGAAAAACCGATTCGGCGGAGATTTTCTTTGATGGAGAAGAGCCGGATTTTGAAGAAATAAAAGATACGGCAGAAAAATTTGGCTATGCGGCTTTTGACCGGCCTCCGCGGCAGGCTGAAGAAAGCGGTAGGGAAAAGAATGGATCTGGTTGGCGAGACTGGCTCAAGGCGGGGGTGATTGTGCTGGTCATTTTGTTCTTGTTTCGAATTTTCCAGGGTTCCGGGCTTGCCAGCGGAATAAGCATCGGAAGTTCGTCAATTTCGTATGGCGTGGCTTTTCTGGTCGGTCTGGTCGCGTCTGTCTCGTCTTGTCTCGCTGTGGTAGGGGCGGTCGTCATTGCTTTTTCGGAAAAATATTCGAGCGACAAATCCGCCTCGTCGGCGGACGCTTCGCGGTTTTTTGAGGGTGCTGTCCGTCCCAATTTGTTTTTTCACATTGGGCGTCTCGGGACATTCTTTGTCCTCGGCGGGCTGCTGGGAGCGATTGGCGGCGAGATCAATATCACCGGAAGTTTTGTCTCAATGTATACAATTATCCTTGCGGTCGTGATGGCTTGGTTGGGACTCAATATTCTGGGTTTAGTTCCTTCGCTTTCAGCAGTTGGGATCAGAATGCCCAAGAAACTTTCCGCGGGCTGGGATAATTTGAAGCAATCGGAGCACAAGGCAGCGCCGTTTGTCTTGGGCGGTCTCACTTTTTTTCTGCCCTGCGGCTTCACGCAGAGCATGCAGCTCTTTGCGCTCGCTTCCGGCAGTTTTTTGGTCGGAGGATTGAGCCTTTTTCTTTTCGCCCTTGGAACTTTGCCAACGCTCTTGGTTCTGGGCATCACAGCTTCGTGGACAAAAAACAGGGGATTCGCCTTATTCCAAAAGGTGGCGGGCGCGCTGATCATTTTGTTTGCCGTGTATACGTTCAATTCCGGATTGGCTTTGCGGGGTGTGAAAACAAACGTGATAAGCTCTGCTCACCAGCAGCAGGAGAACGAAACAAAAAACAATGCGTCTCAAGCTCAAAATCAAGCGGCAAACCAAGCGCAGCAAATTGTCACGATGAATGTCACCGCGAGCGGATTCGAGCCGAGTGTTTTTAATATTAAACAGAGTGTTCCGGTGAAATGGGTGATCAACGGGGAGAATGTCACCGGATGCACCAGCACGATCATTGTGCCGTCGTATAATATTTCAAAAAATTTGAAATTGGGAGAAAATATTGTTGAGTTCACGCCGCAAAGCAAAAGCGTCATCAATTTTTCCTGCGGGATGGGGATGGTGCGCGGGAAATTTGTAGTGAATTAATATTCAAATAAATGAGTGTCAATAAAATTATATTAAAGATAGCGGGAATGACCTGCTCTTCCTGCGCTATCTCGAACGAAAAAGAACTTTCGAAAGTAAAAGGGATTTTGAGCGCGAATGTGAACTTTGCTTCAAAAAAAGCGTATGTCGAATATGACGCGGATATATTGAGCGAGGAGGATGTGAAGAAAATTATCATCAATAACGGATATGAAATCGACCCCAATCAAAGTCCGGCTTTTCCCTTGCTCTCTCACTTGAGGCGGGATCGCAATTCCTCAAAGCCGGACTTTTCGAATTTTCTCTGGTCGGCGATTTTGAGTCTGCCGCTTGTTTTCGAGATGTTTTTCAAAATCAGAGCCGGAAAAAATTTTCTGGGGATTGATCTTGCCATGTGGGCGGATTTGATTCTGGCGACGGTGGTGGTTTTTTGGTTCGGCTGGCGGTTTCATCGGATGGCCTATCTCCAGGCCAAAAAAATGCGATCCAATATGGATACGCTGGTTTCTCTCGGAACGCTGGCGGCGTATTTTTTCAGCCTATGGGCGATTTTTTCCGGCCGTGAAGGCTATCTTGAATCGGCAGCGCTCATCATCACCCTGATTCTTCTTGGAAAATATTTCGAGGCCAAGAGTACGGGAAAAGCCGGGGAAGCGATGCGGAAATTGATGGAGCTGGGGGTGAAAAAGGCGCGGGTTGTTCGCGAAGACGGCCGCGATGAAGAAATAAACATAGACGAAGTGAAAGTCGGAGATATTCTTTTGGTAAAACCGGGGGAAAAGATACCCTTGGACGGAATTGTGCTTGAGGGCGAATCGAATGTGGACGAGTCGATGCTCACGGGCGAATCTTTGCCGGTCGAGAAAAAGAAATTTTCCTCCGTTTTCGGCGCGACGGTCAATCAGGACGGCGCGCTCAAGGTGAAAGTGACGCAATTGAGCGAAGGAACCGTTCTCGCGCAAATCGTGAAAACCGTCGAAGAAGCTCAAGGCTCGAAAGCGCCCATCCAAAAATTGGCCGACAAAATTTCAGGTATTTTTGTGCCGGTGATTATTTCTATTGCCCTTTTCACTTTTTTGGGCTGGCAACTTTCCGGACATAATTTTTCCATAGCGCTGATCAATGCGATATCGGTTTTGGTCATTGCTTGCCCGTGCGCGCTCGGCCTTGCGACGCCGACGGCCATCATGGTCGGGACGGGCCGGGGCGCGAGAAGCGGAATTCTGTTCAAACGCGGGGACAGTTTCGAGCGGGCAAAGGATATTTCGATGGTAGTTTTTGACAAAACGGGGACGCTCACTTCGGGCAAGCCCGAAGTAATATCCAATATCCAATATCCAATATCCAAAATTTCAGAGGAAAGATTGTTCAAAATAGCCGGAAGCCTCGCGAGTAATTCAGAGCATCCTTTGTCCAAAGCTGTTGCAAATTATGTGCAAAGAAATAATATTGCTACCATCGAAGTGGAAAATATAAAAGAAGAAAGAGGAAAAGGACTTTCTGCCAATGACGAGGATTCTCAAGTTGAGCTGCTTTTGGGGAATATAAAAATTTTAGAGGATCATAAAATTGATACGATTTGGGCGCGGGAAGTTCTGGATTCAGACGAAAATGGATTTGGAACGAAGCTTTTTGTCGCTCATGGGTCGGAAGTGGTCGGAGCGATCATTGTCGCGGATGAAGTTCGGGATGAGGCAAAAAAAGTGATTGCTGATCTTCGCGAAATGGGTCTCAAAATCGCGATGATCACGGGCGACAACAAAAAAACGGCCGAATATATCGCTGGGGAACTTGGAATATCAAATATCTTGGCGGAGGTTTTACCTTCAGAAAAATCGGCCGAAATAAAAAAATTGCAAAGGAACGGCGAGAAAGTGGTTTTCGTCGGAGACGGCATCAATGACGCGCCGAGTCTTGTGCAAGCCGATCTGGGAATTGCGATGGGGAGCGCGCAGGACATCGCCAAAGAAGCCGGACAGATTATTCTTGTCCAAAACAATCTTCAAAAAGTGGTTGAATCAGTCAAAATTTCAAGGCTCACTTTCAAAACGATCCGCCAAAATCTTTTCTGGGCGTTTGGGTACAACGTCATCGCCATTCCCCTGGCTGCCGCCGGATTTTTGAATCCCGTCATCGCCGCCGCGGCCATGGCTTTCAGTTCGGTTTCGGTCGTGGCAAACAGTCTTAGAATATACAAAAAGTAAATTTTAAAGGGCGTCCCGTTTGGAACGCCCTTTGTCCTGTTTGTTCTCCTTCTTAGGCGGTTGCATTTTTTTTCACTGCCTTAAATACATGCCCACCATTTTCGCAAATTACAGTTCTCGGTTTCTCGACTTCGGTCGGATAACCGCAAATTGGGCACGATACTATCCCCTCATCGTTGATTTCGGCTTCCTGCATAGTGCCTCCCGTTTGGCTAGAGGATTTCTAACGCGATATCGCTAACGCTTGCACCCCTGCCTTCATTTTCATGCCAGATCGTCAGGCTCCAGACCGTACGGCAGTTTTCGATGCTGCCGCCGAGACTTTCTGGAAGGGAGAGTTGAAGGGGCCCCAGGTAATAAATACCCCAATGGTCGCCCAGATTAAACAGCGGAGAATTGGCGAAGTAAATTTCCAGACATTGCTCACGCACAATTTTCGCCTCACTGATCCGAAGCTGAAATTTGTGCTTTTGATGGGTCAGAGCATCCGTGAAGCTCAAGGTCGCAGTTCTTTCTCGCAAGTCTGCGGGCAGGCCGAGAGCCGAAAAACACTTGTCTGCTTCGGCGTCGAACATTATGGTACCCTCGGCGTGGATGCGAACAGGGAAGCAAAGGCGCATTTCCCGGGAGGCCCTGTGGCTGATCATCGGCCATAGTTTTTCTTGGAGATCTTCCGCCAGCTTTTTTATTTGGTCCAAATCTGCCTGCGAAAATCTCATGCCATAAGGTAGCCAAACATCAGTACCAGGTTTTTGTTCCATATTATCCTTTCCTCCAATTGGATATTTTTAAACGATAGTTGCTAAATGTTTAGCACAGAATATACAGAAAAGTCAATTGGTTACTTTCTTAGGTGTGGCAAAATTAAAAATTTTTGCTATAATTCACCCAGAACTGCTAAAAATATGAAATCCGAAAATCCAAAGAAATCCGAGAAAATAAAGCTGGATCTGTTTCAGGAGGTCTCTTTCAAGCCAAGAAGCGCCGAGATGGCGATACTGTTTTTGGTTTGCACCATCGTTTTTGGGATTTCTTTTTTGGGCAGCGGAAAATTTTTGTATGATCATAGCCAGAAAAAGGCGAAAAGCGTGTCGAGCAGCAATCCGGAGATACAAATCGTGAAAAGCGCGGTGGCGGCCGAAAACCAAACCAAGGAAAATGCTCCCGGCGCTGAAGAAGATGCGCTTTTGAAAGGAAGCCAAGATTCAGAGGCGGCGTTTGTGGAAGTGGATATAACCAAAGAGCAGGCAGAAAAAGAAATAGAAGCGAAGGCAATCGCGAAACAGCGCGCCGCGAAAATCGCCGCGGAACGCGCCGCAGAGGTCGCTCGAATCAACAGCGCTCCGGTTCTCGCGGGCAGAACCAACAAGCTTTCCAGTGGATTGCGGGTTTGCCCCGTCAAAAGTGAAAATCCGCAGAGAGGCGGCAGTCCCCATGTCGATGAAGATTGCTGTGCCGACTATAACGAATATCCCAATCCCCGCTGCTACTATCCTCCGGATGAGATGGCGATTTTGAAAAAACGATAAGGTGGAATGCCATGATACGTGCGAAAAAGAACGCAAAAAATATTTCCGTTGGCCTGATTGTCGTTGCAAGTGTTTTTTTTCTTTCCGGATGCGGTGAAAATCAACCGCAGCAAGAGGTGCTTCGGGATGCCGAGCAGTATAACATCAAACCATACCAGCAGCGCGCGCCGGACAGCTCGCCGGCCGCACACCGGCTTTCAGTGAGCGCGCCGCAAGGACAAGATTCGACGGCTGATCAAACTAATTCTAAACAACCACCGGCTATGCAAATCGACAAAAGCAGAACCTATTCGGCGATTCTCAAAACGAGCGAAGGAGACATCACGATCGATCTCGACGTGAAAAAAGTTCCGATCACGGTGAACAATTTTGTTTCTCTCGCGAAACAAAATTTTTTTGACGGGACGGTTTTTCATCGCGTCATCAAAGATTTCATGATCCAGGGGGGCGATCCGAATGGCGACGGATCGGGCGGTCCGGGATACAAATTCGCCGATGAAAATCTGGGAGGAAAATATACGCGAGGAACGGTCGCGATGGCCAACTCCGGTCCAGACACGAACGGCAGCCAGTTTTTCATCATCCAAAAAGATTATGACCTTCCCAACTCGTATGTCATCTTCGGCCATGTTTCGAGCGGCCTGGACGCGGGCGACAAAATCGCGGAAGCGAAAGTTGTCGACAACGGAGCAGGTGAAAAATCCAAGCCGGAAAAACCGGTGGGGATTGATTCGGTGGAGATCGTGGAGAAATAAAAAAAAAGAAAACGCATCCCGTTTGACCGGGCACAAAATATTCTCTATTATAAACAAAAGGGAAATGGCCCCTTTTTTATTGTTTCTGAAATGAAAAAAGAAAAAACGGATCAACCAAATAAATTTGAAGGAAAAGTTTTCTGGACAAAGCTCTGGAGACTTCTTGTTCCCTCCCATCGGGCAATCAGACAATTGCTTGTTTTGATCATGCTCACTGAAGCGGCGAACCTGGTCGGCCCGTATATTTTGAAGCTGATCATCGATACGATCACGAAGCTCCGGTCCGAAGATCTGCAGCGGGTTTTGGAATTGGTTTTTTTGATGCTGGTTGCGAATCAGACTACTTCTTTTCTTGGCAATTGGCGGGACAGAAAAGTTTTTCGCGCGCTCGGGGACATCATTTTGTATCTTTCCGAAAGCGCCCATCGAAAAATGGTTTTCCTCAGCCTTGGTTATCACGAAAAAGAAAACACCGGCAACAAGATCACCAAAATTCAGCGCGGCGTGGACAAAATTGAGAGCCTTTTCGGCGCTCTTTCCTGGGAAGTCATGCCGACCGTTTTTCAAATCGTTTTTTCCACCGCGATATTGTTTTTCATTGATTGGCGATTCGGGGCGATTCTGCTCATCTTTGTGCCGGCCTTTTTGGTGCTGACTCTCCGAGTCAACCGGCTGGCTTTTCCTTTCCGGATGGCGCGGTTTGACGCGGAAGAAGAGGCCTCGGGCGCAATGACGCAGTCGATCATCAATATCAACACGGTGAAATCGTTCGTGCAGGAAGAAAGAGAGAACCGAAACTACAGAAAAATTGTGAAAAAATTGAGGGACAATTTGTTGGCCGAATACGGAAAAATTTTGAGCTATAATCTGCGGCGAAATTTTGTCATCGACCTCGGACGCGTGTCGATGCTGCTTTTGGGCGTATATCTTGCCCTTCAGGGAAGCATCACGCTGGGCAGTTTGGTTTTTGTGATCACGATTTCGGAAAAATCACTCATTTCGCTCTATCGCGTTTCGCGCCTTTATGACCGGATCATGGAGAGCAGCGAGGCGGTCACGCGCCTTTATGATTTGTCGAACGAAACATCGGAAATTGACAATCCGAAAAATGGAATGAGACCCAACGATATTGAAGGAAAAATTTCTTTTGAAAATGTGAAATTCAAATACAAAGAAAGCGGCATTCGGGCTCTCGACAATGTGAGCGTGAAAATCAATTCCGGCTGCGTGACGGCGCTGGTCGGGCCGTCCGGCGGGGGAAAGACGACACTGGCCAGGATGATCTATCGCCACTACGATGCCGACAGCGGCGAGATTCTTCTCGACGGAAAAAATCTGAAAGAGTATGACCTCTATGCCTTTCGCAAATTCGTTGCTATTGTCCCGCAGGAAGTGGAAATTTTCAACGCGACCATTCGGGAGAATATTGCCTACGCCAAGCCGGGTGCGAGCTTCGCGGAAGTCCGGGCGGCAGCGCGGATCGCGAACGCTGATGAATTTGTCGGCCAGATGCAAGATGGATACGATACTCTGGCTGGCGAACGGGGCGTGAAACTTTCCGGCGGACAACGTCAGCGGATCGGGATCGCCCGGGCGGTTTTGGCCAACCCCAGAATTTTAATCTTCGACGAAGCGACAAGCAATCTCGATTCGCAATCGGAAAAACTGATCCAAGAAGCGATGGAAAAGATCAGTCGCGGAAGGACAGTCATCATCATTGCTCATCGCTTGAGCACGATCAAAAAAGCCGACAAGATCATTGTTCTTGAGAAAGGAAAAGTGGCGGAAGAAGGCAGCCACTATGAACTGGCTCAAGTTGATGGCGGCCTCTATCAAAAGCTCATCAATTTGCAAAAGATGGGAGACGTGGGCTGAATCTTGCCAAAACAACCTTCCTGCCGTATAATGCAGGAGCATTTTGATCATTGAAAATTGAACAACATTCCCGGGTAGCTCAATGGTAGAGCAGTTGGCTGTAACTGGTTTGCAGCTTCCTAAGGAAACTTAGGTTGAAAAATTTTGGGATAACGGTGAAGGCTAAATCGCTCAATAGATGAGGGGTACGCGAACACCGTGGGAACCTTGATGCAATATCGAGGAGCGCCGTAGAGACTAGATACCAAAATGTCTAAGTCCTTTTTCAATAGGATATGACAATGATATAGTCCACCCCTTTTGGAAACATTAGGACAAGTGTAACCAATTGGTTACAGGTTCGAATCCTGTCCCGGGAGCAACGTTTTTCAGGCTTGTATAAAGCCTGATTTTTGATACCCCAGATGGGATTCGAACTTTTTGTTTCTTTTCGCATTGCGTTTGACATAGGGATAATTTGTTGTTAGCTTTGTATGAAGCCAAAAGGGGGATTCCGTCCCTTACAAATTCAGAGAAAAGGAGGCTATTATGCCCAAGAGAATAAGGACCATGGTTGATTTCGTTAGTCTGGAAGTTGGACAGGTTATAAGACTATTTGGGAGAGATGCACTGTATCTCGGACTTAAACTGGTGGAAACTTGCATAAGTGCGGATAAAGAAATATATAATTATTTTCCGCACATTCTACGCGCTAAATCCGAGGGAATAAGCGGAGATATTGAGCTCATCGAGATTAGGTCTCTCGGAAAGCCTCCGGCTCAAAAGGTTCACGCTCCATTCCTGATTCATGTAATCGGAAAAGATCATGCGGAATACCTAACCCTAAAAAGACTTCTCATCACCGCAAGACTAATACCCGAACAGGCGCGCATTCTGAATGCTTTTACAACTAAAGGCAAGATGATCGTAAAGCCGGTCTGGTATTTCGAAACTGACGGTCGTCTGAATTTTCGGGAGTGTAAATTTGGGCCCTGCACCTCTATTGCTGATCTTCCGAAAACGTTCACTGATACGGGCAAATTCGCGAAAACTATCGAGGAGGCATATGAGAAGTCTAGCGAATGGGCAAAAGAAAATTAGCCAGGAGGGATTCCTATGAAGGCACCCGCTGTGGAAGTATACGAGCCAGTTACTCTGCCTCCATTTTTGGAGAACGTCCGTAAATTCTGCGAAAACAATCCTGGCGTTATTTTCAATGCGCCGCCGGATTTCCAGCCGGAGTTTCATGAGGCTATTGGGAAAATGGCGGAGCCAAATATCGCATTGAAAAATATTTATCGGGCGCATCTTTTTCCAAACCGTCCAATGATCGCCTATTTGAAAAATATTCATCCCGACGACATGATCCTCGCGTTTGTATTGAACAAAAAATTGGGCGGACTGACAATCATCGGAAAAATTGAGAAGATTTGGAAAATTGATGATCTGCCTCCCAATTGG
>Ga0182021_10010957_pt1 | contig 10753 bp, 9 predicted proteins | sample 612E3MmetaG_FD_120493 | JGI IMG/M metagenome (GOLD analysis project Ga0182021, IMG submission 120493) | Permafrost microbial communities from Stordalen Mire, Sweden - 612E3M metaG (Illumina Assembly) | ecosystem: Environmental > Terrestrial > Soil > Wetlands > Permafrost | place: Sweden...
CACCGATGCTAATATATCAGTATGAGCGTATTCAAGACATACGATGTGCGCGGCGTCTGGGGCCAGGGAATCGATCTTCCACTCGCCTACCGTCTGGTGCGCGCGTTGCCGCGGCACATGAAAGCGAAGAGCTTCCTCATCGGGTACGACGCCCGTGTCCACTCGGCGGAGCTGTACCGGGCCTTGGCCGCGGGCCTCCTGGACGAGGGTGTGAGCCTGACCGGAATCGGCCTGGCGAGCACGCCCTTCCTGCACTACACGCAGATGGACCGCAAGCAGGCGGCGGCGGTCATGGTGACCGCTTCCCACAATCCGCCCGAGTACCATGGCTTCAAGGTGTTCGATTCAACGGGCGGATCGATGAGCTACGACAAGGGGTTGAAGGACGTGGAGGCGCTCGTCGCGGGCATCTCCGCGCCGGCAACGATTCCTCAGAAAAGCTTTCCCGAGGTCGATGGGCTCGAACGATACGTGAGCTTCGTCGCGGAGGCGGCCGGGAAGAAGCATTTCACCCGGAGGATCGTGATCGATGTTTCCAACGGGTCGTCCGGCCCCGAGTTCAAACGGCTGGCGGAGGTGATGGGGATCGATGCCGCCATCCTGAACGCGACGCCGGACGGCACCTTTCCGAACCACGATCCGAATCCCCTCAAGGACGCATCGCGGGTGCAGGCCGCAGCCGAAGTCGTGAAGCAGGGCGCCGCCTTCGGCGTCATCCTGGACGGCGACGGCGACAGGATCCTTTTCGTCGACGAGACGGGCCGGGGGATCGAGAACTACTTCCTCTCCTGCCTGGTGTCCGAGGAGCTGCTCGAGCGGCAGAAGGGCGCGGCAGTCGTGTACGATCTCATCTCTTCCCGTGTCCTTCCCGAGAGAATCGCCGAGCTGGGAGGAAAGCCGGTCGTCTCAAAGGTGGGCTACACGTTCCTCTATGACCAGATGGTCGCCGCGCGCGCGGTCTTCGGGGCTGAGACCTCCGGCCACGTGTACTTCAAGGTGAGCGACACCTACTACACGGAGTCAGCGGCATACGCGCTGGTCGTAATCCTGCGCCTCCTGGCGTCGCGGACGCAGCCCCTCTCCGAGCTCGTCCGGCCCCTCCGGGACCGCTATGCGCAGTCGCCCGAGATCAACGTCGAGGTCGCGGACAAGGAGAAGGCCATGGCGGAGATCGAGAAACAGTTTGCCCGGGGAGAGATCGATCACAGGGACGGCGTGTCCGTCGCGTTCGACGATTTCTGGTTCAATGTGCGGCCCAGCAACACCGAGCCGCTCCTCCGACTTCGCCTGGAGGCGCGAAATGCTGAAATCGCCCAGTCGAAATCTGACGAGATCCGACGGATCCTCGGGGCATAGAAACACGCTGCCGTAGACCCCCGCGCCCCTTTTTGTTACGATTTCCGAAGGAAGAGGACACGTGATCGACAAGCTTCAAAAAAACAGGAAGCGCTATGAGGAGCTGCAGGCGCTTACCTCCGACCCCGAGGTCATCCGGGACCAGAAACGGTACCGCGAGCTGCGGCAGGAGCTCGCCTCCCTGACCGACCAGGTGGAGGAGTTCGACCGCTACCGGGCCATCGAGGCGGAGATCGCCTCCAACCGGGAGCTGGCGGAGGATGCAGAGGACCGCGAGCTGAAGGAGATGGCCCGGGAGGAGCTTGCGACCCTTACAGCGCGTCTCTCCGCCTCCGAAGAGACGCTGAAAGTGCTGCTCGTTCCCAAGGATCCGCTGGACGACAAGAACGTCATCGTCGAGATCCGGGCAGGAACGGGGGGAGACGAGGCTGCCCTCTTTGCCGCGGACCTGTTCCGCATGTACTCCTACTACGCCGACAACCAGAAGTGGAAGCTCGAGATCATGTCCTCCAGCCCCACGGGGATCGGCGGCTTCAAGGAAATCATCTCCGCGATTACGGGCAACGGCGTCTACGCCCACCTGCGCTATGAGAGCGGAGTGCACCGCGTGCAGCGGGTGCCGGCCACGGAGGCCGGCGGCCGGATCCACACCTCCACCGCGTCCGTGGCCGTCCTTCCCGAGGTGGAAGAGACGGAAATCGAGATCAACCAGAACGATCTTCGCATCGACGTGATGCGCTCCGGGGGTCCCGGGGGCCAGAGCGTCAACACCACGGACTCGGCGGTCCGCATCACGCACATCCCCTCCGGGATCGTCGTGCACTGCCAGGACGAGAAGAGCCAGCACAAGAACAAGGCGAAGGCGCTGAAGATCCTCCGCGCCCGACTGTTCGAGGCGGAGGAAGCGCGCAAGCACGCCGACCGCGCGCAGGCGCGCAAGAGCCAGATCGGATCGGGGGACCGGGCGGAGAAGATCCGCACGTACAATTATCCCCAGAACAGGGCGACCGATCACCGCGTCAATCTCACCCTGTACAAGCTGGACGCGGTGATGAAGGGAGAGATCGTCGAGTTCATCGACGCGCTCCGCCTGTACGCGCAGGAGACGGCGCTGACCTCGGAGAGCACATGACAGTCAGGTCCCTGCTCGCGCAGGGCTATGACACGCTTTTCTACGCGGAAGTGCAGACGCCATTCCTGGACGCGGTCGTTCTCCTGGCGCACGCCATGAAGACGACCAAAGAAAAGCTCCTCGCGTCCCTTCCGGACGAGGTGCCGCCCGCAATCGAGACGCGGTTCTGCGAGCCCATCGACCTGCGCTGCACGGGAGTACCGGTCTCCTATATCATCAGGCGCAAGGAGTTCTACGGGCTCGATTTCTACGTGGACGAGCGCGTTCTCGTCCCCCGCCCCGACACAGAGGTGCTCGTGGAGAAGGTACTGGGGATCGTCCGCTCCGATCCGCGCCTGCGTCGCGTGCTTGATGCCTGCACCGGGTCCGGCTGCATCGGCATCTCGGTGAAGCACGCGGCGCCCGGCCTCGAGGTGAGCGCCTCCGACATCTCCGCGCCGGCGCTCGAGGTCGCGGCGCTGAACGCCGACCGGATCCTGGGGGGAACGCTCCCCGCTTTCCGTTCGGACCTCCTGGAGTCGGTGCCCGGCTCCTTCGACCTCATCGCCTCCAATCCTCCCTATCTCCGCGACGACGAGGTGACGGACCTCCGCAAGCTGGGCTGGCGCGAGCCCGAGCTCGCCCTCGCCGGCGGCAGGGACGGGACGGCCCTCGCGGAGCGGCTGATCAGGACGGCACCCTCCCGGCTGCACCCCGGGGGCTGGCTCGTGCTGGAAGCGGCGCCCCTTCAGATCACCAAGCTCTTCGCCCTCATGGACCAGGCGGGGTTTCACACCATCGACGTGGAGAAGGACCTCGCCGGCAGCAACCGGGTGATCGCCGGCCGTCTCGACATCGTCATGCAGGTGATCGGTAATGGCTGAGGTCGAGCGCGGGGAGATTCCCGCCGCGGTGGCGGCGAGCGAGGTCGCGGAGCTCCTCACGTATTTCACCGAGAGGCTCTCCGCGTACGCTCCGGAGGAGAGGGTGAAGATCCTGTCCGCGGCGGACTGGGCGCGCCGCCTCCACGGCGAGCAGAAGCGCGCTTCGGGAGACCCCTTCTTCATTCACCCGCTCAGCGTCGCGTCGATCCTCATCGACATCCGCATGGACGCCCAGGGAGTGATCGCCGCTCTCCTGCACGACGTGCTGGAGGACACCGAGACCTCGCGGACTGCCCTGCGCAAGGAGTTCGGCAGGGAGGTGGAGTCACTGGTGCAGGGGGTGACAAAGATCTCCGTCCTGCGCGGCCAGTCCTCGCGCTCGCGCCAGCACGCCGAGACGATCCGCAAGATGCTCTTCGCCATGGTGAAAGACGTACGGGTAATTCTCATCAAGCTCGCCGACAAGCTGCACAACATGCGCACGCTGGGGTATCTCCAGCCCGAGGACCGCGCGCGCATCGCCATGGAGACGCTCGACATCTACGCCCCCCTCGCCGGGCGCCTGGGAATCTCGCGCATCAAGGACGAGCTGGAAGACCTCAGCCTCAAGCACCTGCAGCCCGGCGTATACGAACAGATCAGACAGTTCGTGGCGGATCGCAAGAGCGAACGGGCGGAGTACCTGGAGCGTGTGAAGGAAGCGATCACGGGGGAGGCGACAGCCGCCGGCATCGCCATCGCGATCGAGACCCGGGCCAAGCACTTCTACTCGATCTACCAGAAGACACGCCGGCGCGGCAAGCCAATGGAGGAGATCTACGATCTCCTGGGGCTCCGCGTCCTGTGCGACAGCACCAGCCAGTGCTACGAGCTGCTGGGGCTCGTGCACAAGCTGTGGATGCCCATCGAGGGCCGGTTCAAGGACTACATCGCCATGCCGAAGTCCAACCGCTACCAGAGCCTCCACACGACGGTCATGGGGTTCGCCGGCAAGATCATCGAGATCCAGATACGGACCCAGGCCATGCACCAGACTGCAGAGAACGGGATCGCGGCTCATTGGCTGTACAAGAGCGGCGTGCTGAAGGACGGTGAGAAGACAAAGGAGCTCTCGCTCATCAACAAGCTGCGGGAATGGCAGGGGACCGGCGCCGTCTCGGGTGATTTCCTGGACGAGATCAAGAAGGAGCTGCTGCGCGACTCCATCTACGTCTTCACTCCCAAGGGTGACGTGGTCGAGCTTCCCTACGGGTCCACGGCGATCGATTTCGCCTACCACATCCACACCGACATCGGCGAGCAGTGCACGGGGGCCAAGGCGGACGGGGCGATCATTCCCCTCAAGGAGCCGTTGAAGAACACGCAAGTCGTGGAGATCATGACCTCGAAGATCGCGCATCCCCACCTGGACTGGCTTCGTTACGTGAAGACGTCCAAGGCACGCTCGCGGATCAAGCACTGGCTGGCGCAGAACGAGCCCGGCCTGATCTTCGACCGCAACATCGTCGCGCGCAAGAGCGAAGAAGCCCCGCAGACCATCACCTTCCGGAAGACGAGGGCCCGGCCGCCGGGCGCTCCGGTCCCCGAAGAGCCGCCGCCGGGCCCGGAGACCCAGATTCGCGACGCCAGCAAGGTATCCATCAGGATCGGCGAGGAGCGGAACATCATGATCCGCATTGCCCAGTGCTGCACGCCGTCTACCGGGGACTCCATCGTCGGCTACGTCTCCCGGGGCCGGGGCATCACGGTGCACCGCATCGGCTGCCCGAGCATCGCCTCGATCAAGGACTTCGCCGAGCGCAGCATCGACGTCGAGTGGGAGACGGTGTCCCCGAAGTCCACCCGGCGCTTCCAGGTCACCGCGCGCCTCACCTCCAACCTCTTCTCCGAGATCGAGGGAGCGTTGAAAAAGTTCGGAGGCCATCTCATCGAGGGAAAGCTCGAGGAGGACGAGGGGGAGAACCTGCGCGGCTCCTTCACGGTGGAGCTGGACAACCGCGAGGATTTCGGCAAGGTGATGAAGAGCCTGCGCACCATCCCCTCGATCCTGACGATCCACGGGGGAAGCGGGGGAGGGACATGAAGCTCGATATCAGGGACGGCACGGACGGCCGCGGGGTTTTTGCCGGGGAGAGGATCGCGGGGGGCACGCTCATCGCGCGGTTCACCGGACCGTTCCTCCGCTATGAGCAGACAAGTGCTGCGACGTACGCCCTGCAGATCGGGCCGGACCTCTACATCGGGGAATCGGGGAGCGTGGACGACCTGTTCAACCACTCCTGTGATCCGAACGCCGGGGTCATGATATCAGGCACGTCGGCCGAGCTTCGGGCCATCCGGGACATCGGCCCCGGCGAGGAGATCGCCTTCGACTATTCCACCACGCTCGATGAAGGGGATTTCACAATGGACTGCCGGTGCGGATCGCCGTCCTGCCGCGGGGTAATCGGCGACGGGCGCGACCTCCCGCCCGACGTGTGGGAGCGCTACCGGGGGCTGGGGATCCTGCCCGCCTACGTCGTTGAGAGCCGGCTGAAGAAGGTGAGGGAGTAAGCTATTTGTACATCTGCATGAGCTGGACGAAACTGTAGATCTTCTTGTAGGCCAGGGCGATGACGGCACGGAGCTCCTTGCCCGAGGAGGGCTTCAGCTCCTTCCAGTTGACCAGGAATGCCGGGTTCGGCTTGCCGATGTCCTCGTGGGCGAGCTTCAGCACGCGAGCCACCGAGACAAAGTGCTGCACCGAATCGCCGATCATCGTGCGCGCCTCGTCGTTCACCTGCTGGAGGGCGGCGCGGAGCTGGACGAGGGCTTTGCGGTCCCGGTCCGCGCGGAGCGCGATGGTCTTCAGCCGCCGGCCCAGCTCGCCGTCTTCCGCGAGGTCGGTATCGAATTGCCCGATCTTCTCCGACACGTTCAGCAGCTGGTGGAACGCTTCCGACATCTGGTTGGACGGCTGGTTGTTGGCCCACTTGCCATTGATGATGAGCAGGTCCACGACCTCGCGGATGCTCTTCGGGAGGTACTCCACGAGGAACGCGCGCAGATAGTTCAGCGCCGAGACGTGCAGGAAGCCGCCGAGCAGCTTCTGGGCGTACTCGGGATTCGACTGCTCGGAATAGTTGTTGAGCTTGGCGACTGCCCCGGACCCGAACACGGCGCGTGCGAGCTCTTCCATCTTTTCGCTGCGCCGGCTGTGCGCCACTTTCTGCGCGGTCGTCTCTGCCTCCGCCTTGATTTTCGTCAGGTAGGGCTCAACGATCCGGTCGCGGTGCGTCCGCACCATCGGTTTCCAGGCGGGGTTGGAGGTGGCATGCCGGACCATGAGGAGCATGACGCCGCTTCTCTGGACGTCCCGGACGAGCTGGAGTGTCTTGCGCAGCGCGTCACGGGAGACGATATCCATTCCCCGGTGCTGTTTCAGGATGGCGTGGATCCGGTCCCAGTCCGCCTCGGGATCGATGTTGGGGAGGATCTCCAGGAAATCCTGCAGCTCCTCGAGGACGGTCGATGCCTCCAGCGACTCGAAATGCGGCGTATAGGAGAAGTCGCGCTCGGGAAGACCGGGATCGAACTTCTTCAGCAGAAAGAAATAGTCGAACCCGATCACGTCGAGGAACACGAGGATGCGGTTGAACAGGGCATCGATATCGTTCATCCAGTTCGTGTCGATCCCTTCCATCAGCGTCTTCACGTCCCGCTTCACTTCGGCTTCGAGGCCCGCCGGGTCCGCGCCCTTTTTCGCGCGCTCGTCGATCGAACGCTCCGTGAGCCGTTCCTTCAGCAGCGCCTGCTCCTCGGTGAGGGAGAGCTCCACGAGCGCCATCTTCAGGGCTCCGGAGACTTCCGCTCCCTTCAGCAGCACCTGGGCGGCGGCGACGGTCTTGTAGATTTCCCAGAAGAAACGGGCCAGGTTGGGTTCCGCCGTCTGCTTCGCAGGGTTGTAGAAATGGGCGCGGCTGCGCTTCAGCTCCGCGCTGATTTCGCGGAGCAGCTTCTGCTTCTGGCGATCCGGGTCATCGCTTGCGAACAGCTGGAACAGGCGATCGAGAAATCCCGGCTCCTTGGACGGGTAGGAGGACTTCGGCTTTGGCGGTATTTTCGGGGCCTGGACGGCCATATTCTTGTAGCGTATGGAAAAAGGTACCTGCTGTCAATGGAAAGAGATTTCAGGTAGTATGCCGCCAACACACGGGAGAGGAGTGGGTATGCAGAAGTGGGTTTGCACGGTGTGTGGATACGTCGATGACCCCGCCAAGGGGGATCCCGACAGCGGGATAGCGGCCGGGACTCCATTCGAGAGCCTGCCGGCGGACTGGGTGTGCCCGGTGTGCGGCGCGAGCAGGGACGACTTCGAAAAGACATCGGACTGAACCCGGGTCTCGTCACCGGCCGGGCAGTCGAGCTCGCCCGGCAGGCTGGATTCAATCGCGCGGCGATCGTGGATCCCCGCCTGCTCCTGCCGTGGGCCGACCGCCTGCCGAGCCGGCCGGGCGAGCTCGACCAGGGGCCGCTCGTCGGCATGGAGTGGCGCTGGGTCACCGAGCCCTCCACCTGGTCGGGAACCTCCGCAATCCTGGTATGCTGCCTCTCCTGCCTCCGCGTCGAGCCCGATGACCCCAGCGAGCCCGGAGACCCGCATGCCCTGGTGGCCCCCTTTGCACGGGCGCACTACTACCGCAGGGCCGTCGCCCTGCTGCGTGGCGTCGCCGAGCAGCTGGAGAAAGAGTCCGGCATCCCGCGTTCGTCGATCCGTCTCTTCTCCAACTCCCGAATCCCCGAGAAGCCCCTGCTCGCCGCGACCGCAATGGCCGCATTCGGAAAGAACGGCTGCGCGATCGTGCCGGGCCTCGGGTCGATGTTCGTGATTGCCGGCGCCGTCATTCCCGTGCCCACGCAGGCCGCAGATTTTCGCCGCCCCGAGCCGCCGGCCGACCCTTGCGGCTCATGCCAGCGCTGCCGCGTCGCATGCCCGGCGGGCGCGATCGAGCGGCCATTCGTGGTGCGGCACGATCTCTGCCTCCAGGGGAAGGCCGGATGCGGAGAAGTGTTCGGCGAAGAAACGCTTGCGGCCTGGGGCCCACGGATGTACGGGTGCCAGGAATGCCAGGCCGCATGCCCTCACAACAGCGGCTTGAAGGAGACAGCGGCCGCGTCGACGGGAGAGATCGGCCCGGGTGTTCCGCTCCGCGTATTCCTGGCAGAAAGCGAAGCGGAACGAAAGCAGCGCTTCCGTGGAACAGCCCTGGGGATGTCGTGGATTGCGGCCGACGCGCTCCTGCGCAATGCCCTCGTTGCAGCGGGAAATCGAGGGGACAGCATCCTGCGCCCACTCGTCGAGCGGCATATGGCGGACGGCCCGGACCACGTCCGAAGCGCCGCCCGCTGGGCTTGGGAAAGGCTCCCGGTTTCTTACGCCCTGCGGTTGAACGTCGTGAAGAATGCGAGAATGAGGAAGATCGGGACCGCCACGTAGAGGCAGAGCGAGCCGAGCGACGGCACGCCCTCCGCGATGTGGTAGCCGTAGACCCCCGGAATGAAGCGCTCGAACAGCGCGATCAGGAACCAGAGTATGCCGGTGAGCGAGAGAAAAATCGCTCGCTGACGGGCGAGGTTCCAGATCCCGATGATGCCGGCAATGACGGCGATAACCAGATATACCGTGCTCCAACCCATGTCCCGAGCGTGGAAGAAAAAGACGACTGGGTCAAGACCTCATCGAGGGATCGCGGCCAGGGAGGACACGATTGCGTCCCGCAGCGACGCCATTGACGGCCACGCGGTGACGACGGGGAGCACGAGAGTGAACGGATTGGGCGCGTTCTGCTGGAGTGCCGATTCGGGAACCGTGGAGCGCGGCGCGTCGGTGATGTCCGCGCCTGCAAGAGCGGAAAGGGCGTCCGCCGCTGCCCACACCGCCGCATCCGCGCCTGCCGGCGGGACCCTGCCGGAGAGGGGAATCCAGAGAGTGCCCGCCGGAGAGAGGGCCGCCAGGGTGTCCTTGAAGCGCGCGAGGTCGGCAATCGCGGCCAGCGCGCTGAAGAAGGGGATGCCTGTGTCGACAACGGCAAACGGGCGCTCTCCCACAGTCACGACGGCAGACTGCATCCCGAGGGATGCAGCGATCGAGGCCGTCACGACGGTCCACTCCGATTCCTCGGGGGAGAGGGTCCGCAACAGGTTCCGCATCGACGGACTCGGGGATTCGCCGGCCTGTGGCGGCACCACGGGAGAAGATTCCCCGGCGCCCGTGCTCCGGGCGGAGCCCAGGGCGTCGAGAACTCCGGCGAGATCGATCAGCGGCTGTTCCTGCGTCGGCCGCGCGCCGCCCACCAGGGAATCCGGGAGACTCGCGGCAAGGGTATCCTGCCGCACGGCCCGGCACGCCAGGTCTTCTGCGCGGCTCCCCGGCGGCCCCACCGGGACGAACGTCGCGGAGAAGGAGAGGGACTGCGAGACGCCCTCCTGCCCGCGCTCGTAGGTGACCAGCCCGGAGACCGACACCGTCCCGCGCGGGGTTGCCGCATCGGACGGAGCGCCCATGGCGATGCGCACGAGGCGTTGCTTCGATGGAAGTATCTCGTCGATGACCTCCATGGCGGGTGTCTGTACAACCGGGGGAAGCCCTGCATGTATCCGCACGTCGTGCACGGACTGGCTGCTCGAATTGCGCAGGGTGACCTCCAGGGTGAGCGTCGATGCGCAGGGGCCCGGATGCTCGACGAGCACCCGCGACGACACCGCCTGGATCACATTCGTGCCCGAAAGCGCCTCGCGGACCTCTCTCCTCCGCGCGACGACCGTCTGCAGCGTTCCGGCCGCCGAGTCGTCTTCGGGTGATTCCGCGGCGAGCTCCCGAAGTGTTTCGGCAGACCTCAGCCAGGCGCCATCGGCTCGCCCGTACAGGAGGTCGCGCGTCATTCCATCCGCGAGGTCCGCGTAGGCCGCTGCCTTTTCCCTGAGGAGCGCCGCGCGGGCCGCCTCGAGCTCGGCATCCGGGCCGCCTGCCCGGACGAGCAGGTCCCCGAATTGCAGCGCCATCAGGCCGAGACCGCAAGCCCGGGCGAACGCCGACAATTCCTGGAGGTCCCCGCGCTTTCGAGAATCCAGCCGCGCGAACAGGGTCCCGAGGCGTGCAGCGGCACCGGCCGGTGACGTGGAGAAGGACAGCAGCCTCTTCGATTGCGCATCGAGGATCGTGAAGGAACCGTCGGTACTGTTCACGGCGAGGTCGAACGATGAGGGCAGGCTCTCACCCGGCCGGCCGGGAATCCGTGCCAGCCTCCAGACGGGGACGCCCGAGCCCTGGAACTTCCAGACTTCGGCTGAACCGGCGAGGAGAAAGCTGCCATCGTCGAACACGGCCAGCTGTTGGGGCAGCGGCATGGTTGAGGCGCCGAAG
>Ga0182021_10010958_pt1 | contig 10753 bp, 7 predicted proteins | sample 612E3MmetaG_FD_120493 | JGI IMG/M metagenome (GOLD analysis project Ga0182021, IMG submission 120493) | Permafrost microbial communities from Stordalen Mire, Sweden - 612E3M metaG (Illumina Assembly) | ecosystem: Environmental > Terrestrial > Soil > Wetlands > Permafrost | place: Sweden...
CACGCGGCCGAACACGTCGTGGTCTTCAGCCGTCTGGCCGAAGTCCGCGTCGCTCATGCCGGCCAGCTCCAGGCCGGAGATCAGCGAGATGCGCTCGCCCAGGCCGGCCTGGCGAGCCAGCGCGGCGACCGTCTGCGGGTTGTCGCCGCTGATGATCTTCACCTTGATGCCAGCCTGGGCGAACTGCTTGAGGGTGTCCTGGACCTTGGGCCGCAGCTCGTCGCTGAAGCTGACGAGGCCGAGCGGCGCCAGGCCGGCCGGCAGCATGGCGTGCGGCTCGTCGGCCGGCTCGCCGCTGCCGGGGATGCGCGGCTTCTCGTAGAGAGGTTCCACCTGCGGCCGGTGCGCGAAGAGCAACACCCGCAGGCCGGTGCCGGCCCATTCGTCGATCAGCTCCTGCAGGCCGTCGACGGCGGCCAGGTGGGCGGCGATCATCTCCGGGGCGCCGAGCACGAAGGTGCCGTGGAAGTCGTCGTCGCCGACGCTCATGGCGCTCCACTTGCGAGCCGAGGAGAAGACGACCTCTTCCACCGGGCGGGCGGCGCTGCCGCCGAAGGCTTCGTGCAGCGCCGCCGACGTGCGGTTGCTCTCCGAGGCGCTGGCGGAGAAGCGGCCCAGCAGCTTCTGCAGCTCTGCCTTGTCCACCCCGAACGGGTGCACCTCGTGCACGCGGATGTTGTTGGTGGTCAGGGTGCCGGTCTTGTCGGTGCAGAGCACGTCGATGTTGCTCATCGACTCCACCGAGTTGGCCTGCTGGACCAGGGCGCCCTTGCCGGCCATGCGGACGGCGCCCAGCGCATAGGCCAGGGCGATGGCCAGCACGAGACCCACGGGCACGATCGCGAAGGTGACCGTGGACATGCGCACGACCTCGGTGAAGGAGAGGTGGTCGACCGCCGTCTTGACGACGATAAGCACCTCGAAGGCGAGCACCACGAGCAGCGCCGAGCGGATGATGAAGTTCACCTGGCGCTGCAGCGGGGTGAGCACGCGGCGGAAGGCCAGGGCGCCGGCCGTGATCTTGTTGACCAGGCAGTCGGCGCCCACCTTTTCGGCCTCGTAGCGGCCGCCGCCGGTGACCACGAAGCTGCCCGAGAACAGCTCGTCGCCGACGTGCTTGGCCACCAGGTCGCTCTCGCCCGTGAGCAGCGACTCGTCGACCTGCATGTGGCCGCCGTCGATCATGCGTCCGTCGACCACCACCTGGTCGCCCGAGTGCACCACCAGCATGTCGCCCAGCACCAGCTCGCCGGGGTCGACCTCCCGCTCTTTGCCATCGCGGACCACGGTGGCTTTGGGCCGCGTGAGGATGGCGATGCGGTCCAGCAGGACCTTGGCGCGGATCTCCTGGGCCAGGCCGACGAGCGAGTTGAGGACGATGACGCCGACCGTGATGAGGGCATCGAGGTAGCGACCGAGGATGATCAGCAGGATACCGAGGGTGAAGAGGACGTCGTTGATGAAGTTGAAGACGTTCTCGCGCAGGATCTCGCGATAGGTGCGGCTGGACTTGCTGACGACGACGTTGCCATGGCCGGCGTCGCGACGCCGCTTGGCCTCGGCCTCGGTGAGGCCAGTCGGCGGCGTCGCGCTCAGGGGGGTCGGCGGGGCGGCCGGTGGACGTCCGTCGCCGGCCGCCTCAGCCCCGGGCTGCGCGGTGATGGGGGATCTGTCGCGCGCGTTGTCTCTCATCGCCTCGGCAAGCTATCAGCTTCGGAGGCGCACGGTCTAGCGGCGCCGCGCGCTTCGCGCGGGTGTGTCCCGGAGCCAGTGCCGGCAGCCGGGACGGCTGGTTGTGCGGCGCTTCCTGGATGCTCATTGCTTTCTCGCTGTGCGCCCGCCTCAAACCACCGTCGGGCGGGCGCTTTGTGAACCGCTGACCCGGCCGTTCCCTGGCGAGCCACTGCGAGAAGGCCGCCCTGGCGGGCCCCCCGACGTGCTCAGTCGGCGCTTTCTTCGCTCCACTCCCCGAGACGCACATAGGGAGATGCCGTTGGGGGCCCATACAGGAGGGATCGCCCGTAGGTGATGGGTAGGGTGGCCGTCATGTCCTGCTGGGCTTCGTAGACGTGCTGCACATCCGGGTGGAGCCATCCGAAGGCGTCGTGCGCCTTCAGTCTGACCTCGGCCTGCCGGTGCCAGGCGCCCTGGTCGTCCTGAGCGAACACGGTGTAGAAGTAGTGTCCGCCGCCGAGGCCCCTGTCTGCCACATGCGTCTGTTGCCCTTCGGAGACCAGCGTCTGGCCGTTGTCGCCCGGCGGGTCGGCGTTCTTCGCAAAGTCGCTCTCCGACCTGAGGATGCGCCACCTCAGCGGCGGCGAGTTGCGAAGCTCCCAGTCGAGCTCGACCCAGTCCTCGTGGTGCCAGGCATGGAAGTGCGCCACATGCGGACCGCTGGTGTCGCCGAAGAGATGCATACCGCCTCCCGAGCCGATCCTCCGAGTTGTCAGACTACTCTAGACGACGCGCCCGACGCGCGCCATGGTGACGGCGTTCTGGGCCATGAGGGTGACGGCAAGCTCCAACCAGATGAGCGTGACCGTCTCCGGTACGCCGCTCCGGTGGGCGATCAGCGCGATACCGGCCCGGACGCCGAGTGTAAGCGGCCACAGGAGCGCGACGAGGACGCCGCCGCGGCGCAGGACCGTGCCGTCTGCCTCCACCCAGACATCGGTGACGAAGCCGCGGGCGAGGCCGAAGGCGAGTGTCAGCGCGAGCGCTTCGAAGAAGAGGGCCACGCTGGCGCCGCCGAGCCCGGACAAGCCGCCGAGCCCGGAGTCCTGCGTGCCGGCCACGCCGCCCACCCGGAGTGCGATCGCGAACAGCGCGGTGGGGAAGATGAAGGTGCGTCTGAAGGTCACCCTGCGAACGCGCAGCTGATATCTGATTGTAGAGCACGAGAAGGAAGACCAGGCCGGCAACTGCCAGGGTCGAGATGACCACCGCCCGCGAGGCGCTCTCGAGGGCGACGAACGACCCGAACATTTCTAGGAGACTCCTATCCTTCCGAGCCGGGTGCGCCGGCGGCCGCACGGCCGCCGGCCTCGTCCTCTGAGCCCACCGCGCGACGCGGCCCGCGGCGGCGCTTCACCGCGTCGCGCAGCACGTACTCGACCTGTCCGTTGACGCTGCGGAGCTCGTCCTTGGCCCAGGACTCGAGCTCCGCCCACAGCTCCGGGTCTATGCGCAGCAGGAACTGTTTGCGCTGGGCCATCCGCGTCGCCCTCCGAGCTGTCGTCAGACTCAACGATCATGCTCTACCTGAGAGTTACTCTGCGCCTGTGACAGGTCGGCATCCCACCGCCGCGGGGCGCTCTCACCTCGGGCCGCGATCGTGCGGTCCACCATCCCGCGGCTCGCTCGCTTTCGCGTCTCGCCGCCGCTCGACCTGCGTCCACTCACGTGTACAGCGTGCCGGTGTTGACCACCGGATGCACCTCGGCCTCGCCGCAGAGCACCACCATCAGGTTGCTCACCATGGCCGCTTTGCGCTCCTCATCGAGATCCACCACGTGCTTCTCGCTGAGGTCGTTCAGCGCCATCTCGACCATACTCACCGCGCCGGTGACGATCTTGCGGCGGGCGGCGATGACCGCCTCGGCCTGCTGGCGGCGCAGCATCGCCTGGGCGATCTCCGGCGAGTAAGCCAGATGCGTGAGCCGCGCCTGCTGCACGGTGACGCCGGCCTGCACGAGCCGCTCCTCCAGCTCCGCCCGCAGCGCGGCCGAGACCTGCTCCACGTTGCTGCGCAGGGTGACCTGATCGTCGCCCTCCTCGTCGCTGGTCTCGCCGTGGTCGTAGGCGTAGGCGCTGGCAAGGTGACGCAGCGCCGTCTCGCTCTGGGTGGCCACGTATGTGGAGTAGTCGTCGACGTCGAAGATGGCCTGCGCCGTGTCGTTCACGTTCCAGACGACCACGGCGGCGATCTCGATCGGGTTGCCGCGCTTGTCGTTGACCTTCAGCTTCTCCATGTTGAGCGTGCGGGCTCGCAGGCTGACCTTGTAGCGGTGCTCGCCGCGAGTGCTCTTCTGGCCGCCCTCCTGAGCCGTTGACTTGCGCGCCGTCCGCGCCGCCGCGCCCGACTGCGCCGGCCCGTTGGAGTAGAACGGGTTGGCCCAGTGGAAGCCCGGTCGCCTGGCCGTGCCCTTGTAGGCGCCGAAGAGGATCAGCACCCGCGCCTCGTTGGGCTGCAGGGTGAAGAAGCCCGGCATGAGGATGATGCCGGCCGCCAGAGCCACCAGTCCGACGACCACAAGTGCGATGATCGCGTGCCGCGGCGAGCCGGACCCCAGCGCCCCGACGACAGTCAGGGCGACGCCGCCCAGCACGAAAACGAGTGAGAGCGGCAGCATCAGCCAGCCGCTGATGACATTGGTTTCTCGTTCGGTCGTCATGGTCGTTGCCTCCGTGTCCTTTCCGGGCCGCTGCCCGAGTTCCGATGTGCTCGTCAAGAAGCCTGGCCGCGCAGCACCTGCCGCAGCTTCAGGCGGCCGCCGGTGTGCAGGATCGCGCGGCCGTAGATCGTGCCGGCCACCCAGGCCATGCCCACGGTGGCCGCCAGGCAAATCAGCGCCGAGAGCGCGATCTGCCAGGGGCGGGCCACGCCGACGGCGACGAGGACTGTCATCGAGATCGGCGCCGTCGGCGGGAAGAAGGCCAGGAACCAGTAGAAGCCGTAGACGCTGTCCGCGTAGAGGACGGTGAAGGACAGCATGTACGCGACGATCAGCGGTAGCTGCACCGGCAGCGATGCGTTGTAGGCGTCCGACTGCCTGTCGATGAGCGATCCCGCCGCCGCGTACGCCGTGCAGTAGAACGCATAACCCAGCAGGATCCACATGGCGCCTACGCCGAGCACCTCGGCCGAGGCGCCATGCATGAGGCCGGAGCCGACGGCCAGCCCGAGGACCACGTAGGTGATCACGATGGCCGCCACTTGAGCCAGGGCCAGGATGCCCATGCCGAGCACCTTGCCGAGCAAGAGCTGCGCCGGCCGCACGGCTGCCAAAAGGACCTCGATCACCCGGCTGGACTTCTCCTCGCTCACCCCGACCGTGATACGGCCGCCGTAGATCAGGATGATGATGTAGATGACGATGGCGATGGACAGGCCGGTCAGCCGGCTGGTCAGGTTCGCCAGAGGCGGCTTCAGGCCGAGTATCGGCAGACTCACGCCGTGGCTGATGGCGGCTGCGGCGGAGCCGGCGGGCACCAGCGCGAACAGGCGTGACAGGCCGCCGACCTGGGCGAGGGCGCCCGCCAGGGAAGATCCCGACGACGCGTTGCCGGCCGAGGGCGCCTGCTTGACCAAGACGGCGCGATCGCTGGCCAAGACCGCGGACAGCGTACCTGAGCGAAGCTGAGCTCGAGCCGTGGCCAGGTCGGAAACCCGGATCACCTTCACCGTGGCGCCGGCGATCCGCGCCGCGGTCTGCACTGTGCGAGTCATGGCGGTAGATGAGCCACCGACGATGCCGACCTTCTGGACCGTCCGGTGACCGTGCACGATGGCGGGGATGGCGACCGCGGCGGCCACGGCCAGCACCAGCACCACGGTGACGATGCGGAAAGACCGCGCACGAGCGCCCTGGCGCAGCTCGCGCAGGGCGACCAGCCATGTCAGCTCGAACCAGCTCCGGCTCATCGCGCCCTTCCTTTCTGAGTCGCGGCAGCTTCCGCGTGCGCCTGGGCCTCCGTGTCGACATCCTCGACCCGGGCGCCGACGGCCTCACGGAACACCTCGGACAGCCGGCGCCGCTCGAAAGCGAAGTGCTCCACGGGACCTGCTACGCGAGCGGCGTCGAGCACGGCTTGGGCGTCCGCTCCTGGAGCTAGCGTCAGGAAGACGGTGCCGGCTTGGACGCGCGCGATGTCGGCCAGCCAGGCGGCCAGGCGCTGCGCCCAGTGTCCGTCCGGGTCGCCGCCGACTCTGACGGCGAGGCGCGGCCGGCCCCCGCGTCGCAGCTCCTCGACGTCGCCCTGCGCCACCAGTCGGCCGCGGTGGATGATGGCCACCGTCTTGCACAGGTGCTCCACCAGATCGAGCTGGTGGCTGGAGAAGAGCACCGTGGCTCCCTGAGCGGCGCGTTCGGCCAGCACCTCGCTCATGGCGTCCACGCCCACTGGGTCCAGCCCGGCGAACGGCTCGTCCAGGACGAGCAGTCGCGGATCGTGGACCAGCGCGGCCGCAAGCTGCACGCGTTGCTGGTTGCCCTGCGAGAGAGCCTCAAGTTTGGCGGCTGCCTTGTCGGCGACGCCCAGGCGCTCGGCCCAGTGCTGGGCCGAATCGTGAGCGTCGCCGGCACTCATGCCGTGCAGCCGGCCGAGGTACTCGAGCTGTTCCAGCACGACCATGCCGGGGTAGAGGCCGCGCTCCTCCGGCATGTAGCCGAAATCGCGGCGCGCCTGCGTGTCTACGGGCGCGCCGCGCCAGCGCACCTCGCCGCCGTCCAGGGCGACCACGCCGACTGTCGCCCGCATGGCGGTGGTCTTGCCGGCGCCGTTGGGGCCCAGGAAGCCGAAGACCTGGCCGGGCGGCACGGTGAATGTCAGCCCGTCCAGGGCGGCCACATCGCCGTAGCGCCGGCGCAGGTCGAGGAGCTCCAGGGCTCCGTCGGCGCCCGCGCTCGCGGATGGATCGTGTTCGCTCATGGCGCGTCACCTGCAGTTCTCGTCACGTCCGCCTCGTCGTCGTCAAGCCGCGTACTTCTCGCGAGATAGCGTGATGATATCACAATGATTTCGATGTCAAATGGGTCGGCAGGCGCTCCATGGGCCCGTGTGGACAGCGACGGGAGCAACCGTGGGTCGGCTTTGTGGTTGACTGCGGCCGTCGCCTGGCGTTGACTAGCAACGACCGGCGCAGGCCGGTCTTCGCATTCCATCCGGCGCAGACGATGAGGACTCCCTCGGTGCGTTTCGAGATTGCCAGAGTGCGGCCGCTGCGGCGTGCCGCATGACAGAGACTCCCGCGGTCGCCGCATCCCCGGGCGCGGCCCGCACCTCTTTCCCGACCGCCGATTCCCCCCAAGGCTCCCCTCTGGCCGCCGGCGCCGGCGACCTTAATGGCTTCTTCAACGACGCTCGACCTCCGGCTGATCGCGACGTGGCGCCGCGCACGCATCGGCTTGCCGCGTCGCTGTTCGCCCACCTGGTGCGCCTTGACGACCTGCCGGCGGACCACCGCGAGTCGCTGCCGGAACGGGTCATCACCGATCAGCTTGTGCGTGGGGAGTGCGACCGCGACCAGAACGTCTACCTGGGGCCGCTGTTCACCAGGTTCTTGAGCCGTGCCGTGCCGGACGTGGTGTTCCTGCCGGCGACCTCGCTGGAGGTGGCCGAGGCGTTCGTGTGGGCACGTGGCCAGGGGGTGCCGGTGACCCTGCGGGGGGCGGCGTCAACGGCTATGGGCGGCTCGGTGCCGTGCGACGGCGGGCTGACGCTCGATCTCTCGCGGCTCGACCACGTGGACGTCAGTGGCGACGACTGCGTCTGTGTGGTGGGCGGCGGTGCGCGCCTGCGCGAGATCCACCGCCGCCTGGCCGAGCACGACCTCGCCCTGCCGGTGTACTCGTCCAACCTCGGCGGCACGTACGCCGGCTGGCTGGTCACAGGGGCGGTGGGACTGAACGCTTTCGGGCCGGGCACGGCCCTCAACGTCGTGCGGGCCGCCGACGTGGTGCTGCCCGGCGGCGAGATGATCCGCCTGCACGCCGACGGACGCCTGGACGTGCCGGCCGACGAGCCACGGCGCGCACGTCGCGAGCTGCCGCCGGATCGGGCCGAGGGCTGGTTCCGCGAACGCGGTCTGCCGCCTTTCGGCTTGGCCGACCTGGTCGGCAGCGAGGGCACCCTGGGCGCCGTCGTGCAACTGGTGCTGCGCGTTGGGCGGCGCCCCAGCGTCGGCGCCCTGCTCCTCGGCTTCGACGCCGAGGAGCAGGCGTTCCGCGCCGCCGCGTGGATCGCGGAGGCATCCGGCCGCGGCGCGCCCCGGCCGGCGAACATGAAGCTCACGCTGGCAAGTCACATGCGCCACACGCGGGCCGTGTGGGCCGACGAAGATGCACGTGCCTGGCGGCGTCTGCCGTCGGCGCTCTCGGCCGGCGAGGGGATGCCTTGGTCGGCCATCGCCGGCCCGGTCGAGCTGGGCGTGGCCTCCGAGTGGCTGGCGGACGGGCGCGCCGCTCGGGAGTGGGCGGCCTACCTGTACGTCGACTTTCTCGACGAGGCTGCCGCCCGCACCTTTGCGGCGCGTCTGCGCGAGCTGCCGGGCGAGCCGCGCGCGCTGGCGGAAGAGAGTGCCCGCGTGGCCGCCGACCGCTTCCGGCCGCAGCAGAACAAACGGCTGGGGCCGGGCCTGCTGGCGGCCGAGATAGAGCTGCCGGCGACGCGCGTGCAGCCGTTCCTGGAGCACGCGCGCCGCGTGGCCGCCAACGCTGGCGTCGAGCTGGACCCGGAGGTCTACTACGTCGCCGACGGCCGTGCGCTGGTCATCGCCGGGTACCTCACCGACCAGCGCGCGACCTCTTTCTACAACGACATGGTGCTCTCGCCGGCGCTGCTCGACCTGGCCATCCGCCGCTACGGCGGTCGCCCGTACGTCCTGGGCCGCTGGCAGGCCGCCTTCGCGCCCAAGCGTTTCGGCGAGGCCGGCATGGCGCGCCTGCGCTCCATCAAGCGAGCTCTGGATCCGGACTCGCTGGTCAACCGCGGTGTCGTCTTCGATATGGGGCTGCGCGGGCTGCCCGGCGCGGTCATGGCCGCGGTCTACGCGCCCGGCGTGTCGATCCTCGGGCGGTTGTGGGGCGCGCCCGGCCTCGGCGCTGCCGGGCGCGCCGCGCGAGCCGTCCTCGCGCGGCTGCCCGGGCCCGCTCGCGGGCACGGAGAAGCGCTGGCACGCGCCGCCGTGGCGGCGCCCACGGCGCGCGCCATCCACTGCGTCAACTGCGGCGAATGCAACGGCGTCTGCCCGGTCTACCATCGCTCCACCATTCGTCTGCCGCAGACGCTCACACACTGGGGCGAAGGCCTGCACGCCCGCCGCCGTCCGCCGGCCAGCCTGCCGGTGCTGCTCGACCTCTGCATGCGCTGCGGCAACTGCGAGGAGGTCTGCCAGGCGGGCATCCACCACCTCGAGCTGTATGCGGCCATGGCGGCGGAGACCGGAACGAAGCACGGCGGCGTCGGCGGGAGCACGCCGTCTCAAGCCGCCGAAGCGAGCGTGCAGCCGGGGAGCGCGGCGGCGCCCGGGCCGGGCGCCGCCGAGGCGACCGACGGCGACGGGCATGGCGAGCGGCAGGTGGCCATGCTCGCCGCGCTGCGCGCCTCCGGCTCCTATCGCAACGACTTCCTGCGCGTGCGACCGGGCATGTACCTGCGCCGGTCGCCCGCCGCCCTCACCGGCACGGTGGGTTACCTGGTGTTGCGGGCCGAGAACGACGCCGGCCCGGCGGCGAGCTGCCTGCACTGCGGTGCCTGCGTGCCGGTCTGTCCCACTAACGCCAACCACGAGTTCGAAGACGCCGACGCGCGCCTTATCACCACCGACCAGACCGCCTGCCTGGGCTGTGCCGCCTGCGTAGAGGTCTGCCCCGCCAACCGCAAGAACGGCGGCCAGACTCTTCGTGTCGTGGAAGCTCCGGCGATGACGTGGCTGGCGGCGATGGACGACTTCGAGGCGGCCGCCCAGGCCGGCGGCCCGACCGGCGCGAGCGCTCAGCCGGAGGCACGGACGTGAGCGTCAACGGCAACGGCGCGCGCGGCAACGGCGGCCCGGCGGGCGTGAGCGCGATCAGCAACGCTGGCGACGGGCGCAGTGCCCGTCGCGCGCGGCAGTGGGAAGATCTTCTCACGCTGATCGTCGAACCGCAGAGCCCGCGCGTGACCGACCCGGAGGGTGCCCGAGCTGCGCTGGGCTACCTGCTCGCCAGGGAGGGCGTCGACGAAACGGAGTTCTGGGCGCTCGAGCGCGGGCGCCGCAGCCGATTGTTCCTGGAGCGCTTCTCGGGCGCTTCACGTGATCTGCCAGAGCTGGAGCTCACCGCCTTCGACATCGGCAAGCTGCTCAAGGAGCGCTTCCGGCGCGAGCCACTCACGCTCGGCGCCGCCTGGCATTACGGCTACTGGCGCTCCTACTTCAGCCACGCGGCCATCACGCACCCCGCTAACGACGGTCTGCGGGAAGAGTTCAGCACTGCCTGGGACATCGTGCGCAAGCAGCCGGCCGTGGCCTTCCGTTCGGCCGGCGGCCTGCGCACCGAGCCGCTGCGCTCGCTGCGCCTGGACATGCCTATCCTGGTCGGCCCGCTGCCGTTTGAAGACGGGCTGACCATGGAGCGCGCCTACCTGGAGGCGATCGCGGCCGCCCAACCGGGGTTCGATCTGAAGACGCGGACGCTGGTCGGCGTCGAGGCCGACCGCTGGCTACGGGCCGGGGGAGAGCTGCAGACGTACGCGGCCCACGTGATGCTGCGTCTGGAGCCGCGACATCGTGAAGGGTTGGCGGCGGGCGGCGCGCTGGCGCAGGCGGTCCGCGCCGCCCGTATCGTCGAGCTTGCTCCTCGTCTGGAGCGGGCGGCGGCGGACCTGGACGAGCTCGCCGCCGCCGCTCGCGCCCTCAACCCCGAGCTGCTGCTCGGCGTGTACCTGCGCTATCCGGGCGCCGACGGGGCGCCTGTCGAGCTCGCCGAAGAGCCCGCCGCCGCGCCGCGCGACGGCAACCGTTCCGCCGGCGAGCTCGCGACGGGCGACGCCG
>Ga0182021_10010959_pt1 | contig 10752 bp, 6 predicted proteins | sample 612E3MmetaG_FD_120493 | JGI IMG/M metagenome (GOLD analysis project Ga0182021, IMG submission 120493) | Permafrost microbial communities from Stordalen Mire, Sweden - 612E3M metaG (Illumina Assembly) | ecosystem: Environmental > Terrestrial > Soil > Wetlands > Permafrost | place: Sweden...
AAAGCATTTAAAGACAGCTATGCATTCGAGAAAAACGAACTTTACAGCAGTGCAATAGATGTGTTGAAAGGCGTGTATAACGAAAAAAACTACGAAATAAATTTAAGGCTCGGATGGCTAAATTACCTGAACAAGCAATATGATGAATCCGTAAAGTATTACGAAACAGCTTCACAACTGCTTCCGTATTCAATCGAATCGAGATTCGGAATTATAAACCCGCTTGCTGTCCAGGAAAAATGGGATAAAGTTACCGAGCAATACGTTGCAATTCTTGCAATTGACCCGCAGAATACACTTGCAAATTACAGGCTCGGGCTGAGCTATTATTACAAGACCGATTATGCGAATGCATTTAAGTATTTCGAAAAGGTTGTAAATCTTTATCCTTTCGATTACAATTCGAATTTAATGTATGCCTGGTCGAATTTCCAGCTCGGTAAAACCAAAGAAGCCGAAATGCTTTTTAAGAAAGTACTGCTGATTAGCCCCGACGACGCATCTGCGCTCGAAGGACTGGGACTGCTGGGGAAGAAGTAGGTTTTTCGTAGTGTCGAAAATTAACCCCCGGCACAAATGTATCCGCTCTGTCATTCTGGCCCCGATGATATCGGGGTAAACTCCGGCTTTGGGGTACCCTCTGGGTCATCCAGACGTAATATAAGTCTCTATCCGCTCTGTCATTCCGGCTGCGCCCCCTCTGTCATTCCGGCTGCGCCCCCTCTGTCATTCCGGCGGATTTTAGGCCGGAATCTAAAATTCTTCGCTCTTTCTCTTCTCTTCCTCTCTCATCACAATAACTTCTTTCATCAACTCAATTTCTTCTTTACTAAATAAATCATAGAACAAATCTTTCCACTCCTTATTTTTTTCTTCAATTATTCTTATCTTCCAGTCCCTGTGCCAATCTTTTAATTTTTTTTCTCTATTTATTGCGTCTTTTACATATTTGAAGATTTCAAAATATACAAGTTTGTTTGCTCTGTAAGTTGAAGAAAATCCTTCAATTATTTTATCTTTGTGCTCTAAAACTCTTCGTAGCAAATTATTGGTTACTCCAATATAAAGTACACCATTTTTTTTACTTGCTAATATATATACATAAAATGTTTTTTCGTTCATTAATATGTATTTATTTTGTTTTTTTAGATTGGCTTCGCCGAACAAAAAGCGTTTCCGGCCTAAAATCCGCCGGAATGACAGGGGTGTTGGGTTAGTTTTATTTTAAGAGTATCATTTTCTTTGTACCCATTCTGTTTCCATCAAATAATAAAGAATAAAAATATATTCCTGAAGATAAATTGTTTCCATCAAACCTTATTTCATAATTTCCTTTTGACTGCTTTTTGTTTATTAAAGTTGTGATTTTCTTACCCGTAATATCAAAAATAATCAACTTAATGTTCGAAGTTTTTTCTGTTTTATATTTTATATTTGTTGAATTGTTAAAAGGATTAGGAAAATTTTGCTTTAAATCTATATTTGATGGAAGAATATTTGATATTTTATTAATAGAAGTTATTGGACCCCCTCCATTACTTGTGCGAGCAAAATTATTGGTTGAATATGTATTCCAGGCAAAACCAATTAAACTATCAATCATTAAAATTCCTGATGGTACTGAGATTTGACAGTTTTGGTGACCCCAACTCGTTCCCCCATTTGTTGAAACTAAAATATAATTAATAAAACCACACCATATTTTATTTTTATTTAATGCTTGTATTTGTCCTATTGTATAATTTAAGCCATAATAAAATTGCAATATCCAATTTTGTCCAGCATTTGATGTAAATAATATCTTTGTATTATTACCAAGATTTGGATTATATACTACCCATCCGGTATCTTTATTTAAAAAGCAATAATTGTTAACGCTACCTGCTTCACTAAAATTTATTATTTGCCAATTATATCCACTATTTGTTGTTTTGGATAAAATACCTCCGGAGAGAATAAAACCACAGTACTGACCGTTATATTTCTCTTTAAGAAAAATCATTGTCGAGGGTACCCCACCTGTCCCTGTAGAAATATTTTCAATATTCTGAAATCCATTTGTCGTTCTGAATGTAATTTCGGCTGAATTAGGAGGGTTAAAGTACCAGGCATCTACATACCTTGTATCTGCGCCTACCATATAAAACCCGCTGAATACATACCCGTAAGAATTCTGCATAATAGTCCAGTTATATCCGCTATTTGTAGTTTTAAGCATTAAATGCGATAAATATCCCTCCCCTCTTGCATATCCGAGCGTATCATTTATAAATTGAAAAACCTCTACTTTAGTGGAATCATTGAATATTACATTCCAATTTAATCCGGAATTGGTAGTTTTTATTAAATAGAAATTATTGTACGACTGTAAAACCGAAGCCCAGCCTGTATTTTGATTGATAAATTGTATCTGATACACCTGGCCTGAAACAGGTAGAGCGATTTGCTGCCACTGCGCAGAGCAATACTCAATATTAAATGTTAAATTTAAAATTATAATTAACAATGTTGAGCGAAGCGAAATCTCGATGAGCCTGCGAATCGGGATCAAATGTACAATGATAAAGAATAGAAGAGCTATAATGAAAACTGTAAGCTTTTTCATAGACCGGTAATTTATTAATTCAAATTATATATCTTTTCAAATAATGTCAAGTAAGATTTACTAATACGATTTAACTTTTTCATAAAAGGCAGGATTTAATTTTAAAAATAATTTACTTGGATTAATTTTTTCACATAAACTTTAATAGTATCTATTTACGTTATACTATATACGAGTTCTTTTTTTAGAAAAATTTAATTGAATTATTCAATAAATAACATTATTTTAAAATACAATTTCGATTTTAAAAATATTTAACAGATTATGTTTAATAAATCACACATAAAACGTAATCTTTTTTTTCTCTTATTATTTGCCGGTTTATCCTACGCACAAACCAGCGAACCGGAAGGCGAATCCCCTGAATCAATTATTCAGCGTGACCTTTTTATAAAAAACAGGCGCTCGGGCGGAGCCGAAAAGACATTGCCTTTTGATGTTTATTCAAGAGCAATGGAACGCAAAAGAATTATTACCGAAGAAAGCAGGCAATATGACAATATTAATTCCACGAACTGGGTAAGCGTGAATCCGAACGGAATGTTTTATAATGTGACGGGAGTCAATTACATTTCGGGAAGAACAAATTCGATTGCATTTCATCCGACAGACCCAAATACAATTTATATCGGCTCGGCACAGGGCGGAGCATGGAAAACCACGAACGGCGGTGTAAACTGGACGGTTATTACGGACGGACTTTCGAACATATCAAGCGGAAGTATAGTTGTTGACCCGGTGAACCCGAATGTTTTATATTACGGAACGGGAGAACTGAATTTTTCTCTTGACAGCAAATACGGTGATGGTATTTTTAAATCAACCGATGCAGGAGCGACATGGACAAATGTTGCACCGGCTGCAACAATTGGTACTTATGTTGCACAAATGGCAATCGACCCTGCCAACACGCAAAATGTTTATGCTGCAACCAGCAGCGGATTATATAAATCTACAGATGCAGGAGGAACCTGGACACTGAAAACTGCTTTTAATTATGCAATGTGTGTTATAATCGACCCGGCGAATACGCAGGTGATATTTGTTTCATCGGGCGCATATGCTGCGGGCGTAATTAATAAATCAACTGACGGCGGAAATACCTGGACGGCATTATCATCCGGTTTACCTGCTTCAAACAAAGGAAGAATACAGCTTGCAATGGCACCAAGTAATCATTTAATAATATATGCCAGCATAGCAAGCAGTGCCACATATGCTCTTTTGGCATTATCGAGAACTACAGACGGTGGCACAACATGGACAACCATGGCAACTTCTCCGAATCCTCTGGGGACCCAGGGATGGTATGATAATGCAATTGTTGTAAAACCGTCAGACCCCAATTCCGTTCTGGTTGGCGGGCTGGATATTTATCTTTCGACAAACAGCGGTACTACACTTACACAAAAAAGCTCATGGTCGACATCAAGCACAAACCAGTTTTCACACGCAGATATTCACTGCCTTGCATATAACGGGGCAAATCTTTATTGCGGTTCGGATGGAGGTGTTTATAAATCCACTAACGACGGAACAAGCTGGACTGATTTAAACAGAACACTTTCTACTTTGCAATTCCAGAGTGCGGATTATGACCCGACTAATGTTTTGAATTTATACGGCGGATGCCAGGATAACGACAAGGAAACTTCTACTGACGGAGGCGTAAGCTGGATACAGAGAACGACAGGAGACGGAGGTTATACAATCGTTGACCCCGTAAACACAAATTATATTTACAGTCAGTACGTAAACGGTACTTTGTACCGCTCGAATAATTCAGGTGCTAGTTTTACGAGCATCAGGCCAACGAGTTCTACAGGCGGACTTTTTTATAATCCTTTTGAAATGGCACCGGGTGACCACAATACGATTATTTATGCGCAGGCAGATGTCTGGAAAACAACTGCAGCCCAGACTGTTGCTTCCGGCGGATGGACAAGAATTGCCACTACTGCAACCGTGAACGGCAATGTATCCGCTATAGGAATAAGCACTCTGTCTACAAATAAAATTTATATTGGTACAGATAACGGAAGAATTCTTGTAACGACAAATAACGGTACAAGCTGGACTGTTACTACAGGTTTACCTTATGTAACGGATTTTATTGTTGATCCAGCCAACGATAACATTTGTTATGCTTCTTTTGGAGGGGCAGCAAATAACCAGGTACAGAAAACAACGAATGGCGGAACAACCTGGACAAATATTTCGGCAGGACTCCCGAATATCGCGGCTAATTCTTTGATACTTAAAACAATAACGGGCAGAGCTCTTGTTGTTGGAATGGATGCGGGAGTTTATTATACTACAAACGAAGGTGTGAACTGGTTAAGTTACAATACGGGTTTACCGAATGTGCAGGTCTACGATTTAAAATATCACGAGAGTACCGGGTTAATATTAGCTGTCACACACGGTCGCGGATGTTGGACTATTTCGGATTCACCGCTTCCGGTTATACTCGCATTTTTTAATTACCAGGTTTCGCAAAACAGCATAGCTCTGCGTTGGGCAACCCAGCAGGAAATTAATAACAACAGGTTTGAAGTGGAAAGATTAAGGCAGGGAGAAACAGGCAGCGACTGGGTTCAGGCAGGCAGTATAAGCGGCAGCGGAACAACTCACGAAACAAAATATTATTCATTCACGGATGAAAATCTGTTCCCGGGAAAATATAATTACAGGTTAAGGCAGTTTGACAACAACGGAAATTTTGAAGTGTTTAATTTAACACAGGTTGTATCGGTAAATCTTCCGGGTGAATTTAAACTGTATCAGAATTATCCTAATCCCGCAAACCCGTCAACCAGTATTGATTTTAATTTGCCCGTTAATTCAAAAGTAAAATTGATTATTTACAACATGCTCGGGCAGGAGATGGAAACCGTTATTAATTCCGATTTAAGTGCAGGGTATTATACCAAAAAAATTGACCTCACATCTTTATCAAGCGGAATCTATTTTTACAGGCTTTCGGCAGCATCTCCAAGTGCAGGGTTTGACAAGACAATAAAGTTTATTGTATTAAAATAAGAAAAAAACTTTTCCCTTATTTTTTTAACAATATTCCTTTATTTTTCAACTATGGATTGTCCCTTTTGCAATATAGTTGAAGATAATTTTATATTAAATTCCGAGCTTGCATTTGCCGTGAATGATATACATCCCGTTTCAAAAGGACATACCCTTGTAATTCCAAAAACACATGTGCAGAACTATTTTGATTTAGAACGCGTATATCAAATAGCCTGTTGGGAACTTGTGAACAAAGTAAGAGTATATTTACAGAAAAAATATAATCCCGACGGATATAATGTCGGATTGAATATTAACAGGATTGCGGGGCAGAGTGTATTGCACGCTCATGTTCACATTATACCCCGATATTCAGGCAAGTCTCATGAAAACTACGCCATTGAAAACATGGCAGAAAAAGAGTTTTTTTAAAAAGGATAAAATCTTATAGAATATTTGCTATTGTTTTTCATTTAAAACATAAAAAAACGCAAATGAAAATTCCATCTCTTAAAGTTCTTTTCGAAAGTACAAAAGAAACTTTTCTCAGGTTTCCTTTTGTTATTTTAACATCAGTGATTGGCGCAGGATTTATGATTTATATTATAGACACGCCATTCGAAAGACAGGAATCTGTCAGGTATCTATATAATGTTGTGATTGCATGCTCTCTTGGCATATCTTTCCTGCTTGCATTGAAATTTATATGCGAAAGAGTAAAGACGTCAAAAACTGTAACCCTCGTAACGCAGATTACCGGTCTTGTACTTTTGGTTGCATATTATTTCTCTCTTCCGAAAGATGTTGGTTATGCGGATATTACAAGATATTTTCTTTTTATGATTGGGATGCACCTGCTTGTATCTTTCTCACCGTTTGCAAATAAAAATTTTTCACTGGAAAGAAAAGGATTCTGGCAGTTCAACCAGAATTTATTTATCAGGATTCTGATAACGGGTGTTTATTCCGGAGTTTTATATGCTGGCTTATCCGTTGCGATTTTATCTTTTGACAAGCTTTTCGATGCCGGTATAAATTCTAAAATATATACAGAACTTTTCTTTTTCATTCTCGGCGCGTTCAATACCTGGTTCTTCCTTTCCGGTCTACCGGAAAATCTCGATGAACTCGAAGGCATGGATTTTTATCCTAAGGGTCTGAAAATATTCACACAGTACGTTTTGCTTCCGCTCGTAATAATTTACCTTCTTATATTGTATTTGTATATGGGTAAAATTATAATTCAGTGGCAGCTCCCGATGGGATGGGTTTCTTATCTTGTCCTTGGTTTTTCTACAACAGGTATTTTTTCGTTGCTGTTAATTGAACCCCTGAGAGAGATGGAAGGAATTAACTGGATAAAGAAATTTTCAAAATGGTTTTACCTGATTTTATTTCCTTTAATTATTTTATTGTTTATTGCGATACTCCGGAGGACGGGGGAATACGGTATTACGGAAAGGCGTTATTTTGTTTTTGTACTTGCGCTGTGGCTCGCCGTTATGGCATTGTATTTTTCGGTCAGCAGGTTAAAGAATATTAAAATTATTCCGTATACACTTTGCTTTATAGCCTTTGTAACTTCATTCGGTCCGTGGGGGGCAATAAGTCTCTCGGAAAGAAGCCAGATGGGACGGCTGGAAGAAATACTTATTAAGAATAAAATATTAGTCGACGGAAAAATCGTAAAGGCCGTAAATCCTTTACCTGACGAGGAAAGACAGGATGTGAGTTCCGTGATTCATTTTCTCAGTGATAGGAACTCTCTGAATAAAATTCAACCCTGGTTCAATCAAAATATTGATACGCTGAAAGGCGGAACAGAGAGCGGCGTTTACAAGACTAAAGAAGCAAAGATTACCGATTTAATGGGAATTGAATATACTCAGTTCAGAAGGAATTTTTTACAGAATGACAGGTATTTCAGCTGGAATCTTAAAGAGTATAATTCCCTGAAACTGAAAGGCTATGATTATATGGTAAAATACAGATTTTATAGTTACGAGAAAGATAAAATTTTAAAACAGTATAAGCTGGATTCAAATAATTTCAGCATAGAATTTAATACGGATTCTTTAGAGGTATTGTTTAAGAATAATGATATTCAAACAGGTGCGGTAAAAATCGATAGGTTAATAGAGGAATTAAAAAAACTTAAAACGGAACCGGTTTTAAAAGATTTAACCATTGAGGATGAAAAAGATAAACTGAAATACAGAATCATTTTCCAATATATAAGCGGAGAGAGAGAAAATGACAAGGATAAAATAACTTCTTTCACTGCGGATGTGTTTTTAAAATTGAAATAGAAAGTAAAAGGCAGAAAGTAAAAAGTATTATATTAATTTTAATAATTATCATGATTATTAAATATTTGCTGTTCACTATTGACTGTTCACGTTTTTGGATTCGCTTTTTAATATTTACTTTTTACGTTTTACTTTTTACAAACCCGGGAATTTCACAGGAAATAGATACAACCGAATACAGAACCCCTGCGATTGAAGTTGATGCTCTGCGCGGAACGGAAAGAGTGGTACCGATAACGCTTGAAAACATAAAAAGAGAATCAATCGAAAAAAAATACTGGATGCAGGACCTGCCGATGTTTATTAACGGCAGTACCAACATAAACGCTTATTCTGAATCAGGCGCTTCGATTGGTTATTCGTATTTTACCATCCGCGGATTTGACCAGAGGAGAATTTCAATTCTGGTTAACGGCACTTCCCAGAATGATGCCGAAGACCACCAGGTTTACTGGGCTGAATTATCCGATATCATCTCTTCGACCGAAAGCATACAAATACAAAGGGGAATCGGCACCGCACTGTTCGGCACATCGGGTATAGGAGGGGTTGTAAATATTCAAACCATAGATTACTTTAAAAACAAGTTTATAAACATTAATGCCGGTTACGGGGATTATAATTCGAAAAGATATTCGCTGGAATACGCTTCGGGATTGACAAAAAGCGGATTCGGGTTTTACGGGAAGCTCTCCAAATCCAACACAAGCGGATACAGGAATCTGTCCTGGTCTGACCACTGGTCGTATTTTTTCAGTGCAGGTAAAACACTCGGGGCAAATTCGGTAATCAAGCTTAATGTTTTCGGTTCACCGATAAAAAATCATCTCGCTTATAACGGCATAACTAAAGATTATCTTGACGGAAATGTAACCGGAGACCGGCGGATTGACAGAAAATATAACCCTCTTGAATATCCAAATGAAACGGACAATATCAGACAACCGCATTTTGAACTGGTCTATAATCTGCAGGCGACCAAGGATTTGTTTATATCGAATACATTTAATTATGTGAGACGTGACGGAAATCAGACTACGAATTATACGGTCGATAAAGGTTTTGATTTTTCTTATTTTCATCTGCCTGCTTTTTTTTATGCTTCCGATACAACTTCCTATAATTCAAATTATTATCTGCGGAATTACAGGAACAGGATTGACTCTTTTCCGGGACTGGGATATAAGGTTGTGCGGAGCGATATGGTCGTAAATTTATTTTTAAACAGTAATGACTACGGCTGGTATCCGAAACTGCAATGGAAGCACTCGGATGAAAAAGGAAACCTGCTCATTGGAGGCGAAGTACGGTTGCATAATTCGGAGCACTACGGGGAAATTGCTTCTGCAAATGCACTGCCGCCGGGAACAACCGAAAACCACAGGTTTTATTTTTACAACGGAAAAAAAAGGACGATTTCTTTTTATGCAAACGAATTCACAAATATCGATAAAAGATTTTCAGGAATGATAGGAGTGCAATTTACATATCACAAATATTCAATAGAAAACGATGCGTTCAAGCCGTACAATTTTGATGTAGATTATAATTTCCTTACCTCAAGGATTGGATTCAATTACAATATAAGGGACGATTTAAGGGCGTTTGCAAGCGTTTCTATTGCAAGACGCGAGCCGAGGCTGAAGGATTTTTATGATGCCGACAGCCCTTATTCAAAGCCGTATTTCGCGGTAGTGGATACAGTCAATCAAATTTATTCCGACCCTCTTGTAAAGCACGAAGAAGTAACCGATTTTGAATTTGGATTCGGTTATAATACAAACATTCTAAAAGCTAATCTGAATTTTTACTGGATGAACTACACAAATGAAATTGTAAGCAACGGACAACTCGATAATACAGGTCAGCCGGTGTACTGGAATGCGGGTAAATCAGTGCACAGGGGAATTGAATTAGAGGCAGAGTATAATTTGCTAGCAAAAATTCTGAGCGGTTCAAAATTCAAAACACCGCTTATTACTTTAAGCGGAAACCTGAGTCTAACGGATAATTATTTTGTAACATTTTTTGAAAAAAACTCGATAGATACAACCGGAGTTATTCACGGAAATGATTATTCCGGGAATCAGATTTTGCTGAATCCTCAAATAATAGGTAATCTTTCTCTGAGTTTTTATTCGGAATTTGGACTTGGCGCTTATATCACGATGCAATATATCGGCAAACAGTATCTCGATAACTCGGAAAATGAAATAAAAAATCCCGATGCAAGGCTTGTTCCCGGTTATGTAGATAAATTCATAAATCCATATACAGTTTTAAACGCAGGCGTATCGCTTGATTTTATCCCTCTTGTAAAATCGAAACAGTTAAGTAAATATTTTAAAACTCTTGAGGCAACACTTAAAGTCAATAATGTTTTAAACACATTGTACGAAGCCACAGGCGGAATAGACAACCTGGGAACGCCGAACTGGATTCCCGCTGCCGACAGAAATGTATTCCTGAATTTGAGAATTGGATTTTAACTATTAACGCTCTTACTTTTTACATTTCCCTTTTTTATTCACTTGCAAGTTTAATTGGTTGTGAATAGTTTTACATTAGTTCTTTTTATATAAGAATGTATTGGGGTGCTTTTCTGACCAAGGAAGGCTGAGACAACACCCATAGAACCTGATGCGGGTAATGCCGCCGTAGGAAACTACAAATAATTTTTAACGCTTAAATTTTTCTTCGTTTTGTCAGGTTCGGGAAAGGTTTAAGCGTTTTTTTATTACTTATTAAATTTATGAGAAAGAAAAATTTTAATAATTTTGTAAAAGCTGGGGAAGCAGGAAAGAATTCAGAATT
>Ga0182021_10010960_pt1 | contig 10752 bp, 3 predicted proteins | sample 612E3MmetaG_FD_120493 | JGI IMG/M metagenome (GOLD analysis project Ga0182021, IMG submission 120493) | Permafrost microbial communities from Stordalen Mire, Sweden - 612E3M metaG (Illumina Assembly) | ecosystem: Environmental > Terrestrial > Soil > Wetlands > Permafrost | place: Sweden...
AAACACTGGTACAACCTCGATTCGATCACAAATGGCGGCACTTTTAACAATCCTTACATCGAAAACACGCTGTTTAACGGGGCAGCCGGGAAAACTTACCATTTAGTTTGGGTTTTGCAAAATGCTTGTGGTACAACAAAAGATACAGTTGTCGTAAGTTTCGCGGGTTCCGGGGGAACCCTAACTATTCAAAAAACTTCTACACCTCCTACTATAAATAACACAGTAATTGATACCGCCGCATGGGGCAATATATCTGAAACACAAGCTGCGCTTTGGTATGGAGTACCCATTTCAGGTTTTTCTTCGGGCTTTAAAATGTGTTATGATGACAGCAACCTTTATGTATTGGTGCAAATTCAGGACTCTACCCCACATAGTACAGCCAATAATATTTTAGCAACATATAATAATGATGCCTTAGAATTGTTTTTCCAAATGGATATAATATCTAATCCCGATGGCTCATATACAACCGGTGATTACCAATTACGAAAAGAGCGTGATGTAAATTACCCTGTTGGACTTGACGGTGAATTTGACAACACATTTACTCCAAATGGATCTTCTCTATCCGATTTTACTAATAATCCGGGAATGAAAATAGCTGAATTTGATAATGGCAAAGTATATTACCAGGAATGGCAAATACCCTGGCAACTATTAACTAAAGGGCTTGCAAACAACAATAATTTCCCGACAACTCCAGGAAACAGTTGGGATGGACAGAATTTCAGATGGGATATGCAGGCAGCTAACAATGTTGACGGTACGGGCAGAGCAGGACAAATCTTCGTATTCAATAATTCCAATAATGATTACTTTGATACAAGGGGTTTTGGTAAAATAAAACTCGAAACACCTATAATTTTTAATGCGCCTACTGGACCTAAATTCCTGATACCTGATTCAAACTTTAGAAAATACCTGCAAAATACCTATCCGGATATAATGTTTGGCGATTCACTAATTATAAGCCAGGCTGTTAATGTCGATTTAATGGATTGCAGCGCTCGAAATATTCAAAACCTTGATGGGTTACAATATTTTACAAACCTTATGTACTTAGTTTGTGAGAATAATAATTTGCATACGCTGCCTTTTTTAACAAACTTAGTGAATTTACATTTTTTAAGATGCAGGTATGATTCACTTACAACTTTACCCGATTTGTCGGCACTTACAAAGTTGGATACATTTTTGTGCTCGCATAACCAGTTGACTATGTTACCCAACTTGTCAACTTTAGTTCAACTACATCAATTTAGCTGTGGTGATAACAAATTGACTACTTTGCCCGATATATCGGCATTGACCCAAATGAGGGATTTTGAATGTTATTCCAATCATTTGACTGTATTACCAGATATGTCAGCTATGGTGAATTTGCAAATAATATATTGTGAAAGCGATCAATTGATTTCACTACCGGATTTATCAGCGTTAACCAACCTTCAATATTTATTTTGCTGGAGTAATCAATTGACTTCTCTGCCAGGTTTATCAACTTTAACAAACCTTATAGAATTAAATTGCGATACCAACCAATTAACTTCAATGCCGGATTTATCGGCTTTAATAAACCTGCAAAATTTAAATTGCAGATACAATAATCTGAAAAAAATACCAAGCTTGCCTAATGGTTTGTGCAGTTTATCTGCCATTGGAAATGATTTTAATTGCCTCCCAAATGTACCATCTGGCAGCAATTGTGGTTCTTTTACCTGCGACATCGGAACGGATGTTTGTACCGCCCTCGACAGCGGGGCACAATGGAACAGATCATATTTTGGTCAAAATTCTAAAATTACAGATTTGAGTGTTGTGAATAATAATATAGTTTGGGGCCTTGATTGGAATAAAGATAGCATTTTTATTACCACAGATGGTGGTGTTTCATGGAAATCAAAACCATTACCAATACCTGATGGATATACGAGGGTAGGTGGCGGGATATGTGCCCTTAGTGCATCTAAGGCATACTGCATTATATCTATAAGCGATTCAAAAGGAATTTACTTGACAACAGACACTGGTAATACTTGGAAACAACAAACTACCAGTTTTAATAAAAACAGTCCATTCCCCGATGTTGTTTACTTTTGGAATGAAAATGAAGGCATTGCTATTGGTGATGCTGATACTACCAATACATATTTTGAGATTTACACGACTTCAAATGGTGGTATACAATGGAATCGTGTACCTGATGCAAACATGCCAAATGGCAATAAAGAATATACATGGTGTTACCAGAGTTCATATCGAATAATTGGAAATTCGATTTTCTTTCAAACAAATTCGGCGCGAATATTTAAATCATTTGATAAGGGGATAACCTGGAGTGTAATAAATACGCCATTTTATAATACTTCATTGGCAGATTCTATTATTACTTTTGATTTCAAAGACAATAACAATGGTTTAGTATCATATTGTTCAAGTAATGGAGCCTATCATAAAATTTACAAAACAATTGATGGCGGTCAAACATGGGATAGCATGGCATCAAATAAAGCCATTTCCCAATTAAAGTATATTCCAACAGCAAGCGCCTATTTTGGCCTCATTTTAAATGGCGGTCTTGGATATTCATCTGATAATGGTAAAACAGGTGAATCAGTTCATTATTTTAATAATATTAATCTATCTGCTATTAGTTATAGTCAGGAAGGCAAAATATTTTTGGGCGATAATAATGGAAATATTTATTATTTGTCTCCATTTTTGAATGTTTCGACAGATGCAATTAGTTTACCTGCAAATGCTAATAGTAAGTCTTCTTTCATTGTTAATTCTAGTATAAATTGGAATGTCAGCATTGATCAGTCTTGGTTAACTATAAGCAAAGTTTCAGGTTCTAATAATGATACCATAACACTAACGGCAACAGCAAATATCAATAACAACCCACGTACTTCAATAGTAACCATTTCTGGCATTGGAGTATCTTCGCAAACCATCACGATAACGCAAGAGGCTATTTTCCATGCCGATTTCTCATATACCTTCGATAATACCCGAATGCAGTTTACTTTTACAAATAAGTCATCTTCTTCTGTAACCAATTGGTACTGGACCTTTGGCGATGGATCAATGTTCTCGGGGCCTTCCGTAGAACATAATTATACTAAATCCGGGTCGTACGAGGTTTGCCTAACCGTTATCGATACAAAGAAACAGGCGACCGACAAGAAATGTAACCAGATTCAAGTTGGGGATATGCCCTGTTATATGTCTGCTGAGTATTCGTTCACAACCGATAACTTGGAAATTAAGTTCGACGATATGTCGAAAGGCAACATTGTAAACTGGTATTGGGATTTTGGCGATGGGAATACATCGACAGATTCTGTCCCGGTACATGACTATACAAAGGCAGGATATTACTTAGTCAGTCTTGCAGTAAGCGATTTGGCCAGAAAGTGTAGCGATTATTATGCTGACATGATTATGATTGGCGATATGCAGTGTGTTGCTTCATTCAATTATTTTGTAACCGAAGGGACAAAAGATGTTAAATTCACCAATACATCGGAAGGCACTTTGGCATCGTTTTACTGGGATTTCAACGATGGCACAACAGTAACTACCAAAGATGCCCAACATACTTTTGCGAAGGAAGGCCTCTACAGTATTTCGCTTACTGTAGCCAATTCCGACCTTACCTGCATGGATAACACAATTATCCCGGTTCAGGTTGGAAGTATTTCATGTAATGCTGATTTTACCTATGCTGTTGATTCAGCCACTGTTTTCTTTACAGACAAAATTACTGGAGAATCAAGTAATATTTTATGGTCATTCGGTGATGGTAATATTTCGGTAAGCCATAATCCTGTTCATAAATATACGGCACAGGGATATTACACAGTCGGACTGAACACATACAACAGGCTCAGCGGTTGTATGGACTTTTACCAGGAAGTCATCCTCGTGGGCAATGCGGGTATCGACTGTGAGGCCGATTTTCTCTATACCTTCGACCCGAACATTGCACTTAAGGTACTATTCAACGATAATTCAAAAGGAAATATAGAATGGTATGTATGGAATTATGGTGATGGTAATATGGAAACTGATCTTAAGAATCCTAAACCGAACCATCTATACAACACACCAGGATTTTACAATGTTTGTTTGGATGTTATTAACAATTTCGATGTATCGAATTTAACCTGTAAAAAAGTTGGAGTTGCAACTACAACAAACACAAACTGTTTAGCAGATTTCGAATTTAACATCGATTCAGCTTCTAAAACTGCCTCATTCACCGATAAATCATTCGGCGGCCCGAATAAGTGGGAGTGGGATTTTGGCGACAAATCAGTTTCAACAGACACAAATCCTTCACATCCTTATTCAAATGCCGGTTATTATCTTATATCATTGAAAATTACTTCTTCGGGATGTTCTGACAAAACCTACAAGCTCATAGATATTAATCAACTTAACAATGGTTTGAAGGCCGGATTTGGATATGACCCTCAAAAAGGCAAAAAATCCGGTGGCTACCCGGTAGATTTTATCGGAGTAGGTTTGGGTGATCAGTCTCGATTAAGATGGACATTTGGTGACAGTACTAATAACATCCCCAATACCGATACTACAACTACAACTCCAACCCATTCTTATGCAAACCCGGGGACTACTTACCATGTATGCTACCAGATATCTGATCCTATCACTGGCCAGTCCGATTCAGCCTGCCATGATATTACTACTACCACTACTGATATACCTGTTATAACAACTCATAGTTCAGGACTATCAGCTTACCCGAACCCATTTGGGAACAATACTACAATTACCTTTGAACTAACCATGAATACCTTAGTAGAATTGAAAGTATTAGACTTTAGCGGAAGATTAGTTAAAACTATCGTAAATACAACCAAAGAGAAAGGCAAATATTCCCTCAATTGGAATGGTAGCGGAATAGAAAGCGGCTGTTATATTCTTCAGTTGAAAACTCCTTATGGCAGCTGGAGTAAGATTATTGCTAAACAATAATTTAAGTTAAATCTTTTACAAAAAGAAACCGTCCCTTTGAGATGGTTTCTTTTTTTGTAATAAATTATTCAATTAAGTCATAAATGGAAGTTTATTGATGTAGAAAAAATCAGGAATGATATTTAGAAATATTGAGCTATTTTATCTTTATTATTTCAAAATTTAAAATAATTAATTTTCAACTTTTCTATTTCTCATTCAGGAAAAAAAAGTTTTTAATTTTCTTCTGAACATTATTTTCCACAAAGAATCGTGAATCCAATCCTTTTTAATTTTCTGATAATAATAATAAAATATCATTGTTATACAAACTCCTATAACCGAACCGCTCACGATATCAATCAAAAAGTGCTGGGATAAATATACCCGCGAATAAGCAACCAGGCATGCAAGAATAAGAAACAGGACACGTAAAAGTTTATACCGGGTAATCAGTGACAAAGATAAGAAAAAAGCAAAAGTAGTTGCAGCGTGTCCTGACGGAAAACTGTAATTTGTCAGCATATCCACCCCTTTTACTAAATGCAGGTTGTGGATATGTTGAAAAAAAAGCGTCGGCCTTGGTATATTTGTAAAAAAAAGTCGTTTTAAAACTTGCACCATAATACCTGATATGGCATAAGTCGAGAAAATCAGGAAAGAATATCCAATCCGATAAAACGAGACAATAATTATAAAAGTAATAATAAATAATCCATTTCCTAAATAAGTAATGATCGAAAAAAAATAATCCATCAATACTGAATTATGACTGTTTGACCAAAGGTGAATTTCAGACTTCGAAAAATTAAAAAGCACAAACACACAAATTGCTAATAATATAATGTATGGATAAATAAACAATGCACTTTTTTTTATCATAATTTGAAATTTATAGTACATTTTAAAGTTGTTAATCTTATTCTCTATTTTTACCGCCAAAATAAAAAGAATTCCTGAATATTAAACAGAATCATTACAAATTGAACTAAATTTTAAAACCAAAATTGCACTATTATGAAACCAACCCACATTGAACACATTGGTATAGCAGTAAATAATTTAAATGAAGTAATCAATTATTACCAGAAAGTATTGGGCCTTCAATGTTATGCTGTTGAAGAGGTTCCGGACCAGAAAGTAAAAACAGCTTTTTTTATGGTAGGTGAAACAAAAATCGAATTGCTTGAATCAACCGATCCTACCGGACCAATTGGCAGGTTTATTGAAAAAAAAGGACAGGGAATTCATCATATCGCATTTGCAGTAGAGGATACGGATACGGCACTGAAATCTGCAGAATCAAAGGGCATAGAGCTCATTGACAAACAAGCCCGGAAAGGTGCGGAAAATCTAAATATCGGTTTCCTTCATCCAAAATCGACCTTCGGTGTTTTAACAGAGTTTTGCAGCAAATAAAAATCTTTTTCTTAAAAAATCAATTCAATTATGATTAACTTTTCTGCTGATTATTAAAAATGATTAATAAAATAATATGCTCATGAAACCTAAATCATTATTGAAACTAACAATAATTTTTATTGTTCCGATTTTATTTTCATGTAATAATAACCCAATAATTGTAGGGGAAAATGCACGTTTTACTATTATTACACCTGAGTGCATTCGTTTGGAATTTTCCCCAAACGGAAAATTTATTGACTATCCTTCCCTGTTTGCAATCAACAGGGATGCAAGAAGCAATGAATTTAAATTTACTGATCACGAAAAAAATATTATTATAGAAACTTCCCGAATGAGACTTGAATATAAGGGAAACGGGTTGCCTTTTTCTCTTGAAAATCTTAAAATATTTGTGAAACAAGATACCGGTTTGACAAAGTGGGTTCCCGGTGAAAAAAATAAAAACAATTTAGGTGGAACACTTCGGACCGTCGATGGCATTTCAGGAAAGGTCGAACTGGGTGAAGGACTTTTATCCCGCGATGGCTGGTATTTGCTCGATGATTCAAAAAGGCCGCTTTTAGCAAAGAATTGGGTAAAAAGCAGGTCCGAAAATGCCGGAACTGACTGGTATTTTTTTTCTTATGGGAAAGATTATAAGTCTGCATTAAAATCACTCACCACAATTGGAGGAAAAATACCTCTTCCTAGAAAATATGTTCTGGGATCATGGTATTCACGTTATTGGCCCTATTCTGAGGAGGATTATAAGCAAATCGTTAAGGAATATAAAGAATATAATTTTCCAATAGATGTTATTGTTCTTGACATGGACTGGCACAAAGATGGCTGGACCGGATGGTCATGGAACCGAAAATTGCTTCCCGACCCGGAAGCTTTACTGAAATGGTTTCATGAACAAAACCTGTTCGTCACTATTAATCTTCATCCTGCAGATGGAGTTGCCTCTCATGAAGATCAGTATAAAATCTTCATGAAAAAAATGGGAGTTAATTTAAATGGCATACCGGATAGTACATTGCCAACATTACCTTTTGATGTCTCAAACAAAAAGTATATTACCACATTTAACCAAACTGTTTTAACCCCGTTAAAAAATTCAGGTGTTGATTTTTGGTGGCTTGACTGGCAGCAATCTGAATTTACTATAGGTATGCCAGGTTTAAAAAACCTTGAATGGTTAAATCGTTGCTTTTTTAATTTCACAAGCACATCTCGTGAAAGAGGTCAGTCATTCAGCCGCTGGGGCGGATGGGGAGACCACAGGTATCCAATTCATTTCTCCGGAGATGCAGTTGCGGTATGGCCGATGCTGGCCTTCGAAGTTCCATTTACCTCTACTGCCGGCAATATAGGATGTTTTTTCTGGTCACATGATATCGGAGGTCATTATGGAAATTTCGACCAGGAAACTAACACACGATGGGTACAGTTTGGCGCATTAAGCGCTGCCCTTCGGCTACATTCAACGAGAGATCCTAATATGGATAAACGTCCGTGGAAATTTAAATCAGAATACCTTAAATCAATGAGAATTGCATTTCAATTAAGGTCAGAATTGTTTCCCTATATTTATTCAAGTGCATGGAAATCTGTTTCAGAAAGTCTGCCACTGACTTGTCCAATGTATATTCAATATCCAAAAAAGGAAATTTCATATAATTGCCCGCAGCAATATTTCTTTGGAACATCTGTATTGGTAGCTCCAATTGTAATGGCAGGTACAGGCAAAAATAAGGTTGTATTTCAAAACGTCTGGTTTCCTGAAGGGAAATGGTACAATTTCTTCACAAATGAAAAATATGAAGCATCAGAACAGCCTGTCAGTATTTGGTCAGATATTTACGAGTTTCCCGTTTTTGCAAAAGGCGGGGTTCCTATTCCCATGCAACCATTCAGGCAGCGCATGACGACTTCAATTATAGATACACTTGTAATTCGAACTTACCCCGGAACCGATAATCAAACTGACTGTTTTACCCTTTATGAAGATGACGGCATTAGTCCAGAATACACAAAAGGCAAATACGCAACTACAATTTTGTCATATTCAAGAAAGGCAAATACCTATGAAGTTAAGATCGAAGGAACCAAAGGAAATTACAAAGGTCAAATAAAGAAACGAAGCTACATTATTCAATTTCCCTGCACACAGAAAGCCGTCGACGCATTTGTCAATGGAAATAAAGTCCAGGTTGGGTATGATTCTGTTAAGTCGACAAATTATATTAATATAAGTACGTTGCCGATCGGAAAAAATATTATTGTTAGTCTTACTGCACAGGAAATTAATTATGAAATCATAAAAAATATAAACTTTGAAAGAAGAAAAAGTGGATTGATCGATTCTGTTCTTCAAAAAAAATCGGCTTTAGAAATTATTTCAAGTTATTCAAAAAAAGAAAATATTAATGATTTTTTTAATGTATTTGGATTTCTAACCGGTATAAGTATTCACTTTAATGAAGATGAATTATCGTTAATTAATAATTCAAATGGCAAAGCCGAAAAGCTTTCCCTTAAAGTGAACGATTCCAACGGAAGCGAAAATAAGGATATCGTTTCAACAGAAATTGAAAAAAATTCCCCGGTACCTACAACTTATAATTTTGAGATGAACCCTCTCGGTTTTGGTTTAAAAACCGTACGGACTATTCAATTGAAATCTGTTATTGATGGCAGGAATATTGAATTTAGCAACAGGTTAAAAGAAATACTTCCATCCATTCCATCATGGTTATTGGTAGGTCCTTTCGATTTCGACATTACCAAAAATATTGCTGAATGTATAAACAGACCTGAGATTGAAAGTGACCTTGATACTTCTAAAACTTATGCAGGAAAATATGGCCAATTAATAAAATGGCAAACCACTAATGCACGAAAAGACGGAATAGTTGATATTTTCAATATTTGCAAGACATTGAATTCCGTTGCTTATGCTACGACATATATTTATTCAGCCAACGATCAAAAAATTAAATTCAAAATTGTATCCGATGATGGAAATGAGGTGTTTTTAAATAATAAGAAAATATTTTCCAACAATGTTTTCAGGGCAATTAATGGTCCTGAAGATATTGCTGAAGGAAAATTAAAGAAAGGTGTAAACAAGTTGATGATGAAAATTTCTCAAAAAGGTGGCGGATGGGAATTCAGGGTTAAAATCGATACCGAAAAGGCGGTTAAGATTAGTACAAATCCTGATGCGTTTTAAAATCTTTGAGATAGAGAATAATTCTTTTTGCACCTGACTAATACCTTGGGAGAACCCGCAAGCTTGTTTTAAGGTATTTAGACTGTAGACTTTCAGAAATTCAGATATTCCGATAATCCAAATCTTCTGATATTTCTATTTTTTTTTGCAAACTGAACAATTACAAAATGAACATTACTTCCAATTAAAAGCCAATAGTATATCCAACTAAAACACTGCTTTTTTTTAATAAACAATTTGTTGTTAAAAAAAAGATATTTCAATTTTTACAATTAAGTAAAATATATATTTAAATTTGTCCATGTTTTGGTGCAAGCAGTTCCATTCAGGAATTGCAACAAGAGGGAATCCCGTGAAAATCGGGAACAGTACCCGCTGCTGTAAGCTTCATTAACTCCTGGCAACCTTTGCCACTGTCCATATTAAAGAAGGGATGGGAAGGCGCCACAAAGGAGGAAGCAAGTCAGAAAACCTGCCAAAAACGAAAATGTTTACTAATGTTCGGGTTAAACATTAAAAAAAAATTACTTTGAAAAAACAATATTATTTATTAGGGTTAGTCTGTTTATTTATTTTCGGTCAAAATTCATCGATCATGACCGGGAATCTCTCTTATTGCAAAAATTTCCTGATTCACTTATTCACCAAAAAATAAATTCGCCTTATAATGACGGTAAGTTTATTTCATATATCGATTCACTGGACAATATTAACCACTCATTCAATCATTAATAGTTAAAGTAAATAATAAAAATTAATCAATTAAAATGGAATAGCCAGAATGAAACAAAGAATAATTATTTGCGCTTCCATCATGACATTTTCATCGGTCTTTGCTGAAGATACCGATTCTATAAGAAATATACCCATTGACACAGTCACAGTTTCTGCATTCAGGGTGAAATCCGATTTGAAAGAAATACCCCAGAACATCCAGGTTTTGCAAAAAAAGGATATAAGCGAAGTACCCAATGAAAGCGTTGACGAACTTTTGAAAAAAACTGCCGGCGTCGATGTAATTGAATATCCTGGATTCCTTTCGAATATTGGTATGCGGGGCTTTCCAATATCTGCTCTAAATGGAACCTACACCATGGTATTGGTAAACGGATTGCCAA
>Ga0182021_10010961_pt1 | contig 10751 bp, 8 predicted proteins | sample 612E3MmetaG_FD_120493 | JGI IMG/M metagenome (GOLD analysis project Ga0182021, IMG submission 120493) | Permafrost microbial communities from Stordalen Mire, Sweden - 612E3M metaG (Illumina Assembly) | ecosystem: Environmental > Terrestrial > Soil > Wetlands > Permafrost | place: Sweden...
AGAACAAAAAAATGCGTATGAGGTTAAAAATAAGATTCCAATACTTATTGTAATTGGAAATCCGCCTTATAGCGTAAGTTCACAAAATAAAATTGATATAAACACTGAATATAGCAAATTTTATGAAAGCTATAAGGAAAACGTAAGAAAAGAAGAAAAGAATATTCAACCGTTATCAGATGATTATATAAAATTTTTGGCTTTTGCTCATTTTAAAATTAACCAAACCGGTAGTGGTATTGTAGCAATGATTACCAATAACTCATTTCTTGATGGAATTATCCATAGGGACATGAGAAAGAAGCTCTTAGAAGATTTTGACAATATTTACATATTAAATCTGCATGGTGATATAAAGAGATCTAAAAGCACAAAAGAATTAAAAGATGAAAATGTTTTTGATATTACTCAAGGTGTTTCAATAAATATCTTCATTAAAACAAACAAAAAACAAGATGTTAAAAAAATATTTTATAAGGAATTGATAGGATTAAGAGAAGATAAATATTCTTTCTTAGATAATCATAATATAAAAAATACAAAATGGATTAATTTAAAACCTGAAAAAGATAATTATTTTTTTACCTTTAAAGACAATACAAACAAGGATTTTTATGATTCTTTTATTTCTTTAAAAAGAGTATTTTATAAATATCATTCAGGAATTGAAACAAAGAGAGATAAGTTCATTTTAGATGAGAAAGATTCTATGATAGAAAAAATTAGTGATTTTTCCAATATTAGTAATAATGATTATTTTATTACTGAAAAATATGGTTTATTAGACACCTATGAATGGTCTTTAAAAAAAGCAAGATCTGAAATAATAAAGGAAAATTTTAGAACTGAGCTAGTAAAAAAATATAATTATAGAGTTTTTAAACAGTTATTTATCTATTACCATACTGCACTTGTTTCAAGATTAGCAAAAGAATTCATGGATAGCTTATTAGAAGAAAATATTGCAATTGTAACAACAAAAGTCTTATCCCAATCTATTTTTTCTCATGCTTTTATTTCAGAACATATTGGTGATATGAGTTATATTTCTAATAAAACTAAGGAAACTTCTTATTATTTTCCGCTTTGGCTTTATAAAAAAGAAAATACCCCAGGAACCTTAGAATCTATTTTAAATGAAGAGACTGTAAAGGATTCAAATATAAATGAAGAAATAAAAGATAAATTAGAGAATCACTATAAAAAACAAGTAAACCATGAAGATATTTTCTATTATATTTATTCTATTTTGTATTCCAATATTTATAGAGAAAAATATATTGAATTTCTAAAAATTGATTTTCCCAAAATACCTTTTACAAACAACTTTGAATTGCTTATTAAATTATCAGTTATTGGTAAAAATTTAATTGATGTGCACCTTATGAATTCTAATAAAATAAACAATTTCAATTCAAAATTTGAAGGTGAAACCGGAAATGGAATAATTAAAAATGTAACTTATGATTCGGTAAACAAAAATTTATTTATAAATAATACTCAATATTTTACAAATATTAAGCCTGAAATTTACAATTACTATATTGGAAGTTATCAGGTTTTAAATAAGTGGTTAAAGGATAAAAAAGGCCTGCAAATAAATATTCAAGATATTAATTATTTTATAAAAATAATAAAGGTAATAGAAGAAACAATAATAGCTCAAAAAGATATAGATAAAATATATCCTGAAGTTGAAAAAGATTTAATAAATTTTAATTGATTAAATTATGAAAGCAATAATACTTGCAAGAGTTTCTACAAAAGATCAAGAAATAATTGGTAATTCCTTGCAAGCTCAAATTGATAAATTGAAGCAATATGCTAGAAGAAACAATTTAGAAGTAGCCAAAATCTTTTCTTTTTCCGAAAGTGCAGGCCCTAGAATTAGAAAGAAGTTTGAAGAGTTTATCAAGTATTTAAAAGACAACAAAAATATAAGAATAATACTTGCTGAAAATGTTGATAGAATAACCCGAAATTTCAGGGATGCTGTTGACATTGATGATATGAGAATAAATGAAGGTTTAATAATTCATCTAGTCCAGGAAGGAATTGTACTTGACGCAAAAGCAGATAGTAACAAGCTTTTTGCATGGGAAGCAAAAGTATTTTTTGGTAAGCAACAATTAAACAGGATATCTGAAGATGTTAGAAGAAGCTATGATTATAAAATAAAAAATGGTGAATGGTGCAGCAAAGCTCCAATAGGTTATTTAAATAAAAGAAATGAATCCGGAAAATCAGATATTATTATTGATAAGGATAGAGCTTTTATAATAAGAAGAGCTTTTGTTGAATATTCAACTGGGAATTATTCTTTAAGTGAGATAACTAAAAAATTAAAAGAATATGGACTAACAAATAATACTAAAAATAATAAACCTCTTTATAAAAGCCAGGTTCATCATCTCTTAAGTGATTCTTTTTATTATGGAATGATGAAATGTAAAGGAAAGTTAATTACCCATAATTATGATCCCATTATGGATAAAAACTTATTTGATAAATGTCAGGAAATAAAGCAAAAGTCTTTAAAAAAACATTTTAAATATGCTGATAAACCTTTTATTTTTAGAGGCCTTATAAGGTGTGCTTATTGTAATTGCATGATTTCTACTGATAGGAAAAAAGATAAATACAATTATTTATATTGCTCTAAATTTAAAGGTAATTGTCCTTCTATTAGAGTTAAAGAAGAGGAAATTACTGAACAGGTAAAAACTTTGTTAAAAAAGTTAATCTTACCAAAAAATGTATATGAAGATTTGATATTGCAATTAAAAAAACAAAAAGAATCTGAGACAGAATTTTCAAAAAATGAAATGAAGTTCTTTAGCCAAGAATTAAAGAGAAATCAAAAAAAGCTAAGCAATTTATTGGATTTAAAAATTGATGAAAGTATTACTCAAGATGAATATGATAAAAAAGCAATAGAATTAAGAGAGAAACAAAATGAATTAACTGACAGAATAAACACCTTAAATATATCTGAAGAAGAGTATTCGTTAACCCTTATTAAGCTTATTGATATATCTTTAAGAGCTTATGAATTGTTTGAAAGTTCGGAAGTTGAACAAAAAAGACAAATTATTAATTTTGTATTTACGAACTTAGAATTAAGAGGTAAAACTTTAGAATTTGAGCTTAAAAAGCCTTTTGATGTGCTAATAAATCTAAGTAATTGCCAAAATCGTTCAAACTGGCTGGGGAGAAAGGATTCGAACCTTTGAGTGACGGGACCAAAGCCCGTTGCCTTACCACTTGGCGACTCCCCAATAACTAAAAACATTTAAAGTAACTTTTTTAGTTTAAAAAATTCTGGCTGTTTGGCGTGGTATAAGTAAGATAAACCTTATTTGATATTTCGCCCAGTCCTGCGTAGACCTTCTTTGCGATTGCCAGGTCCTCGCAGAAAGCAAATATTGCAGGTCCGCTGCCTGTCATCATTGAAGAAAAAGCTCCGCATTCAACTGCTTTGTTCTTAAGTATCGTGACCATCTTGTCTTCAAGAACGACAACCCTTTCAAGATCATTATCAAGCCTCGTAAAAAACTCCCCATACTTACAATTTGCCAGCTTTTCGACAAGAACTTTATGTACAGTTTTTTTTGATTTCCCCACCAGGTCAAATTTATCGTAAACATCTCCTGAAGAGAATTTTTTGCCGTTTATTGCCAGCACCACCCAATAAAATGGCAGGTCGGGAAGTTTTGATATTATTTCCCCTTTGCCTTCTATCAGGGCCGTCCCTCCCGATATGCAGAAAGGCACATCTGAGCCCACTTGGTTGCCTATATCAATAAGCTCTGCGCTTGAAAGTTTAAGATTAAAGAGCCTGTCCAATGCAAGAAGTGTTGCCGCAGCATTAGTACTGCCTCCGGCAAGGCCTGCGCCCACCGGTATGCGCTTCTTTATATTTATCCTGATATTATACTTTTTACCGAGATTATATTTTTTCATTACAATGTAAGCAGCTTTATGCACCAGGTTTTTTTCATTAAGCGGAATATCAATATTGTTGCAGGATATCATTATACTTTTTTCACCGCTTAAACAACCGCTGCTTGTCTCATGGCCGCCATCGTCTTTTAAAATTCCCGCGCTTCCGGCATTATTTGCCTTGATGCTGCCGGCAAGACTATCCCTTGAGCCACTAAAATTATAATTGTCCTTACAATCACCAGCAGTACCGGCAACTTCGCCATTGTCGATACTGTCCCGTTCACTTATATCATTGTTCCGGTAAACCTCAAAATGCAACTCATCGTAAAGGCTGACACTTTGCATTATGGACTTTATCTCATGGTACCCATCAGGCCTTAAGTTTTTTGAAACATTAAGGTAAAGGTTTATTTTGCCGGCAGAATTAATGATTAGCTTTTTATTTGTTGTCATAATTATCTAAAAGACAGTATAATTACTTTTACTGTAATATACCAGCCTGATGCCAGTATTATCTTTTTGTCCCTGTTAAAACATTGGGATATTTCAAAGCTAGAAAAAGCTTTATGAAATCATCTAAGGTCATCTCTTCGGCACGCACTTCTGCATCTTTCCCGATACCATGTAGCATTTTAACCATTAAATCTTTTTTGTCAATGTTAAATTTTTCCAGGACTTTTTGCAGGGAATTGACTAGTTTCTTCCTACGGTGTAAAAAACAATTGTCTATAAAACTGAAGAATTCATTTACAAGATCAGGGCCTATTTCGTTGGCTTTCATGTTTTTACGGCAAACTTCAACAAATACAGAGTCAACGTTTGGAACAGGCATAAAACAAGTCCCTGATATCTGGAACATTATTCTAAAATCTGCCAGGAGAGCAGATTTTACTGTATAAGAACTATAGTTTTTATCCCCTGTCTTTGCTGTCAGCCTGCAAGCAATGTCTTTCTGAATTGTAAGGTACATCTTATCTATTCCCGGAGCATTCTTTAAAATAGTGATTATCAGAGGCGCAGCTATTTTATAAGGCAGATTGGAGATAACCTTATTAATTTTAAATTCCCCGGCCAGTCTGCTATAATCGATTTTCATGGCATCTGATTCAATGAGGGTAATATTGTTCCCGATAAAGCCTGCCATCTCTTCACGGAATGCTTTAGAAAGCTTTGCATCCACTTCAACACAGACTATTTTTTTGACTAATGGAACAAGGATCTCAGTTAGGGAGCCAAGGCCGCTTCCTATTTCCAGTATTGTATCATTTTCACCGGCGCCAGAAGCTTTTGCTATTTTTTTTAGGATGTTTGTATCTATTAAAAAATTCTGCCCAAGGCTTTTTTTTAGCTTTATGTCATATTTTTTAAGCAGTAAGGCGGTATTGCCTGCAGAACTTATAAATTCATCCATTTAATCATCAGCAGTTGTTTATTTTTAATACTTTTTGAAATAGCGTTTACCCTGACTTCCTGTTTACTTCGGTGGTTTTTAAGGCATTATGTTTACGCTGTCTCCTGATTATTATGCCGATATATTTAATCCGAAGCCACATTTATCTCATAATACAGTTTATCCCGTGATTTTATGACCATCAATTAAAAATATTAAAAAAATCTTCAGCATTTTTTGAGGTTGTCCGTGCCACAACTTCCAAAGGCAGCTGTTTTATCTCAGCAATCTTATTTGCAATATATTTTACAAAACCCGGGTAGTTTTCCTGGCCCCTTTTCTCCTGGGGCGCTAAAAAAGGTGCGTCTGTCTCTACAAATATCCTGTCAATAGGGACCTCTCTAACAGTATTTACAAGCTCTTTTGCATTTGGAAAAGTAATAACTCCTGTAAAGGAAATAAAAAGGCCCATCTCAAGGCAATCAAACGCAAAGCGCCTGTCTCCTGAAAAACAGTGTATAACTGCTCGGAAATCCTTATTGTTTCCATTATCACTGAAATGTTTCAATATACTCAGCATGTCTTCATGCGCATCCCTGTCGTGTATCACAAGAGGCAGTCTGTATTTTAGAGCAAGCTCTATCTGTGAAATAAACGCTTTTTTTTGCGAATCCTTAGGGCTAAGATTCCGGAAATAATCAAAGCCGGTCTCTCCAATGGCAACAATCTTTTTATTCCGGGCTATCAGGGATTCAAGCTCTTTTATGGTGCTTTCATCAAAATCCTGTGCATCATGGGGATGAACCCCGACTGCAGCAAAGACATTTTCAAATCGAAAAGCATATTCTGAGGATTTGATACTTCCCGGGAGGTCGGAGCCAATATTTATAATATATTTAACCTGTTGGCGCTCAGACTCGCTTACAGCAAAATCAGGCGTCATTTGTTTTAGCATATCCAGGTGCGCATGGGTATCAATAAAATAATAGCTGCGCGAGTCCGTAGCTTTTGAAGAGCTTACGAAGCTGATATTGCTATCAGGGATTTCCCGATTTTCAATTTTTTCAGAATTTTCGGCGTTTAAAAGAACTGCAGCATTATTTGAATTACCTGTTCTTACTTGCATAAAATTAGCAGCATCCCTGCAAAAATAAAATAATTAATAAATTGCGCATAAAATTTCTTAAAGCGCTTTTTCATTTTCAATTCGTGGAAATAATATCTCCCTCTTGCCGGTTTTGGTGTTTCCTTCAAAGTCCCCCCAGTTTCCATATTCAGCAATCAATGGCTCCGTGTCCATATCTTTTTTAATCCCAAGCTGCTCAAATACTTTCATGGCCGCAGACGGCATAAATGGATACACCAGTATGGTTGAAAGCCTTATACATTCTGCAAGGCTGTACAATATATTGTCCAGTTTCTTTACATCTTCAGGAGCAGCGCTTTTTGCAGCCTCCCATGGCCTGCTGTCTTCAATATATTTGTTCGCAGCATTTATAAAGTTCCATATCGTTACAAGGCAATCGCCGTACCCAAAACCATGAATAGACTTTAAGGCAGACTTTCTGGTTTCATTCCAGAGTTTTTTTAAATTCGCATCCCCTTCTATCTTTGGGGGAATAACCCCATCGCGGTATTTTTCTATCATGGCAAGAGTTCTTGAAACCAGGTTTCCATAATCATTGCTCAACTCAGCATTATATCTTTTCTGCATTGCTTCTGCAGTAAAGGAGCCGTCATTTCCGAATGAGATTTCCCTTGTGAAAAAATATCTTATCGCATCCACCCCATATTCATCGGCCATTTCATCCGGGTCAAGCGTAATGCCTTTTGATTTGGAAAGCTTTTCGCCTCCCTTCATTATCCAGCCGTGTATAATGACTTGTTTTGGAGGGGTGACCCCGATGGACATCAGTAGCGCAGGCCAAATTACGGCATGAAATTTTAATATATCTTTTCCTATATGCTGCTGGTCCGCGGGCCAGTATTTTACAAACAGCTCGTCATTTTTGGAACCATAGCCGAGAGCTGATATGTAATTTATAAGCGCATCAACCCATACATAGCTGTATTGTGAAGAATCAAAGGGTATCTGCACGCCCCATTTGACGGTGGTCCTTGAAATACTGAAGTCCTTCAGGCCCTGTTTTAAGAGTCCAATCACTTCATTGCGCCTGGTTTCGGGAATTATAAAATCCGGGTTGTCTTCAATATATTTTAACAGCCTTGCTTCATAATTTGATAGCTTAAAAAAGTAATTATCTTCCTTTACCAATTCAACCTCACGGCTGCACTGAGGACACTTTCCATCAACAAGTTGGCCGTCCATAAGGAAAGTCTCGCACGGGACGCAATACCAGCCTTCGTAGGCATTTTTGTAAACATCGCCATTTTCAAACATCTTGCTGTAGATATTCCGCACTGTCTGTTCGTGCGCCTCATCAGTGGTCCTGATAAAAGCATCATTGCTGATGCAATAAAGCTTTAAAATCCTCTTCATGTCCGCAACCATATCGTCAACATATTCTTTCTGGGTGACTCCTTTTGCAGCGGCACTTTTAAAGATCTTCTGTCCATGCTCATCGGAACCTGTTAAAAAATATGTATCTTCCCCCAGGAGCCTGTGATATCTTGCCATTACATCAGCAAGGATGAATTCATATACCTGTCCCAGATGCAGCTTTGCATTCATATATGGGATTGCAGTAGTTATATAAAATCTATCTTTTTTTTCTTCTGCCATTTTTTCCCTTTTTGTTATTGATTTCTCAGATCTATTTTTTAGAGATTTTTGTGATATTATACAATTTTTGGCGGTCTATATCATATCTTGATTGAATTATTTTAAATATGTCCTTTTGCGGAATATTTTGTTTTACAAGCTTGATATAATCCTTTTTTATTTCGGAGTCTTCAAAATCCTTAATCAGCTGCTTTTTGTAACCTTCAACAACAAGCACGATTTCTCCTTTAATTGAAGGCCTTGTTTGGAGTATTTTCAGTACTTCCATAATTGTGCCCCGAATTGACTCTTCATATATTTTTGTAATTTCTCTTGCAAGGCAGGCATTTCTATTCCCGAGGACTTCCAGCAACTCCTGCAGCAGGTTTATAATCCTAAGTGGAGACTCATAAAAAATCAAGGTGAAAGGCTGATAAGCCAATTCAAAGATTTTATCTTTTCTCTTGGTATCCGTTTTAGGCAGGAACCCCACAAAAAGAAAACTATCAGTGGGAAGGCCGGAAAGTACAAGGGCGCTTAAAGCGGCATTGGGCCCAGGAATTACTTTAAGCACAATGTTATTTTCAATACAATTTTTAATTATTTTATATCCCGGATCCTGGATGGCCGGAATGCCTGATTCTGATATGAGGGCCGCAGATTGGGATTGTTTTATCCTGTCCAAAATAAGACCTGTTTTTGCCGGCGAGGAGTAATCCTGATAACTGACTACGCTGCCGGGACTTTTTTTTATTTCAAATCTTGAAAGCAGTTTGGCGGCAGTCCTTGTATCTTCCGCTATAATAAAATCTGCAGCCTTCAAGACTTCTATCAGCCTGAAACTTGCATCATTAAGATTGCCGATAGGGGTTGCACAAATATATAAGATGCTCATTTACACGCCCATTTAAATCTGATTGTAAAAAATAAGGCCGGAACCTGATAATAATTATAACAGGAACCAGCCTTATTTTATATTTTTTACAAGTTTAAATCAGTCGTTCTATTATTCGGACTTTTATAAATATTAAATATCTTTAAAGACTGCCTCTATAAAATACAACTACAACTTCAAAACAAACTTCACAAATTATCTTGATGCGAACAGATTTAAAAATACTAAAAAATATTTCTAACCTATCAATTTGAATTTTGCTTTTGGGGAGCCGCAGACCGGGCAAATATCAGGAGCATTCCCTTCAACAGTATTTCCGCATACCTGGCAGACAAAAATCTCTGCTGCAGGAATACTTGCAAGATTATCAAGATATTTCTGGTATAGCCTTGCATGTATCTCTTCTACAGCGTTGGCATTCATGAAACTGACCTGTGCGGCATTTTCACCCTCAGCATCTGCTGTCTGGATCATTGGCGGATACATGTTTCTAAATTCAAATGTCTCTCCCCCAACTGCGGCTGCAAGGTTTTCCTTTGTGCTTTTTATTCCATCCATGGCCCTGAAGTGTGCAAGTGCATGGACAGTCTCAGCATCAGCAGCTGCCCTGAAAAGTTTTGCTGCCTGAGGATAACCTTCTGCGTCTGCTTTTGCAGCAAAAGACAAGTATTTCCTGTTAGCCTGGGATTCTCCTGCAAATGCCTCTTTTAAGTTTTCCAAAGTTTTTGAACCCTCTTTAACCATTTCTCCTCCTTAAGAACTTTTTTAAAATATGTATTTTTTAGCCTTATTCCGAATCGCTGTGAATTGCTCTAAAGTCACCCGTCAGGTAGTACACTACCCTATCTCCGATATTGACTGCATTGTCGCCGATTCTTTCAAGATATCTGCTTGCAAGTGATATATTTGTAACAAGTTTGATATAATCAACTTCTCCGCCATGAGCACTGTAAAGTTTCTGGTAAAGAACTTTCTGAAGATCATCAATGATATTGTCGATCTGCTCAAGCTTATTAGCGAGCTTTGCATCATTATTTTTAAATGCTTTTAATGCTTTTTCAAGAATATTTTTAACAACACTGGCCATTTCAATAATTATATCTTTGATGTCCTTGCTTATATGGCTCTTTTCCTGAATGTATAGCCTCCTGGTAAGCTTTGAAATACTTACACAAATATCCCCTATGCGTTCCAGGTATATTACAATAAGATATACACTATGTATAAATCTTAAATCCTTGGCAACAGGCTGGTGCTCTGCCTGTATATACATACTTTTTTCTTCGATCATGACATCATAGTCGTCAACTTTGGTGTCATCATCAATTACTTTTTGGGCAAGATCCACATCTTCATTTAACAGTGCTGTTAAAGCATTATTCAGCGTTTCCTGGATAAGGCTTCCCATTTCCAGAACATCAGAACTGATATCATCCAGTTTTTCCTGAAAAGTCTTTCGCATTTTAATCATCCGCCTATTGTTAAAAATAACATTTGTTTTTTTTAAGGAGTAATAATTATATTCCTTTTTATTATTTATAAAAACTGCTTTCTTAAGGCCCTTAAAATGATTACTAAAGACTGCCCATTTAAAAATACCTCGAAATAAACACGTTTTCCTATATTTTTTATGGCCCAATTATTTTGCGGTCCCTAATTTGTTTATTTCACCTTTTTTATTTCCAACTAATAATACTGCTGCATCATTCCTTTCTTTGCAGTCTTGCTTTGGTCCTTATCGCGGTCCCGATTACTGCAAAAACAAGGACCATCAATAAAAGCACGAGAGCTGTGCCCCA
>Ga0182021_10010962_pt1 | contig 10751 bp, 9 predicted proteins | sample 612E3MmetaG_FD_120493 | JGI IMG/M metagenome (GOLD analysis project Ga0182021, IMG submission 120493) | Permafrost microbial communities from Stordalen Mire, Sweden - 612E3M metaG (Illumina Assembly) | ecosystem: Environmental > Terrestrial > Soil > Wetlands > Permafrost | place: Sweden...
GACAAACACCTATCTGTTAGCGTGGGAAGGAGAGGCGGCGGCACCGGAGGCAGGCATAATCAACGGTGATTGGGGATTCCCTAAAAAGGAAACTGAATATGTCTTCATCGATGCCGGAAATAACTCAATGATGGCATCGAACATTAACATCATCCTGAAGCAATATACACTTATTAAGAATATCGACGGGGTGCTGTTATATCAGCTTAAATCGTGATTTTGTATTTGGGAAATGATCAGATGAACCTCACGCATGGTGATAATGCAGTAAAACTCAACGGATGTGTTGAGAAGCAGAATCAAAAGGTATATAATCATTTCAATTCGATTATTGGATTAAAGCAGTTAAACACAGGGCTGAAAACTCATATTTTTTAACCGCGTTACTTTTATGCCTGATAGTATCTGTTATTGTAAGATATCGAAGATTTGAGGAAAGGAGAAGGAAAGTTGAAAGGCTACCTGATAATAATTCCATATTTGATCATTAGTCTAGCTTCTACTCTGTTTATCGCTGGGAACTGGGTAATTTCCAGTATTTTACCGCAGAAAAACAGACCGTCGCCTTATTTTAAAACCAGGAGCATTATTAGTGACGAATACATCATCGGATAAACAGAAATTATACGAACTCACGAATGAGGGACTCGGCGGCTGCTATGAGAGAGTAGCTTACAGCAATGTAATCAAACGCATTGCACAACAATATAATTGTAAAACAATCCTGGAATTAGGCGCGACATATATAGCTGGCATCCCCGGCTTTAATTCCTGCATCTTAGCACAAGCAGGCTACGATGTTACGGTAGTAGTCAGCGAAAGAGATTATGAAGATACCTTAAAGATTTGGGAATTAACGGGGTTAAAAGCTCATATCATAAAATGGGATAAAAACTTTGATCCTCTGAGTTTGGGGAAATTTGATTTTGTTTATAACCACCTTGCTTTTGAACAGCAAAAGGACCCACATAAACTGGTTCATATAATGACCGCTTTATCTAATAAAGTAGTCATGAATCTGACTCTGTCGCCTTATAATTATGGGTTCTTTATTCACTGGATTGGGCATAAATTATATCGTAAATCATATAATCATGGTTATGCCCGTAATGCAACAATCGGAGCTATGGTAAAAGTACATAAATCCTGCGGTTTAAAAGTAGTAGAAACTGGGACTTGTGATTGCCCTCCTTGGATGGATACGGTAGATGGTAAAATCGGTAATTCAATGACCTATATGGATATATTCCCTAAGAAAATAAGAAACAAATGGATATGGACTTCAGTTAATCCTGATTGCCAGAATAGTCCGCGGGTTTTAACACTTTGGGATTGGGAACGTAATTTACCTAATTGGTTTAAGATGGTATTTGCCCACCATCTGTATTGTGCAAGTATAAAAGAATGAATGTAACGATCGGCATCAGCGCTTATAATGAAGCACAAAACATAGGGAATTTGCTTAATTTTTTAAGGGATTACCCTTTTGAAAAAATTGTCGTGGCCTCGGGATGCACCGACGATACCGTGAAAATAGCGAAATCTTTTAGTGGTGTGAAAGTAATTGTAGAAGAAATCCGGAAAGGCAAAGCCTCGGCCGTCAATGAAATTATTCACGAGGCCGGTGGGGACATTATTATTCTGGAAGGTGCCGATACCATACCCTCCGGTTTTTGTTTTAACTATTTACTAGAACCGATTATCAATAACCCCGATATAGGCATGGTAGGGGCACATCCTATTCCGGTCAACAAACTGGACAGCCAGATTAATAAAATAGGTCATTTATTATGGCGTTCTCACCATCAGATGGCACTGAAATACCCCAAAGCCGGCGAAGTTATTGCCTTCAGAAACAAGATCTCCGGCATTGATCCTGCAACTCCAGTTGACGAAGCGTATATCGAGTTTGAACTAGTGGAAATGGGTTATAAAGTAGCATATGCTCCCGATGCGATAATTTTTAACCGGGCGCCTGAAAACAGAGACGACTTTATCAAACAACGTAAGCGAATATTTGCCGGACATTTGCGCCTAAAGGAAAAAGGTTATCAAGTTCATACGATGAATACTTTCGAGGTGATAGCAGCCTCATGGCGAGCCAGTCATAATATCTTTCTGCTGGCGCAGGGCGGCTTTTTGGAACTAAGAGCGAGGCATGAAGCAGTTAAATCGATGAAAAACGGCTATAATCCCACAATTTGGGAAAGAGTATCTTCCACCAAGCAGGTACAAAATGAATAGGGCGCAATTACTATCCAGATTACCTGATTATTACGCGGCCAGGAATCTCAAGTTAAATTCACCGCTACCGGTTAACTTAACGCTGACTTTAACCAACTCCTGTAAAAGCCGCTGTTTAACTTGCCGGAAGTATGAGCAAAGTGCTGATAATGAATTAACTCCGGAAGAATGGAGACGAATATTCCAGCACGTGGGTTCAATTTTCTGGTGTACTTTTTCCGGTGGTGAACCTTTCCTTTACCGGGATTTAACTGAAGTTTATTGGCATTTAATAAACTACAACAAACCGGCGGTTGTGAATATCCCTACCAACGGCTTATTAAGTGACAAAATAGCGCATAAGGTATGGGAAATGGCAAACATGGACAAATCTGTCCGATTGATCATCAACGTATCTCTGGATCATTACTTGCCTGAGAAAAATGATGAAATCCGAGGTATTAAGGGATACTACGATAAAGCTCTCAGCGCTATTCGCGATTTACAAAAACTGGATTGCGAGAATTTAACTATCGGCATTCACACCGTTATTTCAAAATTCAATGTCAAAGACACGGGCGAAATATCTCACAATTTAAGCGGGTTACTTACCAACAAATCACACTATATTACGGAAATAGCGGAAAATCGCGTTGAACTGGGCACTATGAACCTGGATATTACTCCCCAGGCCGAAGACTATAAAAGAGCTATAGAATCAATGAGTAAAGACAGGAGTCTGATTCAATCGCTGCGTAGTGTATATTACCGGCGGGTTATCAATTTACTAGATGGTAAAAAGGGATTTATTCCCTGCTACGCCGGCTATTTAAGTGGCCAAATCGCTGCCGATGGGGAAGTCTGGCATTGTTGTATGCATGGAAATTCCATCGGCAATTTGAGAGATAATGGTTACAATTTGAAGAACTTGTGGAATAATCAAAAATCGAAAGACATGCGCAGAGAAAATTTTAAATGTGTTTGTCCTATGGCAAACGCCGGATATACTAATAGTATTTTACATTTGCCGACGGTGATAAAAGTAGCGGCAGGAATGGTCCATACTTAAGAAGCTCCCGTATGGAAATCCTAAATTAAATTCGAATAAAGGTTGTTCAGGATATTTTGGAGATAATTATGCTGCATAAAATAAGTACCACAAAATATTTTTTAAAATTCCACAAATGGTATCACTGGAATGTGGAACCACACATCGGAGTTGTCCATACCAAATTCCTAAACGTTATCTTTATTAAACTCGGCGGTGTTTCTTATGACCCGGAGAAAGAAAAGTGAGATGCTTTATTACGGGCGGGACCGGTTTTGTCGGTTCTCATTTGATGGATAAATTAGAAATAGAAGGCCATCAAGTGACTTCCTACCGCCGTAATATGGAAATACCTGACCTCTCCGGTTACGACATCATCTACCATATTGCCGGTGTACTTGGCAAGAGAGGATTACCCTTATCGGTTTATCGTGCAGCTCATTATGATTTAACTAAACATATACTTGATAAAATGAACAAAAGCCAAAAGATTATTTTTATGTCGAGTGCTTACGTGGAAGATGCCAGAAAACCTTATGAAATGACTAAACTGGAAGGCGAACTCCTCGTGCAAAAATCGGGGTTTGATTATGCCGTTATCCGGCCATCTTTCATCTACGGCCCCGGCGATTTGCACCATCTGCCTGTTTACCGATGGATTAATAAATTACAAAATCTCTTCCCGATTTTAGGCGATGGCAAAAGCATTGCTGCTCCATTATATATTGATGATTTGATTAATGTTTTAATCCGCGCTCATGAGTTACGCAACATTATCAGTGTTGCGGGAGAACACTTAACCATGAATGAATATTTGGCTAAAATAGCGGAAGCATTGAGTGTTCGAAAACCGCATATTCATATTCCCGACTTCGTGATATATCATGAATTATTTCATGGTGATTTTTTTACTCTATCGCATCCGTTTAAATCCGATTTCGCCACATCGTCAATGGAAGAAGGATTAAAAAAAACAGTATCGTGGTATAAGCAAAATAATTATCTTTAGCAGAACAGGTGCGCATAATTATTACACTCCGGCAACAAAGATTCAACCGGTGAATATAATAGACAACGATTGACGGTTAAAGACAGATAATGCCAAATAATTCAAAGAGAAATATCAACTATCACGCCCTGCAGGTAATTGCATTAGCCTTAGCTTTCGCCGCAATACTAATTTTCATTTCGATCCATATGCTCCATGATTCCTACCATACCGCAGCCTTGGATTTAGGTGATTTTGCCCAAAACCTACAATTTACATTAAAAGGTCAGATTCTATATAACACTATCGGTAATCTGTCACAATTAGCATATCATTTTTCTCCATCTCTCTTATTATTAGTTCCGATATACTGGATATTCCCGCACGTGCAAACGCTCTTAGTCTGTCAGGCTCTTCTCTTTGGTTTAAGCGGTTGTTTAATATATATGTTATGCCGCACTAATAACTTGAGCCACAAAACGAGTTTATTTGTTGAGGTTTTATTTTTTATTAACCCATTGTTATGGGGAACAGCCCTCTTTGATTTTCATGAAATAGCTTTAGCTATCCCGGCCATTTTAGCTCTTTTCCTGGGAATTCAAACCAAGCGTAAATGGCTGATCGTTGTGGGCTTGCTGGTGGCATTAACCTCTAAAGAAGATGTTATCTACGCAATTGCGATTTGGGCCGTTGGGATGGCCGTCTATTATTATTGGAAAGAGAAAAAATTTGTAAAAATATATCCGATAATATTGGTAGTATCTGTTTGTTTCTACGCCATCGCGATCTCTATCTCTGCTCTTACTTCAAATGGACAATTCCCCCGCTTATTATCATACGGTACTGTCAGATTTGAATATTTAAAATTACCTTTAGCTGATGCCATTAAAGGCGGTTTCCATCAATTCTTTAGCTATGGGTCTCTCTACCTTTTTTTCGCGTATTTAGCTCCGCTCGGTTTTTTACCATTGGTTTCGATACAATGGTGTTTCCCTAGTTTAATCGTATTATTGTCAAATGTCCTGTCCACCTGTCCGAATCAACATACGCAGCTTATGCAATCACAAGCACCCGCGATACCTTTCCTTTTCATCGGTTTTATTACTTCTCTTGTTTGGATTAAAGACAAAGAACAAATTAAAGATTTGTCGCGTAAAATGGGCAGGCGTTTACCCGTCTATTTTGGTATATTATTGGTTGTTGTTTCTTTGTTTTATATTTCAACGACCAGGTTGTCATTAGCACAGTTTCCGGATGCGCATGATCATGCAATTGATCAAGTGCTTAACTTAATCCCTGATGGCGCCACTGTTACCGCAAATAACACCATCTTTCCCCACATCTGTGATCGGACTATCACATATTTACCTCGCTGGATAGACCCCTATACGCCAATTGAAAATGGCGCATGGGGATTTCCTGACAAAGATACCGATTACGTGGTGATGGATAGTATTTATACACAACTTTATGCCGGAGGCCCATATTATTGGGAGAATAGATTTACAACGGAATTGAATAAGAAGTATAAGCTAATTGATAACATTGACGGCTGTAAATTATATCAACTTAAACCATGAATCTTTAGTGTAGAAATTGGATCGGACATAAATGAATCTGGATTCTGTTACAGATAAACAGCAGACCATTGTTTTACCAAACAATGGCTTGCTAAAAAATGTCAATTTAGTCCGAGCCAACTATCTCGATTGGCTAAGAGTTTTGATAGTATTAACATTGATTCCTTACCATACGGCGACGATGCTAATATATGGGAATTCTCCGGGGTGGATAAATAATTCAATTAGCAGCCCAGTTGCGCTGGCTTTTTGTCAGATACTTAACCAGTTCCAGATGCCTTTATTATTTACCGTGGCCGGTGCCGCGACTTGGTTTTCACTGGGCAGCAGAACTGGAAAACAATACTTTGTTGAAAGAGTGAGGCGGCTCTTTGTGCCTATTGTTTTCGGTATGTTGGTAATCAACGTTCCTATTTACTATCTATCCACCATGTTCCACAACCAGATATCACAATATAACAATTCGTTTTTCATTTGGTATCAAACTTACCTCAGGACAATGCTGTTCCCTTGGCAGAAAAATTGGTCTCCGGGTATATTATGGTTTATCTGGTATCTATTTATTTACTCAATCGTATTGCTGCCGTTGTTACTATTATTACGAAAACATGTCAACAACAATGTATGGATGAAAATCGGAGAATTTTTCAAAAAGTATGGTATGCTTCTTCTTTTAGCTATTATCCCTATTCTGGTGCAACTATTCCCTCCTCCGAATTTCTACTCAAATTTCCAATTTTCCTATTTTGTTTTCTTTTTTATTTTCGGATTCCTCATTTATTCTTCAGAACAAATGCAACGCTGCATCGATAAGACCGGTATTTTCGCTTTGGTAGTCGGGGCCGTTTGCATAATCCTGGTTATGCTTCTTATTTTCCCTAATCCTTCCAGCTCAGTTCTCCAATCTATATATTGGCACCCATTGGGAAATAAACAGGGAACTATCGGCTACACACTATACTTGATATTGCGGGGCATCAGTTGTTGGTTCTCAATAATCGGGCTCATGTTTTTAGCGAGGAGGTTGGTAGACTTTAGCAACAGGTTTCTTCGATACATCAGCGAAGCTGTTTTACCTTTCTATTTAATACATGCTACATTTATTATAACTATTGGCTATTATGTCATTCCTCTCAACATAGATGTGCTTGCCAAGTTTGCAATAATCGTCATGTCTTCATTAATGCTAACTCTAGCCGCTTTCGAGGTCTTAAAAAGGTTCAATATCACCAGATTCCTGATCGGAATGAGAATAAAACAAAAACCTGTTAAGTATTAATAGCGTCTAATGACAAGTCAATAATGTAATGCTAGTATTATACAAAATATATTGAATATAATCTCAGAAACAATTTAGAGAATAATTCGGTTACACTATGTATAAGGACGTCAATTGAGCGCATTATCTTTGATATCTAAAACAAAGCAACCATTAGCAATTATCAGCAAATGGGAATATACTCCATTGTGCTTATTGATTATGATGATGCTGGTTATGCACTTCGCGATAATTTCGCAGCCAAGCAGCCAATCAATGGATGAAACTTATTATGTGCCAGCCGCCGCCAGTATTCTTCACGGTGAAAGCCTTGGCGAAATTGAGCACCCACCTTTAGGGCAAGCCATCATCGCATCGGGGATTTGGATTTTTGGTGACAACCCATTCGGTTGGAGATTCTTTTCAGTTATATTCGGTGCTATTTCTTTAGTCCTGTTTTATCTTATTTGCCGTGAACTCAAACTTTCAAAATACAATACTCTTCTAGCCACGACACTACTAGCGATAGATAACTTAAGTTTCGTCCAATCCGGCATTGCGACACTAGACGTTTTTTGCCTAACATTTATGTTCGCTTCCGCATGGTTCTACCTGAAAAAGAAATATATCGGAGCTGGAATTTTTGTCGGTTTAGCTACTGCCTCAAAATTGAGCGGTGTTTTCGCATTGTTATTTATTGCGATTCATTGGCTGGTTACGAACCGAAAGAATATAAAATGGATGGCAGTAACGGCAGTTACTTCAGCGTTATCATTTCTCACATCACTCTTTTTGCTCGATTTTGCAATCCTTCATAAAATACCTAACCTCGTTGACAGGATTCATACTATGCTTTCTCTCACTCAAAGTCTGACCTTTTCCTACGCGCGGATTCACCTCACAGGGCCAAATGAAATGCCCTTTAGCAGACCGTGGGAATGGTTATACAATCTTAACGGATTGAGCTTCGGTGGGTTTGATAAAATCAAAGATCAATTTGTCGTGTTCTACGTCATGGTAACTAACCCTGCTATCTGGATATTAATTATTCCAAGCATATTATTCTTGTCATATCTTGTTTTGAAACACAACAAAACATCTTTGTTTGCTTTATGCTGGTTTTCCGCAACTTACATTATCTGGATACCCATCAATCTGATAACCAATAGATTAACGTATGATTACTATTTCTATCCTGCGGTTGGAGCTGTCTGCATCGGCATTGCGCTCCTGTTTTCACGAATTAATGAATTCCATGTTAATAACCACGTTCTTCGGAGTGTACAAAGAATGATAACACCACTTTATCTTGGTATTAGTATATTATTCTTTATTTCCCTTTATTACAGTAACATTTGGCTTAAAGTTATTTGGTCTATTTTTCTCTTTTCCATTATATTGTATTATTTGAATAAATTTACTCTCGAAGAACCTATCCGGGATAATTCCTTATTGCCGATAAATGCTCAAAATCAGAACGTGAATTAACTTGTAGCTAAATATCCATGGAAGAGCAGGCCTTCCTATGTTAATGACAAAATAAGTAAAAAAGGGAGGGATTTACATGGTAAATCCCTCCCTTTGCTATATCAAAAACTATCGTCTAATGTATCTGTAAAGTAAAATTATATCCAGGAGTTGTTTCACCCGTGTCGTTATTAACTATCGGAGCATAAACTATTGAGGAAACAAGCACGTGAAAACCGCCGGTGTCTCTTAAAACTTGCGCATAATTCAGAACATCTGCCCTCGACCCTGAGGAGCCGTTTACGGTCTGGTTGTCGGCAGTATAGTTCACACTGTTTACCTCCACAGTCGTTGGTTTCAGAGTAATAATCGTGTTTACTTTACTATAAGTCAGAGTACGCGCCGCCGTAATACTACTTAGCTTGGCGGTTAAAACATTGGCGGCATCGATAATTGGCGGGATTTGCGCCTGTGTCAACCGGTTCTGTTCTGTAAGGGCAGCGCTATCCTTGGTATTCCCGGTAATCAGGTTCTGCTCGGTAGTTAATTGCAACTGAACGGCCGCGGTGTCTCTTTTAGAAGTCTGCCAGATGTTCCACTGGAAGATAACGACGGCAATGCCTATAACGGCAACCACCGGTACAATTACCCTATAAGGATTAAAGGGCGTCGGTAAAGCCGATGCCGGTAAAGCATTGAGATTAACCAGTGAATAATTGCCATGCTCTTTTTCCAGAGCCAGATCTTTAGTTGCCAGCCCCAAATTTACGATGTACTCATCCCTGGGAAAATTCTCAGGGCCTTGAATAATGGAAGATAATACGGCGACCTTAGAATTCAGGCTACCCACCAGTGCCGGCCATGTATCCGGTACATTTGCCAGGTCACCGGAGACAAACACCGGCACATCCGAATCAAGCGGAACTTGCTGGTGGCTGGAATTATAAAAGGCGACTGTTCTGGAAAACTCTTCACTGATGGTCTGTATATTTTCGGAAATTGTTTTTCCTCCACTTTGCAGCGATAAGCTGCGTATAACCTGTGGCACCCTCTCCGCTAATACCATAATGCTCAGGCTATCAAGCCTTACATCAACGATAATCGCCCTGGGTTCATTTACAGACAGGCATAGCGCTAACGGCGCCAGGTCAAGTACACGCGGTACTACGCCTGCAAGACGAAGCGTTTTTATCAGTATATCAGTTTCCTTTTTCGGGAATGCCGCTACAAACACCCGGGTCTCGTTATTATTACCGGGAATCCGCTGGTAAGCCAGATACAACTGGTCGATAGGTACAGGTAAAACTCTCGCCGCTTCACGTCGTACGGCTTCGTCGAGCAAAGATTTTTCCAGCACCGGGAAAGAAATAACGCGGTATAGCGAATCGTGTCCGCTCAAACCAACGATAACCTTACCTTTACCGGATACAAAATCAGTTACCTGGGAGTGCTTGATGGTAGTAAATATTTCCCTGACTTTTTCTGCCACTCTGGTTTCATCAACAATAACACCGCCAACAATCAAACCCGGTTCCAGCGGAGCAGTTTCCCATTGTTCGGCTTTTCTGCCTTTGGCAACCAGTAATTTGATATCTGTATCTTCAAAATATAGCGCCATCACTTTTTCTGCCATATATTTATGCCCCCTTATATGTCCAGATATTAATGGTAATCGTTGCCGTTGGCCTTGCTATATTTGCCTGTTCCACCAGCGCTTTGACTTCGTCTGCTGTTTTAGCGGCAAGTGTTGTCGCCACCAACTGGGCGGTCTCTGTTTTAATCAATGCGTTAATTTGATCCTGGGTTAATGTGGTCGCATTGTCCGCTTGAATTTGCGCAGCCAAAGCATCGATTTGAGTTTTTATTTCCGCCGCGATTTTAGTATTAATCCCATCGATCTCGGTCTGGATATCCGTGCCTGTCATTGTTTTCGGCACCGAAATATTAACTGACTGGATATTGGCGGTATCGAAATCAGGACTGGTAGAAATTTTATTCATGAAATCCAGAATGTTCTTTACGACCGCATCGTTGTAAGCCGTATCGTCCCCAGGTGAGCTGAAGATTCCATCAGGACTGAGGCCTTCGACCGTCAGTGAAAACGTGGTGAGTTGATAAGTATTGTTTAGCTCGTGAACGTCCGCAGGAGCCGTTGCGCTGAGACTGGTTAACTGCAATGCAGCGGCA